>Ga0265293_10002596_pt1 | contig 35651 bp, 50 predicted proteins | sample Munlanlewell138R_FD_192505 | JGI IMG/M metagenome (GOLD analysis project Ga0265293, IMG submission 192505) | Leachate microbial communities from a municipal landfill in Southern Ontario, Canada - Leachate well 138R | ecosystem: Engineered > Solid waste > Landfill > Unclassified | place: Canada... | reverse complement strand
TGCTTATGTACTTGAATTTCTATCTAACTTTTAGCTATTAATAAGGTTAAAAAACACAGGTTAAATCACTGAAATTAAATAATATAGAATATTTTTTTGTTTCATTGTGATTTTTCTTTTCCTGATGTATAATCGCAAAATCGAAATGTACCTCTTTTCAAAACCAAATGTGCAATTTTTATCACACATGAGCTGCTAAGGTGGGGCGCGTTTAAATGTCATTTCATTGATGTTTAAACGAACTTGTAAATCATCATGTCTGTAAACGATGAGTTGTATGAAGGTGCTACCCGCATGGTTTGAGTTGTCGCACCGCTAAATGGGTTTAAACCTCCGGTATTGCTTTCTATCCATTCACACAGTTCAACGATGTTACTCTTATTGCTGGTAAAGTAAACATACGAATTCTCATACAGGCATAGCATTACATCAAGGTAGTCTTTAAGTCGCCAGTAATTCTCATACGAGCTACAATCAGTTGATAGATACGGAGGATCAATAAGGAAAACAACGTCTGGATGTGATTTATATGTCTCGTAAATCTTACGGTAATCATCGCGAACGACTTCAATGCCTTGGAGATAGTTCACAGCACTATAAGGAGTCATTTTAATCTTATTATACATCGTTGATTTAGACAGCTCATCAAACGATTTAACGTATTGCATCGCAAATAGCAACGATGAGGATAGCGTTATGTAGTCAACGTAGCCGTTTTCTTCATTGATTCGTTGCAACACACGCTCACGCTGTGTGGCATTTAGTTTTTCGCCTCGCTTTATATCTATATTCAACGTGCGCAAATCGTTAAGGAGCTGATTGGTTTTGGGTATGTTAGCAAGCCGTTGACTGAAGTTGTCGTAGTCGTTAAATACTACTTTTGCATCAGGATAGACCGATTTAGTAACATGGCTGAGCAGGCCGCTACCTCCAAACAGGTCAACATAAATTTTGGATGGGTTTTTCTTGATTACTTCAATGAATTGATTAATAAATCTTCTTTTTTGCCCCTGGAAGGGCATGGGTGAACTTTTATAAACTTTGAATGTCATGGGTTAAAATTATTATTTACTTTTGCAATGTCTCACAATAAAAATAGGTGCGCAAACACCGATAAGGCTTTGATGGCCTTTGTCGTGGTGTTTGCGCACCTTAGTTTTGTAGCCGCGTGAGACCGGCTGCGATGAGGCAAAGGCCTCTTTTTTTGCTACTTCATATACTGTAGGTGATTTTAAGAATAATCATCTGATCGCCGCCTGTTGACCCATCAAGGGGCATTGCTAATATTTGGCCGGTTTGTTTATCTATAGAGTAACGCATTACAGTATCAGTACCGTTATGTTTTCCGATGACTATACCACTGATATAATTAGCAGGTCTATAGTCTTCAGGGATTGTTCCTAACAATTTAGCCGACATACTTTCGCTTCCGGGAAAGCTTACTGAAAAATCGAGACTTACGAGTCTGCCCTGTTTAATTAAGTAAGTTTTTGTTGCATTATTAACAACTGTTACTCCTAATTCACGGGGAACTTCTGCCTCTTCTATGAGATAGTTTTGAAGCCTCTTCATTCCTTCAAAGCTTACTGATCCAACAGATCCATTGAAAGGATTCATTGATCCGACAGCTTTACGTATCTGATGCACCTGATGCGTTTCGGCATTTTCAAAGGTGCGGCTTCCTTCTATGCCATTTTCTGTTACAAAATTCCAATAGGGAGCTTCTGTCATGGGGTTAGGCGCGGTAAAGTTGTGTGGATAAACATGCCATATTTCTCCTTGCCAAAAAATTGCACCTTCCGAAACGCTTACAAAATTAGTCTGCTGTTGGGTTTGACAGCCGTACAAAATTATCGGATTGGTCCCGGCAACTGACGAAACAATATCTGCAAGCGCAAGGCGCACGGCATTATCAGTGAAGCGAAAGTCGTTGAGTAATAGTGGAAACCCCCCGTTTAAATCGGTTACTAAATTATTCATGTTAATAGGTTTTTATTTGAAATTGAAAGCCCGCTGCCTTGTGTTTGGCTATAAGACTGAACATACGATTGTAATCAAAACTAATTGAGTTATGCACCCAAACGGTAAAATCAAAGCCGGTGCTTTCCTGCTGATTAAATAGGTAAACAGGCGGGTAAGATTCGCCTAAATTGTGTAGGCGAGTGCTCTTATTCTCTGATTCATTATAAAAGTAGGTTTTTGCCTTCCTGGGACCATCACTTATATAAATACGTGGGTGTAGGTCATCTGGATTAAAGAGCCGGTTTAGCATGTCCTCTAAGCTCAGTACCTGACCGTTGTGCGATAAGCTGAATAACACATCATCACGGTAGGCAAGGAATTTCGCGTGTAAGGTTTTCACAGGAAAAACTAAAGCATTGAGCCAGGACTGCATTTTCTCGCTACGCAAAAATGATGGCAGCAAGTTGTAAATCAGCTTTTGAAAATCGAAGTTAAACATAAGGCTGATAGGTTAAGGTGCTGGAAAGTGGTGTATCAGGTTTAATTTTAAAATACCCTGAATTTGGTATGCGACTAACTACTATAGGCTCAAGCGGGTTGTCTTCATACTTAGCACTAAGTCCGGTTAGTTGAAAATCGACAACGCCAGGTGCTGATAGGATAGCAGTAATTAGTGAAGTGCTTTTCAGCCGACCGTCAAAGGGCAAATTGCGCAGGTAGTTTTGCACCGCAATGTCAACTGGCCTGCTACTATCGGCCAAGATCGTTCCGGAGGCGGTGAGTAGAATAGGATCGTAAAATACTACACCATAAATCAACAGCAGCTCAGCAGATGAGTTTATGATGCGAATCTCTGTCCCGGCATATTTCATCGCTGACAAAAATGCCGAAAACGCATTTTGTTCGTCTGTACCAAGCGGTTCAAGTTCGCCTGATACTTCTTTAGCTAATTTAATTACTAAGCCGTCTGCCGCCTCTCTTACGCTGCATTGCGCTAAAAGTGAAGGCACTTCATTTGCGATTGCTGGATAGCCTACACGTCCGTTTTCAACAACTAAACCTATGCCGGGTTTATATCCAAGGCATATTGCTCTGTACCATAGCAGGCTGCCGGGCTTTTGCGTTGCGATAATGCCTTCAACTTCTGATTTAAACAAATCAAACAAGGTTTCAACTGTAAACATTACAGAGGCGGAAACATAAGCCCAAAGCCTCCAAATGGCTACAGAGCTTGACGAATCAAGCGCATCAAGCTCGGGCTTTGTCTCCTTATTAGCAATGATTAAATTGTAAATCGTTTCTATGGATCGTGCCATATTATATAAGCTTTACGGTTGTTAATTGAGTGGCTCTTTCGCTAAGAGACGAGGGTGTGGTACGCACCGCTGACCAGCCAGTGGTTGATGCCCACATTTGTAACTTTATTGATGGGTATTTCCCACCACCTATACCTTTGAGACTAACATAACCATGCCCGGCAAGGCTTGCACGTGGCGCAAGTGTGGTTAATACCGTTTGCTCTGCGCTGCCTAATTCCTGGCTGCCTTCAACAATTCGTGCTGCGATTACTGATGTACCTGTACTGGATTTTAATGCAGTAAGCTGAAAGTTGATAAGATACTCACCGTCTTCTTGTATTTCAATTTCAACTATATCAGTCCAGATATTAGCCGAGATGCCTAAATCAGCCGTTAAAAAAGTGTTTTTTAACGTATTATCAATGCCTCCGCCACCAGAGCCAAGCGTACTTATAGTTATTTTCAGCGTTTCATCAGCGGGGCTGTCGGTGGTGCTTATTGAGACGCCTTGACCGCCAGCAAACGAGATGCCTTTATATTTAGTCCCGGCTTGGTAGATGTCGTTTTTGCCAACGATATCTTTTAAATCTGATGCTAATCCGGCTCTAAAGCTTTCATATTTATCATAATCCAATGCCGGTATGTCAGCACTAACAAGCTTCCTGAAGGCAGGCTGCCCCGATGCGTTTTCAGGTGAAGCCCAAACTTTGTTTTTAGTTTGTGTGTTTAATCCTACATTGATTACACCATCACTTGTTAGCGGGCTATTGGCAACAACAAAAATGTTGGGCATAGTTATACCAACGCTGCCAAGCCCACCGCCTCCTCCATTCATCAGCTCACTGGCTGGCACGCGAACTACGTTTTTTTCTAATCCGGTTGCCATCAGTAAATAGCTATTGGCTGGCACGAAAGAACCTACAATTGGTAATGCCTGTAAAATATTGTTGGTTCTTTCAATGATAGTCATATTTGATTCCCCATCTAACCAGGCGGTTTCGTCTGTATTAAAAACGAAGCTAACGGTATCTTTAAAAGTCATAGCCAAGCGGTACTTTAACGAGGTATATGATTCATCGCTCGAAATTTGATTATGAACCGAAACAAGTATTCGCCCTGTAGCACTCGCTGAGCGGTAAATAATATTGAAGCCCGTGTAAGCAGCTGTAGTACCATGAGTACTTACACGGCAACTATCAAAAGTTATATTGAAGGATGCGTTAGCAGCCACAGGGCTATCTATATGTATCACATCAGCCGAGATTCCGCACACGATGTCAGTAAACTGACAATCCCTGAAAATTAAATATTTGGAAGGCGTTGTTGATGATGGATTAAGTGTAAACACCTGACGTGTAGTACCATTTTGCAGTTGTAGGCTTGCGCTACCGTTTGAGCCATAAAAGTTGATACCCGTAAAACTCGGGCTGCCGGCTGTGATTATAATTTTATAAACCGTAGAAGGATTTAAGGCCGTGCCGTTGTAAAAACGCCAGGTGCACCCAAGTCCATACACGCTTATACCAGTCATATCAAGTGTTAAGTTCGCGGTCATGATAATATCGCCGGTGATGTATATGTTGCCACCCGGATAGCTGGCCCGGATGTCGTTGTAGGCAGCAACGAACTCGGTAAGTGAGGTTACAAAATAATTGGGTATGATGCCTTGGTTTAGCGCGCTGATGGCTTGCCTAATACCAGTTTCAGAAACCCCTTGCGGCCCTGTTTGGCCGAGTAGCCTAACATCATCACGCATACCGCGCAGCTCAACAAGCTCTTCGCTACTGGGCATCACTTTTTTAAAAAACGCTTTCCCATCTCGCGTGTTGAGTAGTATTTCGCCTTCGGTAAACCCATTCATTGCCGGAACTGCACCAAGTGTATTGCTGCGCTTATGCCTGATGATGTTGCTCATTTAGAAACTTCCCCCATCAACTGTAGCGTTAGCGATAAGGTTGTTTACGCTTGCGCGGCGGTGTGTAGTGGCTGAGGCATCGTAAGCAGCTACCATGTCAGCGTTAGGGTCGATATTGCTTTCGTCCGTAAGCGAACTGAAATACAAACTATACACAATATCGTTGACAACCAATGATTTTTTTATCCCCTCGGTGCCTGAGGTTCTATCATCCAGATAACCGGCAACGCCAGCGGCATGAGCTTTCACCATATAAGTGTCGCTGGTGATGCCAAGGCTCGTGAGGAAGTTGGCGTGCGTTATTTTTTTGTAGCGTGCCGTTCCGGTTGCCGAGACGTCGATAAATACAATCTGATCAGCACTGGCAATAGAGGTGTCAGCACCTAATTCATCAAGATTCAGGTCGATATTATTACCAGCTATATCAATACCATATCCACCTATATAAGTGGCCGAACCGGCAAACTGAACAAAGGATACATTGCTGGTTCCAATGCTGATATTATCAGTAGTACACACCCAAGCCGTGTCGGCATTAGCTGTACCCTGCCCTACGAACACGGCAGCATTGAGCAGCTCGGCAGACGAATCGGCATCGGTTGCTCTGCTCCATGCACCTGTGGCTACAACGTAAATACCGTTTGTTTTCTGATCAGTTTGTGCATTTACCAGCACCCTATCGCCTGCTACAAGAGCAACCCCATCCACCGTCATTGCACCGCTAAGCGTAATATTTGCAGTTGTGGCAGCTTTTACCGGGTTTTTCCAACGAAGACCGGCAAGCAGCTGATCAACTTCGGTAGTGCTATACACACCTAGGTTGGTGCGTGCCGTAGCTTTATTAGGCAAGTCTGCAAGGTTTTGCGCCTTAGCGAGATACAAGCCTAAATCGGTACCTCTTGCAAGAAGTATTTTTACTGTTGCCGACTGGCAGATGTATAAATCTCCTGTATCTGTTGCAAACAGAAATTCCCCGGCATTCATGCCTGATGTGGGGAGGTTTGCGGCAAGGCCGCGCTTTACTTTAATGATACTCATTGTTATTAGTTTTTAAGTGTTAGTGATTATTCGAGTTAAAATGTACCGGCGTCGAGCACGCCATCTTTCATATATATGCCTTCCACGCTAATGCCTTGGTCAGCAATTTCTTCAATTTGTAAGGTTTGTATGGTGTTTACAAATGTTTTTATGCCGCTCACCACTTCATCGCCACGTATGTGCACGTAGTCGCCATCGTTTAGGTTGCCTCCGGTTCCTCCGCCACTTCCTGCTCCCACTGCCGCAATCCACTGCATAATTATGCCCAGGTAAGGCGCAAGGCTCTCGGTGCGTTCTACTACTTGTTTCACAACTTTCACAGGCCACACCTGAAGCTCGGTGCCGGGTTCCAGATCGGTAGTAAGCGAGCTTACCACGCTCTGGTTTGCCAGCATAAGCAAAAACATGCCCTCGGTGGCCTGATACTCCTGTATTGCGATGTCGATGAGGGACTGGCCGGGTTGGGTTATGATGCGTTTAGATACCACTTTTAATTTTTATGATGAATTTGAAAACGATAAGAATTACCGCCACCAGCATTACCGAACCTGCCCACATTAAAGCTTCCTGCCACCACCTAAGCCGGTTTACTTCAACCGGAACTTCTACCTTGATTGGCTTGTCTTTAATTATCACCGTATCAGTAACGGGCACGTAAATAGTGTCATACTTATAAATTGTTTTATAAACGACCTTATTATTGCTGATACTAAAGTCTGTGCTGGTGTTTTTGCTATTTTGCTCTTGCAATTCCTTAACGATTACATTGTTTAGCGAATCGCACTCCAATAGCAGCGACAAATAACTGCTATCAGCCGGAACTACCCAAGGCACTAAACGCTCGCGGGTTTTTTCAACTGTTTTCACCGGCACTTCAACAACCGGTGCGGTATGCCTGCTACAACTACCTACAAAGACCATCAGCGCAGTCAGCACTATTATGTTTTTCATGTTTAAGTGTTTTATTAAGTTCTGCCAATTTTGTGCTAAGGCTCTTATTCTCGCGCCTTAGTTTTTCTATTTCTTTAATCAATTCTTCTTGGTTAGCCATCAGAATCACGTTTTGGCTTTCAAGTTTGTCCTGGTTAATTAATAGCTTACTGTTTTGCCGCTGAACATCAACTAATGTATTAAGCGTTTCGGTGTATGAACTTGTAAGTTTTGTAATTGAACCTTGTAACTCGCTCAAAAAGTTATTGTTGCGAACGCGTTTGCTTACGAACCAACTTGCAACGCCATATACAATGCCGCCACTACCGAATATTATGCTAAAGACTTCAAACCACATTAGAATGTAAAGTATTTAAGCGGGTCAATAAATTGCCCCTGTTTTGAAACTGTAAAATGTAAGTGAGGCCCGGTGCTGGCACCTGTTGTACCCACCAAGGCGATTGCCTGTCCCGCACTAACCTTATCGCCCTCCTTTACCAGCCTTTTGCTAAGGTGTGCAAAACCAAACCTAAGGCCGGCAGGAGTAATTATGCTCAGTGATTTGCCTCCCTTCGGGTGATTCCAAACACGCTGTACTATAGCATCTGAAGGAGCCACAACGGGTGTGCCTATTGAAGCGGCAATGTCGAGGCCGTTATGGAATGAAACCACTCCTGTTATGGGGTGTTTTCGTTGACCAAACTTGCTGCTTATTCTTCCTTTTAATGGTGTAATCATATTCCCTCCTTTTTAATTAATTGGCGCGTGTGGCGTCAATTGTTATCTGCCCGTTTTTTATTTCAAGTTTTTTCACCTGAAGGCCGTCCCTTTTGCAGTTGAGCCTTATTGACCTGTTTAGTTCATCCTTATCCTCATCAAGCAGGTAGCTTTGAATGCCTATGCCTATGATTGGGCTTTGGCGGTAATCGCCGGGTGTGGCAATTAGCAGGCAGGCCAATTGCTGATTCAGGTTTTCGCCCACGGCAAAATCGCCACCGCTTATCGCTAAGTCGTAGTCTCCGTTCAATAAAATATCGTGTTCTTTTTTCATTTTAATAGCGATTTAAATGCCATTTCAAAACCAGTTACAAGCGCAAGGGTATCGGGTGTAATTGCCCCACTAGGTGAGTTGGGCGTCAGTACGGCTACTTTAAGGGTTTTAAGAATTTCGGCCAGCTTTTCAAAAATTGTTGATAGGCTTACACCGTTGTGGCTCATGTCTATTTTTGCTGATTCCCCATCAATTTCAAACACGAGTCCGTTGTGTTCTATTTTAAAGCGTTCCAGCTTGTCAATACGCACGAGACACAAATCGCGCTTTAAGCCTGCGCTGAGGTCTGCCACTGTTACCATGCTACCAATTGCAGGCTTTAACAAAAACTTGCCTTGCTGGCCTATGCTAAACAGCATTACACCGCCATACTTATTGCCGCCATAGTCAATCGTGCAAAATGTATCATCCACGTCAACCACCTCGGCGGTAAACATAACCACGCCCTGATTGCCCGCTATGGCCTGTATTTTTTCGCGTATCTCGTTCATATTTTCCTCCCGATTTTAATAGTTCGTTTACCACCGGAGCTGTCCATACTTGTAATAACTTCTGTGCAGTAATAGGTGCCGTTTTTGTATTCGTAGTCATCATCTCTAATTGAAACGGCATAACCGGCATCGCACCAGGGCAAAAGCCAACCCGTGAAAGCTCCGGAATAACCGGTATAGCTTTTAGTTTTAAGCTGCTCAATAGCTAAATTCCTTAGACTTGCGGGGTCACTAACACCGTTAATTTTGCGTGTAATAACATCCCCGCCTTTTTCGCCGACGGTTTCGCGGATAACTTTACCATCCTTAGCTTTTCCCTCCACAACCACTTCCACCTTTCTGTCTTCAGCATTTTTATATTCTAAATCACTGCTTTCAATATTTTCTTGAAAACTATAAATTGCGGTTCCAAACAGCTCGCTATACTGTGGATGCACGTGAAGCTCTTTTCCTTTGAGGTAAATATTAGCCTTCGTTTCTTCCTGAATTTTCTTTAACACCTGATAGGCCGTAGCACTTTGTATCACATATTTATCATAGTTGAAACTATAGTCGCATTTCAGCGTAAAGCCTTGTGGCATGATGTATTTTAATATATCAGCAAGCCCTGGGTTTGTAAATTCTTTATCGCCAACAGCTGTTTTAAGCAGGAATAAGGAGTCTTCACAGTTCAGCGTTATGCTTCCGTCATCTGTAGAAATACTATCCAAATAGCCTTCAAATTCAGTGCTTAGGTTTTCGCCATAACCAAGCTCTATAGTTACTTTGTCGCCTCGCTTAATCTTTTGTTCCACCTCAAGTGCCTTATTAAATACTGCACCAGGCAGCACAATTTTTGCCGTGTCGCTTAGCTGCTCCACCGAGCGGGTTATTTCAACGCTGTGTAGCATTCCAAGCTGGTATTTTCCTATTTTAATTTTCCAATTCATGTCGTAATACATCATTGTTCAATTAAAAGGTTAAACACGTCATCGCTGTAGCCCTTGATTTGAAAAGATTGATTTTCCAGCCCCTTAGTTGGGGGTAAATCAAGCGTTTCAATAACTATCGAAAAAATATCCCTGGCATTAAGAAAAGGGCTTTGCACATCAATTTGCTCGCGATACTCGAAGTACTTTTGAAGCTCTGCCACCTCCGCCGGATAGGCTCCATTATTAGTTGATAAAACGCCAGTAATTGTAATCTGCACATCGTCTTCTGTCCAACGTTCCTTGATAGTTCCTCTCACCTTTCCCTTTGCCACAGTGCGCCGGGTGATAATATTGCGGAAGCTCAGCGAAATGATAGGATCAATCGGAAAAACAAAGTCTTTTAAGTCGTTGCTAAGTAGCGTGAGTGGATATTGCTGCGATACAATGGCATTTCCCTCAGCCTCGGCCATAGTGCCATTGTTGTTCATGTTTATAATTACCACCTTATCTTTTAGTAAGATAGGCGGCAAGTTAATTCCAGTTGCTATGGTATTTATTTTATTCATTAGGCAGAGGCATAAGCTACGTTCAACACTTGCATCAGGGCTTTTTCAACCCGCCGCACCATTTCTTCTGAGTTTTCGCCCACACCGCCGCTAAAGCTTATTTTATCAACCAGGCTTCCAAGGCTGATATGTATTTCAGTATTTCGAGTGCCGCCTGAAGCAATTGCATTTGTGGATGTGGCAACCGGTTCAACATTTGTAGCTCCTCCACCGTTAGGGTTTATATTACTTCCCGGAATTACTGCAGCAGCTATTTTGTTTGATGGTGAGGCAATGACTTTCGCATTCTCAGCGTTAACCTGTGCCACGCCCTTTTGATAGGCTGCTCCAATTTTAACGCCGGCATCTTTTGCGCTTCCAACAGCTTTCTTCACAGCATCCACACCCACCAAATCACCTGCAGCTGCCTTAGCTGTTTCCCAGGCTCCGGCAAAGTCGCCTTTAAACAGTTTTACCAGGGCACCACCAACACCGGCTATGCCGCTAATAATTCCCTTTATGCGGTCAATAACAAAGTCTTTGAGTATTATACCGAATTGCTTTATCGTTTCCCATGCCGCCATCACACCGCCTCTAAACCAGTCGAGTTTGTTCCATGCGAGTACTAAGGCCGCTACTAATGCACCTATAGCTAACACAACCCAAATTATAGGGTTAGCCGCCAATGCAGCATTCCATAACCATGTAGCCCCTGTTAGTATAGTAGTCTTAGCGGCAAGCACGCCATCCCACGCTGCCTTCATTTTTTCTGCATTGGTAACGTACTGAATCATACTACCAAGTGCTGAGAATAATGGAATTGATTGGCTTAGTGGCACTAATATTTCCATTGACACCTGCATATAAGGCAATGCGGCACCAAGTGCATTAAACATGGATATTTTTATATTATCAAATGCCGCTCTAACTCGTGCAAGCTTTTCGCTCTGGCTTTCCATTACAATATTTGCCTGTTCAGTTGCCGTTTGCGTACCTCTAACGGCCTCGGTATATTCCTCAATTTTACTGACCCCGGCAATTAATGCCGTACCAGCGTTTGAGTTTTCTCGCCCAAATATTTCACCAATCAATGCGCTATCATTCATCACCGGTTGAAGCATTTTCAACCTTTCGGCAAGCGTTAAGCTTTTATCTCCGAGAGCTTCAATATCAATTCCGGCGCCCATTAATGCCTCGGCGGTTTTCTTTGGCATAAACCTACCTTGTCCTAAAATGCTTAGAGCGTTGCGTATTGCCACACCACCTTCAGCTCCTTTTTTTCCCGCCTTATCTAACACCTGTATTGAGGCGTTAAGCTCTTCAAATGAAACGCCGGACATCTTTGCCGCCATACCGGATTGCTCAAGAGCCTGCTTTATTGCCGGAAGCTCAGCACTACCAACCTTTGCAGCAGCCGCCATGACGTTCATCATTTCAGCCATTTTCTCTGATGCCTTTGTAGGATCGTCTAATGAAACCTGATACTGGTTCAAGGCAGTGGTGAGCACTTCCGCAGCTGCTGTGGCGTTTCCCCCCATCGTTTTACTAAGCACGTTCACGTGTTTTCCCATAGCCGAAAGTGCCGTGGGCACTTCCGCTATTTCAGGAGCTAATTGCGAAAGTATAAGCTTGTAACTTTCCACACCCTGTGCCGCGCTTCCACCGAATGTCTTTGCTGATTGCCTGGCATATCCTTCAACTTCTTTTAGCTTATCACCAGTAAGGCCTGTAATAGCTTCCAGATCGGCCATTGACTTATCCAGCTCAAGTCCGGCTTTTGCGCCATTCATAAGGCTTGTATTAAAGCTTTGCAAAAGCTGAGATGCCTGATTGAATACAACTATTTTAGCACTAAGGTTTTGAAACAAACCAGCGCTTTGCTTAACAGTATTATTCATTTTGTCAATGCCTCCAATGATGTTATTGACCACAACAGCGGCATTGCCAACAATATTAAAGCTATAGTTGATACTCGTGCTCATTTTACCCTATATTTGCGCTTAAATAATACATTATGTTAAACCTGATTTTATCTTATATAGCTTTCGGAATTTTTGGTTTGGCGGTGCTTTCATTTGTTATTTGGATGTTTAAATACGGCTTTTCAAAAAACAATGATTTTAAGCTTTAACGCCTATTTGCATCGGCCTCTTTTTTCCTTATCCATTCCAGCTCTTTAAATCGCATCGCCCAGTCCTGGTCGCTAAGCCTGTCGGGATCGGCTATGTGTAGGTAGTAGCGTAGCTGGGCATCTACCACCCGCACAAAGTCGCGATCTTCTACTCCGGCAGACTCTATAAGTTTACCAGCTCGGCCTGCTTTACCTCAATCAGCTCTGCAAGCTTTCCTGATGCACCCAAAAACAAGTCATCCTGTGTTTTTACAGCCTCCGAACCACCTACCCAGCAATTATTTAGCAGCGTTTCGTTGAACTTTATGGGGTCGCTGCCACCTGCGGCAGTTGCATAAGAAAGTGTACGGCGGTCTGGTTTACGCAGATAGCAAATATGCCCATCCACTATAATCCCAAACAGCTTACCATGTTTCTTTTTCCATGCTTCAATTTGCTCAGGCGTGGCCTGTCCTATCAACTCTTTTTTCATACTTCAGCTATTTCTGGTTTTCAATTCTCAGGCAGATAAACGGGAGCGTTACCTCCATAAACTTATCGCCCTGTTTCATTTCCTTGGCGTCCTCAGTAAACTCAATGCCGCGAATTTTATCAACTATAAGCACATCGCCTTTTGAGGGGTTGCCATAAGCCACCACGGCATCCAGGCGCAGTCCAAGCACACTACCTTTTCCTGCAAGCCGCAGGGTTTCAAGCTCGCTTTGCAGCATGCTTATTTCGCCCTCGTAGCTTTTGTTGCCTTTTTGGATGTGCATAGGCTCATTACCTTTGCCATAAACGGCTTCTTTTTCCTGTTTCGAGTTGTATTTAACGCCTCGAAGTCCCGTAATTATGCGGCCACCAAGCGCTACAGTGATGTCTGCATATTCATATTGTCGTGTATCAAACATGTGTTGTCTCCTTATTGGCTAATAGTTTTAAATCCAAGTTCAACATTGATATATCTGGCATAGCCGTATGGCTTAACTCGCAAACCTACCTTCAAAAATCCGGTAGATACAATGTTTTGATTGGTATCTACTAAACACTCCACACCAGTATCATTTTGGTTTTCCGGGTCGTTGCCCAACTCACCATTTACAGTCATGGAATTAATAACAGCGTTTTCAGCAAGCGTTTCAAGCCCTTTGGCAAAGGTTACACTTACCTGGCCCTCATCGCTAACTGGAATCTCTTCAAGCAGCTCATTCAACATTGCACCATAAGCAAGGCGATAAGCTTTATCCACAGTGCGACGGGCAGTTACATGGTTGTAATCGTCAGTTGGCAGCGTGGCTAGTGGGTCATCTGTAAAGTAATAACCTGAGCGTCCGGTGTGCATTCTAAAAGTGATATAGCCCTTGTCATGAACGCTTCCGGCATCGGCCAGCTCGGCCTTTGTATCGCCTAAATAGGCACTTGTAAGCGTTACAGCTGCACCATCTTTCACTCGCCCAATATTGCGATGCACCGGAATTGCGGCAAGTCTCCCTGCCAGTATGCCTATGGCGCAGCCATTGCCAGATACTGTATCGCCTAAGAAAATACCAACACGGTTTTGCTCGCCGGTTGTTAAGTCAGCAAGTTCGACAGGGTTGCCGGAATAATACAGACCAGCAATCATTAGGAATATTGGCGCTTTTAGCGTTTGGGTACTCCATTCAGCCGTAAGCTGAGCGGCGGCCTTGGCAGTTGCCACATCGCCATCAACTCCTTCGGAAATGGTAGGCGTGTAGCCCTCTGCGGGTGTGCGATGGATGAACACCCCACGGAGCCTACCGTTTGCATCCTGCAACAAATCGCGGATGCCGTTGGCGGTGCTTAAGGTGGCCATGTCAGTAAGGCTTACAGTTTCGGCAAAGCATCGCAGCCATAGCTCTGTTCCTTCACCAGCGGTATTGTAAAACTCGGTAAGCACCTTGTGCAACCCTGGATTGTTTGCCGCAGTTACACCGAGTGTATTGGTTACATCGTCCATAGATTTAACCACATAACTCTTGAGTAATTCAAGCTTATCAACAACCGGTGAGGCAGTAGTGAGCAGCCCAAACACACCGTCAGGGCTAACTGACACCTGGCCTAGGGCACCGTTTGCAAAGTCAATTTTTACGCGTGGTAACATTATGCTTCCTTTCGCTTAATAGTTCTTACTTCTTTTTTGGTCAAACTTTTACCGTGATTGCTTGCATTGTTTTGCTCTAAAAATGCGGTGCCATCGCTGGTAAAATAAAAGGCTTCAGCTGACGGATAAGACTTAAATAGCTTTATGGCTTTTTCCTTTAGTTCGTCTTTTTCGGATTCGGTTTCCTTTGCATCAACTTTTTTATTCAGCTCCTCCGAATCGGCTTTCTTTTCAACTACTGCCTTATCCGGTCTTTCCTCCACTTTTGTGGCGATTTCCCCGGTGGTTGCTTCAACCACCGGAGATTCTTTTTTCGTCTTTTTCGCCATATCGTTATACGCTTGCTGATACAATAGCTCCAATTGCCTCGTTCTTCAACGGTAGCGCAATAAAGTAGTGACGGAAGTTTGCAAGGTTTTCCTGTGTAGTAGGATTGTCTTTAGCTGCTGACAGGTAAGACTTTGTACTACCCGTAACTTTCATCATACGTGGCGCAAAAAATGATACGCTAGCCATAAATTCGCCTACTCCTGGCACTGCTCCATAAGCTACCTTTGTTTTATCCTGCTTGAAGTAAGGATTGTCAACGAATTCATAAATCTCGAAGCTTAACATATTGGAAATTTTGCCGCTGGTATAGTTGTAGTATTGATCTGCAAACTTCTGGTCATTGAGCAATAAGTCTGCAACATGATCAGGGCTAAGAACCAGTATCCTTCCCGCTGTGGGCACTTTCATTTTATCATAAGCCTTTTTCAGGTTAATAATATCAGTCCTGGTAAGCATTTTGCGGCCTCCTTCTGGTGCCGCGCTTCCGGTTGTAAGTAGCACGGGGGTTGCAGCTGCATGCGATGCCGGAGCAAGTGCATGTATCGCTCTGGAATACTTAGTTGTGTCGATTGATTCGCGGTGGCGTTCAATTACACTTCCCATCTTATCGTAACTAACAGCATACAGCTCATCATCTGTAATTCGTGTCGCCTTTGTTTGATATTTGTCAAGCGAAATAGCCTTATCTGCATCATCAAGGGTTTCCACTCCAATTGGATAAGTAGTGTTATTAATGAGTACAGTAGGGTCTCCTCCAATGTCTATAAAGTGTATCACATCGTTTTCGGCATATTGGTCATAACTCCTGATCCTTGCCAGCCAGCCAATACTTTCTACTGAATTTCGGAAGGCCTTAATCATTTCACCTGTCCACACTTCTGTAAAAACGCCTGAGCGCATTGAGTTTGAAAGGTCTAACTGACCTATTGCTAATGCTGCCCCATTGAGGCCAGTAGCTCCAATTACAGGATTTACGCCTACTGCCCCGGCAAGGGATGCGCCCATTAGCGCATTAATGGCTAATGCCATAAAAATTAAAAGATACTTTTTCATCTTTTTAAGTTTTGATTTTTGTTAGTAAACTGGGTTAATTCCGTACTCTGCCTTGTACAAGGCGTTGTATGTTTCGCGGTCGCTGTCGCGCAGCTCCATGCGTTTTTCTGGCGGCACATCGCCAAGCTTTTTGTACTCCGAAGCTCCGGAACCGCCATTGCCTCCAATAAAGTCAGTTGGCTTGCCTGCCGGTGTCATTAGCTCAAGCGTATCGCTCAGTACTTTACTACCTGAGGTTTCGCCAAGCGTGATAAAATGAGCGCGTTTGTCGGCCGTAATTCTTTTTAGCTTGATAGCCTGATCAACTACAGCCTCAATGCTTGCCTTTTTCAGGTCTGCCATTTCGGTTTCAAGAGCGGCTAATTTTACCGCGTTGGCCTGTAAAGTGCCAATGAGTTGCAATACCTCATTTTCGGCTGCCGTTTCCGGGAGGCCGAGTTTTAATGCAATTGATTTCATGTTTAAAGATTGATGAATTGATTTGAGAATTTCGCCGCCTTCACCCGCGGATAGGTTTAATAATTTTCCATCGCTATAAAGCGCCAGGGCATCGTCATTGCTGCCCAGGTCAACCACGCTAAGCTCACGCAGTATTGATTTGCTCACGGTCATTCTTAACTGGCCGGGCAATAGAAGTGCTTTATCATCTGTTTGCTCAACAATATCAAGCCCTGGGCTTACCATTTTCAAAATGCCGGCGTCCCACTTTCCCTTAATACGCATGGCAAAAGGGTCGGCTTCATCAAATTTGAGCCTACCGAGCAACTGGTCGCCCTCCACCCTTAAATCTTCTACCGTACCTAATGGCAATACGTCATCGCTATTGCCTTTTGTGGGGCGATTGTGCATCCACAGCAATAAGGGGTTGCGCTTGAATTGAGTGATGTCAATACCTTCGGTGATTACCCGCGTTTTATAGCTGTTCAGCTTTGAATTGCTAATTACTACCTCGTAGTTCATTTTTATGAGTTTTGTAGTGCAAAGAAAAACACATAGCAAGTTTCTACAAATTAATACTGCCATCCTGTCAGTTATATTTTTATAACACCGCATTAAGTCCGCATTTTTGCAAATAATAATCATGTCAAAATAACAGGATGGCAAAAAATCAGATGACCAACAAAAAAGAATTTGCCCGCATATTGTATATGCAGGGCGAAGCGCAATTTTCAATAGCTGAAAAAGCGAGCGTTTCAAAGGTTACCATTAATAAATGGGTGAAGGCGGGCGCGTGGGAATCGCTAAGAGCCGCGGCAACAATTACCAGACCCGAGCTGGTCAATAAGTTGCTGCACTCTATCAATATCTTGCTCGACGAGGTGAATACAACAAAAGACCCGAAATTGTTAGCCACGCTTGGCGACAAGCTGTCAAAGTTTGCCAGCACCATCGAAAAGCTCGACAAAAAGGCCAACGTGGTTGATGCCATTGAGGTTTTTATGGCCTTCGGAAAGTGGATGCAGTACCGCCTTACGGTGGACCCAGAGGTTACACCTGAATTAATCAAGGCAATCAATAAGTTCCAGGACTTATATATCAGCGAACAGATAAACAAGTAGCATGATTAAGTTCGACAAAAACGCCTACAAAACATGGCGCGAGCATTGCCGCCTGGTTCAGGAACAAACTACCATAAACCCACACGAACCGGAAGCACTTAAGCTTGCACGTATCGAACGCGCGAGAAACGATTATGCCTATTTTGTTGACTATTACTTCCCGCATTTTGCCAAGGTAAAGTCCGGAAGCTTTCATGTGAGAACAGCCAACAAAATCAAAAATACTCCCAACCTGAAGGCAGTGTTAAAGTGGGCGAGGGCGCACGCCAAATCAACGCACATTGATATTATTATTCCGCTTTGGCTCAAATGCCAAAAGGAAAGGCAAATTAACGTGATGGTGCTGGTGGGCAAAAGCCAAGACAACGCAAATACCCTACTCAGCGATATACAGGCCGAGCTGCAATACAACCGGCGATACATCAATGATTTTGGCGAACAATACAATGCCGGAAGCTGGCAGGAAGGCGAATTTATTACTGCCGATGGATGTGCGTTTTTTGCCCGGGGCAGAGGCCAAAGCCCGCGCGGTTTACGCTACCGTGATAAACGCCCGGACTATATTGCCATTGACGATTTAGACGATGACGAATTGGTAGAAAACGAGGCAAGGGTATCAAGGCTAACGGACTGGGTTAAGGAGGCCCTTTTCGGTGCGTTAGACGGTGGCCGGGGGCGGTTTATTATGGTTGGCAACCTGATAGGGAAAAACAGCGTGCTGGCTAAAATAGCCGCGACCGAGGGCGTTCATGTGTCGCAGGTAAACATTTACGACAACAAAGGCAATGTTACCTGGGAAGAAAAATGGACACGAGAGGAGGTGAAAGAAATGGAGCAATTCATGGGCTACCGTTCCTTTCAAAAGGAGTACATGAACAACCCCATCACCGAGGGCGCTGTATTTAAAAACGACTGGGTGCGGTGGAAAAAACTACCCAAACTCAACAAGTATGAACACCTGATTGCCTACTGCGACCCTTCGTTTAAAAGCAGCTCAAAAAACGACTACAAGGCCATCAAAGTTTGGGGTAAAATTGGCAACGAGCTGCACCATATTGCCGCCTTCGTTCGCCAGGCATCTACCAGCGAAATGGTACGCTGGTTCTACGACTTCCACGAGCGGCTACCCGAAGACGTTTTATGTGATTACGTGATGGAGGCAAACTTCCTTCAGGATATTATCCTGGACGAATTCACGGTGGAAGGAGATGCAAGAGGATACCAACTACCCATCCGGGGCGACAGGCGCAAGAAGCCTGACAAGTTTCAACGCATTGAGGCTATAAGCCCACTTTGGGAACGTGGTTTCGTATGGTACAACCAAGATATGCAAACCGACCGCGATATGCTCACAGGCATTGAGCAGCTGCTGGCATTTGAAAAAGGAAGCCGCACCCACGACGATGCGCCGGATGCAGACGAAGGAGCAATTTACCTGATGCAAAAAAGAACCAGAATAGAAAGTTTTACACCATCAATCGGCAAACGCCAAACAAGTAAAAACCTATGGTAAAATTAATCAAAAACATCGTTTTCGAGCTCAGGCTACGCCGGAAAATCAAAGAGGCTAACAAGATTAGCCAACTAACCAAATACCGCTGCTACGTGATGCTGGTTAACGGCAGGCCTGAGGTATATTCAAAAAAAGACCTCAAAGAGGCCATAGCACGCCGAAAGTTTAAAAAAGGCTTTAACACTCAAAGCCTGGACAAAATTGCACTTTACAAAACCCAATAGCCATGTCTTTTTTAATGACCGATGATTACAAAGCAGTAAGCGATACGCAAACGCTCGAGGTGATACACCAAAGCGATGAAGTAAACCGTGAACGCGCTGAAAATTACGCTATCGAGGAGATTAGCTCTTACCTGCGCTCGCGCTACAATATGCCGCAGGCTTATGCCGCCACCGGAACCAACAGAAACCAACAACTGGTAATGCTTACCGCTGACGTGGCACTTTATCACCTTATCGCATGGCTGCCAAAGCGCATGGGCTTCGAGATTAGGGAAACGCGTTACAAGCGAGTTATTGAATATTTGGAAACAGTGCAAGCCGGTAAAGCTTCACCTGACCTACCACCTCTGATTGACCCCGCCACCGGAATAGATGCCGGCATTGCAGTAAAATACGGCTCCTGGGATAAAAGTAAGTACGACTATTAAAAAAGCTTAAACGCTATGAAAGAATACACCAACGAGATGATGCTGGCCATGCAAAATGCAGCCGGTCGCGAACGGGTGAAGGCTATGCTTATTGAGCTGGCCGTGAAAACCCAAAACCTAACTAAAAAAGACATCGGCACCTGGAGGCAGGCATGGCAAATGGCAATAAACGTCGAAAACCCACAGCGTTCGAGGTTATATGATGTTTATAGCGATGTTGATATTGATTTGCACCTCACCGGAGCCATTGGCCAGCGCAAGGGAATGGTCCTAAAAAAGGCCTTTAGGCTCGATGATAAATCCGGTAAGGAAAATCGCGAAATATCAGAGATTTTAGAGGCTGAATGGTTTAAAGACTTTGCCGGATTAGTGCTTGATAGCCGATACTGGGGCCACTCGCTTATGCAGTTTGGCGATATAATAACAGTGGCAGGCAAAAAACGCTTTGAAAACGTTAGCTTGGTGCCGCGTAAGCACGTTATCCCTGAATTTGGTGTATTGGTACGCGAACCTGGAGACGACCTCGCTAAAGGCCTCAATTACCGCCATGGCAAAATCGCCAACTGGTGTATTGAAGCAGGAAAATCACACGACCTTGGGCTACTCCTGAAATGTGCGCCGCAGGCATTGAGCAAAAAAAATATGTTGGCCTTTTGGGACACCTTTGGCGAACTCTTTGGAATGCCAATACGCATTGGTAAAACAATTAGCCGAGATGCTAAAGAAATCAACAAAGTTGAAAAAATGCTTGCTGATATGGGAGCGGCGGCCTGGGGATTGTTCCCGGAAGGAACGGAAATTGAAATTAAAGAAAGCTCCAGGGGCGATGCTTATGAAGTTTACGACAAACGAATTGAGCGCGCTAACAGGGAAATGTCAAAAGGCATACTCAACCAAACCATGACCATCGACGATGGCGGCAGCCTTAGCCAGTCGCAGGTACACTTGGAAGTTTTTGAAAACGTGGTAGAAGCTGATGCCGACTTCCTGCGCGATGTGATTAATAACCGACTACTCCCGTTTATGGTTATGCACGGTTTTGCCATGGATGGCTATCGCTTCGAGTGGGACGAATCAGTAGAATATACACCGCAGGAGCAAATCAACATAGAAACCATGCTCGTGAACGGTGGATACGAGATTGAATTGAAGTATTGGTTAGAAAAATACAATATACCCGTAATCGGTAAAAGCGCGCCCACTCCTTCAGATTTTTTCGTTTAAGCCCCGGCTGGTACACGGGGCTTCACGCCGCAGTAACTGACTTGTACCACGACCATCACGGCCACCTGCATCTGGCTGATAAAAAAACACCCACACTTGATGAGGGCATATTCGAGGCAGCAACCAAATGGCTGCACAACAACAAAGGTTTCACTACCGAGAACCTGGCCGAAAAACCACCAGCCGAGCTGGTAAACGAAATTAACCGTGTTTTGTCTATGGCCGTAAAAGAAGGCCTAACATCCGGCATTAAACACGAAATACCACAGGCACTAACCGAAGCCTTAAACAAAAACGTGTTTGTGTTTTCTGGTCTCAAAGCTTACCACGAGCTCAAGCAGGCTTCTACTATGCTTATTGACGAAAACGGTGGCATTGTGTCTTACGAAAAGTTTAAGCTGGAAATGCTGAAGCTTAACGATACCTACAACCTTAACTACCTGAACACCGAGTACAACTTTGCAACACAAACGGCGCAAATGGCCGCCAAGTGGAACGATATTGAGCAGGATGGCGATGAGTATTGGTTGCAGTTTAGAACATCTGCAGATGAAAAAGTAAGAGCCTCACATGCCGAACTGCATAATACAACCCTGCCACCTTCCGATCCTTTCTGGGACAGCTATATGCCACCTTTGGATTGGAACTGCCGTTGCACGGTGGTGCAGGTGCTTGCAGATAAGTACGCGAAAAGCAATAGCACACAGGCCGTTGGCAAAGGCGAAACAGCCACTACCCGCATCGACAAAAAAGGCGTTAACCGTGCCGCCATGTTCCGCTTCAACCCGGGTAAGCAGCGCGTGATTTTCCCACAAAACCACCCTTATTTTAAGGTGCAGCAAGGCGTGAAGGAGGTGGTGGAGGCACTTTATAATAGCTCCTCAGAAAAGAGCAATACTGCAAAAGAAATAGTAACATGGTACAAAGGAAATATGCCAAAAACAAAGGCCGGGAAGTTCGAGGCCAAAAGATTTGAGGTGATGAGAGCAGACCTTGACAGTCCAATAATTATCAATAAGAATTTTTACAATGAATTAGTGGGTAAATATAAGGATGATAAGCACTATGTAGAAAGGCTTCAATTGTCAAAACAAGCCCATATCCTTATAAAAGATGCCACCTACTCACATGATGAAACCCCGGTACATGCCAAAGCAGATATGTTTAAGGTTTATACTAAGCAGCATGATGGCAGGGAACTGGAGTTTAAGTGCAAGGTAAATAATGACGGTATTTTTCTTTACTATATGCGCATAAAATAAGAATGACTCCAGTGTCGCCTTCGTAGTGTGCTTTCGCTTACGATAACTTCTGAAGTCATTCTTAGCACAAAGATACATCAATTAACATACAAATGTCAAGCTCTTATGAAAAGTAAACAATTTTTACAAAAATTAATCAACGACCTGCGTGTGGAGCTGCTTGATGAGTTTGACCGTAACTTTGAGCGCAAAGGTTTTTTTAACAAGCCCTGGCCTGCACGCAAAATTGGCCGCAAAGGATCATTGCTTACTGTGCGCGGTGGCGGTGGGCTGCGCGGGAGCTTAAAAGCCACAGCCAACCAAAACTCAGTAACATTCACCAGCAGCCTGCCCTATGCCGCCATACACAACGAGGGCGGCACTATAACGGTTACGGCAAAGATGAAACGTTTCTTTTGGGCTAAGTATTACGAAGCAGGCGGCAAGGTGAAACAAAAAAAAAGCGGGGGCATCACTAAATCATCAGCTCGCTATAGCGAGGAGGCCGAGTTTTACAAAAACCTCGCGCTAATGAAAGTAGGCAGTAAAATAACCATGCCCGAACGCCGATTTATTGGACATGCACCCGAAGTGGACGAAGCAGTAAACCGGGTAGTTAAAAAGAATTTCAAGGACGTTGAAAACTATATTAAATCACTTTTAATACAACCCAAAAAATGAGAAAACAATTAATGGCGGCACTTATTGAACGCCTCAAACACATTGAAAAAGATGAAGCCGGTAACTATGTGGTGCCCACAGAACCTAACCCGGATAAAACCGTGATACAACACTTCGACCTGTGGAACCAGCAGCTTGACTGGCTCGACGAGGAGCAGCCTTTTAATACACCGGCGGTGTTCATCGAGTTTATGCCCATTCAGTGGCGCCATCAAAGCCGTGGCACACGAGATGCCACACTAAACATAAACCTGCACATTGTTACCAGGCGCAATTTTCCAACACGCGCCGACCAGCAATACGCAACCGAAGCACTTGGCTTCTTGGAGCTGCTTGATGCCGTAAACCTATGCCTGCACGGCCACAAAGGAGAAAACTTTGGCGCACTAACCGGACAGCTTAGCACCACCGACAACAACTTTGATGAGCTGATGCACTCCATTGAGCAATACACGGCCTACATCGTTGACCACTCAGGCAGTATGCCACAAAATAAAGTAGCCGCCGGATTGATTGTTGAAATATAACAGCAAACGCCATTTTGTTTGCATATTACGCAAACTAATTGTCATATATGCAAAAAGCCACCCGATTGAGGTGGCTTTTTGTGTTATTAGGCTGCACCCTTAGCGCAGCACCTTCAATTTTGAATCTTTGAATCTTGAATCTTGAATCTTTGAATTTCCACTTGTTTCCTCGGCAGCTTGCAGCAGTGCCAGGTAAGCCTCGTTATTAGTAAGCATGGCATGGAGTAGCAGCTTGTGCCCCTCGGCTATCTTTTTCATGGCGGCCAGCTCGGCCTGTCGGCGCTGGTCTGTCATTGCGCACCTCCTTCCTGTATGGTGGTGCAGCGTTTGCAGCGCATTATTTTTACATGCAAAACATTGTCCTTAATAACAAGTAAAGTATCGCGGCTGTTTTGCCCGGGGGTGCAGCCGCATTTGTCGCGGGTGCGATATACCTGGTAACCGGCACCCTCAAGCAGGTCTTTATTCCAGGTCAATTCGCTTTTTAGGTTTACATATAAGATGCTCATGATTTGCCTCCTTCTATTTGTGCTGCGGTTGCAGCTTCAAAATCAATGTCAAGCTGAACAATCGCTTTTCTGTTTTTCAGGTAATGGCCAAACTCAGTCGTTACAAAGTTGCGGCCATACACTTTTACAAAATGTTGTGGAAACTTGCGCTTGCGCTTGCTCACCATACCGCTGCGAGTACTAAAACCAAGGCTTTTTAATACGGCCACCTGGTAATAATAGGCTTTGCCCTCTATTATTATGGGGTTTATGCCATTAAAAGGCTTATAAAGTGCCACATCGCCCCGCATTAAATCTACCAACATCTTGTCAACTTGGAAAGCAAACATTGGGTCGAGCCACTGGGCATATCGGATAGCAACTCTGTAATCTGTTACCCAAGTACCTGAATTATTACCTCCTTTCTTAACTTGCACTAAATCAGCCAAAGCGCATTTTAGCGCATTGGTAACTACATTTAGATAGGATTGAGCCTCATTGGTACGCAGCCAAAGTTGGGGCCGTTTTGAACTTCCAAATGGTTTTGCCATTTGGGTTAGGTTTACATTCACGTTGTCGCTCATTAGCTCAACGGCAAATTGTTGATGGTCTATTTCAACCATCTGAAGGCTCATAGCCTTGCTTTCATTAGAGTTAATCATGTGATTTGAGTTTTATGACTTGTGGGCATAAAAAAACGGCAGCCCACTTCCCGTTGTCAAAGTCCTCAAAGGGGCTTGAACCAGCCATTACAACTGGCTCACGGGGTTAGGCTGCCGAAAATCGTATAGTGCATAAAAAATGCCCTACAACGGTGTGCGGGCAGCTTTGCTACCCCTTTGATGAAACTTTGACACCGCAATAATACGATAATTTTATACATGAAGTCAAGTGATGGGTTAATTTTTTTTTAAAACCGGCAGGCAGTGTTGTGCTGCCTGTCCGGTTTATCTTACATTTGCGTTGCTAAACTTAAAAATGTAAGAAATGGAAAAAGAACTTTTAATCCGAATGGGTGCTATTGAAGCAAAACTAAAGGCACTACGTATAGCCCTTACAGATTCTCAGCAGCTTGTTTATCATCAGTATCTTGATAAGGCAAAGCAGCGGTTTGCTGAACTTCACGAAATACATGACAAAGATTTGCTTCGGCTTCTTGACGAGCTGTTTTACTAATCCGTTTAGCTTGTTCTAGCTGATCTTCAAACAGCTTTTTGTAAATACGGTATAGCCCTGCGATGTAAAAATAAATCATCAAGACAAGTGCTAAACAGGCAATAAGCATCCAAATAGGTAATGTTATCATTGTATTCATTGCTTAGGGGTTATTTGGGTTAAAAAAGTTTCAATTGATTGCTATCAAACATATCCTCATCTTGCATCTGGTGATCGCGCGTGAGGCTCATATAGCGCCAGAATGTACGCTCGCTCATTGGGTAGGTTTTTAAAACAACATTTCTAAACACCCAGCGACGGTTTCTATCCTGCCGCCCGGGCTCGTAGTGCAGCTCCACGATGGCGCGCACTTTTAAAGCCTTTTTTAGGGTGTTTGAACTGGGGTTCATTGGTTAAGAACATATTTTTCCAAAAACTCTATTGCCGTTGCATTAGTCATTGGCCTAATGATAATATTTAATTGCAAAGCAATTTCAATCTCGTGTATCATGCCAGGGCTGATAGTATTGCCGTAAAGCCGCAGCTCGTCGATAAAGCCTTTGCGCATAAGCGCGTTGTTGTTCTTTATGCCGCGAGCCCTTTCGGCGGGTATATCGTCGCTTAGGGTGTAGCAATCAAAGAAGTAATTAGCAAACGGAACGGTGTCCGGCTCCTCGTTGTTTATTTTCCGGCCTATAGCCTCAATGCGCTTTAGGTTGCCGGCCACATCGCCCGAAATGGGGTGTGCTATGTATGCGATTTTCATACTATCAATATTTTAATTCAGTCCAATGAATGATTTTGCCTTTAAATCCATTCGCAAAAAACATATAAAAGGCTACAAGATTTTGAAATCCATCGTTGAATGCTAAATTTCTAACTTCATTTTCAGCTAATTTTCTGCCATCAATTTTCACTATTGTGTCAATTAGAAAATCGGAGGTTCTTTCAATTTCAATGCGCTGTGTAGATTGGCATTGCCCCTCAGCAAATTGATTGTAGTTTTTTGTCCGCACGCCCGTAGCGTGTTGAATTGTCATGCCAACCTTCCATCTATCGTGTGCATCCTCACGTATAGTGTGTATTTTAGTCTTATCTAAAATAGGCTGCTTAAAACGTTCTTTATATCCTAAAATCATGATTATTTATTTATTATTTACATATTTCATATACTTCAATTTAAATACTCAACTTCGTTTTTGTGTGAATCGTTTCCGTTTTTTTTGAAAGCTGTTTTCTGAGATTGTTAACTATATAGTCATCAATTATTTTAGCCTGTTCTACGACAAGCTCGTTGTTTGTAATGTCGCCAACCTCAACCTCGCCTTTTACTGTAATTTTCGGGATGTAGTATTCGATTTTTACTTTCATTTTTTTTGATTGTTTAATTAGTGTACTGTCTTATTTAAGTTTTTGGGCTGTTTTGTTAAATAACGATGTATATATTGCATGTTCGTGCCTCACACGGCAACATATACGGGCGTTGTGTGCAATGGGCTAAATCCGTTTTTCAAATCAACATTTCTGCTAATAATCAAAAAAGAAAAAGCCCACGCTCACATACCATTAAGCTAATTGCTTTCCTTCAACATTTCGTTTCTTTCGGTCTGAGGTTCTCTTTTCTAACCACATCAAAGATTCTTGAAGTTTAGTAATTACAATAGCGTTTTCACGGCACGGGAATTTACCTTGTAGATAGTTCATTCTGTCAATTAAGACTTCAAGAAGCTCCTCGTTAGTTGTTCCATCATTTACCGTTTTCAATTCGGTTGTGCCTTCAATTGGCGTTTTCTCAATGAATTGAATTTCTTGAGTGTTTTCAGCGTTCTCAAATCCGCTTAATTGGTACTTGTGACCTTCTGTTAATACTTTCATTGTATCAGATTTATTTAATTGGGTACTCTATAAAGTTTTCCCCTTCCCTTTTTTCTTTTTTTTTAGTTCAGTATTTTAAATAAAGTTTAGTGCTAAATCACCGCCCACAGACACACAACACAGGCTATACGGCATTAAAACGACCGTTTAGCCAAACCGTTATTTACCAGCAACATACTTCATATACTTTAGTTTAAAAGCCTTATCGACCTCTGCAACCGTTTCGCTCACACGCTTATCATCGCGCTTATGTTGCTGCGCCTCCTCCACGCTTCGCTGTGCAGCTGCTGAGCAGCGTTCTTCAAAATAATCGGTGAACCAGGTGAGCACTTTTGGCATATTAACGTTCTCGAACAGCTCGCCGTAGTGGCCTGTTTTAGCGCGTCTAAAGACTAAATGCACATCAGCCATATTCAGCATTGAAAAAGAGGCTAAAAGCTCATCAGCAATCGCGTCTATCATTTCCTCAGTAAGTGAGCGTTTCAGGTTGAGTAAGGTGTTAAGCTCAATCATATACAACTTAATGAGTGCTGCTACTTTTACATCGCCGTGGGCTTTGCGCAGCGCAAAAAGATTTGATCCTCCTGAGTCGATTGCGGCCAGCGGACTTTTCACATCACGAAAGGCGATGGCTAAGTTCTTAGGATTGTAGGTCGTTAAGAATTCGCGATTTGTAGTCGTTACTGATTTTTCCTTGCTTTTTTCCTGAGATTGCGATATAGATTTCATTGAATTTACTGTTTAAGATTGACATAGTGAAGTTTGCATTGTAGAACTCATTTTTGAGTGCGTAAACGGCGTTTAAAAAGTGTTTAAATCCTTCTAAAATGATTTCGTTGTCTATTTGCCGTTGTTGCTCTGCGTACTTGCGTTTTATCTTGTTTAGTAGTGCGTTTAAGGCCACGTAGTCTTTTACGTCCCAGTAATATGACGTTCCATATTTTTCTGTGAAAAAGTCGCAAAAAATAGCCTTTCCGGCGGCGGGTTTGGGCTTGACCTGCTCCGGGTGCGAAACCTGCAATTTGTGCAGCAGGTTTATGCGATCCTCTGCCGGTAGCGCAAGTGCATCTGCAATTATTTGTTCGGTTCTGTTTTTTGTCATGGTTTCAAAAGTTAAGGTTTCATTATCAAAATAGCCGGTGCCGCAATGCGGGCAGGCCGCGCCTTCGCAACGTATGCAGTAGTCAGTTCCACACTGCGTGCACCGGTGATATATGCAATGATTTGCCATGTGCATTAAAAGCTCATTGAAAGCGGCAACCAAACGTCCTGTCCGTTCTCGCCTTTCATCTTAACTTTGATGTACTGAGATGTCTTAGAAGGCCTGTAAGCTTCCCGGATAAGGTCAACAGCCTCAATCAGTTTCTTGTCGCCAAACTCAGCTGCTTTTTTGCTAAGGTCAAGAATGCGGTTCGCTTTTAATACACCGTCCTTATTAGGCTTTAGCATATCAGTAATAAATGATACTAATTTGCCGCTTTCCTCATCTATAGCCATACTCTGCAACCATTCGTTTACCTTGATAATCCCAACATCAACCGTCTCGTCCCACCTGTCAACTGTATTGCTTCCAATGATGATTGAGAGCTGCCCGTCACTTGAAGTGAATGTGTGGCTTTCCTGTTTTTCCATCTGCTCATCAGTAAGTTCGTAGGCAATTTTTTTTAGCTCCAGCACGTCTGCAAAATTGTCGAACACACGCTCACGCACTGATCTGATCGTTTTGCTCAATGAACTCAGCAGCTGGAACGATTCTTTGATAGCTAAATTCTTTAGCTCCTCATAGGTTTCTTTATCCTGCTTGCGCCTGTTGGCCTGCTCAGCTGCTTTTTGTTTGAGCTGCTCTGTCAGCTCTTTGATTTGCTCTTGCGTCAAATCTTTGATGTCGATTTTTTCCATTTTATTAATTGTGTTTAGGTTAATTCGAGCTGTTTAAGCCTTAATATTTGCTCCGATATAGCGCGTTTCTTTTTTGAAAGCGCCTGCCGATCTTTTAAATTATCGGCCTCACTGATCTGATCTCTTAAGCGATCAAGTTTTTGCTGAAAGAGCCTGATTTTTTGATAATCTGTTTCCATTGTTGTTATAGATATTTAGAGGTTAATAACTTGCTTGCCTTGCCACTTTATCGGTTTTGTTTCGCTATGCGTGACACCGATAAAGATTTCTTTTTCTATGAACACATGTCCGGTTCCAGCGCACAGGTAGCATATATTATCGCTTGTACCTCCTTCGCCTTTACAATTGTTGCATATTGCTTCATAAGCAACATAAACCTTTCTGGGGTGTTTTGATTTCATATTGATGTAGTATTAGTTAAGTACGCTTTGACGTTCAATTTCACGCTCTACCGGGTCCTGTTTGTGCAAGATTGCACGCAGGCGTTGAGTGCAGGCGTTCAGCTCATCGCTGCTCATCTGGTATATTAGCTTGCCGGCTATCCGGGGTTGCATCAGGTAGGCGTTTACACGCTCCCAGTCATCGTTTGTTGTGTAAATGCCAAGCTTAGTAAGCAGCGTAAGAACCAGGCTGCGCTGCTTGCGCACGTGGTCAGTTGCCGGAGCTTTGTAGCTGTATTGGTTCAGCAGCTCATTAAGCTCCGCAATAGTTAGCTTTGCAGTGCTGTCAGTGCCGTATTGGCTCAAAATAGCATCACGGTACTCATCAATACCTTGCTTGATCCATAGCGCGCGCAGGCGGCGCACTTTGGCTTTACGGATATCTTCACTCATATTAGTAATGTTTACGTTTGCGCCACTCTCGAGCAGGCGCTCAAATTCGCGCTCAGCGGCATGGCCAACAAAGCCGCCACGGGCTTTGCCATTTTCAAAAATGTTCAACCGCAAGCTGTGCGGATCGAAACTGTAAGTGAGGTTAGTTTTTGTTTTCATGTTCGTAGGGTATTAAATTTATAAATAGGGGGTTTCTTCTTCAACTTTGTTTCCGTGAAATAGCTGCGCTTTTTTCTCGTCAATCATTAGCACACCACCTGGCACACGGCCATTCACGTTGCAGCTTAGTCCTTTCACATGAAACCGCACTTTTGCCAGCTTACTGGCCAGCTTAGCCGGTGCTGTGTAGGGTTCGCCGCGTTCCTCGTGTGCCATAAACACAAACAGCTTGCGCGGATGCTTAGTTATAAAGCTTGCTAAAGCTGATTTCTTTAATTCGTCCTGGTAAATTGTCAAATTATCAATGAACACTATTTCGGGTGAGCGGCGTTTGTTGAGCCGCTTTTCTAACATTTCAAAGCTCTCATACTCGAGCAGATGTAGGTTCGTATCTGTTGTATCAACCCCAACACGGAGCATGGTGTTTTTAAAGGCGAGTCCGGTTCCCTCCTCGGCTGATATATAAAGCACCTTTTTGAGTTTTGACAGATACAGCGCGAGCGATAAGGCCAGCCATGTTTTGCCATTTTTGTCGCGCCCGTATATGAGCCACGCACCGTTGGCCTCCGGCTCGCCAAGTACATCCTTCCAAATCCCGTCAAGCTGCAATGTTTCATATTCTTTGTCGTATATGTTTCTTATCGTGATTGTTCGCTTCATATCCGGCCATACTTATTGATTGAGTATTAGTAAGCTTTCAGCACGTCGCAGCCCGCCAATATTTCCTCCATCAGTTGTAAGGCAGCGTTTCACAATTCCATTTAAATTACTTGTATCGCCCATATTAACAGCTAACACATCAGTTATAAGTTTCCTATAAAAGCCCATGCGTTCGCTGGTACCGCTTGGAACTACACTTGTATAGCGTTCGCTGTAGCGGCTGAAAATTTCTTTGTATCCAACTTGTTTATGCGCTATACCGCGTTCAATTTTGTTCCTAAGCCCGTCGGCACCCATCATATACCAGCCGCATACACCCTCGGTGGCATTCCAAAGCTCTTTAAGCACCAGGAAGGCGTTATAATCCAAGTCACCGGCCTCATCAATGATAATTAGCGGCTGTGGTAGCATGCGCAAATAATACTTAATGTTTGCCTTCACATCTGCATGTCTGCCTGCTGCGTCAACACCAATGGTTTTTGCAATGAGTTTCACAAAAAGCTGCTTTGTTTTGGCCTGACTGGCATCCACATAAAAGCAGTTTTTAAGTGTACGGCTCAGGTATTTTGCTGAAAATGTTTTACCTATTCCACATTCATCCACGCAGATGCGTGCTTTGCTAAATTGTTTGCAAAACAGCACATCCTCCTCAATAATGTTGTAAACCTCTGTACGTGCCATGTTCCACTTGCGCTCTGTTAGGCTTACATTGAGTTCGCGGCCAATTGTAAGCCAGGCGTTGTCTCTTAAAAGGCCATCGCGTTCGCCATTTTTCAAGCGGTTAAACACAGATGGACTCATTGACCACTGGCGTGCAAAGGCTGATTCGGCACCGTCGAAATTTGCGCGCTGCTCAAGCAATGCGGCAACTACTTTTTCTTTAAATTCTGCTGTGATTTGTAACATAGTATTATAATTATTATATAGTATTAGAATCTGTCTTTTAAACTCACTTTAACAGCTGTTTCAACGCCATTTAATTCATCATCAAAATCGGGTTCTGGCAATATCTCCACATCACAATCCATAATTTCTTCAGCTCTATGCAGGCCGGGCATTTTAAATTTGTTGTTGAGTGTAATAGGAGTATTGTCAATAATGGTAACTTTCTCGAGCTCGTTTTTGCGTTTGCGTTGGAAGGCTTCAATAGTGGTAGCGTATTGGCTCATTAGCTCACGTGCTTCAAAATCGGCGGCAGTCTGTTCCAGTTTAGCCCGGTGATAGCGTGGTTTTGGAAGTGCCTCACAGATATACGTATCATTGATATAAACCAACGCTTTTAGCACACTGTCATCATTGGCGTCGAGCCAGTAGATATCAATTTTTTCGCCTTCAACGGCTTTCATCAGATTGATCAGCTTATTGCCCGTATAAATGTTACCCTGGTCGCCCAGCAGCCATTCAGTTTTTTGAAAATTAATGATTCCGGCACGGCATGAAGTGGATGTTTTATAGCCTAAGTGGCGCATAAATCCGCGATAATTGGTTGGCACCAAATTAGGATGTTGTTTTTCGCAAAACACCTCCCAGCGGGTTTTTTCGGTGTGTATGCTGTGTGGCATATTGTTCCAGGTCTCAATATCGCGCAGGCACTGGTTAGCGAGCTTGTCATAAGGCACCATTGGCACTTTTTCGCCGCCTGATTGGTTCGATTCGTCAAGCGCAAAAGGTCTGGCAAGCCAACCTTCGTGTTTCTTTTCCAGCTTATAGCGGAGCGGGTTGTAATACGCCTCAATACGCTTGCCGCGCGCGTTGTTAGCCTCTATTCTTACCTCCTCAAACATATAGCCTTCGCGCAGGAAGGTGTTTGTAAAGGAGCTGTTGAGCGAGCTTTCGGCTTCCAGCTCATAAGGCAAACTGAAACCCCATTCCGCATAGTTGCGTACCATCTGTCGGTAGAAGTCTAAAATTATACCTTCCTTACTCTTACCATAAACCCATGTGGTAAATGCCTCGCTGCCCAGGTCGATGCCGTTGTAAAACCACATACGTTTACCTTTTGCATATTCAAAAGGAGGCTGGCGGTCATCAATACTGATAATACTGCCAGCATATTCAGGATGCAATAAGGAGTGATAAGGAATTGTATTGCTGATAAGCACCTGGCGGTTGCCACTGCGTGCGGCTATGGTTCCAATCCGGTTATCATAAGTATTAAGGTAATTATAGATAGTTGTTGAACTCAACTTAGGATAGCCGTCCGGCACATATAGCTCTCCGGTAGCATTGTTTACTACATCAAGATAGCCACTGAGGAACGATTCATATTGCCGCGCTACGTCAGCAAAGTTTGGTTTTTGCTTTTGAGTGCCAAACATATCGTTCAGCAGCTTCATAATTTCGTCCTGGTTATCGGGAGCGGCATTTTTGTTGCCATGCTTTTTGCTGATCAAGCTGATATAGCCATCCGTTGTAAATCGCTTGTACGTTTCTTTCCATCTGGCCTCATTCTCCGGAAGGGTGCTAACCATATCAAATTTTTTAGCCATGATTGGCTTAAAGCTGGTAGCATCTTTCCATAGTGTTGCAATTATAGCCTTAGGCTTGTAGCCTTTGCCAATTATTTCGGCCTCACGTGCCACTTTAAGCCGCTTACAGGCCTTTAGCAGGGTGGCGTTTGCAATGTACTTGTCTTGTATTTTTTCGTCTATATATTCGCCGTTTTCAAACTTATAATCTCTGTAGTAATCAACCGTTTCGCGGTCTGTTTTAAAAAAATCCACCAGCACATGCTTGCCTTTGCGTGGGTCGCCTATTGCCTGGCGCAAATCAAGCGGCAAGCTGTCAAAATCAATCAGCATTTGTCTGCCGTTGCCACCCAGCTGAACACGTTTTAGTCCGTAACCGCGTTTTTCGGCACGCTTGCAAATAACACTTAAAGATTTTTCGCTGGAATAAAACTCCGGCACAAGCTCCTCAGCCGTTACTACTAATATGTTGTTCCAGGGGTGTGGCATTTTATTGGTTCAAAGATTCCTGATTTAAAGATTCAATATTTGTGATTTGGTTCCCGGGGGCTGATTCGATCCAGCCGCTCACGCTCGACCCCGGGATTTGCTACATTTGCAAGTGCTAACCTTTTAAAATGTAGTGTTATGAATTCAACTGAAAAAGAACTTCTTATTGATTATCACCAGACTTGCATTTATTTGCTAAATAATCAGTGGAAAGATGCCGCTGAAATTATTGGTGATTATGTTTTAATTACGTCATCAAATCCGAGGCGTCATGAAATCCCCGTCAAAAAGGCTCTTGTCCCTCTTTTGACTTCGATACCCGGGGGAGTATTTCCGGGCTTTGAAGAGTTTAAGGCATTTATTGAAAAGATTCGAGAGTACCTGGATAGCGATAGGCTTTTCGACCCCACTTTCAAACTTAATTAAGCTTTTTACATCTGCTATGTATTGTTTCATTTCAGCTGTAAGCGGAGCACCCGTCTTTAATTGTTGTATTACTTCTTTTCGCATTGAATTGTGTTTTTTTACTAACCTTTAAAAATGTAGTGTTATGAATGAAGATGTTAAGAACTCAGTTAAAACCATTGTTGAATTGACTAATCTGCTTGCCGAAAAACGACATGCCTTTTTACAACACATTCTTCTTGTATCGACAACCCTATTCGGAGTTTTAATTGCCCTGCAACAAAAAAGCTCTGAATGGCTAGCAGCCCGTTTGTGTTTTGCCTCGGCTCTAGTGCTACTTGGGTTTGGTATCCTGCTAACTGGTATTGCACTATATGGTCATATAGCGGCTGTAAGTCGTAGTCGCGACTTATATCTTGCACAATCAAAAAACGCACTTCGTGAACCCCGTGCCACATTGCCCGTGAGTACGCCTTCAAAAAAAATATTCGTATTATCCGAAACAACCGCATACGTTTTCTTCTGCTTTTCGTTGATTTTGCTTTCATGTTATTCACTTATTATTGCTTTAGAGTAGTTACTGTTTCGCAATTTCTTCAAGCTTTCTGTCAAGCTCTGCACGTTCGTTGACTATGTTTATTATAGCTTGCTTCACGGGATCAGTCATACGGCGAAAGCCTTTGAGCATCTCGCGAATTGTACCTTCTTTGTAACCAGTAGCCTCAGCCACTTTTAACCTGTCGCCTCTGGTTAGTTTTTGCCTGATTTTTACCTGATTTGGATATTTCTTGACATTCTTTGCCATTCTGTTGTACATTTGTTGCGTTTATAGTAGCGCAAATATACTCCAATATGATTGGATAATCCAAATAAAATGGATACTTTTTTTAAAAAAACTTTGCTTGGTCTAAATATCAAGCATTTAAGACAGAATAAAAAGCTAACTCAAGGAGCTTTAAGCAAGCAATTAGGTGTTAAGGCAACCACTTTATCCAACTGGGAGGTTGGTATTTCGTCCCCTGACTTGGATATATTGACGAAAATATCCAATTATTTTGGTGTTTCGCTGGATAATTTAACCCTAATAGAACACGATCAATGGAGTGAAACTAGTAATCTTAGCAAGAATAGTGTAAAGGACAATTTATTACCATCCGGTCCTTGCCAGCAATGTGAAATTCGCGAAAAGCTAATTACCCAGCAGGAAGATACTATTGAGCTGCTTAAAGAAAAAATTGAAAGCTTAAAACAAAAAGGCCACAATAATAAATCTGGCGATGACCCTTACCGGCAAACAGGATAATTAAAATGTATGACCATACGCTCCCACCCCGCTTTTAAGCACAAAAAAGCAGGAAAACATACACACACACACGTTTTTGATTTTTAGTATTGTCTTGTTTTGTGTGTATTACACTAAATATCAATGTATTATATCAATATTCCATATTCTATAACATTGCCATATAGGGGTAGTTAGCGGTTAAAAATTGGATTTTAGCCCCTTTTTTTTGCCATATAGGGGTAGTTAGCCGTTCAAATTAACCGCTACCAGTTTACCCAACTGTTTACCCAACTGTTTACCCAAAGATTTTAAAGGTCATTTTCATGTCATTTCAAGGGCTTTTAAAACGGCTTGTTTTTTTGGTTTGTTTTGCTATCAGTCGCGCATTGTTTACAGGCACAAAAAAAACGCCGCAAAGGGCGTAAAATCAAATAAACCAGCTATTTTTGTAGCCTTATTAAGGGTAATACCATCTATAGTTAAAGTAATATGTAAGAAAGAGCTCCCTAATCATCAAAAAATTAAAGCAAAATTTAAGTAAATTAAACATTTCGTTTTTTTGCTTTTTAGTTACGATACTTGTAAGTATTTGTTATTCAATTAATAAAATCGCTTTTTTCTTTTTTTCTTTTTACATTTTGTTTTTATGCCCATAGATGGTCCATTTCTTTTTAAAAAATAATATGTTTGCAAACTGAAAAAGCTAATTTTATCTCTTTTAATTAGCTAAAATTAATTTTAACCAAATTTCTAATCTGAGAAAATATGAAATTTTATGATGT
>Ga0265293_10002594_pt1 | contig 35685 bp, 37 predicted proteins | sample Munlanlewell138R_FD_192505 | JGI IMG/M metagenome (GOLD analysis project Ga0265293, IMG submission 192505) | Leachate microbial communities from a municipal landfill in Southern Ontario, Canada - Leachate well 138R | ecosystem: Engineered > Solid waste > Landfill > Unclassified | place: Canada... | reverse complement strand
GACCCACAATTAAAGCGCACTACAGCAGCCCACCATACGCATCACCAAACCACCCCTGTAGGTCGCGGCTTCAGCCCGACAAGGGCGCTGTAAGCGCCCCAAAGCAGCACCACAAACCACCACCGCACCAGCCTGATACATTTTGTCGGCCTAAAGACCGACCCACAATTAAAGCGCACTACAGCAGCCCACCATACGCATCACCAAACCACCCCTGTAGGTCGCGGCTTCAGCCCGACAAGGGCGCTGTAAGCGCCCCAAAGCAGCACCACAAACCACCACCGCATCAGCCTGGTACATTTTGTCGGCCTAAAGACCGACCCACAATTAAAGCGCACTACAGCAGCCCACCATACGCATCACCAAACCACCCCTGTAGGTCGCGGCTTCAGCCCGACAAGGGCGTTGAAAACGCCCCAACAACCGCGCTGCAAACAATCACCACAACACCAGCCTGATATATTTTGTCGGCCTAAAGGCCGACCTACAAAAGCAGGTAATACCCGACCCACACACACCCCTGTAGGTCGCGGCTTCAGCCCGACAAGGGCGCTGCAAGCGCCCCAACAACCGCGCTGCAAACAATCACCACCGCACCAGCCTGATACATTTTGTCGGCCTAAAGACCGACCCACAATTAAAAGCGCTCCATGGCAAAATGCTACACCGGTTGCATAAAACGCAACACAATCCGCCACAGCAAAGAAAAAGTTCCCGCTAGCAAAGTATATTTTTACTCCATATAATGCAGAGAAAACGTGAAGTGGTTCATGTTTTGTCGTGTAGAGAGGACAAAATTTAAGCTCAATAATACTTTTCTGGACTATGCAAACGGCCCATAAGGTCTTACACTCCGCCATCAGAAAAAAGCACGAGCCTAGATAAATGGCCAGCCAACGCCAGTTACATACCACTGATAATGGATTTCAGTTTTCCCAATATGGATTGCCAAGTAAGGCTATGGAATGATTCAACACACCCCCGCCGTCGCCAGCACAGACCGTGATCATCACTGGTATGTCGTGCTAACCAAATCTCAACAAGAGTTGCGTGCCCAAGAACACCTTGAGCGCCAGGGCGGTGTTGTGTTTGTCCCCATGTTTGCTAACGAGCGAATCAGTCGCGGCAAACGTGTGGTGCGTCAAGATCCACTATTCCCCGGCTATTTATTTTTACAGGCCGACGCACAAGACCCTATTTTAAGTAAAGTCCGCTCCACCATGGGCGCACGTCAGTTGCTGACCTTTGCCGGTCAAGTGATGACCATCGATCAGCGCATCATTGAAGACTTACGCCAACGTAGCAACACAGATCACACTGCTCAGCAATTCAGCGCTGGGCAAAGCGTCACCCTAAACAACGGCCCCTTTCAGCACTATCAAGCCCTCTTCAAAGAGTACGATGGCGCAGAACGCGGCATTATTTTGCTCAGCCTACTGGGCAAGCAAAACGAATTACTGATTCAACTGGCCGACCTGCGCGCAAGCTAACGCATAACAGACCAGCACAACTTAAAGTACGATGCGCCTCCAGGGACTCTGCGCGAACAACCCTAGGGCGGTAGCGTGTCTGAAGCATTATTAAAGCTTCAGACACCCCACAAAACCAATGTAGGTCGCGGCTTCAGCCCGACAAGGGCGTTGCAAACGCCCCAAATACGACTCTATCTTTAATACATACATACGGTAAATGAGCACTCTACTTATGCTGACTTTAAAAAATATCAAACTTGCAGTGATTGGCCTTGGCTATGTTGGGCTACCTCTTGCCGTTGAATTCGGTAAAAAACGCAGTGTTGTCGGATTTGATATTAACCAACCGCGCATTGACGCGTTGCAAGCAGGGCATGACGCCACTTTAGAAGTCAGTAATGAAGAACTCGCCGAAGCAGTCCAGCTGAGCTACATCGCTAGCCTCGATGGTTTAAAAGACTGCAACGTCTTTATCGTCACCGTACCTACACCGATCAATGAACATAAACAGCCTGATCTAACCCCGCTGATTAAAGCCTCGGAAACCATAGGTAAAGTGCTTAAAAAAGGCGATATCGTTATTTATGAGTCGACTGTTTACCCTGGTGCTACCGAAGACGATTGCGTACCCGTTCTGGAGCGTGTATCTGGTTTAGTATTTAACCAAGACTTCTATGCCGGTTACAGTCCAGAGCGGATTAACCCTGGCGATAAAGAGCATCGCGTTACCACCATTAAAAAAGTGACCGCCGGCTCCACGCCAGAAGTGGCTGATCTAGTGGATGCGCTGTATAACGAAATCATTGTGGTCGGCACCCATAAAGCCAGCAGCATCAAAGTCGCTGAGGCCGCCAAAGTGATTGAAAATACCCAGCGCGATGTCAATATCGCTTTGATCAACGAACTGGCAATTATCTTTAATAAGCTGGGCATTGATACCGAAGCCGTATTAGAAGCAGCGGGTACCAAATGGAACTTCTTACCTTTCCGCCCCGGTTTGGTCGGTGGCCACTGCATCGGTGTTGACCCATACTACCTCACCCACAAAGCGCAAAGCATTGGTTACCAGCCAGAAATCATCCTGTCGGGTCGCCGTCTTAATGACAGTATGGGTGAATATGTGGTCAGCCAGCTGATTAAAGCCATGCTGAAAAAACGTATCCATGTGCAAGGCGCACGCGTATTAATCATGGGTTTAACCTTCAAAGAGAATTGCCCAGATTTACGCAACACCCGCGTAGTGGATATCGTTAAAGAGCTAAAAGAGTACGGTATTCAAGTCGATGTGTTTGATCCTTGGGTCAACCCACAAGAAGCGCAGCACGAATACGCTATTGGCCCAGTTGCTGAGCCAGAGCAAGGCGCATACGATGCAGTGGTGTTAGCAGTCAGCCACAACCAGTTTAAAGACATGGGCGTAGCAAAAATCCGTGCATTAGGTAAAGCAGAACACATTCTCTACGACCTAAAATACCTACTCACCGCCGCCGAATCCGACCTGCGCCTATAAATGTAGGTCGGTCTTTAGGCCGACAAAGGGCGTTATAAACGCCCCTGTAGGAGCGGGCCATGCCTGCAATTGGAATGAGATGTAGCCTGGGTTAAACCCCCACGCGGATGACATATGTTTGTAACACCTTGGAGAACAAATGAGCGCTTACCAACAACTATTAGAGCAACTGCCACAACAGCCTAAAAAATGGCTGATCACCGGGGTTGCAGGCTTCATTGGCTCTAACTTGCTAGAAACGCTACTCAAGCTAAACCAGCACGTAGTAGGTCTAGACAACTTTGCCACTGGCCATCAATACAACTTAGATGAAGTGCAAGGATTGGTCAGCGCTGAGCAGTGGGAAAACTTTAACTTCATTGAAGGCGATATTCGCCAGTTCGAAGATTGCCAACGTGCCTGCCAAGGTGTCGATTACGTTCTACATCAAGCAGCTCTCGGTTCAGTACCGCGCTCAATCAATGATCCAGTCACCACCAACAGCACCAATATCGACGGCTTTTTAAATATGCTGGTCGCTGCGCGTGATGCCAAGGTACAGAGCTTTACCTACGCAGCCAGCAGCTCCACTTATGGTGATCATCCAGCGCTACCTAAAGTTGAAGATAATATCGGCAAACCACTATCGCCTTACGCCGTTACTAAGTATGTAAATGAGTTGTATGCTGATGTCTTTGCCAAAACCTATGATTTTAACTGCATAGGCTTGCGTTATTTCAACGTGTTTGGTCAGCGTCAAGATCCAAACGGTGCTTATGCTGCAGTGATTCCTAAATGGACTGCGGCGATGATTCAAGGTGACGATGTATTTATTAATGGTGATGGCGAAACCAGTCGTGATTTTTGCTTTATCGACAATACGGTACAAGCTAACTTACTTGCAGCAACCACAACAAACCCAGACGCGAAGAATCAGGTCTATAACGTCGCCGTTGGTGACCGAACTACTCTGAATCAATTGTTCGAAGCTGTTCAGTCAGCACTGCAAAAGAACGATATTAATCATAGTAAAACTCCTCTCTATCGAGAGTTTAGAGCAGGCGATGTGCGTCACTCACAGGCAGATGTAACAAAGATTAAAACCTTGCTAGGCTATGAGCCGCAGTTTGTGATTAAAGAGGGGATTGCACAAGCAATGCCTTGGTATGTTAAGTTTTTAGGTTAACCATTAGATGAGAATTTTAGTTACCGGCGGCGCGGGCTTTATTGGTTCTGCGGTCATTCGCCATATTATCCAGAACACCCAAGACACCGTAATCAATCTCGATAAATTGACCTACGCCGGTAATCTCGAATCCCTGAGCGAAGTCAGCGACAGCGACCGCTATGTGTTTGAGCAAGTGGATATCTGCAATCGTGAAGAACTGGATCGCGTCCTCAATCAGCACCAACCCGATGCCATTATGCATCTTGCCGCTGAAAGCCACGTCGATCGCTCCATTGATGGCCCAGCTGAGTTTATCCAAACCAATATCGTCGGTACCTACACCTTATTAGAAGCCGCCCGCGCCTATTGGAATGCACTCAATAGCCAGCGCAAACAAGCCTTCCGCTTCCACCACATCAGTACTGACGAAGTCTACGGCGATTTGCCACATCCCAATGACGAGTCTGAAAACAATGCAGGTCGGGCTTCAGCCCGGCAAGTCGGCCTAAAGGCCGATCTACAAAATAAAGAACCCATAGATCCAAATGTAGGTCGGTCTTTAGGCCGACAAAATCTTCCACTCTTCACCGAACAAACCTCTTATGCACCAAGCTCCCCCTACAGCGCCAGTAAAGCCAGCTCAGATCATCTGGTTAGAGCTTGGTTACGCACCTACGGTTTTCCAACAATCATTACCAACTGCTCAAATAACTACGGCCCATACCACTTTCCAGAAAAGTTAATCCCGCTGGTCATTTTGAACGCATTGGAAGGCAAACCGCTACCCATTTACGGTAAAGGCGACCAAATCCGCGACTGGCTCTACGTTGAAGACCACGCCCGTGCTTTATATAAAGTTGTCACCGAAGGCCAAATAGGCGAAACCTACAACATCGGTGGCCATAATGAAAAACAAAACATCGAAGTCGTCGAAACCATCTGCGATATTCTCGATGAGTTGCGCCCATTCAATCATGATGCGGCATCTGTAGGTCGGGCTTCAGCCCGACAAGTCGGCCTAAAAGCCGACCTACAAGACTGCAAAAGCTACAAATCCCTGATCACCTACGTCACCGACCGCCCCGGCCACGACCGCCGTTACGCCATCGATGCCAGTAAAATCGCTAAAGAACTCAACTGGCAACCCATCGAGACCTTTGAGTCCGGTATCCGCAAAACCGTGCAGTGGTACTTAGATAATCAACAATGGTGCAAAAACGTCCAAGACGGCAGCTACCAGCGTGAACGCTTAGGAGTCAAACAATGAGCAACAATACGAAAGGAATTGTGCTGGCGGGCGGATCAGGTACGCGTTTGTACCCGATCACCAAAGGTGTCTCTAAGCAGCTTCTGCCGATCTACGATAAACCGATGATTTACTATCCATTGTCTGTACTGATGCTGGCTGGTATTCGCGATATTTTATTGATCAGCACCCCTGAAGATATCAGCGGCTATCAGCGTTTACTGGGTGACGGCAGTGAGTTTGGTATTAATCTGACCTACGCTGAACAACCCAGCCCTGATGGCTTAGCCCAAGCTTTTATTATTGGTGAAGCGTTTATTGGCGATAGCAATGTGTGCTTGGTTCTCGGTGATAATATTTTTTATGGCCAAGGCTTCACCCCTAAGTTGAAACAAGCCGTTGCCCGTAAAACAGGCGCAACAGTGTTTGGTTATCAAGTTAAAGATCCAGAACGTTTTGGTGTGGTTGAGTTTGATGAGAATAAGCGCGCGCTCTCGCTTGAGGAAAAACCATCAATGCCAAAATCTAACTATGCTGTGACCGGTTTGTATTTTTACGACAATAGCGTTGTGGAAATAGCTAAACAGGTCAAACCCTCACACCGTGGCGAGTTGGAAATTACCAGTATCAACCAAGCCTATTTAGAGCGTGGCGACCTTGATGTCGAGTTGCTCGGGCGTGGTTTTGCTTGGCTCGATACCGGAACTCATGAAAGCTTGTTAGAAGCTGGTATGTTTGTAGAAACCATTGAAAAACGCCAAGGTTATAAAATCGCTTGCTTAGAAGAAATCGCCTATAACAATGGCTGGTTAAGTACGCAAGATTTACAACGCATAGGTCAGCAGCTGAGTAAAAATAGTTATGGTCAGTATTTATTAGCCTTGGCTGAGGAGAAACTATGAGCCTGATTCAATGGACTCGCTTTCCACCGCTCGGCGACGACCGCGGCTCATTAGTTGCCTTAGAAGCTGGAAAAACTGTTCCTTTTGAAATTAAGCGTGTGTATTACATTTTTGGTACGCAGCAAGGCGTTGCGCGCGGCTTTCATGCTCATCGTCAGCTTAAGCAAGTTGCCGTCTGTGTCACGGGCAAATGTCGTATGGTTTTAGATGACGGTAAAACACGTGAAGAAGCTTGGCTCGATTCACCTACCAAAGGTTTGTTAATAGGTGATTTGGTTTGGCGAGAGATGCATGACTTCAGCGAAGATTGTGTGCTTTTAGTGCTAGCCAGCGAACATTACGACGAGACGGATTATATTCGTGAATATGATGAATTCTTGAGGTGCTTATAAATGTTATTAGAATCTAAAAGCATACGGTTACGTTTTGTAGAAGAAGCGGATGCAGCGTTTATTTTAAAGTTACGTCTTGATGAAAAGTATAATCAGTTTTTATCCTCAGTTAGCCCTGATTTACAATCTCAAATAGATTGGATACGAAAGTACAAAAATGATGAAAAAGCTAAAAGTCAGTTCTACTTTATAATTGAGCGGTTAGATGGAACACCCTGTGGAACAGTTCGTGTCTACGATCTTAAAGAAGACTCATTCTGCTGGGGGAGTTGGATTCTTAATGAGGATAAAACCCGATATGCCGCCTTGGAAAGTGCTTTTTTAGTCTATAAATTTGGCTTTAAAGAGCTTGGCTACAAAAAGTCTCACTTTGATGTAATGAAGGGAAATGAAAAAGTGATTTCTTTCCATACAAAAATGGGCGCTATAGAGAAAGGCGAAGACCAGCAGAATTACTATTTTGACATAACTGATAATGCTGTTTATGCCATGCAAGAAAAATTAGCGAGCAAATTACAATGATCCCGTTTCTCGACCTCCAAGCCATCAATGCCCAATACCGAGACGAATTAATCGCAGCATGCACCCGTGTCATCGACTCGGGCTGGTACATCGCCGGTAATGAACTCACCCAATTTGAACAAGAGTTCGCCAGCTACTGCGGTACTCAATACGCTATCGGCGTTGCCAATGGCCTTGATGCACTTATTCTCACTTTTCGCGCATGGAAAGAGTTGGGCAAGCTCAAAGACGGTGATGAGGTGATCGTTCCGTCTAATACCTACATTGCAAGTATTTTAGCCATCAGCGCCAACGATTTAGTACCTGTCCTTGTTGAGCCGGATTTAGCCACCTATAACCTCTGCCCAACAAAAACAGAAGCAGCGATCACAGTCAAAACGCGCGCCATTTTACCAGTGCATTTATATGGCCAGCTCGCGGATATGCCTGCCATTATGGATATTGCTAAGCGTCATAATTTATTAGTACTAGAAGATTCAGCGCAAGCGCACGGCGCAAGCCTTGACGGTAAAAAAGCCGGAAATTGGGGCGATGCTAGTGGTTTTAGCTTTTATCCTGGCAAAAATCTCGGTGCCTTAGGTGATGCAGGCGCTGTTACAACGAATGATGATGAATTAGCTGAAACTTTGCGCGCGTTACGTAACTACGGCTCCCATGAAAAGTACAAAAACCTCTTCCAAGGTGTGAATAGCCGTTTGGATGAAATCCAAGCTGCGATGCTCAGCGTCAAGCTCAAACACCTCGACACCGAAATCACCCACCGCCGTAAGGTTGCAAACGCTTATTTAGCGGGTATTAAAAACCCTAAAATTGTATTGCCAGTCCCGCATGACGAAGCTCATGTGTGGCACGTGTTTGTAATCCGTTGTGAGCAACGTGAAGCGCTGCAAAAGCACTTGCTTGATCATGGCGTACAAACCTTAATTCACTATCCGATCCCACCACATCAGCAGCAGGCTTATAAAGAGTGGAATATGGACAGTTTTCCTGTGTCGGAAATGATTCACCAGCAAGTGATGAGTCTGCCGATTGGGCCGACTATTACGGATGAACAGGTTGCAGCTGTAGTTAAAGCATGTAATAGCTTTAGTGCTGAGACTTGATTGAATGACGCTGATAAAAACCAGCCTGCTTAATGCAATTGCTGTAGCTATCAAGATGCTCACAATGTTAGGGCTCAACAAGATACTCGCGATCTATGTTGGCCCTGCAGGCTATGCGGCGATTGGTAACTTTCAAAACGCTGTACAAATGATTACTACGTTTGCCAGTGGTGCAATTAATACTGGTGTAGTGAAATACACTGCTGAATATTACGATGAAGAAGAGAAACAGCGTCAAGTATGGCGTACCGCAGGTACGATCGCTGTTGTTGGTTCCATCATTACTGGTATTGGTGTTTCGATATTCAGTAAGCAAATTGCGCAATGGTTTTTAAAAGACGAAAGCTACAGCACGGTTTTTATCTGGTTTTCTGTAACGCTCGTGTTTTTTATCTTCAATACACTGCTACTTGCTATTTTAAATGGTAAAAAAGAAATCCATCGTTATATTGTGGCTAATATTGCAGGTAGCATCTTTTCTTTAGCAGTGACTAGTGTGCTAGCTATAAAATTTGGTTTACACGGTGCGCTAACTGCACTAGCTATCCACCCCTCTTTTGCCTTTATAATCACGCTATATCTTTGTTACAAAGCGGATTGGTTTAAATTTAGCTATCTCTTTGGCGGCTTAGATAAAAAAGTATTAATCAATCTATCTAAATTTACCGCTATGGCACTCACTAGCGCTGCTTGCGTGCCAGTCAGCCATATTTTTATTCGTACACATCTTGGCGATACCTTCGGTTTGGAAGCAGCAGGTTATTGGGAAGCTATGTGGCGTTTAAGTGGCGCTTACTTAATGCTCATAACAACCACTTTAAGCCTGTATTACCTGCCTAGACTGTCAGAGCTAAAAGAGCCTGCAGATATTAAAAAAGAGATCATTCAAGGCTACAAAATAATACTGCCAGTTGCTGCAGCCTGTGGATTGGTTATTTATTTACTACGCGACTTTATTATTGGTGTGCTTTTTACTCAAGAATTTATACCAATGCGTGAGCTGTTTGCTTGGCAAATGATAGGCGACACCTTAAAAATAGGCAGTTGGATTCTGGCTTACCTGATGCTAGGTAAAGCTATGATGAAACTTTTCATAACATCTGAAATTGTCTTTGCCGCCGGCTTTTATGGCTGGACGTATCTGTTAACAGGTATTTACGGCTTAGAAGGCGTAACCATTGCACATGCGCTTAATTACGCGATTTATTGGGTGGTAATGGGTGTGTTTATTGGTAAAACCGTTTTAAGAAAGCAATCATAGTCTCATGCCCCACAACTACCTATCCCTCTCACCCGCCGACTTCGAAACCCTCGCAGCAGATGTCTTATCTGCCGTGCATGGTGTCCATTTTGAGCGTTACGGTGAAGGCCCAGACGGTGGTATTGATTGTAAGTATGTAGCGGCAGAAGGTGAGGTTTGGATAGGGCAGGCTAAACGCTATAAAGATGTAAATGCACTGTTACGCCTTATGCCCAAAGAGCAGCAAAAAATGTTGGATCAATCTCCGCAGCCAGCGCGGTATTTTTTGGTTACGGCGTGCTAGTTAAGCCCAGCTAATAAAAATGCAATACAACAAGCTATGCAGCCTTTTATTCACTCGACCGGTGATATTTATGGCGCAGAAGATTTAGATGCGTTACTTCACCAGTACCCTGCTATTTACCGAAAACATCATCGGTTATGGTTGCATGGTGTCGAACAATTAACCCAGTATTTGCAACGTGCGCATTACATACGAGCAGAGGCCACATACGAGCGTATTATTCACGAGTCCAAAAGTTATGTTGCGCACAGTGCCGAGCATGCAATCAATCAGCAACTAGCCACGCAGAACAGTTGCTTGATTGTGGGTGACCCCGGCATCGGCAAGAGTGCCACCGCTGGGCAAATCGCTTTACGTCACCTGCTCGAGACACCCCAAGCAGAGCTGATTTGGATTGATGACCGTAATTTTGAGCAAGCGCTACAACTGATCCGTAGTGATAGCCCGCAAATTATCGTGATGGATGATTTTTTAGGCGCTACGTTTTTGCATGACGATGGCATACTTGCGTTTCAGCGCGATTGGCAGGCTTTATTGCGTACCGCGCAGCGTGCCAATGAGCGACTTAAGCTCTTATTCACCACGCGTAACTACATACTTGAACAGGCACTTGCGCAAATTGAAGATAGCCAACCGATGATTGCTGAACTGTGTCAGCGTGCTGTGTATATTGAGCATAACAGCGCAAGGTTTCGTGTCGAGTTGGTTTACAGCTTGCTGCGCAAAGCAAACTTAGATACCGAGCAAATAGCACAACTGGTGCAGGATAAGTTGTATTGGCCCCTAATTAAATCCAGCAACTTTTCTCCGCGGCTGTTAAAAATGCTGTGCAGCAGGCTGGCTGATATACCCGCCACACAACTGGCTGAGCATATTAAAACCGGACTCGAAGGCCAGCACCAACTTTGGCAGCAGGTGTTTCAACGCTTGAGTCCTGAGGCACAATGTTTGCTGTATCTGTGTGCGATTGCTGGTAAGTACGCTAATGTCACTGAGCTAAAGCGTGCTTTCCATACGCTTTATCCTCAAGTGCAAAATCGCCTTGCACCATTTAATAGCTTTGATAGAGCGCTGATTGAGCTAGAACCTACATTTATAAAAACAGAGCAGCATCTGGGTGATATTTGGCTTAACCCTGCTAACCCGAGTTTAATTGATTTTTTACATAAAAATATTGCGGATAACCCACCACTTATTGATGCGTTGATCAACAGCTTAGAACATTTTGATTGGGGGCTTGATCATTTTAAAGTGACAGCTCCATCAAAGCATCCAATTGCCATTAGCGCAAAACAGCGCGAACACTTGATGCATAAACTGGTAGAGTTGCTGCCCCAGCACAGCAGCAAGCTAATGCAGACTTTCACAAATGGTGATGGTGCATTGCAATGGGTAAATCAGCCGGATAGTTTCGGGGCTCGGCTTACCAAGCTTTGGCGTACAGTGATGAGTAATGCACAGCAAGCTGAAGCAACCTTACAGCGGATACAGTTTTTACTGCCTTCAGACGCACAGAGCTGGGAAGGCCTCTTGTTACAAGGTGGCATGCAAGAGCTTTTGGACTTGACGCGTTATTTATCAGCTGATCAGCAAGAGAACATTTGGCTGCTGGCCATGGATAACTTACATAACAGTGAAGATGCCGCAGCACTTGCTGAGTTTTACCAGCAAGAACCCAAAGCAAAGCAACTCTTTAAGCAGCAGAAACGTAAATTTATCCACAAGCTATTAAGTGTCTGCTCTGAAGAAATTGATAGAGCAAACGATACAGACTTTTTAGAAGCAATAATGTACGACTTATACCGAATAGAAGAAGCCACAGGCGCAAATATAAGTGATCAAAAATATCACATTTATTCAAAGCTTGATGACACGTTTGCTGGTGATGAGTTTATATTCAGTGATTCCGTAACATATTATCAGAGGCCTGATCATCAAGAAGACTTAGCAGAGCTTAAATTACAAATAAGCTTACTAACAGAAAATGTTGATTTGCTTTTTTCGAAGCTTGGCAGCGAGCTTACCGAGTTAAATACCTAATATATTATAGATGTAATTAAAATGACCGAACAGCAACCTTTAGTTTCCATAGTTATCCCTTGTTACAACCATGCGCAGTTTGTGCAAGAGTCAATTCAGAGCGTTATAGATCAAGATTACGAAAATATTGAGCTAATTATTATTGATGATGGCTCGAATGATAGTTCTGTTGAAGTGATTCAAGAGATGATTCCTGCTTGTGAAGAGCGGTTTGTAAGGTTTGAGTTTAGATATAGACCCAATAAAGGTTTGTGTGCAACATTAAATGAAGCGCTGGAGTGGTGTGAGGGTGAGTATTTTTCTCCGTTAGCATCTGATGACATAGCCTTATCACATAAAACAAGTTTTTTAGTCAACAAAATAACTGAGAATTGTTGTGCAGTTGTTTTTGGACTTAGCCAACAGTTTGGTGATCCGGATAAAAGATATTTCAAGGAGATAAAAGGCTGCACCCATAACTTTAATGACTTAATGCTGCAAATTAATATTCCTGATGCTCCTGCAGCAATGCTAAGAAAAACTAGTGTATTAAAGGTCGGTGGATATGCAGAAGATGTTAAGCTCGAAGATCGCTATATGTGGTTATCACTTACGGCAAGCAACGAAAAATTAATTACTTTTCCTGAAATTGTTGTTCTGTATCGTGATCATAAATCCAATACTATTAAGAATGTTCGAAAAATGCACGAATCAAGACTTGAGGTGTTAAAAAAATTCTCGAACTCAAGTGTATATGATAAATCTATTAAAAAAGCTTATATCACATGCTCAAAAGAATTAGCCAACACAGAATCTATCGTCCCAATAATGATGGTTTTGAAGTCGAAAAACCTTAACGGGAGAGGTTTACTTGTTGTATTAAAGGCTTTAACGCCAAAATATATATTAGCGTTAAAAAGAAAGTATTTTTAATTAATTCTTGGGTTGAGGGCGGCTTCTAGATCCGAGTGCAACACTGTTAATGAGTTGACGTGGGGCCATTATCGCACAATGCCATCTCTTTTTGCATGACCTCCGTCAGCACCTCAATCGGACACCTGAAACCAAAGCGCTGGCGTGGTCGTCTGTTCAGCGAAAACGCAATGTCATCCAGCTCCTCCTGGCTATGCTGCGATAGATCGGTACCTTTGGGCAGATACTGGCGGATGAGGCCATTGATGTTTTCGTTGCTACCGCGCTGCCAGGGGCTGTGCGGATCACAGAAGTAAATCGCCACACCCGTTTTCTGTGTAATTTCAGCGTGACGGGTCATTTCGCGACCCTGGTCGTAGGTCATACTTTTACGTACTGCAAGGGGCATTCGGTTTAAGGCAGCGCTGAAGCCTTCAACGGCTGATGTTGCCGTTGCGTCGTTCATTTTCACCAACATCAGATAGCCACTCGTGCGCTCGACCAGCGTGCCCACAGCAGACGCATTATCTTTACCTTTGATCAAGTCACCTTCCCAGTGGCCCGGTACCAGGCGATCTTCAATTTCGGGTGGACGCACGTGAATGCTGACCATGTCAGGGATCTGATTGCGACGGTCAACACCGCCTGTACGCGGCCTGCGAGTGGTTTTGCCGTGACGCAAGCAATGAATGAGCTCCTTGCGTAGCTCACCCACAGGCAAGGCATAAATTGCGTTGTAAATCGTCTCGTGACTGACGTAGGCATCTTTAAGTTTAGGAAACATACGGCGTAACTTACCGGCAATTTGTTGAGGGGAGAAGTGGTCACGGAGCATTTCCTTGACCATCAGAAACAGCTCATTGCTAGGCTCCAGCTTGCGCTTGGGGCGACACGTCACCCGACGGGCCTTCGTGTGCTGGTAGGCACCATAGGCGGTGTAGTTGCCATCAGCATCACTGTTGCGCCGAACCTCCCGGCTGATGGTGGATGGCGAGCGCTTTAACTGACGGGCAATTTCACGTAGGCTCAGTTTTTGTACTAGGCCCACACTGATCGCGATACGCTCTTCAAGATTGAGTTCATGATATGACATGCTGCAGTACCTTACCAAATTAGTCAGGTGTTGCACTCAGTTTTTGAGACCGCCCCTAGAAGGCATCGCGCAACATTACGGGCTACCCACTGAGTATTTGGATATCACCAGTAACTTCTCAGTCGCCAGCTTCTTTGCGACCCAGCACTGGAACACTGCAACTCAAACATTTGAGCCGATGCGAGCCGTGTCGTCACCGGGTGTAATCTATAAACTGCATCCGACTTTTTTGATGAGTCAGCCTGTACCTTGTGATCAAATGCCCTATGTGCCAGTCGGCTGGCAGCCGTTTCCGCGACCCGAGCAGCAGCGCGCTAATGCAATACGTTTAAAGCCTGGTGAGGATTTTGCGCAAACGATGGGTGTGGTTAAATACCACTTCCAGCACAGCCGCAATCAGTCCAAGCGTATTTATGAAGAGTTTGAGGGCGGTGACAAACTGATGCCCGCAGATGATCTGGCAAACTTTGCCGACAGCCTACAAACAAAAACCGCGTTCCCACAAAGCACGCTAGATCTCGCATTTGAGCGCTACAGCCAGCGTAAACCGCCACAAGACACCGCAACTAAACGCCAAAGCCTGATGACTCAAGCGGGTATCACGCTAGAAGAGCATGAAAGCTTTGAGACGCAAGAGTGGGGGTTTAGCCAGGTGGTGTTTGAGGCGGAGATAGAGCGGATGTTGGGTAAGGTGCGAACTAGGATGGCGTTTTATCCGTCGAGTTAATTGATACATCAACTTTGGCAGTAGCAAGCAGAACAAAGTGCTAAGTAGTACCTAGCGTTGAATAACACGCTTGAGCTCACTCACATTGATCTGCTTAAAGCTTATCCACAATAAAGGCTGTACAATCACCCCTTTATTTAATCACCCAATCATCAGAATACATTATGAAAATAGCAATAGCCGGCACAGGTTACGTGGGCTTGTCCAATGCCATGTTACTCGCCCAGAACCATGAAGTGATTGCCGTCGATATCGTGCCGGAAAAAGTCGCGCTATTAAATGCCAAACAATCACCGATTGAAGATACGGACATCAGCCATTTTTTAGCGCACAAAAATCTAAATTTTAGTGCCACGCTGGATGCACATGAGGCGTACAGCACTGCTGATTTCGTGATTATCGCGACACCTACTGACTATGATCCCAAGACCAATTACTTTAATACGCAAAGTGTTGAGTCTGTGGTTAAACAAGTATTGGCCATCAACCCGCATGCCGTGATGGTTATTAAATCAACGGTGCCGGTGGGCTACACGGCTGAGCTTAAGCAAGCACTCGGGACAGATAATATTATCTTTAGCCCTGAGTTCTTACGTGAAGGCCAAGCCCTGCATGACAACCTCCATCCGTCACGGATTATTGTCGGTGAGCAGTCTGAGCGTGCGGAAGTCTTTGCCAACTTACTGTTAGAGGGCGCGATTAAAAAAGACGTGCCGCTGCTCTTCACCGACTCCACCGAAGCCGAAGCCATTAAGTTTTTTTCAATGCCTAGCTAGTTTCTGGAGGCTTATTTTTCGCCTTTGTTCTGGATGGATTTTAACTAATAGGTATGTTGTTTTTTAGGGGTCAGCATGACTAAAAAAATAGATAAAGTTCTTTTTGTTAGTACTTTGTATTATCCAAATAAAGGAGGTATTGAGAACTCTATAAAAGAGATTTCCAAGGTGTTAATAGATAAGGGAGTAGAGTGCCATTTAGTATGTAGTGATCGAAATAACTTAGATGGTCAAGTGCTTGATAAAAATGAAACTATAGACGGTTTAATTATCCATCGTTATGCGTATGGTTCAGGGTTTTTAAGTCTTTTCATACAGTTTTTTAACGCTTTTGTTTTGCTTTATAAACTTAATAGAAATAATTATTTTAAATTAGTTGTTGTTAGATCTTTTCTACCAGTATTATCAGCTAGGTTAGCAGGTTTCTCTGATATTAAATATTTAGTCCCGTCGGTTGTATACTTTCAAAATAAAGCTTCATCATCACTGAAATTTAGTTTTTTAGTTAAAATAAAAAATAAGGTTGATATTTTTCTTCAGTTTTTCGCATACTTATTTAGTGATGTATATGTTTTCGCTAAGCCTGTTCAAGAGCAAGTTCGGATTTCCAGCTTGGGAATTGTAAAGCCTAAAATTTTAAATCCAGGTGTTAACAGCAAAAGGTTTAAAATTGCTAGTTCTTTTGATAGAAATAAAATAAAAATCGAACTTGGCCTGCCTATAGATAAAAAAATAATACTTTGCTTAGGTAGATTTGCTGAGTTAAAGCAATTTGATTTAGTAATTAAAGCTATGGAAGATATTTCTGAAGAGTATTATTTAGTTGTTGTGGGGGAAGGTCCTGAAAAAGAAAAATATATAGAAATAGCTAATAGTTCGAGGGCTGTTAATAGAATCAAAATCTTTCCTGCCACTGATAAACCCGAGTCGTTTTTTAAAGTTTCAAATATATTTATGATGACCTCATATTATGAAACTTTTGGTCAGGTTTTATTAGAGGCAACAGCATCAGGAGCTAAAGTTTTTGCTTTTAGTAGAAAGACAGGTGTCGATACAGCTGTAGAAGATATATATTCAGGTTTTGATAATTTAGTTAAGTATGTCGACGATCAAAGTGTTCAAGGTTTAGTTGAAGCAGTTAATGATTTTGAGTTTGATTTAGGTGATGATTTTTATTCTGAAATAGATATGTTTATTCATAACTATTCATGGGGTAAGTTGGTTTCAGATCTTGTTAGCTCTAAATGATTTTATATTCTGGAAATATAAGGTATGAATAAAATACTCCTAGTCATCACAGGCCTAGCCATGGGCGGTGCTGAAAATCAAGTAGTCAACCTTGCCGATGCTTTCGCCTCTAGAGGCCATAAAGTCACCTTGGCTTACATACTAGAGCCTGCTCTGGTGCTGCCGCGCTCTGAACAGGTTAAGGTGGTCTGGCTAGGCGGCACTAATTCCACTCTGGGCATGGTTAAAGCGTATGCTAATCTCGTAAAGCTAATACAACAGACCAAGCCAGATGTGCTACACAGCCACATGTTCCACGCCAATATCCTGTCGCGGCTTGCACGTTTGGTCAGCAAAGTTCCTCGTTTAGTCTGTACTGCGCATAGCAATAATGAAGGTGGGAAATTGCGTATGCTGGCATATCGAGTGACAGACAAACTTGCTCATGAATTTACCAATGTCAGTCAGGGTGCGGTCGAGTCTTTTGAGCGCGTGAAAGCTGTACCTGTGGGGCGCATGCTTGCGACGCATAATGGCATTGATACGCAAAAGTTCTGCTTTAATCCAGTCGCAAGGCAGCAACTGCGTTCTGAACTGGGCATTCAGCACAGCAAGGTCTTTATCGCTATTGGACGTTTTCACGAGCAAAAAGATTATCCTAATTTACTGGATGCCTTTTCAATCCTTAGCAGTAACCAACCAAATAGTCATTTGCTGATTGTGGGGGATGGCGAGCTACGGCCTAACATTGAGCAACAGATCAAGGCGCTTGGTTTGCAAGCTAAAGTCAGCCTGTTGGGCATTCGTAAAGATGTGCCAGAGCTGCTATCTGCAGCCGATGTGTTTGTGCTTTCTTCGGCTTGGGAAGGTTTTGGTCTTGTAGTGGCTGAAGCAATGGCTGCAGAGCGTGTTGTTATCGCTACGGACAGTGGTGGAGTTGCAGAAGTGCTGGGGGGGAACGGATTTCTGGTTGCCGCCCGAGATAGCGAAGCATTGGCTGAAAGTATGCAAGCAGCTGCGGCTTTGTCTGATGAGTCAGCCAATGAGTACGGCAGGAAATCCAGGCAGTATATTGTTGAAAAATTTGGGTTGAATAGCGTCGTAGACCGCTGGGAAGCAATTTACGCAGGTGTACAGCAGTAATACTAGGCAATACAAGTTGGTTAGCGTGGTGGATCATTGGCGAAGATTTATTTTCCTAAGTAACCACAGGCCACAATCAGTGATTTAAAGTATCACCCTTATCCAGGTATATTCTCTACTAATATTTTTAATGAATATGCACATGTGTTTATCAGTGCGCAAAAAAATCGCTCAACTGGATTAAGTGATCCATTAAAGCTGATACAAGAGCTAGTGGATAATGGTAAAAATTTTGGGTTTAAACTTTGAGTCATATTTTCATTCATAATAGGTTTAGGAACATACTTTGAAAGTCCTCCTCACCATCACCGGCCTCTCCATGGGCGGTGCCGAGCACGTAGTCGTCAACCTTGCCGATGCTTTAGCCGCGCGCGGCCACCAAGTTAAAATAGCTTATCTGACGGGTGAGGCTTTGGTTTTGCCTAAAGATAAAAGTATTGAAGTGATTGCAATAGGCATGAAGGGTAAGGCTGGTTTTTTATCAGCTTATTTTAAGCTCAGAGCGCTTGTTAAAGCGTTTCAGCCTGATGTTGTACACAGTCATATGGTGCATGCCAACTTAATATCGCGGTTGTTACGTTTAACGGTCAAAATTCCTAAACTGGTGTGCACTGCTCATAGTAATAATGAAGGTGGTCAGTTGCGTATGCTGGCGTATCGTATCACTGATAAATTGGCTGATATTTCAACTAACGTAAGCCAAGATGCAGTGAATGAGTTTGTTGCTAAAGGAGCAGTCAAGCCAGGCAGAATGCTAGCTATCGCCAATGGTATTGATGTGAATACCTTTTCTTATAATAGCCATGCTCGCGATACGATACGCAATGAACTTGGCATAAGTGATAAAAAGATGCTGCTAGCGGTTGGGCGGCTAGATGTTCCGAAAGACTATCCAAATTTACTACACGCAATTGAGCGACTGGCACAGCAGCGTGATGATTTTAAAGTGTTTATAGTTGGGGATGGGCCTTTAAGGAATGAGTTTGGCGCGCTAGTGAAAACCATGAATATAGAAGGTATGGTTGAGTTTTTGGGTATACGTAGGGATGTGCCCGCATTAATGTCTGCAACTGATCTTTTTGTCTTGCCTTCAGCGTGGGAGGGTTTTGGCTTGGTTGTGGCGGAGGCTATGGCATGTGAGCGTGTGGTAGTTGCGACAGATTGTGGTGGGGTGAGTGAAGTAGTCGGCTCCAGTGGCTTTCTTGTGCCGCCTAAAAATAGCGACGCATTAGCTGACGCATTAAACAATGCTTTGAGTTTAGACAGCAGTGAGTGCGCAGAAATAAGCAAAGCTGCGAGGCAGCGGGTTGTTGAACGGTTTTCTTTAGATGCAAATGTTGATGCTTTTCTGAGTTTATATAGTGCTTAAGTTTGATAAAAATAAAAGTCAATTAAAAGTGAGTTGAGATGATTAAGTATAAGCTGACTGGTAAATCTTTATATATATTAATTTTTTTTATATTTCTATTTAAATCTATGCTTTATCTGTATTTTAAACTATCTGGAGATGGCATTAGCACTGGCGGCGGAAGTGATGCTAACTATTATCATGCTTATGCAGTAGGTATTGCCAATAACGCAGTTAACTTTTGGCCTGTTATATTAAGATTCTTGAATGATCTTGGCCTGTATGATCGGCAAACTGTGGCTACAACTCTATTTTTTTTAACGCTGACACTAATTCCTGTACTGCTTTATAAAACCATACTGCAGGAAAAATTTGCTGCTAAAGAAAAGTTGTTTTTATATATTTATTTTGTTTTTTCTTTGTACCCAACATTCTATCTTTACACATTGGATGTTTATAGAGACGTGGCGATGTTTGCTACTTTGCTTGTCAGTTGGTATTTCTTACGTCGCTACTATAATAATAGAGTTTTAGGTTTCTATAATTTAGTGGTTTTTTTCGCACTTGGTTACTTGTGCTATTTGCTACGACCTTATTTAGGCTTTGCTGTTATAGCATCTTTTTTTCTATATTATTTTTACTCAAAAACAACACGCTATACTTGGCTTTGGATTATCTTGTATTTTTTAGGTTTAATGGTTTTTCAAGCGTTAGGGTTGTTTAACTCTCTTACTGAATACCGTGGAATTGATGGCTTTACTGAAGGAGGGAGTACACTCGGCATTGGTTTGCATGGTCGATCACCTATTGTTTTTGCTGGGCTGTATATCGCGAGCTTTTTTGGGCAGGTGTTTGGGCTTTTTATTGTTAATGCGTATGCTGTCGCGCTTTTTATAATTGAAACGATACCTTTTGTTTTGGCTTTACGTTATATATTTAAAAATAAAAAGCATATGACGAAATTTTGTCACTATCTACTTGCTTTCTTTATTATATATACAACGATTTGGGTGATAGGCAATGATAACTTGGGTACAGCGGTACGTTTACGCTTCCATAGTTACATGGCTATATTTATATGTTTCTTTATTGTGTATCAAAATAAAATAATGCATGCATCACCGGCTTTAAATAAGAGATCATTAGCATGAGTCGTAAAATCATCATCATCGGCACAACCGCCAGCGGTATTCTCGGCTTTAGAAAAGACCTGATTAAATCGCTCGTCGCTCAAGGCCACACCGTCCATGCTTTCGCCATCAATTACACTGAGGCTCAAAAGCAGCAAGTTGCTCAGATGGGCGCTGTTCCTGAGAGCTATACGCTTAACCGTACTGGTATAAACCCCTTGTCAGATCTGTTGGCAACAGTAAAACTCGCCAAAAAAATCAAGAAAATACAACCTGATTTAGTTTTTTCGTGTTTTTCAAAGCCTGTGATATTCGGCACTTTAGCTGCAAAAATAGCAGGCGTGCCGCGCCGTATTGCTATGCTTGAAGGTTTAGGTTTTACCTTTACCGAGCAGCCCAATGGTTTATTGTTTAAAACAAAAATCATCCGTGCGGTGCAGGTGCTTTTATACCGTTTAGCGTTTCCTTTCTTGGATCGTATTATATTTCTAAATCCAGACGATCCAGTTGATCTTGTTGAAAAATACAAGCTTAAAGTTAAACAAATTAGTGTATTGGGCGGCATCGGTTTAAACCTTGCTGATTACCCATACTCTGCACCGCAGTCACAGCCTGTGCGTTTTATATTTATTGGGCGCTTATTGGCTGAAAAAGGCATTAATGAATATATTGCAGCTGCGCAGATTGTAAAGCAGCGATACCCTGATGCTGAATGTGTTGTGTTGGGTGGTTTGGATGAGGGCAATCCGGGTGGTTTGACGCAGCAAAAGCTTGATTCGTTAATTGAAAAAAACTTAGTTATTTATCCTGGGCATGTCGATAATGTGCAGGAGTGGTTAGCCGGTTCAAGTGTGTTTGTGCTTCCTTCATATCGTGAAGGTGTGCCTCGCAGCACACAGGAAGCCATGGCTATAGGCCGTGCGATCATTACCACGGATGTACCCGGTTGCCGTGAAACGGTTGTTGATGGCGTCAATGGTTTTTTAATTCAGCCTTGGAAGCCACAAGCGTTGGCAGAAAAGATGATCTACTTTATTGAGTACCCAGAACAAATCGAAGTGATGGGGCTAGAAAGCTATCGCATGGCTCAGGAAAAATTTGATGCGCAGAAGGTGAATCAGCGGTTAATTGCGATGTTGTTAAATTAATTGTAGTTAAGAGCTACGAATTTATAGGTCTAATACTGTGATCACCACCTGGCTCGATGCCTTCTACTCAATTAAACCCAACCTCACAATTCCAGCGCAATCTGTAAGTTTTGGCACCTCGGGTCATCGTGGCTCCTCGTTAGTGGCGAGCTTTAACGAACTACATATCCTAGCAATCGCCCACGCCGTAGTAGATTATCGTCAACACGCCAATATCACTGGCCCATTGTTTATCGGCTTAGATACTCACGCTTTATCGCGTCCTGCATGGGAAGTGGCACTGCAAGTGTTAGTAGCCAATCAAGTTTCGGTCTATGTGGCGACTGATAAGGGCGTGACGGCGACGCCTTTGGTCAGTCGGGCGATTTTAAGCTATAACGCGCAGCGCTCAGCGGATTTGGCCGATGGTTTGATTATCACCCCATCGCATAATCCACCGGAAGATGGCGGGATTAAATACAACACGCCTGATGGCGGTCCAGCGGACAGTGATGTGACCAACTGGATTGAAGCGCGTGCCAATCAGTATTTGCGCGATGGTTGTGCTGAGGTTAAACGTGTTCGTTTGCCCGATGCTTTGGCGCTGGTAGAGGAGTACGGCTATGTTGCTCATTATATTGCTGAGCTGGATCAGGTGGTGGATTTAGCGGCGATTCGCCAGTCCGGTTTAAAACTTGGGGTTGATCCCATGGGCGGCACGGCGTTGGCGGTGTGGCAGGCGTTGGCGGCGGATGCTGGGTTGAATATTACTGTGGTGAATAGCAGCCAAGATCCTGAGTTTGCTTTTATGCCGCCGGATCACGATGGCCGTATTCGTATGGATTGCTCAAGCCCTGCGGCCATGGCTAATTTACTGAAGATTCGTGAGCAGTTTGATTTGTCTTTTGCTAATGACCCCGATGCGGATCGTCATGGCATTGTTGATGCAGCAGGCTTGATGAATCCCAATCACTTTTTGTGCGTGTGTGTGGATTACCTGTTAACTCATCGGCCTCTGTGGTCAGCATCGTTGCAGATTGGTAAAACCTTAGTCACCTCGTCGCTGATGGATCGTGTAGTCGCCGCCCACGGTCGCAAACTCTATGAAGTGCCGGTTGGCTTTAAGTGGTTTGTTGAGGGTTTATATAAGGAGCAGCTGGCTTTTGCCGGTGAAGAAAGTGCTGGGGCGACTTTGTTGACCTTCGCTGGGCAGACTTGGACCACGGATAAAGATGGCATTGTCTTGTGTTTGTTGGCTGCTGAGATAACCGCAGTCACGGGCTTAACCCCATCACAGTATTACGCCAAGCTCACTACGCAACACGGCACACCGTTTTATCGTCGCATTGATGCTGCTGCTACGCCTGAGCAAAAAGCCTCGTTTAAGGCTTTGAGCGCAAAGCATATTGTCGCTACTGATTTGGCAGGTGAGGCGATTACTTCTGTGTTGCTCAATGCGCCCGGCAATGGCGCGGCTATTGGTGGGATTAAGGTCAGCACTGAAAATGGTTGGTTTGCGGCGCGGCCCAGTGGTACTGAGGCGCTGTATAAGATTTATGCTGAGAGCTTTATCAGTGAAGCGCATTTGCAGTTGTTGATTGATGAGGCGCAGGGGTTGTTGGCGCCGTCATTGCGAGGAGTGTAGCGACGTGGCAATCCATTGATACGCGTCTCTACGAGGCTGTAAGCCGTGGCAGTCTATGGGTTGGCACGGCGTTGTTTGCAAGGTGGATTGCTTCGCTGCGCTCGCAATGACGGTGTGGCCGCAAAGACAGCGCGGGGCATTGCGAGGAGTGTAGCGACGCGGCAGTCCATTGATACGCGTCTCTGCGAGGCCGTAGGCCGTGGCAGTCCATGGGGATAGATTCAGTGATAGAGCGTAGTGCTTGTTACTTTTGTTGTAATTATGTGCGGATAAACGGATAATTTCCGATTATCTAATCAAGAATAAGATCTTTATGTTTGAGCATCGTTTATCTTCCTTTGGTGCTGTGCCGTTTTCGCATGGTGCGCTATTGCCTTTGTTGTCTGATTACGCACGTCCGAATGATAAAATTTCGGAATGGTTAGCCTCAGGCACACTTATTTCTTTGAAGCGCGGCTTGTATGTTGTGGGTGCGCCCTGGCGTCAAGAAGCCTTGTGCTTGCCTTTGATTGCCAATCGATTGTATGGACCTTCTTGTGTCTCTTTGGAGTATGCACTGTCATGGCATGGATTGATTCCTGAGCGAGTCGTTGAGGTCACGTCTGTCTGCACAGGGCGTGGGCGGGAGTTGGAAAATTCCTTGGGGCGTTTTTCTTACTCTAAGATTCCGCAGCAGCTTTTTCCGCTTGGCTTAACGATTGAGAGCGTCGGTAATCAATGCTTTTGGCTAGCGAGTCCAACCAAGGCGGTGTGTGATACGGTTTTGTTAACTCGCCACTTAAAGGCTTTAGGCAAGGCTTCTATGGAGGCGTTTTTGTTTGAAGACTTACGCTTGGATGATGGACTCTTATGTGATTTTGATCCGACGGTGTTGGACGGGTATGCGTGCTCTGGTTATAAAACACGCCAGTTTAAAGCTTTGCGTCAGGTGCTAGAGGGGTTGCTATGAGTGTTGTTGAGCAGATGCTGGAAAAATATCATTACTGCAACCACAAGCAGACTTTTCTTTTGAGCCCTACTTTGATGCCTTGATTGCTGAGTTAAATTTAACGCATTTAGAGATGCGAGCTAGGCAAAGTGGGGATTTAGGTGACGAGCTTTTAACTCCCGATTTGTTTCGCGCGTGGTTAATACAGCGCATTGAGCAACTGGATGTTGAGTCGGCCAAGAATGATGTGCGACGCTTTATTGCAAATGCACAGGCTTTAGATATTTGGTCGCATGATTATTTTATGCAGTTGGCGGGGCGTATTAGGTTTACAAATACTGGGGAGCGTAATGCTTAGTTGTGGGCTGTGAGGCCGGATTCGTATCTGTGAGGAGTGTAGCGACGTGGCAGTCTGTAGGTCTGCCTTTAGGCTGACTTGTCGGGCTGAAGCCCGACCTACAGGGTTGGATTGCTTCGCTACGCTCGCAATGACGGGGTGGTGCTCGCAATGACGCGCTTCTGTCTCTGCGAGGAGTGCAACGACGTGGCAGTCCATTGTTCTTGCGCCGAGGCTGGCAGATTAATCTGGCTGTGCGCGTTTAATGACGCCCATCTGCATGCCAAACAAGTTAAAAATATTGTTTAAAGTCTGCAGGGTTGGATTGCCTTCATTGTGTTCAATTTGACGCAAGGCTCGCAAAGAGATTTTGCACATGCGCGCAAATGGCGCTTGGCCTAAGCCGGTGACGTCTTTGCGTAATCTGTAGACCGCCTCACCGATGCTGATTTTACCCTTTGCCAGTTGTTCGCCCAGCTCATCTAAGTAACGCTGTCGCTCAAAAACATCCATTAGCATAGCCCCCACAGAGTAAATTGTTGTTGTAATCCTTGCCGTGGGTTGGCAACGCTCAGTAGAGCCGCGTCATGCCATTGACCTTCGACATAGAGTTGTAGAGTTAATGCATTCATGGATGTACCACCAGGCAATATAATGCTGAAAATCTTATCATACAGCCTGTAAATGGCAATATAATGCCTAAAAACTAGACGGGTAAGGATATGTTGGCATTATAATGCCTTTTTTGTCGCTGGAAGACTGGCCCCGCGTAGTTTGATAGGTGGATTGCTTCGCTGCGCTCGCAAAGACGGAGTGGCGTTCGCAATGACGGGGTGGGGTTTGCAAAGACGTGCTTCTGTCTCTGCGAGGCCGTAGGCTGTGGCAGTCCATGGTTGAGCACCGTGTGGTTTGCGAGGTGGATTGCTTCGCTGCGCTCGCAAAGACGGGGTGGCGTTTGCAAAGACGGAGTGGGGTTCGCAAAGACGCGCTTCTGTCTCTGCGAGGCTGTAGGCCGTGGCAGTCTATGGTTGAGCACTGTGGGGTCTGTGAGGTGGATTGCTTCGCTGCGCTCGCAAAGACGGTGTGGCGGTCGCAAAGACGGAGTGGCGTTCGCAAAGACGGCTTAGTTACACTCGTCATGGTAATACTCAAGGATAGGAGTTGTGCGATATGAAATCCGGCTATGTTTACATCATGACGAATAAAAAGAACGGAACTCTTTATGTTGGTGTAACCAATGATTTAATTAGGCGCGTGTATGAGCATAAACATGGGTTGTGTGACGGTTTTACTAAAAAATACGGTCTGAAAATATTGGTTTATTACGAAGATTGCGGAGATATAGTCAGCGCGATTGCTAGAGAAAAGCAGTTAAAGGCTGGGAGTAGAAGAAGAAAGATTAGCCTGATCGAATCCTTCAATATTAATTGGCTTGATTTGTATCCAGAGTTGTTGGGTTAGCACCGCGTTGTTTGCGAGGTGGATTGCTTCGCTGCGCTCGCAAAGACGGGATGGTGTTCGCAAAGACGCGTTACTGTCTCTGCGAGGAGCGTAGCGACGTGGCAGTCCATGGTTGGACACCGTGCGGTCTGCGAGGTGGATTGCTTCGCTGCGCTCGCAATGACGGGATGGTGCTCGCAATGACGGGATGGTGTTCGCAAAGACGCGCTACCGTCTCTGCGAGGCCGAAGGCCGTGGCAGTCTATGCAGCACTGTCTCTGCGAGGAGTGCAACGACGTGGCAGTCCACTAGAGTTTCGCATTAAACAATGCTTGCCAAGTTTTGGGCCCGACGATGCCGTCGATTATTAGGGGCGTGTCTGTGCTCTGGTTGTTGGCTTGAAACCATTTAACCGCGTGTTCGGTTTTTGGGCCGAAGTAGCTGTCTAGTTTGAGCAGAGGTTGGTGGCCGAGGGTATTTAAGCGTTGTTGAATGTGTTTTACGCTACTGCGTTGTTGCTGGCTGCGCTTAATGAGTTGGCCAGGGTAAGGGCGGGTGGTACTGGTAATAGATGGCGGTTGTGCATCTGCTTGAGCTGCGGGTGTGGGTTGTATCAGCGCAAAAGCATCCAGTTGTTTTAACAGTACTGCTGCGCCACATTGTTTTGAGACTAAATTGGCATCAAATCGGCCATCGGTGGCGTATTTGCCACGTTGATAATGCTCAGAAAAAGACCACAAATAGGGTGACAACACCTGCGGATGGTAACGGCGATAACCCCAGCCGTTATAGGCTTCAAGCTTAAATAACGTGCCGGCAATGCTCCAGTCGCGCCATGCGCTTAAACCACTGTAATGCAGCGCATCGATGGCTGATGCTTCCCAAGTAAAAGGTGGCTGGCCCAGTGGTCGCTGTGCAGGAACATTAACCGTGCGGCTGTGCAGTGGATCGCCGTTGTGTAAGTGCCGATCAAAACGCTGACTGGATTCCATCGCATGAATCACCGCAATCACTGCCCAAGGCACTTGGCAGGCTTGCTCAACTTCTGCATAGCGTTGCTGCTGTTTGCGCAGTTGCGCAGCTAGATGTTCAACCGCAGCGCGGTGTTGTGGCTTGACCGTGCAGCTCGCAAATAGCTGTTGGTACACCGCAGCTAGTGTGTGGGTGAGGCGAATGGGGTGGCTCATAACCGTCGCATCCTTGGCGCTTACTTGTTTAAAAGTCAGGAAGCAACCTGACTCTAAGCAGTGTTTTGCAGTAAGCTTATAGCTTTTTTTACGATATATATGTGACCGGCTTGGGCTTTTGGCTCTATGGCTAGGTGTTAAGGGGAGGGGTTCAACTTGCAGGGATTTGTCTATGAGTTCTAAACAACGCCGTGTACTGCTGACCGGAGCTACAGGGTTTGTTGGTAGCGCTGTGCAGCAACGCATTGTTGCCGATGAGCAATACGATTTAACCATTGCTGTACGTCGCTCTGTGCCCACGGAAAGCGCTGTGCGTGTGGTGCAAGTGCCAGAGCTGACTGCGCAAACGGATTGGCGTGATGCGCTGCAAGGTGTTGATGTGGTGATTCATGCTGCTGCCCGTGTGCATGTGATGAATGAAACCTCGAATGATCCTTTAGCTGAGTTTCGTAAAGTGAATGTTGATGGCACTTTAGCCTTAGCGCGCCAAGCGGTGGCTGCTGGAGTGCAGCGCTTTGTATTTGTCAGTTCGATTAAAGTGAATGGTGAAGGCACTGAGTTGGGGCAGCCGTATACGGCGGATGCGTTAGCACAGCCAAGCGACCCCTATGGTGTGTCGAAATACGAAGCCGAGCAGGCGTTGCTGGCATTAGCGCAAGAGACAGGCTTAGAAGTTGCGATTGTGCGTCCGGTCTTGGTGTCTGGCCCGGGTGTTAAAGCAAACTTTCGCAGCATGATGCAATGGGTGCAGCGTGGTGTACCTTTGCCTCTCGGTGCTATCCATAACAAACGCAGTTTGGTTGCATTGGATAACTTAGTTGACTTGATCTTAACCTGTGCTGAGCATCCTGCAGCCGTTAACCAAGTGTTCTTGGCCAGTGATGGCAATGATTTATCGACTACACAGATGTTGCAGCATTTGGGCGCTGCGTTAGAAAAACCTGCGCGCCTGTTACCTGTGCCTATGAGCTGGTTAAATTTAGGATTTACGCTATTGGGTAAAAAGAGTTTTACTCAGCGTTTGTGTGGCTCGTTGCAAGTTGATATCAGTAAAAATCAGCAGTTATTAGGCTGGACTCCTCCTGTCTCTGTTGCAGAGGCTATGCGAAAAACCGCTGCTGCGTATTTGGCAAAGTCTTAGGGTTTGAGTGCATGACAAAGACATTATTAATATTGGGTGCGGGCGGACACGGTAAGGCGGTTGCAGAATCTGCTTTATTAACTGGCCAGTGGCAGCGGGTTTTATTTGTTGATGATCGCTGGCCGGCTTTGCAAGAGTCCTTTGGTTTACCTGTGGTCACTGATGTTGCGGGTTTAGACAAGTTTGTTGATAAAGCGCAAGGTGCGATTGCTGCTGTAGGTAATAATGAAGTGCGTGAACAGTGGTGTACGGCCATTGAGCAAGCAGGTATTAAATTGGTATCTGTAGTGCATCCGCGTGCTTATGTCAGCGCCTCAGTTATTTTGGGTGCGGGTACTGCAGTCATGGCGTTAGCTGTTGTGGGTGTAGATGCGCAAGTGGGCCGTGCGGCGATTATTAATGCCAATGCCACGCTGGATCATGACGCCATTTTAGGAGACTTCGCCCACTTAGGCGTGGGTGTGCAGATTGCCGGCGGTGTTCAGGTGGGTGCACGAGCTTGGCTGCAAGCAGGCTGCAGTGCTGGTTATAACGTGGTGGTGCCTGAGGCAGAAAATATCCCTGCAGGAACAGCGTTGCGCGCGGATTAAATCTCTCCATTAATGCGAAAAGGACTTACCATAATGGTAAAAGATGTTATTCTAAGCCAACCTATCCTGGGTAAAGACATTGGTTTACCAAGCACGAATCGTAGTATTGCTGGTGGGCCTTTGTATGGTAAGGCAGAGGTTCTAGTCGCATGCAAATCTGTAAGAGTGTCTGTTCTTACGCGTAAAGCGACGGATAACATTCAAGACCTCTGTTTTACTGAAGACGATATTGCAGAGTTAATTCAAAGGGCTGTGCAAAGCGGCCGTTATAAAAGTTCAGAATGGTGCCAAACGGGTCGCACAATTACGGCAAGAAGCTGGGTTGCATGTGACGCCTATAGCGTAAGTAGAGATGAATGGAACGAAGCAGCAGGTAAAAGTTTTCTGACGGAATATTATGTGAAGTTCGGTATAGGGAAAACGGGATTGGTGCTGCTGGTTGTGTCGTGTCATCTATGATGGAGACAAAAATGACAACTGATAAAAAAACATTACCCACCTGCCCATTATGTGAGCAAGGTGTGTTGGATGAGCATGAGTCAAGTAAGTTAGCAGAGTATAAAGGTGTTCAGCGTCCTGTACCATTGTACTTTTCTTGCTGCTCTGTATGCGGTACAGAGCAAGCCAATGCTAAGCACCTTAGAGCTAACAAGCGGGTGATGCAGGCCTTTAAAAAGGAAGTGGATGGTTTGCTAACAGGTGCGCAAATACGCCAAATACGAGAATCGTTTGAATTAACACAGGCTGATGCTGCGCAAGTATTTGGTGGCGGGCCTGTCGCTTTCAGTAAGTATGAATCTGAAGATGTAGCACAGTCTGAGGGGATGGATAAGTTATTGAGGGTTGCCCATGCTGTTCCTGCTGCACTGACCTGGCTGAAACAATATGCTGGATTTGCTGTGGATAAGTCGACGTTGTTAAGTCAATCAGTCACTGTTGAGCTCAACGCAACAGGCACACAAAAAGATTTATCTCGCCAGAGGCGCTCAATGTTTAAGTTAGAAAGCTCTGTCAGTGAACTAGTGGCGATTAGTGCCGCCAGCATCGCTCAACCCAAGCAAGCTCAGTGGATTTCTTAGGCATGAGTATTCAATTATCGCCTCTACAGTTGGTACAGATGGTTTTTACTAAAACACGGGTTGAAGCATATGAGCTGGGTGAGGATATAAGTGAGGGCTGGGCACCCCAGTTTGATTTTGATGGCGTTAATTTGCTTATCGAAAATACCGTCGGGCAACAGGAAAACAATATAACTGACTTTTTAGTGATGTTGCGTGTTGCCGTTTTAAATGAAGCTGATGCAGTAAAAAAAGCGCCTTACACTTTTGATCTAGCTGTGCAGGGTGTGTTTAAACTCGCAGCGGATTTTGCTTGCGACGATAGGCACGATTTAGTGCGAGTGAATGGCTCAGCCATGCTCTATGGCGCGATTCGCGATATGTTGCAACAGGTCTCTGCGCGCTCGGTGTTGGGTACTTTGTTGTTACCAACGCTGCACTTTTTACCAGCAAGCGCTGAAAGTAAAAACGCATAATATTGAATATGACATACATTATGGAATACCTATGAGTAGCGGGCTGATTGTTGCGGTTGTCTTTACAGCTGCTTTTGTACTGACGTTGATGTTGCGCCGCTATGCCTTGGCCAGCAGCTTGATGGATATTCCTAACGAGCGTAGTTCGCACTCGGTACCTACACCGCGCGGTGGTGGTGTGGCGATTGTTGTGAGCTTTCTGGCGGTGTTGCTGTTGATGGGTGTGATGCAGTGGCTGCCTTGGTCCTTTGTGATTGGCATTGTCGGTGCAGGGGCGGCTGTCGCGGTGCTTGGTTTTTTAGATGACCATGGTCATATTGCGGCGCGCTGGCGTTTGCTGGGGCATTTTTCTTCAGCGGCTTGGGCGTTGTTCTGGTTGGGTGGTTTGCCGCCGTTATCAGTCTTTGGCTATGCATTTGATCTGGGGGTGATCGGTCATGTGTTGGCGGCGGTGTATATCGTTTGGTTGCTGAATCTGTATAACTTTATGGACGGTATTGACGGTATTGCCAGTGTTGAGGCGATCTGTGTTTGCTTTGGTGGTGCTGTGTTGTATCTGTTGTTGGGCGCGACTACGACATTGGTGTTGGTGCCGGTCTTGTTAGCCGCTGCGGTGGCTGGTTTTTTATGCTGGAATTTTCCGCCTGCCCGCATCTTTATGGGTGATGCGGGCAGTGGCTTTTTAGGGCTTATTTTGGCCGTTTTATCTCTGCAAGCGGCTTGGTTCAAAGCTGAGCTGTTGTGGAGTTGGGTGATTTTACTCGGCGTGTTTGTGGTGGATGCGACCTTTACTCTGCTACGACGTTTATTGCGTGGTGATAAAGTCTATGAGGCGCATCGCAGTCATGCCTATCAATATGCTTCGCGTCAGTGTGGCGCGCACCGTCCAGTTACCTTAGCTGTGTTGCTGATTAACCTATGCTGGTTACTGCCTATCGCTTTAGCGGTTGGTTTGTGGCATTTGGATGGTGTATTGGGTGTGGCGATTGCTTATTTACCCTTAGTCTTATTGGCGGTGAAATTTAAAGCCGGTGAGTTAGAAAAGACTCAGGCTTGAGTTGTAGGTTATCAGCTTAATGCTGATGACAATTCCACAAAATCTATAGGACACAGATGATGTTGAAAAGCTGGCTATTAGCGTTACCAAGCCGTTACAAGCGTTTCTTGCAGGTTGGCACGGATATTATTTTAACCTGGCTTGCGCTATGGCTGGCGTATGTTGTGCGTTTAGGCTTTGAGCATCCTGTGCAGCCGTTCGGCGCGCATGGCTGGTTGTTTTTGTTGGCACCGGTGATTGCGATTCCTGCCTTTTATTACTTTGGTTTGTATCGCACGGTGATGCGCTATGCCGGTAAGGAAGTGTTGGTCGCCATTCTTAAAGCGGTCAGCCTGTCGGCGTTGGTCTTTGCCTTAGCGATTTACTGGTTTCAGGCCGATAACCTCTTAGTGCCGCGCTCGTTAGTGTTGAGTTACTGGTGGTTGAGTATCTTTATTCTGGGTGGCTTGCGCTTGCTGCTGCGCGAGTACTTCCTCGGCGAGTGGCTGGAGACGGTTGGCCATTTGCCGTTTACCAAACAGACCAATAGCTTGCCGCGAGTGGCTATTTATGGGGCTGGCTCGGCCGGTAATCAATTGGCAACGGCGTTACGCATGGGTAAATCGATGCGCCCAGTGGCCTTTATTGATGATGACGATACCATTGCTACGCGTACCATTGCTGGGCTGAAAGTCTATAAGCCCAAACACATGCAACAAATGATTGCTGCCACCGGTGCCACTGAAGTGCTGTTGGCGATGCCCTCGGCGACCCGTGCACGGCGGCGTGAGGTGTTGGCTTTTTTAGAACCGTACCCTTTGCATGTGCGCACCATTCCGGGCTTTATGGATTTGGCTAGCGGCCGGGTGAAGGTGCAGGATCTGCAGGAAGTGGATATCGCTGACCTGTTAGGCCGTGATGCGGTCGCGCCGCAAATGGAATTATTTGAGCGCTGTATTAAGCAAAAAGTGGTGATGGTCACGGGAGCCGGTGGTTCGATTGGTTCGGAGTTGTGTCGGCAAATTTTAGCCAGCGGCGCGACCACTTTGATCTTGTTTGAGCACAGTGAGTTCAATCTGTACAACATTCACACCGAGCTGCATGCGCGTATTGAGCAAGAACATTTAAATGTGCAGTTGGTGCCGATCTTGGGCTCGATTCGTAGCCTGAAGCGTTTGCGTGAAGTGATGCAGACGTGGAAGGTCGATACCCTGTATCACGCCGCGGCCTATAAGCATGTGCCGATGGTTGAGCACAATACGGTTGAGGGTGTGCGCAATAATGTGATTGGTACCCTAAATACGGCGCAGGCGGCGATTGCCGCTGGGGTGGAGCACTTTGTCCTGATTTCGACCGATAAAGCGGTGCGCCCGACTAATATTATGGGCAGTACCAAGCGTTTAGCTGAGATGGTGTTGCAGGCACTGAGTAACGAGCTCTTTACGGGGTTGTTTTCTGATTCTGAGAATCAGCAGCAGTTTGCCAATAACACGCGCTTTACCATGGTGCGCTTTGGTAATGTGCTGGGTTCTTCGGGCTCGGTGATTCCATTGTTCCGTGGGCAAATTAAAAGTGGTGGGCCTGTGACTGTGACCCATCCAAAGATGACCCGTTACTTTATGACCATTCCGGAAGCCTCGCAGTTGGTGATTCAAGCCGGTGCTATGGGGCAGGGTGGTGATGTGTTTGTTTTGGATATGGGTGATCCGGTGAAGATTGTTGAGCTGGCGGAGAAGATGATTAATCTGACCGGTTTGACTGTGCGCACTGAGGCCAATCCATCTGGTGAGATTGCGATTGAGTTCAGCGGCCTGCGTCCGGGTGAGAAGCTCTATGAGGAGCTGCTGATTGGCGACAATGTCACGCCGACCCAGCATCCTATGATTATGCGTGCTGATGAAGCGTTTTTGCCTTGGTCTGAGCTGGAAGTGATCTTGCAGCAGCTGCTAGATGCAGCGAAAGGCAATGACTGCGTTTTGATCCGTAAAATCCTAAAGCAAACAGTCGATGGCTATAGCCCACAAGGCGAGATTGTGGATTTAGTGTTTGATCAGAAGAAGCTTAGTGCGCAGAGCGCTGCGGTGAGCGCGTAGAGGCACGGCTTTTGTCGCCCCGTCTTTAGGCCGACACAATGCTCTGCATGGCTTCTGTAGGTCGGTCTTTAGGCCGACAAAATCCCTCAGGCCAGCGCGGTGGTGACGGTATGCAGCGCCGTTGTTGGGGCGTTTTCAACGCCCTTGTCGGGCTGAAGCCGCGACCTACATTGGATGTGTGTGGGTTAGGGGTTACCTGCTTTTGTAGGTCGGTCTTTAGGCCGACAAAATCCCTCAGGCCAGCGCGGTGGTGATGGTATGCAGCGCCGTTGTTGGGGCGTTTTCAACGCCCTTGTCGGGCTGAAGCCGCGACCTACAGGTTCGATGGTGTAAGGTGGCGCGGTGGTTTCGCTTAATGAATTTTATGGATGCAATATGTTGATTACTTCTTGGATGAATGCGTTTTACTCAATCAAACCTGACTCAGCTAATCGCGCGCAAGCGGTGAGTTTTGGTACCTCGGGGCACCGTGGCTCTGCGTTGGCGGGCAGTTTTAATGAGTTGCATATTTTGGCCATTGTGCAAGCGGTGGTGGATTATCGTCAGCAGACGGCTATCAGTGGTCCGTTATTTTTAGGTTTAGATACGCATGCGTTATCGCGTCCCGCGTGGGATGTGGCGTTGCAGGTATTGGTTGCCAATCAGGTGTCTGTGTTGGTCGCGACCGATGCAGGGGTGACGGCGACGCCTTTAGTCAGTCGCGCGATTTTGACTTATAACGCTGCTGGCGCTCAGAGTTTGGCCGATGGTTTGATTATTACTCCATCGCATAATCCGCCTGAAGATGGCGGGATTAAATACAACACGCCCGATGGTGGCCCAGCTGATAGCACGGCCACAAGCTGGATTGAAACGCGCGCCAATCAGTATTTATTGGATGATTGCGCTGCTGTAAAACGCGTGGCTTTGTCGGATGCGCTGAGTCAGGTGCAGGACTACGATTATGTGGCGCGTTATGTCGCTGAGCTTGGCCAGGTGGTTGATTTGCCGGCGATTCGCCAGTCCGGTCTGAAGTTGGGTGTTGATCCTATGGGTGGCACGGGCTTGTCGGTGTGGCAGGCGTTGGCGCTGGATCCTGCGTTCAATATTAGTGTGGTAAATACCAGTCAAGCGGCCGATTTTGCCTTTATGCCGCCGGATCACGATGGCCGCATTCGCATGGATTGTTCCAGTACTGCGGCGATGGCGAATCTGCTGAAAATTCGTCAACAGTTTGATTTGTCTTTTGCCAATGACCCTGATGCGGATCGGCATGGGATTGTCGATGCGGCAGGCTTAATGAATCCCAATCATTTCTTGTGCGTGTGCGTGGATTACTTATTGACCCATCGGCCGTTGTGGTCTGAGTCGTTGAAGATTGGTAAAACGTTGGTCACTTCGTCGCTGATGGATCGTGTGGTGGCTGCGCATGCTCGTGAGTTGTATGAAGTGCCGGTGGGTTTTAAGTGGTTTGTTGAGGGCTTGCATCAGGCTTGGTTGGGCTTTGCGGGCGAGGAAAGTGCTGGGGCCAGTTTGTTAACCTTTGATGGGCAAACCTGGACCACGGATAAAGATGGTATTGCTTTGTGTTTGTTGGCGGCAGAAATAACTGCAGTGACGGGTTTAACCCCGTCGCAGTATTACGCTAAGCTGACTGAGCAACATGGCAAGCCCTATTACCGCCGCGTTGACGCGCCGGCGACGCCTGAGCAAAAGGCGGTGTTTAAGCAGCTGACGGCGGCACATATTACGTCTTCAGCGTTGGCTGGTGAGCCGATTGAGTCGATATTGCTCAATGCCCCAGGTAATGGCGCGGCCATTGGTGGGATTAAAGTCTGCACGGCGAATGGCTGGTTTGCTGCACGGCCCAGTGGTACCGAAGCGCTGTATAAGATTTATGCCGAGAGTTTTATCAGTGAGCAGCATTTGCAGCAGCTGATTGATGAAGCACAGGCGTTGTTTCAGTTGTAAGTGAGCCCTCCTATCGGTAAACCGTCAGGTCGCTCACACCTTTAAACCGACACATGCCCATGCATAGTTTTTGTAGGTCGGTCTTTAGGCCAACACATGCCTCTGCATAGCTTTTGTAGGTCGGTCTTTAGGCCGACACAATGCATCAGGCTGGTGTTGTGGTGATGGTGTGCAGCGCCGCTGTTGGGGCGTTTTCAACGCCCTTGTCGGGCTGAAGCCGCGACCTACAGGGGATGTGTGTGGGTTGGGATGGCCTGCTTTTTGTCGGTCGCGTCTTTAAGCCAACACATGCCTCTGCATAGCTTTTGTAGGTCGGTCTTTAGGCCGACAAAATCTCTCAGGCTGGTGTTGTGGTGATGGTGTGCAGCGCCGCTGTTGGGGCGTTTTCAACGCCCTTGTCGGGCTGAAGCCGCGACCTACAGGGGATGTGTGCGGGTTGGGATGGCCTGCTTTTTGTCGGTCGC
>Ga0265293_10002593_pt1 | contig 35687 bp, 36 predicted proteins | sample Munlanlewell138R_FD_192505 | JGI IMG/M metagenome (GOLD analysis project Ga0265293, IMG submission 192505) | Leachate microbial communities from a municipal landfill in Southern Ontario, Canada - Leachate well 138R | ecosystem: Engineered > Solid waste > Landfill > Unclassified | place: Canada... | reverse complement strand
ACTTCTTTTGCAATTTTCGCTTGGAGTATGGAGTTATCTTCACTTGAGGTATAAAGAACACCAATAGTTTTTGCAGAAGTAGCTAACCTAAGCAAAAGATCAATTTGTTCTTTTATCGGGTTCATATCAGTTGTTCCGCTGACATTGCCACCGGGAACTTCATTAGAGTCAACTAGTCTTGCATCAACATAATCAGTGATTGCTGTCCCCAAAATGGGTATTTCAGTTGTTTTACCCGCAATTGATTGAGCAGCAGGAGTTGCAATAGCCAGTACCAAATCAACTTTATTGCTTACAAACCTGTCACTGATTGTCGACGTATTAGATGAATCACCTTGAGCATTATGATAGTCGATTGTTATTTTTTCTCCATCCTTATAACCTTTATCAATGAGTGCAGCAATAAACCCATCCTTTGCAGCGTCAAGCGCTACATGTTCTGCATACTGAATGATACCGATTTTCTTTATGTCACCGGCAGTGGTGTCCTGTTTGACCGTGCAACCTGCAATAATCAGTATTGCAGCAAAAGACATAATTACAGCTAAAATTTTTACATACTTTTTCATATGATCTCCTCCAAAAATATAATTTATCAATTAAACCTTTACAGGTTAAATTCTAATTTGAGCATTAAAAAAGCCCCTGTCAATAATAACAGGGGCGAATCATTAATTCGCGGTACCACCTTGCTTCGTCGTATAAACATACAACCTCAGTAAGCAACCAACATTGCTCCTCCACTGTAACGGGTGGAACCCGTCATATCCTACAGGGCTTTCGCCTTTCAGTATGCGGCTCTCAGGATGAATTCACAGTATTTAAAATCCAGCTTATTTTCACCTAGCTTAAGCTCTCTGTATGGACTAGTTTTACTGTTACTGGTTCCTGGTCGTAGCGTTTGTTGGTAGTATTATATTCTACGCTCAATAATTTTGTCAATGTTTATTTTGTTTCTTAACGCTGCTATAAAATGTAATTTATTAAGAGTGCAAATGAATTACATGTCCAGCAGTAGGCATGTGTAGTTGTTGCTACACCGCTTTGAATGTAGGGGAAGATGAGGTTGGAGAACTTTATAATATGGACTTTAGATGTAACTTATGATAATATGATTGCAATACAGAAAGTCACTCTATGACTTTCTGTATTGTAATTATGTATACCTTGCAGAAGCCCTCATTGCATGGGCGAGCAGCAAGCGAGGCTTACACGCCAGCCCCCTCATTCTTTCTTGAAAGGCTGGTTAATCATAATATACAAAAAGTTTATTAAATTATGCAGATGGAGTTGAACTTTAGGTGGGTCAAAGTATACAAAAAGAAGTTGAAAAGCCTGTTTATAACGATATGGCTTTGGATTTGGTAGAGCAGGGAAATGATGATGCTGATAGCTATGGAAAACAGGATAGAGTAAACAAAACTTTGCCAGCTGAGGTTACCTCCAAAATGCTATACAAAGACATAACAAAGATAGCATGGCCGTCCTTCATGGAATTGATATTGACGCAACTGGTATCCATGGTGGATTTAATGATGGTGGGCGGTTTAGGAGCTTGGGCTATAACATCGGTAGGGCTTACAAATCAGCCTAAATTTTTAATGATGACAGCATTTATGTCATTGAATGTCGGTGCTACAGCTTTAATCGCGAGGCATAAAGGCGAAGGGGATCCTGAAAAGGCTAATGCTGTTCTTCGTCAGGCATTACTCCTTACTTTTATAACATCTAGTATTGCATCAGTCATTGGTTATGTTTTTGCAGAACCATTGGTTTCGTTTATGGGAGCCACAGAACAAAAAACTCTGATTGAAGGAGCAATATATCTTAAAATACAGATGGCAGGGTTTGTAATATTAGCCATGACAAGTACAATAACAGCAGCTTTGCGTGGTGTGGGAAACTCCAGAATTGCCATGATTTATAACCTAATAGCTAATCTTGTTAATGTATGTTTTAATTATGTACTTATAAATGGACACTGGGGATTCCCCAAATGGGGGATAGCAGGTGCATCTATTGCAACTGTAATTGGACAGTGTGTAGCATTTATTATTGCTTTAGGTGTTATTTTAAGTGGAAAGCATTATGTTTCTCTTGATATAAAGAAGGGTTTTAAACCTAGATGGGATACCATAAAAAGTATATTTAACATTGGTCTGCCGGCTGCAGCAGAACAATTAGTTATGCGAACAGGGATGATAATATATGCTAAAACTGTTGCGACCCTTGGAACAGTAGCATATGCAATACATCAGATTATTTTTAACATTCAGGCTATGTCCTTCATGAATGGTCAAGCTTTTGCTATACCAGCGACATCTTTAGTCGGGCAAAGTCTTGGTAAGAAGAGACCGGACATGGCACAAGCATACAGTAGTCGCACTAGACGATTGGGCATGAGTGTTTCAGTTGTCCTTGCAATAACTTTCTTTTTCTTTGGCGAGCAGATTGTAGGCTTATACAGCCAAGATCCTGAAATAATAAGCCAGGGTGCGCGAATTTTAAAACTTGTTGCATTTATCCAACCATTTCAATCTTCACAGTTTATACTGGCCGGTGCTCTAAGAGGTGCAGGCGATACCAAGGCAACTGCAACAATATCGTTTATTACAGTTTTACTGGTTCGCCCAGGTCTTGCTATCATTAGCATTCATCTTCTTAAGTGGGGTTTAACCGGAGCATGGATTGCGGTTGCAGTAGATCAACTGCTAAGATCTTTCCTTGTGCTTTTAAGGTTTAACTCTGGTAGATGGAAAAGCGTAAAGGTATGATATCTAATTCAGCCGGTATATAATTTATGCCGGCTGAATCATAAGCAATGAGTTTGATGCCTGCCGATTAAGCTAACAGCATTCTTTGATTTCCATAGGCCATGTTCTTCGTGCAATGGATCTGGGTCAGTTACTTTAAAATAATTTTATAAAATATGTTGACATTGACGTAACGTAAAGGTGTAATATAGGTTCATGGGGAGGCGAGACCATGGAATATACTGTTCAAAAGCTGGGAAAAATGGCAGGTGTAAGCACACGAACCCTAAGGTATTACGATGAAATTGGCATTCTTAAGCCTGCAAGGATCAATACATCGGGATACCGAATATATGGGAAGCACGAGGTTGACAAATTACAGCAAATACTTTTCTATAAAGAGCTTGGTGTTGAGCTAGAGAGCATAAAAAAGATAATAGCATCACCGTCCTTTGACAGTGTGTCAGCTTTAAAGGAGCACCGTGTCAGGCTCCTTGAAAAAAGACAGCGAATTAACAGACTGATTGAAAATGTTGATAAAACAATAGCGGGAAAAGAAGGGGGAATAAATATGAGTGACAATGAAAAGTTTGAAGGCTTTAAGAAAGAAATGCTTGAAAAAAATGAGAAGAAGTATGGAGAAGAAATTCGGGAAAAATACGGTGAAGAAGCAGTGGAGAGATCCAATAAAGTTTTTAAGAACATGACAGAGAAGCAATATGATGAATTTGTAAAGCTGGGTGAGGATGTAAAAAGTACCTTAGAAGAAGCTTTTAAAACAGGTAATCCAGCAGGAGAACTTGGACAAAAAGTTGCCGAGCTGCACAAGCAATGGATAAGCTTTGCATGGGGCTATTATAGTAAGGAAGCCCATGCAGGTGTTACCGACATGTATGTAAATGATGATAGGTTTAAAGAGCACTACGATAAGAAACAGCCTGGAATGGCTGCATTTTTAAGAGATGCAGTTTATATTTATACCAGAATGAAAAAATGAATATAACCTCTCCTTAAGGCATAACATTAATTAGAAGTATTGTGCAGGAGGGGGAAAAATGTTAAGGAGAATACTAATCACTAATCTGGCATTTATTATGATTATAATAAACCTTTTGGCTCTACCGATATTTGTCAATGCGTTTGAAGATCCTGATTATGATTGGGATGCAGTAACAGCAACCAACATTTACAGTGGAACAGATATTTTTAATTTGAAAGCTAAATCAGCAATTTTGGTGGAAGCTGTAACAGGTAGAGTTCTGCTTAAAAAAGATGAAAATGAGAAGCTTCCCATAGCAAGTATAACTAAGGTAATGTCCATGTATTTGTTTATGGAAGCAATTGAATCTGGAAAAATAACAATGGATGATGAAGTAGTAGTTAGTGAAAATGCGTATAGCTTTGGTGGCTCACAGGTTTATCTTGAACCGGGTGAAGTATTTCCTGTAAGAGATATGTTAAAGGCAATTGCAATTCATTCTGCGAATGATGCTACAGTTGCCTTGGCTGAAAAAGTTTGGGGTAGTGAAGAGGTATTTGTTCAAAAAATGAATGAGAGAGCTGCTGAATTTGGAATGAAAAATACCCATTTCCTCGATAGTACGGGATTAACAGATGAAGGTCATTACAGCTCCGCATATGATATTGCAATAATGGCCAGAGAACTGATTTTAAAATATCCTGAAATACTTGAGTTTACCTCTATCTGGCATGACACATTCAGAGACGGGAAATTTTCCCTTGATAATACCAACAGGCTTATTCATTTTTATGAAGGAACTAAAGGTTTAAAGACTGGCTTTACTAGGAAGGCAGGTCATTGCCTTGTGGCTAACACAGAGAAAAAAGGTCTTCACATGATATCAGTAGTGTTGGGAGAGCCTGATTCTAATACTCGTTTTGCTGAATCACGCAAGCTCCTTGAATATGGATTCCATAATTTTGAACTTAGGGCGGCAAATAGAAAAGGCGATGATGTTGGTGAAATTGAGGTGAAGAAAGGACTTCAGAACACGGTGAATCTGCTCATTTCTAAAGATATCAATTTGCTTCTTAATATCGCAGACAAGGATAAACTAACTAAACAGGTGACGATTAATGAAAACGTAGAAGCTCCGGTGAAAAAAGGACAGAAATTAGGTGAAATAGTTTATACAGTAGAAAATAAGCTGGTGGATAAAGCAGATATTGTTGCAGCATGTGATGTGGAGAAAGCTTCTTTTCTAAGGGTGTTTGCAGAGCTAGTAACAGGTTGGCTAAGTCTTGGTCGTGCATAATATCTGAGGTTGATTAGTGTTCAAATTACTATCTAAAAAAAAACATTGTAAACAATAGGTGCGAGAAGCACCTTTTTTTTGTATTAATGTAGTGAGGTTGCTTCTTCATGAAAGAAAAGCTACCTCTGAACAGACACACATACAATATGTCTCACCTTTTGAGTGGTGTATTTTTGCTTGACGCATGAAGGTATAAGTGTTAACATTAATTAAAATATACATTGGTAAGACTTAAAATTTCAATTTTGAAGGAACATAATAATTCTGCGCAAATAGACTGTCAAAATTCACTGAAAGCTTTGTGCATTCTAAAAAGCCACGTTGTTGGAATTAGTATGTTGTATATAGATATTGGACGGTGAACGTATGTTTGTAGGTGGCGAAGTATTGAAGGTTAATGACAGAAACCATCTTGAAATTGGTGGTTGTGATTGTGTTGACCTTGCTCATGAGTTTGGTACCCCTTTATATGTTATGGATGAGATGACAATCCGGAAAAATTGCAGGATTTATAAAAATGCTATAGACAGGTTCTATGATGGTAATGGACTTATCTTATATGCCAGTAAAGCTTTTTGCACACTTGCTATGTGTAAAATAGCAGAGCAGGAAGGTCTTGGGATTGACGTTGTTAGTGGCGGAGAGCTTTATACTGCTATTGCTGCCAATTTCCCAATGGATAGGGTCTATTTTCATGGTAATAACAAAACACTTGAAGAGATTAAACTAGCCCTTGATCATAACATTAAAAGAATAGTAGTTGACAACAGGCAAGAACTACAAAACATCAACCGGATTGCAGGGGAAAAAAATAAAACAGCACAGGTTTCCTTTCGAATTAAACCAGGCATAGATGCACATACTCATTATTTTGTCCAGACGGGACAAATAGACTCCAAGTTTGGGGTTGCCTTAGAAAATGGGGAAGCTTTTAAGATAATTGAAGAAGCATCAAAAATGCAAAACATTAATGTGGTAGGCATACATTGCCATATAGGATCCCATATTTTCGATGTCGAACCTTTTAAGTTAGCTGCAGAAATTATGCTTTCTTTTGCTGCAGATTTAAAAGAAAAGCTCGGTATAGAAATAAATGAGCTTAACTTAGGAGGTGGATTTGGTATAAAGTATGTATCAGACGATAATCCGGTTATGTATGAAAAGTACATTGAAACAGTTTCAAAAGTTATAAAATCTATTTGCGAAAGCAAAGGATTAAGAGTTCCTTTTGTTTTGATGGAACCAGGAAGATCCATTGTTGGTCCGGCTGGAATTACACTTTATACTGTAGGAGCAATTAAGGAAATTGAGGGAATAAGAAAATATGTTTCAATAGATGGTGGGATGACGGATAATCCAAGATATGCATTGTACCAAGCCAGATATGATGGTGCTATAGCTAATAAAGCTAAAGATAAGAAAATTGAAAAAATAACAATAGCGGGAAGATGCTGTGAGTCGGGTGACCTTATAGCAAAGGATATAATGATGCCTGAAATTGAAGCTGGTGACATCCTAGCAATATTTGCAACAGGCGCATACAACTATTCCATGTCCAGCAATTATAACCGCTTACCAAAACCAGCAGTAGTGCTAGTAAAGAATGGAAAAGCAAGATTGATAGTAAAAAGGGAAGATTATAATGATATTATAAGAAATGATATTATTCCCCATGATCTATAAATAATTAGACTGGGAGAATCACCAAATAGCAAGTTTTTTTATAGGAGTGAATTGATTGAGAATTCTAATTAATTATATATTCATTGCAGTTGTTTTTCTGGTTTCAATAAGCTTTCACGAATTTTCACATGCATTTATTGCATATAAACTAGGGGATCCTACTGCAAAGAATCAGGGTAGGTTGACACTAAACCCAATAAAGCATGTTGATGTTTTTGGAGCATTAATGGTGCTAATAGCAGGCATAGGATGGGCAAAGCCGGTACCTATAAATCCGATGTATTTTAAAGATAGGAAGAAGGGTACTATGCTTGTAAGTCTCGCAGGACCATTGTCCAATATTCTACTCGCGTTTTTATTTGCTTTTCCCTTTGTATACATAAGCAGTATTTACAACCTTAGTACTGTTACTAATTGGAACCTAAAAATTATTATACTGCTTTTAAGTAATGAATTTATCAGGTTAAATCTCACACTTGCAATATTTAATCTGATACCAGTTCCTCCGCTTGATGGTTCAAAGATACTTGGAACAATACTACCATCAAGGCAATACTATAAAATGATAGAATATGAGAATTACCTCGTTATAGGTTTGATGATGGTCATATTTCTATTTTCAAGGCAATTTACAAGGGTGATTAATTTGATTACTATGCCTATAGAAAGCTTAATAATTAGTATAGCAAGTGTAATAGTCAATTTATTTATATGATCTTAATACCAGCGGCAATATTAATTTAAAAGTTTGCCATAAAGATATAGTATTAGCTACAGCATATACTCCAAATTGACAGTATTTTGCTTGAGCGTTTGTTTAAATTAACAATTTGAAAAGAGGTAAGGTATGGATAGGAAAATTATTGTTAGTGGAATGAGACCAACCGGAGCTTTGCATCTTGGCAACTATTTTGGAGCGCTCGAAAATTGGGTTAGGCTCCAAGAGGAGTTTGAATGTTATTTTTTTGTAGCCGACTGGCATGCTCTTACTACAGGCTATGAGGATACATCTGAAATTAAGAAAAATATTAATGAACTTGTAATAGATTGGTTATCTGCTGGATTGGATCCTAATAAATGTGTTTTGTTTTTACAATCAAGCATTAAGGAGCATGCGGAACTTCATCTTTTACTTTCTATGACTACTCCGTTGTCATGGCTTACAAGATGTCCCACTTACAAAGATCAATTAACTCAGCTAAAGGATAAGGATATTACAACCTACGGCTTCCTTGGGTATCCATGTCTTATGGCATCCGATATTCTTTTATACAAAGCTAGCTTTGTACCAGTGGGTGAAGATCAGCTGCCCCATCTTGAGCTCACACGAGAAATTGCAAGACGCTTTAATTACCTATATGGTAACGTATTTCCTGAGCCACAGGGCAAATTGACTCAAGCTAAGGTTTTACCGGGTACGGATGGCAGAAAAATGAGCAAGAGTTATGGTAATACAATAGCTTTTTCAGATAGTCCTGAGGTTATTAGAAAAAAGGTAATGACAATGGTTACTGATCCTCAAAGAATCAAGAAAACTGATCCTGGTCATCCTGAAGTTTGCTCAGTATTTGCATATCATAAAATTTTCAATGATGGAGAACTATCCAAGATTGAAGAAGAGTGCAAAGGAGGAAAAATTGGTTGCGTTCAGTGTAAGAGGCACCTTTCAGATAAAATGGTTGAATATTTTGCACCAATGTATGAGAAAAGGCAGGAGCTTTTGAAAAAGCCCGGAATAGTTGATGAAGTCATAAATGCCGGAAATAAAAAGGCGTTGGAAAAAGCTAGTGTCACTATGAAGGAAATAAGAAGCGCTATGAGAATTGACTAAAGGTATTTGGTGAAGTCTTCACAAAAAGCTAATGTGCCCTGAGCTTTTATAAATTGTGTAAAGTGGAACAGAATGATTAGTAAAAGAGGTTGGTAATTTGAAAAGTGCATTAACTGATGCCTGTACAATTAAAATTAAGAATTTTGAAGGTCCGTTTGATTTATTGTTCCATCTAATTGAAGAAAATAAAATTAACATCTATGAAATACCAATCAATGTCATAACTGACCAGTACATGGAGTATCTTTTTGCTATGAAAGAGCTTGATCTTGAGATAGCAAGTGAGTTTTTGGTAATGGCATCTATGCTACTCCATATAAAATCGAAAATGCTCCTTCCTGGGAAGAAAACTGAAGAGGAAAATGAGGTTGACCCTAGAGAAGAACTTGTGGTAAAACTTGTAGAGTATAAAAAGTACAAGGATTTTAGCGAAATTCTAAAAGAACGAGAAAAAAAGTGGGAGAGTGCGCACTACAAGTTGCCAGAGGCATATGCTTTTGACTATGAGACAGAAATACTTGAACTGTCCATTGCTCAACTAGTTAATGTTTATCAGGATCTACTTGACAGAAATGATAGAAAGACTAACAAAAGCAATGAAAAAAGCATGACCCAAATATTGAAAAAAGAAGTAGTTTCCATGAAAAGTAAAATAGATGAAATAATAAAGATATTATTAAAGAAGAACTTTTTTGGATTTTCAAAGTTTTTTTCATTAAAAGAACGATCAACGATAGAAGTTGTAACAGGTTTTTTAGCAATTTTAGAACTAGCAAAAAACAAAAAGGTATGGTTGAAACAAAAAAATCTTTTTTCAGAGATTATAGTACAAAGAAAAAGTACTGGCAAGGGATTGTCAGAAATAATAAATCAGCAAGATTTTTTGTGAGGGAAAATGGAAATAAGAGATATTGAATCTTTAGTAGAGAGTCTTCTTTTTGCAAATGGAGATGTTCTTTCACTAGAGAAAATGTGTGAGATTATAGAAATAGATAAAAAGACATTACGAAACATAATTTCTAATCTTATGATAAAATTTAGCACCTCCTCTAGGGGAATAATGATAAGGGAGATTGATGAAGGCTACCAGTTTTGTACAAAACCTGAGCACCATGAGTATATAATGAAGCTTTTTCAGCCTAGACAAAAACAGGGCTTATCCCAAGCTGCTTTTGAAACCCTAGCTATTATCGCTTACAATCAACCAGTGACAAGAGCAAAAATTGAGCAAATTAGAGGTGTTAATTCTGATAGTTCTATTTTACGATTAATTGAGCGTAATCTTATAAAGGAAGCAGGACGCCTTGAAACACCCGGTAAACCAATTATATACAAAACAACTGAAGAATTTTTGCGTAGTTTTGGATTTTCATCTATAAAGGATCTGCCAATGCTTGGTTCAATTACCTCTTTTCAATAATTATTATATGTCTAATTGCATGTCTAAATTATTTCTTATTGGGAAAAATATGTAATGAGCAAAACTTTATCAGAGTAGTTTTGCTGATAACAAACCAAATTTAGGTTAGGTGAAAAAGTGCTTAAATATGTTTTAATGGCTTTTTTTATAGTACTAATCACTATGTTAGTATTTTCAAGAATAAAGATTGTGTTTGAATATGTCAGAAAAGGTACTGATGATGATATTATTCTGTCTATATTCTATTTAAAAGGCATAATTAAATACAAGTATGAAATTTCATTGGTGGATTTCTATAAAAACGGTTTTAAATTAAGAACAACCAGCAAAAAAGGTAAGACAGAGAAGAAGATTGATAAGGAAAAAGTAAGGCTTTCATACTCAGAAATAAAAAAAAAGATACAAGATGTGAAATATAAAGTCGATAAGTTTGATATTTTACTTAATTACTTAAAATCAAATCTTTTAGTTGAGGAATTTAGTCTTGATGCATATATAGGAACAGGTGAAGCATACTATACAGGTATAGTAAGTGGTATAGCATGGTCAATTGCAGGTTTAGTTACTGTGCTGCTTGAGGCTAACTTTAAGGTTATAAAAAAACATGTCGAGATTAACTCGGATTTTTTAAAAAAAAGATTTGAATTAGATTTATATTGTATATTTAGTTTAAAAATAGTACATATTATTATTATGGTACTAAAATATGGAAAACTGGCTGTTAAGAAAAAGATAGTTATAAATAAATCAATAGGTGGTGATATAGTTGGCGGAACATCCAATTGAAGGGCTTATGACTACAGCAATGGAAAGTATAAAAAATATGGTTGATGTTAATACAATTGTAGGTGATGCTGTACAAGCACCTGATGGGACAGTAATAATTCCAATATCAAGAGTGAGCTTTGGTTTTGCCGCTGGTGGCGGTGAATATGGGAATACTTTAAAAAGAGATGAAGTTGAGGGTGAAGATGATAAAACAACAGAAAGTAGCAAATATCCTTTTGCAGGGGGGAGCGGTGCTGGTGTCAGTATTCATCCTGTTGCATTCATGGTTGTTGGACAAGGTCAGATCAAATTGATGCCGGTAAATATAAATTCTTCGCTTGACAGAATTTTAGATCTGGTACCTGAATTATTAGAGAAGGTTAATGAATGCACAAAGAAAAAAGTAAAAGTGGTGAAGGAAGTTAAGACCAGTGATTTGGTAGAAGATGACGAAGAATAGTAGGTAAAACAAAAAGTGGCTTAGCCACTTTTTGTTTTATAGATAGTGCTACAGTGTTATTTCCAAACTATCCTAATATAAATAATATAAAAAGTATTAGTGGTTATTCTTAGCAGTCGCATGAATAAATGTAAACAGATGAACTTAACACTGTAGTACTAGTTGAATGTGTGATAAAATTAGCATGACATTTTTTGATTGTCTAGGAAAGTATACTTTCCTAGACAATGGGGATTGCAAAGGGGAAGCCCACTTTTTGATTGATGGAATGTAAAAGGGAGGTTAGAATATTTATTATGACTGATATGAGGTTGCAGAAATACCTTGCCTTATGCGGTGTTGCTTCAAGAAGAAAGGCGGAAGAAATCATAACTCAGGGAAGAGTTGTAGTTAATGGTGGTATTGTTACTGAATTGGGTTCTAAAGTTAAAAAAGATGATATAATCACCGTGGATGGAAAGCTGGTTGTTCCAGATAAAGAAATGGTTTATATAATGCTCAACAAGCCGGTAGGGTTTATAACAACAGTAAAAGACCAATTTAATAGAAAATCTGTTCTTGATCTTGTTAAAATTGAAGGGAAAAGAATTTATCCAGCAGGAAGACTTGATTATGATACTTCAGGGCTGCTTATTCTCACAAATGATGGCGATTTTACATATGACATTACACATCCAGGAAATGCGGTGGATAAGGTTTACCATGCAGAAATAGCTGGTATACCAACAGCAGAAGAAATAAGAAAGTTTGAGAAAGGTCTTTTGATTGAGGATTACAAGACTTCCCCTGCAAGTTTTAGAATACTTAAAAATAGGGGAAAGTCAGTACTTGCTGAAATAATAATACATGAAGGAAAGAATCGTCAGATAAGAAAAATGATAACTGCAATTGGACATGAAGTAGTAAGTCTTAAAAGAGTCGCAATAGGTGGGCTTAAACTAGGGAATCTTCGAGAAGGAAAATGGAAGTATTTAAACAAACAGGATCTTGACAAGCTGTAAAAAGGCACCTTTACTTTAAGTAACATATTGATTATTCCCCAAAAAGCACGTTCCATGGAAAATACTTTTTGGGTATCAATCATATATTGAATCTTTACAAAATTTACTGAAATGGCATCTGGGTAAACGGTTGCTCATTAAACATAATTGGCATCATATTATTATATAGATAGATTAGCAGTAGAATATAGAGAATAAATATTACAATGGAAAATGTAATCCTAATAATAATAGTAATGCCCTTTACTTTAAAATACTGATTCATTTTTACAAACGTTTCAAATATAGATTTGTTATCTTTACTAGCGATATACTTTTTCATTTCGTCAGTAGCGCTTAAAAGTCTTACACCGCTAATAATCATTGGAATACCAAAAACTGCTGTTATAATTCCAATACTGCAAAGCGCACCTGCAACAATATCCATAATTGCAACGAATGTAGCCCAACCAGCAAGATTATTTAGTTCTGGTAAAGTAAACTCAATGCTATAATTTTTGTTGTTATTAGTTTCGGTAATATGGTTTTCATTACTGTAAGATTCAATATCATGGTTTTCGCTTTCAGATGTAATACTATCCATAAAAATACCTCCATAGAATTTTTGACTACTAGATTATTATTTTAGTTACCCCTTAATATTCATTATACACCAAAATGCTTAATGTGGCTTAAGAAATTTGGTCTATTCAATCTATTTCTTAAAATTATTTTATTCTCATCACAAGGTTCTCTAGAAAAATAACCAATTGTTCATTCTACTGCACACTTATCATTATGTAATGTCTTAAAAAAGAGGATTTTAATAAGAACAACATCATAATTTCGATTAAATTGAAAACAATAAGTAGATGGAACATCTTATTTCATAAAATTGCCCTAAAGGAGACTATATGATTCAGATAGATGATGCCGGAAGCGGGAGCTTTGTTGGTGGTACATGCATAGGAGTCTACAGACCGGAAGCAAATGAGTATTATTTTGATATAATTCCTGTTGATTTTTATCAGAACAACAATTTTAAGCAAAAACTGTACCTTGATGAGGTTGTTCATATAGTCGAAGATGCATTCAAAATTATGAATGTAATGCCGGGCGAGACAATAGAGGTTTGCAGGGGTTATATGTTTGATAAATTAAAATACTGGCTTGATCAAAACAATTTCTGCTGGTACCAAACGCAGATAAATGGAAGAGCACAGGAGGTGGTAGAAAAAAATTTTGAATTGTATACCATAAGATTAGGATTACCCATGCAATATATCAAATATACCAAATACCCGTTTCATTTTCATAAGCTGCTTAGATGGGTTTTTGCTGATTATAAAAACAGAATTTTTTTATGCAAGGTTGGATGGAAATGCTGGCAAAATATACAGGATATAAAGCCTGAAGAATATGTTGAAAACTGCAGTCGATCAAATCTCTTCTGTCTTAAATGTGGTGAGAACATAAGGAAGGGAAGCAGGGTTAGGGTTTTAAAATACTATAGCAATAAAGACAATTATGTATATATGCATTATAGATGTGCAAAGAAGCCTGTAGAGGAAAAAAATGGGAAACCTTAAGCAAACCAAAGATAATAGTAGTAGGATATATAAAGAGGCGCAAAAAACTGCCGCCTCTTTATGTTAAGCAAACCCCGTTATTATTGCTCTCTAGTAAGTTAGAGAGTGACTTTTGGGGTTGGAATCATACTATACAGGATGTACCTGATTTTCATAATCTACCATGCCGCTGTCTATTTTATATTTTTGGGCTTGGCGGTATTTGAAGAATTTTTCAGCAACCGGTGGGAACAGTGCATAGGAGAGAACATCTTCGTCTTGCTCCATGTACTCTGCTATTTCCTTCTTGAAACCCTCGAGACCGGGCTTGAGAAAATCTGCGGGTCTTCCAGTAATAGGTTTTTCATCACCGAGTATTTTCTTTTGGAATTCAGGGTCTATGGGAGCAGGAGTTCTTCCATATTCTCCCTTAACAAGACTCTTGGATTCCTTAGGAACCATTTTATATCTTTCACCAGTAAGAACATTCATGACAGCCTGTGTTCCTACAATTTGGCTTGAAGGCGTAACTAGAGGAGGATAACCAAAATCTTTCCTTACCTTGGGCACTTCTTCTAGAACTTCATCAAATTTGTCCAATTTGTTTGCTTGTTTTAGTTGCGAAACAAGATTTGACAACATTCCGCCAGGAACTTGGTACATAAGAGCTTTAACATCAACACCCATTACTTTAATATCCATTATTCCCTTTTGGAAGAATTCTTCTTTTATAGGTTTAAAGAATTCAGCAATCTCACTGAGTAATTTTAGATCAAGACCTGTGTCATACTCTGTACCCTGAAGAGTTGCCACCAATGGTTCTGTCGGTGGTTGTGACGTTCCCATTGAGAGCGGGGAAAGAGCAGTGTCAACAATATCAACACCTGCCTCAATTGCCTTAAGAACTGTCATCGAAGCAACACCTGCAGAATAATGTGTATGAAGATGAATGGGTATCTTTATGCTTTCTTTTAGAGCTTTTACAAGGTCATAAGTGGTATAAGGAAGCAGTAGTCCTGCCATATCTTTAATACATAGCGAGTCGGCACCCATTTCAACAAGCTCTTTAGCCAGTTTAACAAAATATTCATTGCTGTGAACCGGACTGGTGGTGTAAGAAAAAGAGGCTTGAACGTGAGCACCTTCTTTTTTGCAGGCATTAATTGATGTTCTAATATTTCTTGTGTCATTAAAAGCGTCAAAAATTCTGAAAATGTCCATACCATTTGCAACGGATTTTTGAATAAAATATTCAACGACATCGTCAGGATAATGTTTATATCCAAGAATATTTTGACCTCTTAGAAGCATCATCAGTTTAGTGTTTTTGACTTTATCGCGCATTATCCGTAATCTATCCCAAGGATCTTCGTTAAGATACCTTAGGCAAGAATCAAAAGTGGCGCCGCCCCAACACTCAAGCGCAAAATAACCAACCTTATCAAGTTCTTCAAGAGCAGGTAGCATATCTTCAGTTCTCATTCTGGTGGCTGCAAGCGATTGGTGAGCATCTCTTAAAATTGTATCGCATAACATTACTTTTGCCATTTATTTTTCTCCTTCTTAAATTTTAGTTAAAACTTAATACACTAAGATATTGATATCATCACTTCACCTACATTGACCGATGAAGTTTTATCAACATGTACTGCTGCAATTGTGCCATCTTGTGGAGAAACAATCTCGTTTTCCATTTTCATTGCTTCGAGTATAAGAAGTACCTGACCCTTTTTTACATTATCGCCAACACTTACATCAACCCTTAATATCGTTCCGGGCATAGGAGCGTTAACATTAGTTGCTCCTTGAGGTACTGCGATGTTCTTTGCTGGTTCAGCTTTTGGAGAAGGAGCTGGTTGTGCAGCAGGTTTGGTCGGAGTAGGTTGTGCAACTGGTGCAGCAGGTGCTACAGAAGGCGCACTCTGATAAATTGGGGTAGCTGGTGTCGGTGCATACACCCCATCAGCTCTTACTTCTTCAACTTCAACTTCATATTGATTTCCATTAACTTTTATTAAAAATTTTTTCATGACAATCCTCCTTGGAAGTAACTTATTTTTAATCAAGAAATTTCTAAACTTTGGAACTCTTTAACACTTCTTCTATGCCTACTGCATTCCATACAGGTGATGACTGGGACACACGTCTGAAGGACTTTACAAAAAGCTTGTTGTCAGACTGAGTGCTGTATGCTAGCAATGCAGCAGTGATAACTGATAGTATTTCACTATTTTCTGCTATAAAATTATTTTCCATTATATCCCTCCTAAAAAATAACGAGGCAAAAAATGTTTATAGAGGTATATTCCCATGCTTTTTAGCAGGACGATTTTCACGTTTGCTTTTGAGCATTTCTAAAGCACTTGCCAGTCTTATTCTGGTCTCTGCTGGATCTATAACATCATCTACATAGCCGCCGGATGCTGCAACATAAGGATTTGAGAACTTCGTCTTATATTCTTCAATTTTCTCCTGTCTTTTGGAGATTGGATCCTCTGCTTCAGCAATTTCCTTTCTGAATATAATGTTAGCAGCCCCTTCAGCTCCCATAACAGCAATTTCTGCTGTAGGCCATGCAAAAACAACATCGGCTCCTAAAGTTTTACTATTCATAGCTATATATGCTCCACCGTAAGCTTTTCTAATAATTACATTAATTTTAGGAACAGTAGCTTCAGCAAAAGCATACAAAAGCTTGGCACCATGCCTTATAATTCCGTTATGTTCTTGTCCAACACCAGGAAGGAAAGCCGGTACGTCTGTAAAAGTTACCAAAGGAATATTAAAGGCATCGCAGAACCTAACAAATCTTGCAGCCTTGTCTGATGAATTTACATCTAACGAACCTGCCATAACACGTGGTTGATTTGCAACGACACCGATAGTACTTCCATTTATGCGACCAAAACCTACTATAATATTTTGAGCAAAATATTTTTGAACCTCAAAGAAGTAACCGTTATCTACTACTCTTGTAATAACATCCATCATATTATAGGCTTTGTTTGACTCGTCAGGTATAAGATTTATCATGTCTTCTGAAAGTCTATTAAGATCATCAGTGCATTTGTAAGTAGGTGCACCGGATAAATTGTTTTCAGGAAGAAAACTCAAAAGCGTTTTAATATCAGTAATGCACTCTTTTTCAGATGCACTGGAAAAATGAGCAACACCGCTTATTGAATTATGAACCTGTGCTCCACCGAGCTCTTCAAGTGAAACATCTTCACCGGTAACAGCTTTTACAACTTCGTTTCCGGTAATATACATCTGTCCATGTTTCTCCACCATAAAGATAAAGTCGGTAATAGCTGGGGAATAGCATGCTCCACCAGCACAAGGTCCCATTATAACGGAAATTTGTGGTATAACCCCTGAAGCGAGAGTGTTTCTTAGAAAAATATCAGCATAGCCTGAAAGTGCGTGTATGCCTTCATGTATTCTTGCTCCGCCTGAATCATTAATACTGATAAATGGTACACCCATTTTAACAGCCAGATCCATTACCTTAACAATTTTTTTTGCGTGTGCTTCACCAAGACTGCCGCCAATTACAGTAAAATCCTGAGATGCTAGACAGACTGGTCTACCATCAATTGTTCCATAACCTGTAACAACTCCGTCACCGGGGATTTTTTTGTTCTGCATTCCAAAATCTGTGCTTCTTGATTCAACAAAAGAGTCAAGTTCAACAAAGCTTCTTTCGTCGAGAAGAAATTCGATTCTTTCACGGGCAGTCATCTTGCCGGCATTGTGGCGTTGTTTCTGTTTTTCCAGTCCACCACCAAGTTCAAGTTGGTTTCGTTTTTCTTTTAAATCAGCTATCTTGTCAGTTTTTGCCATTCAGATTCCACCTCTTTTATTTTATTTTATAATTGTTTTTATATTAACAATCATAATGCTAAAACTGCTTGGTTAGAAAAAATATAAAGTTAAAAATTGGACTTTATAACCAAGTGACAATAATCTTATAAATCATATCATAATTCTTTATTTAAATGCAACAAAAAAACTTTACATCTTGACTACCTTTCAGCTAGATATTTTGTGTTTGCAATTAAAATAATTTCACGGATAATTTTAGCTGCAAGCAGTGAAGTACGGTCTGAAATGTCATAGGGAGGGGCTACCTCTACAATATCAAACCCTACCATATCAAGATTTTTAAGCATTAGGATAGCCTTAATCATTTCACTTGATGTTATACCGCCTGGTTCTGGGGTGCCAGTGCCATTAGCAAAAGCTGGATCTACTACATCTATATCAAGTGTAACGTAAACAGGTTTGTTTTTAAGTTTTTCTATAACCTCCATAAGAGGCTTGGCTACATCAAACATATAAAAATTTGTATTTGTAAAGCCATACGAATACTCTTCTTTTGTACCCGAACGGATACCAAACTGATAAATATTTTTACCAGGGATTAATTCTGCAACTCGCCTTATTGCGCAAGCATGAGAGCTTTGACATCCAAGATAATCCTCACGCAGATCGGCATGGGCATCAAAATGAAGCAGTATTAATTCATCACCGTATTTTTCGTAAGCCTTTTGTATAACCGGAGTGCTGATAAGGTGCTCGCCTCCTATAAACAAAGGGAACTTTTCGTCATTGAAAATCTCTTCTGCAGCTTTAGATATCAATAAAAGACTTTTTTCGACATCAAACGGAAGATCTAAATCTCCACAGTCAAAATATTTTTGTCCCTCAAGGCTGATGTTTTGATAAAAACTATATTCTTCAATTCCTGCTGAAACCTCACGGATTTTTCGTGGTCCAAACCTTGCTCCTGGCTTAAAACTGGCAGTGTAATCCATAGGAACTCCTACAATAATTACATCTGCCTGACTGTAACTTTTGCAGCTACCCATGAAACTAGTTGAAAGCGTGGAACTACCGTCTTTTAACACCATAACAACCTCCCTATCTATATGGAATACTTCCGCTTAAAAAAATCAGTTTGTTATACTTCATTAATCAACCAACCAACCAACCAACCAACCAACCAACCAACCAACCAACCAACCAACCAACCAACCAACCAACCAACCAACTAACCAACCAACCAACCAACCAACCAACCAACCAACCAACCAACTAACTAACCAACTAAATCACGTGCAAACTTTGGCAAAGCAAAAGAAGCTTTATGAATTTCTGAACTATAGTACTTAGTATCAAGCTCAGGGATTTTAGAAGTATCTGTTTTTAGGGGATCATATTTTTTAGAACCCATGGTAAAGCTCCAAAAACCACTTGGATATGTTGGAATCGCGCATGTGTATAGTCGTGCAATTGAAAAAACAGAGCTCACATCTTTGTATACACTTTTTATGAGATCTCCCTGAAAGAAAGGAGACTCAGTCTGTGCTACAAAAATGCCATCCTCCTTTAACGCATTATGGACAGCTTTATAAAAACTTCTTTGGAACAATCCAACAGCTGGTCCTACAGGGTCGGTAGAGTCCACAAGAAGTATATCAAACTCATTCTTATGTTCTGCGACGTATTTGATTCCATCGCCTATAACGACTTGTGCACGTGGACTGGATAACGCACAGCTTATCTCTGGAAGATACTTCTTACACACATCCACAACTTGTTCATCAATCTCAACAAGAACAGCTTTTTCAACTGATGGGTGTTTTAAAATTTCCCTTATTGAGCCACCGTCACCTCCGCCGATAACAAGTACTGATTTCGGGTTTTTGTGAGTAAATAATGGTATATGCGTAATCATCTCGTGATATACAAATTCGTCTTTTGTAGTTGTTTGAACAGTACCATCTAAAACCAGCATTTTACCGAATTGTGCTGTTTCAATAAGCGCAAGTTCTTGGTATTTGGTTCTCTCTGTGTGCAGAGTTTGCACTGTTTTGCATGTTATTCCTACATTGGGAGTTTGATATTCAGTGTACCATAACTCCATAAAATCACATCCATTCTTTGCAAATTAAAAAAATTATATATCAGGACTTCTTTTTTAACAACGGCTAACATCGTTTCGTTTCTATCAATAAAATAACTTTCCACTAAAGCTGTCAATTATCTATGCTTTATTTACCTATTATTAAATATACCTCATTGATCTAAAATATAATCACATTGCTTGACAAAAAAATAAAATTTTTATTTAAGCTTTTAATAACCATAAAAAAAATGTATAATAGGATTGACGTAAAAATCATATTTTGGTGTGAATAAAACAAAATTTGTAAAAGAATCGGTTTATTTTTGAATTTTATTTAACCCTTGAGGGGGTCTTTTGCTAATAATCTGAATAAACTCTAGTAAATATAGATAGATGTGTTTTGCTGAAGGGAGGTCAAATTGTGGATGATGAACATATACTGCTTAAGAAGTCACAGGAAGGGGATATACATGCCTTTGAGCAGTTAATTGAGAGCTATCAGAAAAGAGTTTTTAATATTGCATATAGAATAATCGGAAGTTATGATGATGCCAATGAACTTGCACAGGAAGTTTTTATAAAGGTATATAGATCGTTGTCGCAATTTAAAGGGCGGTCGTCCTTTTCCACCTGGATATACAGTATTACAAAAAATGTTTGCTATGATGAGTTGAGAAAAAGAAAAAATAAAAAGGTAGTTTATATAGATGAGGATATAAAATATGATAATAATGAGATACAAAGGCAAGTAGAGGATGGCAGGCCACAACCTGATGAGATTGCAGAAAAGAATGAGATTAAACGGATAGTCCATGAAGCAATTATGGAGCTCTCTTATGAACATAGAGAAGCAATAGTTCTAAGGGATATTCAAGGTTTTTCATATGAAGAGATTTCAAAACTACTTAAATGCCCTGAAGGTACTGTGAAATCAAGGATTAACAGAGCTCGCCGTTCACTAAAAAACATACTCAAAAAAAACGAGGAACTTTTAAATGAGTATTACGTCAAATAGTGTAGAAAGGAGGGTTGGAGTAATGAGAAAATGTAACGAAGTAATGGAACTCATATCATTATATATAGACGGCGTATTAGATGCTAAAAGTGAAGCAAAGCTTTTGGAGCATGTTAAAACATGCAAAAGCTGCAAACAGGAATTGGATGAGACCAAAGCAATGGTAGGTCTATATAAAAATATTGAGGAAGTGGAATTACCTGCAGATTTTAAGGAGCAATTGCATCAAAAGCTATTGGAAGAAAGAAACAAAGAAATCTCATCACCCCAAAGATTCGTATTAAGACACAGTAAACTCATAAAACTTTGCTCATCTGCTGCAGCAATAGCAATAGTAGCATTTGCTGCACGAGGTTTTTTTGGTGGATTTAAATCATTTGATAAAAGCGAACTTGCTAATGAATTGGCAGATAATAGGATGATGGCAAGAAGTGCAAACGATTTTGCCGGGCAGACTGAAGCAAAAAATGGAACTGATATGTTAGACAGTTATAACAACACTACCACTGATGCTGCGTCGGAGACTGGCGTAAATAGCATAGAAAAATCATCTGACGATGAATTTTTAGTAAACGGAAAAGAAGCGTTGGGGGGTAGTTTTCAACATTCTTTGGCTATGATGGCAATGCCTGAAGCACCTCCTAATAGAGCTGATATTATAATCACAGTAAGCGAACCCGAAGCCGAAATGGAAAAGTTGAATCTTTGCATAATAGAATTAGGTGCAAGTGCGGTTACAAAAGGGATGGGCGCAGAGAATTTAGCAGAGCCTGACAAGGACGGACAGAATGATGGTGAAAATGATTTTAATAACATTAGAAACGAATATAAAGTGCTTAACACAAATTACAGTAAATTTATTAATTGCTTAAATAACAATTTTCCAACCCTTAGTGTTACTAAAGACGTGGAAATTGATTCGATAAATGCAAGGATTGCAGAAATAGAAAAGACAATTATTGAAATTGATAAGCAGCTTGCTAGTTTGGATTTCACAATCACCGAAAATAGCGAAAAAAGTAATGAACTTATAAAAACCAAAGAGCAGATGACAGCGGAACAAGAAAGATTGAATAAGATATACGAATATATAATAGTTTCGGTTGAACTTAAAAAAATTAATGCGACAGAGCCGGATAAGTAATGACTAATTAAAAAATGTAAAATATATAATGCAACCGTTTGCGGTTGACTTTTTTTATTGTATAGGAAAGTATACTTTCCTATACAATGGGGATTGCAAAGGGGAAGGCCCTTTGCTGCTTTAAGGTATTTAACTTACTTTTGGGGAATAATCATAAAAGGAAAATAAAACTCAAATTTTATATAGTTTTGTGATAAACATTAGATAAAGATATAAAAAGGGAGATGCTGTGATTGATTATTTCAGCTGTTGTTGATAGAATTGAAGATGGAAATGCTGTACTTTTAGCTAATGACATACTACTTGAAATCAGAATACCATTTGAAAAAGGACAGTGTAAACGTGGGGATGTTTTTACGCTTAATATCTATAAGGGAAACATTGAAGCACAAAAAATTGAGGTGAGATAATGGCAAAAAAGATAATGCTAATTGATGGCAACAGCATATTAAACCGAGCTTTTTACGGGCTTCAAGCACCGACTTTAATGTCGACATCTGATGGTCTTTATACAAATGCAGTTTATGGTTTTATAAACATTGTTAATAAATTTATGAACGAGGAAGACCCTGATTACATATGTGTTGCATTTGACCTCAAAGCACCCACATTTCGTCATAAAGAATATTCTGACTATAAGGCAAATAGAGTGGGAATGCCCGATGAGCTTGCTGTTCAGCTACCTGTTATGAAAGAGGTTCTGGATGCAATGAATATAAAACGTGTCGAATATGAAGGATATGAAGCAGATGATCTGATAGGCTCAATATCAAGCTGGGCTGAGGAACAAAAGCTAAACGTAATTATTATTACTGGTGACAGGGATTCTCTTCAGCTGGTATCTCAATCTACAAGGGCTAAAATACCCACAAAAAAAGCAGGAAAAAACGAAACTGAAGAATATGATTATCAAGTAGTTTTAGATAAATTCGGAGTAACACCTGCTCAGATGATTGATGTTAAGGCACTTATGGGAGATAATTCAGATAATATTCCTGGAGTGAAGGGGATAGGTATAAAAACTGCATGTAAATTAATAAAAGAGTTTGGCAGTATAGAAAAAATCTATGAGGATACCCAAAAGGTTAAAAGTAAAGGTATAAAAGAAAAGCTTGATGCTGACCGAGAAATGGCTTTCTTAAGCAAAAGACTTGCAACAATTGACAGGAGCCTGAGACTTTCCTGGGTGGTAGACGAATTTAAATATGAGTTTGACAGGGTAAGACTAAAAGAACTTTTTGAAAGATTACAGTTTAAGAGTCTTATAAGTAAATTTGATCTTGACATGCATGAAACCCCAACAGAGAAATTAGTTTGTGCACAGGTCGACTGTTTAAAGAATAATCATGATTTAAAATCAATAAAAGAACACATAGTGGAAAATGGATATTTTGCACTAAACCATGTTTTAGATAAAGCAGGAATTTGTATGCACCATCTTGTTGGGCTAGGTATTGCACTTGGTGGTGGAAAAAATTATTACATAGACCTTATAAATAGTATAGATGAAGACTTGTTTTTAAGTGAATTTAAGGATATTTTTGAGAATGAAAAAATTAAAAAATACTGTCATAACGTAAAAGATTTTCTTGTATATCTTAAAAAGAATGATATTGAACTTAATGGACTAGCCTTTGATACTCTGGTAGGAGCTTATATAATTAATCCAACCAGAGACACTTATTCAGTAAGTGAGCTGGCATCCGAATATTTAGCAATAAATATTGAATCTTCAGAGCACCTTACAGGCAAAGGAAAAAGTTTTGTCCCATATGCAGATTTGGATAAAACTCATTTATCGGGCTTTGCGGGGACACAAGCAGATACTATACTAAAAATATGGGAGTTATTAGATAAAAAGATTAAGGATGACTCACAGGATAGCCTTTACTATGAAATAGAGCTACCACTGGTAGAGGTTCTGGCTGACATGGAATTTCACGGGTTTAAAGTAGATACTGATATGCTTGAAAGTTATTCTTTAGAGTTATCTGATAAAATTGAAACGCTTATTTGTGAAATCTATTCTCTTGCAGGAGAAGAGTTTAATATTAACTCACCCAAACAGCTGGGAATAATACTATTTGAAAAGCTTTACCTTCCATCATCCAAGAAAACAAAAACAGGTTATTCTACAAGTGCAGATGTTTTGGAAAGTCTTGAGGACAAACATCCTATTATTTCTAAGATCTTGGAATATCGGCAGCTAGTTAAGCTTAAAAGCACTTATGTTGACGGACTATTAAATGTTTTGAATACGAGGACAGGGAAGGTGCATTCTAGCTTTAATCAGTCAGTTACAGCAACGGGGAGGATAAGTAGTACTGAACCGAATCTGCAAAACATACCGATTAAGCTTGAGCTTGGACGAAAAATCAGGAAGGTTTTTGTGCCTGAAAATGAAGATTATATTTTAGTAGATGCAGACTATAGCCAGATAGAATTAAGAGTTCTTGCTCATATCAGTAATGATGAAAACATGATAGAGTCTTTTAAAAGTGGCGAGGATATTCATACTGACACAGCTTCAAAGGTCTTTGGAATACCGCCGGATGAGATAACTACCCTTTTACGAAGCAGGGCAAAAGCTGTTAACTTTGGAATTGTGTATGGGATAGGAGATTTCAGCCTTTCAAAAGATTTGGGGATAACACGCAAAGAGGCTCGCAGCTATATTGATGGATACCTCAACAAATACAAAGGTGTAAAACAATATATGGAGGATACTGTAGAAAAGGGGAAGGAAGCAGGTTTTGTAACAACATTATTTGGAAGACGCAGATATCTTCCCGAACTTTCCTCAAGGAATTTCAATATTAGATCCTTTGGGCAGCGTATTGCGATGAATACCCCGATCCAAGGGACTGCTGCTGATATTATAAAAATTGCTATGGTCAAAGTATATAAGGAACTTAAGAAAAGAGAGTTAAAATCACGCTTAATACTGCAGGTTCATGATGAACTGCTTATCGAAACTCATATTGATGAGAAGGAGCAAGTCATTGAAATTCTCAAAGATAGCATGGAGAATGCAGCAAAACTTGATGTTCCTTTGAGTGTTGATGTCCATTGGGGAAAAAATTGGTATGAAACTAAATAGAAGTACTGTAGTGGGGATGACTCTTAGCTGGCTTAAGAATGTGCTCAAGTCGCGAGCATCTTGCCAAGAGCACCATAAGGTTCTGTAGCGAAATAAAGTGGAGTAGCCAGCTTTAAGGAGGGTGCTCAAGGATGCGGAGCATCCGTCGAAGGGAACCATAAGGTTCCCTAGCGAAAAAAAGTGGCGAAGCCCACTTTTTTATCGGGAGGCATGGTTTATTGAAAATAATTGGAGTAACAGGCGGTATTGGAAGTGGAAAAAGTACAGTTTCAAAGATACTTTCTTCTTTGGGTGCAAAGATTATTGACGCAGATGCTATAGCACATAAAGTCACTGAAGATAGTAATGTGTTAACAGAGCTTTCTGAAAAATTTGGTGCATCAATAATAACTGCTGAGCGAAAACTTGATAGAGAAAGACTTGCCAGCATTGTATTTGAGGATACTAAAGAACTTAAAGAATTAAATAACATTACTCATAAATATGTTGCAAAAAAAATAATAAAGGAAATAGAAGACATTAAAGCTATTGGGAAGAACAAAATTATTGTATTGGATGTCCCCATACCTGTGAAGCATGGATTTTTGGATGTGGTTGATGAAGTATGGGTAGTTGTTGCTGAAGAACAGACAAGAATAAAAAGAGTAATGAAAAGAAGCAATGTTAGTTATGAAGAAGTGCAAAAAAGAATCAAATCTCAAATGAGTAATGATGAATACATCAAAATTTCTGATAGAGTTATTGAAAATAATGAAGGGCTTTTAGAGCTTCGAAGGCATATAGAAAGTTTGATTTAGCAAATTTTTAATGCCCAAAAAGCATATTTGATGGAATGAATTAGATGTATGCAATATATAGTGTAAGAGAACCTTTTTGAGGTATATATTGTTTAGAGGATAATCACCATAGTAAAGCAAAAGAAATAATTCATACAAGGTGGTCTTATTGTATAAAGTGTATAAAATTAAGGGTAAAAGTATTGTTTTGTTATCTGTGTTGTTAATATTGATCATTGTGATTACAAATTACTCTACATCAATTCTCAAATGTTTTTATCCTGTTAAATTTAAAGAATCAGTGGTTGGATTTTCCATGCAATACGGAGTTGACCCATATCTTACTTTTGCAATAATTAGAGCAGAAAGTGGTTTTAAGCTTGATGCAGTATCGTCAAAAAATGCAAGTGGTCTTATGCAAATTGCAGATAGTACAGCAGAATGGGCGACCGCTGAAATGGGATACGAAAACTATAAACCAGCTGATCTATTTGACCCCGAAAAAAATATTCAAATTGGCTGCTGGTATTTAAGATGGCTTATTGACAATCTTGGAGATATAGATCTTGCAATTGCTGCTTACAATGGCGGAATAGGAAATGTAAAGGAATGGCTAAAAAACAGGGACTTAAGCAGTTCAGGCTTATCTTTAGACAAAATACCGTTTAGAGAAACGGAAAAGTATGTTGAAAAGGTAAAAAACAACTATTACGTTTACAAGAAGATTTATAATGAGTGAAGGAAAATATTTCCCTGATCATTATTTAATTAATACTAAAAAAGTGGTTGTAAAATATGAAACTTATTTAATTCTTGTAGTATATCTTCTAATACACAAAGCTTTTATTGGATTATAAAAGTCAAATTGCATTGTATTATTGCGTTATGTTGAATATACTTTTGGGTATTAATGATTATGTTACAAAATCTAAGTGCTCAAAAAAGGCGATTAGAGAAAGAGAGATTAATTTTATGAATTCAATTATAAAAGCTGTTTTAAAAACTCTTTCATATCCGTATATTAATTTAAAAAAGCATTATAAGTTATACCGCAAGATACTTAATGCTGTAAATCCGTATTTTAAACCGTTATACAATATGATGGATCATAAGATACTAGTGGATAGCCGTGAAATACCGGTGAGGGTATTTCATCCTAAAAAGCGAAAATCCAATAGTGTCCTTATTTTCTTTCATGGTGGCGGATGGGTAACGGGCAATATTGATTCATATACTAATATATGCTCACACATGGCAAAGCAAACAGGACATAGAGTTGTCTCTGTGGATTATCGTCTGGCACCTGAACACCCATTTCCGGCAGGTTTAGAGGACTGCTATCATGTTGTGAGAGAAATTTATCTTAACTTGGATATATTAAATTGCAATCAATGTGATATAACTTTGATTGGTGACAGTGCAGGTGGAAACCTAGCAGCTGCAGTTTCGCTTATGGCACGAGATCGTGGAGAATTCTTACCAACCAGACAGATATTAATTTATCCAGCAACTTATTATGACCATAGTGATTCTTCACCCTTTAACTCCATAAGAGAAAATGGCACTGATTACATATTGACATCCAAACGAATTCAAGACTATTGGGATTTATATATCGCCAATGAAGAAGACAGACTTTGCCCTTATGCAGCCCCGTTACTGGCTGAGAACCTATACAATCAACCTAAAACACTTATTATAACAGCGGAGTATGACCCGCTTAGAGATGAGGGAGAAGCTTATGGAAAGCGGTTAAGAGAAAATAAGAATAATGTTAAGATCTATCGTATGGAAAAAGCATTGCATGGTTTTATATCTTTGCCTAAAAAATCGGAGCCTGTAATCAAATGCTATACCATAATTAATCTTTTTTTGAATGAAGATGCTATTGATAATACACATAAGTATTTCAAACATTGAGTTTGTTCAATCCACAGATCCTAATGCTCCAACAGGTGATGGATGGCATGGTATTTGGTATACACAATATAGCTTGATAGGCTGATGGGTACACTGATCGCAAGCAGAGTGAGGATTCGCACTAACACGGCGATCGAAACGAATTTGAACGTTGACGATCTATTAAGGGACGGTGAATATTAGCTCCGCAGTTGTCAAATAATATGGGACAGGTATTTGAATAAATACAAGGAGCTTAATTTTTTGTTAGAGTTACACAAAATAGTAAAAGATTATTCTGTTGGTGATAGCTTTGTAAATGCGCTTAAAGGCATTGATCTTAAATTTTGTGAAAGTGAATTTGTATCTATACTTGGTCCATCAGGATGTGGGAAAACTACATTGCTCAATATTATTGGAGGGTTGGATCAATACACAAGTGGAGATTTGATTATAAATGGGAAATCCACAAAGGACTTCAAAGACCGGGATTGGGATGCTTACCGGAATCATTCTATAGGATTTGTATTTCAAAGTTATAATTTAATTCCTCATCAGACTGTACTTCAGAATGTTGAAATTGCGCTGACGATATCTGGTGTATCAAAATTTGAGCGCAGGGATAGAGCAATTAAGGCGCTCAACCAAGTGGGACTTGGTGATCAGTTAAATAAAAGACCGAACCAAATATCTGGGGGACAGATGCAAAGAGTTGCCATTGCACGTGCACTAGTTAATGATCCTGATATTATTTTGGCAGACGAACCCACAGGTGCTTTAGATACGGAAACAAGCACACAAGTAATTGGGATTTTGAAAGAAATTTCTCAAGACCGCCTAATAATTATGGTAACGCATAACCCTGATCTAGCAAAGAAATATTCTTCAAGAATTATTCAAATGTTGGATGGGAAAATAACGAATGATTCGGTACAACTGGATGATATTGAAAATAAAAAGATTAAAAGATCTGATAGATCAACAAAAGAAAAAAGAAGTGATAAAAAACCATCAATGTCTTTTGCAACAGCATTTATGCTATCGCTGAAAAACCTGTTTACAAAGAAGGGACGTACTACTTTGACCGCTTTTGCAGGTAGTATCGGTATTATGGGAATTGCTTTGATTCTAGCAGTTTCTCAAGGAATGACGCAATATATCGACACAGTACAGGAGGATGCCCTATCATCCTATCCAATGACAATAGAAGAGATATCTGTTGATATGACTACTCTTATGCAAACTTTTATGAACGTTCGCAATTCAGAGATTGAACACAACAAAGATGCAGTTTATAAAAAAGCAGTTATTTATGATATGATGTCTGCAATGAATAATCTAGAAAGCAATCAAAACGATCTAAAATCCTTTAAGTCATTTTTAGAGAGAGAATATCACAACGGGGATGAAGAGGAAGGACTTAGCCAAGCTATAACAGGTGTGCAATACTCTTACGACCTTAGTTTGCTTATTTTCACAAAAAATGTAGACGGTGAGATAATAAAATCCGATACGAAAGCACTTTTACAAGAGTTGATGTCCGAACATATGGGGGAGAATATATCATCATTAGCTCCTATGGCTGATAGGTCATCAGCTCTTAGTGGAATGGATTCTATGCGATCAATTATGGGTATGGGTATGATGTCTATGAATCTGTGGCAGGAAATGTTAGCAGGGAAGAATGGAGAGCCAGTAAATGACGTTTTGAAAAAGCAATATGATGTTGTTTATGGAACGTGGTCAAATGGCTATAATGAGGTAGTGCTGGTATTAGACAAAAACAATGAGCTTGATGATATGACCCTCTACGCATTGGGACTTGAGGAAAAGGAAAATGTCGATGCAATTATGAATGCTGCCTTTAAAGGAACAGAACTAAATAAGAATGACTCAGTATGGTCGTATGAAGAAATTTGCGAAAGAGAGTTCCGTGTTATCCTAAACTCTGATTGCTATAGCCATGATGAAAAAACAGGCTTATATACTGACCTTAGTAAAACAGAAGCAGGGCTACGTTATTTATATGACAATGCGCTTGCTCTTAAGGTTACAGGTATTGTTCGTCCTAATGAAAATGCCAAATCAACGATGTTATCAGGTTCTATAGCTTATACAAATGATCTTACTAAATATGTTATAGAGCAATCTAAAAATTCTCCTGTAATTGAGGCACAGAAAGATAGTAACACTATTGATATTCTAAATGGTCTACCGTTCAAAGATAATGCTGGAAATTTATCAGCGAAAGAAAAAGAAAAGGAGCTACGTGAATATCTTTCTGAACTGGATGAAGGAGGAAAAGCCACTGCTTATATCAGTATTATGAGTATTCCACGCAAAGAACAGATTGATACTATGTTAGCAGAAACCATGAATAGCTATACTCGTGTAGGTATTGAAGCCGCCATGGTAGAGGTTTTAACGGAGAAAATGGTCATGGACGAGGCGACTGTTGAAGATTATATTGCTTCTATGAGTGACGAAGAAATAAATGAACTCTTTGCTAATTCAATAGCAGAGCAGTTTAAGATTCAATATGCAGAACAAACTCATGCACAATTGGCAGCTATGAGCCCAGCGCTGTTAGCTGCTATGTTGGATCAAAATATTAATACTTATACAACTGAGGAGTATGAATCTTTTTATGATGAAATAATGATGTTCTCTGACAGCAGCTATGAAACGAATCTTGCTCAAATGGGGTATGTGGATTTAGATTCCCCAAAAACTATAAATATTTTTGCTTCTTCATTTAAAAATAAAGATATCATAGAAGATGCTATTACAGAATATAACAAAGGAATGCCAGAATTATCGCAGATTAAATATACCGATTACCTTGGTATTATGATATCTTCTATCACTACTATTATTAATGTCATTACCTATGTTCTTCTTGCTTTTGTGGCAATTTCTCTTATTGTATCGTCGATTATGATTGGTGTGATTACTTTAATATCTGTTCAGGAGAGAATAAAAGAAATTGGTATTCTCCGTGCAATAGGTGCATCTAAGGGTGATGTATCCAGTATGTTCAATGCAGAAACAGTTATTATAGGTTTTGCATCTGGGTTACTTGGAGTTACAGTCACTTATTTGTTGTGTATTCCTATTAATATAATTCTTCATAAGTTAACTGGTATTGTAATTTTTAATGCATTTCTACCCTTGCCTGCAGCAGTTGTCTTGATTTTAATCAGTATAACATTATCATTGATTGCAGGATTTATACCATCCAGAAGTGCAGCAAAGAAAGATCCCGTTGTTGCACTTAGGACGGAATGACGAGTAGCGATTTTTTACCGAACAAAATATAAGTTATTGAATATATGAACTATCATTGGTATAGATTGAGCTTTAAAAAATCTAGATTTAATGTTAAAATATTATTTAATCAGTGTTGAGAAAATCAAGCGTAAAAAAACTAATGAACAAGTATTCTAGACATGTCTTATATTTGATCACGGACGGTGAGGAAAACTCTAGCCGTGAATACACTACTAAAAAAGTCAAAGCTCAGATTGAAAGGCAAAAGGTAAAGTATGGCTGGGAGTTTATCTTCCTCGGTGCAAATATAGATGCGGTTCAGACTGCCGTCCGCTTTGGGATTACTTCTGACAGAGCGATTGATTATCTTGCTGACAGCAAGGGTACAGAACTAAACTTCCAAGTAATGGCAAGTACTGTTGCAACATTCCGTGAGGCAGGAATCATTGATGAAGCTAGTTTAAATAAAATTCGTAAAGATGTGAAGCAGCGAGGGAGGTCGTAAATAACACTTGGACGGATTATTAAGAAATCCAAGTAAACACACAAATCCAACCGGTAGTCATGGGTATCAATGTTTGAAACTTCGATTAATTGGATTTTTTGAGTATGTTACAATATGATTAATACCCCAAAAGTATATTAGTTGAACATCGCATACAGTATATAGTGTCCGAACGATTTAATAGGCAGTATATATTGTATGCGATGTTAGTTCAACTTACTTTTGGGGGAATAATCAAAATATTAATAAATATCAAAGAGCTAAAGGATGATAAGAATGATAAACTATAAACCAAGCAGAGAAGAAACTTTTACGTTATTAAAGGAATTTAATAAAAATGAGAGTTTGATACATCATGCTCTTGCAGTTGAAGGAGTAATGGTGCATTTCGCAGAATTATTTGGAGAGAAAGATATAGAGAAATGGGGAATAATTGGTCTTGCACATGATCTTGATTATGAAATGTACCCAGAAGAACACTGTAGAAAAACAAAAGAAATATTAACCGAGAGAAATTGGCCAGAAGAGTACATTATAGCTATTATAAGTCATGGATGGGGAATCTGTAGTGATGTTGAACCTGTAGAAACAATGGAAAAGGTCTTGTATACAATAGATGAATTAACAGGTCTAATAACAGCAACTGCTCTTGTACGACCAAGCAAAAGTATTTTAGACATGACGGTAAAATCTGTTAAAAAGAAATGGAAACAGGGTAGTTTTGCAGCAGGAGTAGATAGGTCTATTATTGAAAAAGGTGCAGCTATCTTATCGATGGACTTAAATAATATAATAGGAGAAACTATAAAGGGAATGCAAAAGGTTGCAGAGCATATAAATTTAAGGGGTAATATATAGCATTTAACTATCCACAGTCCTAACATTATATAGCATGAAGGAGGGTACCTTTGTGTACGACATTGTAATAATAGGAGCTGGACCAGCAGGGTCAAACTTCGCTAGATTAATAAGTGATAAATACAAGGTTTTATTAGTTGATAAGCGTGATATGGGAAATGGTAACCCTAAAAATAAAAAAGGTAAGTGTTGTGGAGGTCTATTAGCTCCTGATGCTCAGAAAATGTGCAAATCTCATGCCTTATTACGGAGCAATTTTCGATGAAGAAATAACAGATTTTTATTCATGGATAATACCAAAGGACAATTATATATTACTAGGATCAGCTCTAAAACCGAAAGAGAACACTTGGGAAAAGTTTGAACTGCTGAAAGTAAAATTAAGATATTTAATTATGAAATCTGATTTTCAGAGCATTTTATAAGAACAGAGTGCAATCTGGTTTTATATTGTTGACCCATAAGTGTGGCCGACGGCTTCTCGAATATGAATGTTTCAGGATTACACTTGAAAGGTAGCTCTACCTTTCATACAATGTACGATTGGTGTAAGAGATATATAAAAAAAGTTTTAAGGATAAGAATAAACCTAGGAAAATAGTTATCCAACGGAAGGATTGAGTGTTTGGTTTTTAAGGATAAATGCTATACTACAGGCATAACTGGTATAACCAGTGAGGGTTTGGGTGTCGGATCTGTTAACGGATTTGTTGTTTTTGTTGAAGGGGCTCTTCCTGGCGAAGAAGTTTTAATACAAATTAATCAGGTGAAGAAATCCTATGCAAAAGGCAAGGTTGTTGAAATACTAAAAAGTTCAACCGATAGAATTAAACCTTTTTGTGGTGTTTACGGGCGATGTGGTGGCTGTGATCTACAGCATCTGGATTATGATGCTCAGCTTAGAGCTAAAACAGGATTTGTAAAAGACAATTTAATTCGTATTGGGAAGTTACCGGATGTTACTGTTAATAATACTATTGGCATGGAGAACCCTTTCAATTATAGAAATAATGTTCAGCTTCCTGTTAGAAAGGGTGCAAACAAGTCTTCTATAGGCTTTTTTGCTGCAAAATCCTATGAGATTATTGAAGGAACTGAATGTAGAATACAACACAAGATTGGAAACGGTATTCGAAATGTTCTAAGTGATTTTCTTGTAAAAAACGGTATTAGTGTGTATGATGAACAAACCGGGAAAGGCAACGTAAGGCATTTAATTGTACGTTCAGCTTTTAGTACAGGTGAAACAATGGTTGTGCTTGTGATAAACGAAAGGAAGCTCGCGGAAAAGGAAAAGCTTGTCAATGCGCTTACATCGGAATTTCCTGAAATAAAAGGGATAATGCTCAACATCAATTCAAAAAGAACCAATATAGTTTTAGGTAATGAATATATAAACATTTATGGGGAAAGTACAATAACTGATTACATAGGTGATTTCAAGTTTCAAATTTCACCTGCATCCTTTTTTCAGGTTAATCCTGTGCAAACTGAGGTATTATATAAAAAGGCTCTGGAATATGCTAGTCTTTCGGGAAATGAAATTGTTTTTGACCTGTATTGTGGAATTGGAACAATTTCTTTATTTTTGGCACAGAAAGCGAAAATGGTTTATGGTGTAGAAGTAGTTCCGGATGCGCTGAAAGCTGCTAAAAGAAATGCCCGGATCAATAAGGTGTCGAATGTTGAATTTAGATTAGGAAAAGCAGAAGAAGTTATTCCTGCAATGTATTGTCAGGGTATAAAAGCGGATGTAGTAGTGGTAGACCCACCAAGAAAAGGCTGTGATGAAAGGCTTTTGCAAACTATTGTGGAGATGGAACCAAGAAGAATGGTGTATGTTTCGTGTAATCCATCGACACTGGCAAGGGACTTGAAATATTTGTCAGAGTATGGGATGAAGGTGGAAGAAGTGCAGCCGGTGGATATGTTTCCGTGGAGTGGGCATGTGGAAGCCGTAATCCTGTTGCAACGTGCGGAACGCTGATGTTGCAAGGATTAACGGGATTGTGGCAAGAAATATGCTTTGACGTGAGAGAATTCCCTCACGTCTTTTCTTTTTGGTAGAATATTAATGGGCGTCTCATTTTATATAGATGTGAACGACAATGAAGAATGTAAGGATTATACCTGCTAAACTCAAAGAGAATAAAAAGCTCAAAGTTGCCGCTTACTGCCGGGTTAGCACTTCTGGCCCGGAGCAGCTACGCAGCCTTGAGATTCAGATAAGTGCATACACGAAGATGATAGAAAGCCATCCCAACTGGATTTTTGCCGGTGTTTATTATGATATTGAAAGCGGGCTTCGCCGAAGCGGCAGAAAAAGTCTGGACAAGTTACTCACAAAAGCGGCTAAAGGCAAAATCGATTACATTATCACAAAGTCAATTAGTAGGGTATCAAGAGATACTCTGGAAGTTTTGAAAATCATAAGATTTTTAAGAGAGCGAGGGATCAATATGCATTTTGAAAATGAGAAGCTGGATTCAATCAAGGCGGATAAAGAATTTGAGATTACGCTGAGGGGTATGTTGGCACAGGACGAAAGCCGGAATATCAGCGAGAATATTCAATGGGGAATTCAGCGCAAGTTTGAAAAGGGCGAGATTTATACGAAGTATAAGAACTTTATGGGATATACTTGCGTTGGCGGTGAGATTGTTATCGTGCCGGAGCAGGCGGAGGTGATTAGAAAAATATTTGATTTATATTTGCAGGGTTTGTCACTGGGACAAATAAAGTCTTATCTGGAATCCCAAGGGATTAAGACTGTAACGGGCAAGGATGGCTGGGATACGAAAACGATTCAGAGGATGTTGACCAATGAGAAATATAAGGGCGACACAATGCTTCAAAAGACCTTCACCGAGGATTTTATGACCGGCAAGAAAAGCAAAAATATCGGACAACGTAACCGATATTATGTAAAAGATAGCCATCCTGCCATTGTTTCTTCAGAAGTATTTGATAAGGTGCAAGAGGAAATGGCCAAACGATCGAGGGTTGTCAGCAACGAGGATGGTACCGTAGAATACAGCGGCAGTAAATATAACGGAAAATACATTCTCGGAAATCTGCTTGTATGCGGCGATTGCGGAGCATCTTATCGTAGGAGAACTGAACGGGGCAAGGTTGTCTGGCGCTGTGCTACAAGGATCGAAAAGGGTAAAGATACCTGCCCACACTCCCCTACTTTGGATGAAGGCTGGGTAATTGATACTCTGGGATTGGCCGTTTGCCAGAATGGAGCTTATGATGAAAGCAAAATCAGGAATGAAGTTGATAAAATCCAGGTTTTTAGCACCTATATTCTGATTTTCCGCACGGATGGAGCTGTTTGTTTCAGGGCAATCGCATAGAAAAATATTGAAAAGCTGAAAAGTCAACGATAACAAGCAAAACTATGTATAGGGACTTGCAGAATGAATGCAATTCCCTATTGTTTTTACCTTAAATGTATAGTATAATAT
>Ga0265293_10002592_pt1 | contig 35688 bp, 37 predicted proteins | sample Munlanlewell138R_FD_192505 | JGI IMG/M metagenome (GOLD analysis project Ga0265293, IMG submission 192505) | Leachate microbial communities from a municipal landfill in Southern Ontario, Canada - Leachate well 138R | ecosystem: Engineered > Solid waste > Landfill > Unclassified | place: Canada... | reverse complement strand
TGGTCCACGGCCGCGGCTCGGTCTGGGCGTTAGCACCAACCAGGCGTTCGGCCCGTTAGGCAACCTGATCATCGAGGGCTGGGGAGCGGTGGCGCCGCACCCGGCCGGGGGCGCCGCTGCGGAAGCGTCCCTGGCGGCGCGCGGCGTTATCGGCCCCGTAGCACTGCGCCTGGCGCTGCTCGGCTTCGGCGCCGATGTGAGCGTTTTCAGGCCGGCGCAGTTAGCGTCCGCCGAGCGGCCGCGCTTCACCGGGCCAGCGGGGGGCCTGCAGCTCTCGCTCACCTACCGCGTGAACCGTGACTTCATCCTGGAGGGCGCCCCCGAGCTGTACCTCACGCACTCGGGTCTGGCGCTGCGCGTGGACGCGGCGGCGCGGCTACTCAGGTTGCTGGGCGACAACGAACTACGCGTCGAGGTGCACGGTTACGGTGCGCCGGGCTTCGGGGCGGGGGCTGTGGCGGCGGGGGCGGCGGTCACTTTCCCGCGTGGGCGCGAACCGGACGTGACCGTGGGCGCCTCCGTGGGTTACTCCGGTAACGGCCTCTGGCCGGGGGTGCGGGTCAGTTTGGGCGAGCGCGTGGGTTCGGTGCGGCTCGACCTGGCGGCGGCGTTCGAACCGTACCGGCTCGACCTACCGGCCTTGCGCCTGACCGGCAGCGCGCGGGCGCCCCTGGGCGGTTCGCTGCCAAGCGGCACGGAGCTGGTGGTGGACGCGGCGGTCGCTTCGGACCTTGGCCTTACGGGCAGCGCACCCCTGCAGGCCTACGCGGGAGTGGCCCTGGCCTTCCCCGTGAACCTGCGCTGAAGGGCCCCTGCGGCTAGCGCGGCAGCAGTTCGCCCGTGCTGAGATCGAGCTCGTAAACGCCCGTGTCCGGCACGGCGCGCAGGTACGAGCGCGCACCCTGCGGGCCCGTCAGCTCGAAGGTGCGCAGGCCCGGCTTGAGGCCCACGGCGTAGGAGCCGTGCTGCGGCTCGCCGTCGATGCTGACGTGCACCTCGCGCCGCTCAGCCCAGTACACCAGCGGCACACTGACCGGCGTGAGCGTGGCGTCCAGGCGGGTCACCAGGTAGTTCCGCACGAGGACCTCGAAGGTCTCCTCCACGAAGCCGTCGCGCTGCAAGGTCACGCGGTGCGTGCCCGGCAGGGCCGACAGCGCCACGGGGGTGGTGCCGCCGGGTACGCCGTCCAGCAGCACGTTGGCTCTGGGCGTGGCGGTCACCTGGATGCTGCCACCGGAGATGGCGGTCATGACCACGTGCACGAACGAGGTGTCGCCCGCGCGGAGTTCGATCATGCGCGCGTCGGGCAGGAAGCCCTCCTTGCGCAGCTCCAGTCGGTAGCGGCCGGGCGCCAGCATGGCCACGTCTAGCTGCGAGGTGCGGCCGATGGACACGCCGTCCACGAAGACCTGCGCCTCGCCCGGCTCACTAGAGACGAAGAGAGCCGCGTCGCCCTTAGGCAGCTCCACGGCGGCGCTGGTGAACGTGGCTACGGCGGCCGCCAGCTCGTCCACGGCCGGCGCCGGGTTCCTGGGGTCGAGCGGCACGGTCATGAGGTCCGAGCTACGGTTGCGCTCGGCGTCTACGACTATGAGGTTGACAGCGTAGGGCTCCCCGCCAGTGTTGGCCGCGGCGGCGATCTCGCCACTTATGGCGTAACGCGCGGAGTCGAGTTCGGCTATCAACACCGCGAACTCGGGTTCGAGCGAGCCGGCTATGCCGGCCGTTATGAGCTCGCCGTTACGGACCTCTAGGCCCGTGGCGCGGCCCACCTGGGCGCGGAAACTAGACATGAACGAGCCAACGACCTCGGTGGGAACGCCGCCCCTGGTGCCGAAAGTGGGCACGCTGATCTGAGCCAGCGCTACCTGCGCAAGTAGGAGTAGCAGGCAGAGGACAGCGCGGCGGAAGGATGGTGCGTGGGGGAGCGCTAGCCGCATCCTCAGAAGTATAGCCGTTCACCGAACTTGGTCATTATCGGTACGAGCCTCCACACTGGTATCCTTACGGCCATGCGTTACTTGGTGCTGAGCGACCTTCACGCCAACTTGCCGGCTCTGGACGCGGTCCTCAAGCACGCAAGGCCCCGCGGTTACGACGACGTGATGTTCCTAGGCGACGCGGTGGGTTACTACCCGCACGCCGAGGAGGTGGTGCAGCGCCTCATAGACCTGAACCCCAGCGTACGGGTGCTCGGCAACCACGACAGCGCGCTCCTGGAGCTGGCTTACGGCGAGCGGGGCGAGTACTGGGCTGCGGGCGTGGTCATGGAGGTCATCGACCGGCAGCTCACCACGCTGAGTTCTGACTCCATAGCCTTCCTGCAGACACTGCAGCCCGCGGTCAGCGGGGACGGATGGCAGGCCGTGCACGGCGCGCTCACGCGCCAGTGGGACTACCTCTCCACCATGACCGCCGCGCAAGACAACGTGAAGCTCATGGAGCAGAAGCTCCTCCTGGTGGGGCACACGCACGTGCCTAAGATCTTCGCCACCGTGAAGCACGGCCAGCAGGAGCTGTGGCGCACGATCGTCTTCTTCGACGAGGCCGAGAACAGCTACCGCCTGCCGCCGCTGGCCACCGTCATCGCTAACCCCGGCTCGGTGGGGCAGCCGCGCGACCAGGTGCCTCAAGCTAGCTACTTCATCTTCGATAGTGAGCGACGGCGCCTGCACCACCACAGGGTGGGTTTCGACGTGGCCGCCGTGCAGTCTGACCTGCGCGCCGCTGGCTACCCGGAGATCCTCGCCACCCGCCTCGAAGCTGGTAGATGACGCTGGCCGCACCCCTCACGCCCGTGGGGCACGCAGCGACCCTGGCGGAGCTGCGCGCGCTGTGGGCGGGCGGTCGTGGGCCGCGAACGTTGCTGTTCGCGGGACCCGAGGGGGTGGGCCGGCGCCACGCCGCCCGCTGGCTGGCCGCGTACGTGAACTGCGCCAGGCAGGCTGAGGCGCCGGGCGAGGACCCGTACGAGGCGCCGTGCCTGGAGTGCGAGAGCTGCCGGCTCATGCTGGCGGGCACGCACCCTGATTTCAAGGAGGTCAGCCCCGCGCTGACGACCGCCACCGGGCGCGCGAAGCGCAGCCTCGAGATCCGCATAGAGCAGTTGGTGCCGCGCGAGGGCGGCGAACCGGAGCCGCTCGGCCCGTGGCTGCTCACGCGGCCCCGCTACAACGTGCGCGTGGGGGTTATCGACCACGCGGACGCCATGAACGCTCCCGCCGCCAACTCGCTACTGAAGCTGCTGGAGGAGCCGCCCGCCTGGGCGCTGATAGTGCTGGTGGCTTCAGGGCCCGAGGCCGTGCTGCCGACCGTAGCGTCGCGCTCCAGCGTCGTGCGCTTCCGGCCGCTGTCCGAGGCGGACCTGGTCGCCGCGTTGCCGACCGTGGACCGCGACCATCCCGCTTTCCGGCTCGGCCAGCCGGGCGCGCTGCTGAGCGCCGAGGCCGTGGACGCTGCGGACGGCCCTGACGTCGGCCGGGCGGCTGCAGACGAGCTCCTGGCGGCGCTAACCGAGGACCTCTCGGCCACCCTGGCGGCGGCCGAAGCGTTCGGGGCAGCGCTCGGGGGCGCCATGAGCGGCGCCGCTAGCGGCGGCCCCGGCGGCCCTGGCCCGTTGGCGTGGCTGCGGCACGGCCTGCGGGCTTACGAGCCCACCCGTTACGCCGCGGCGCTGGACGCCGTGGAGCGCTGCGAGGAGGCGTTAGCGCACTACGCGCAGGCGCCCCTGGCCGCTACGGTGCTGGCGCTGGAACTACGCCGCGTGCTGGCGTGACGTGCGCCGTGACGTGCGCGTTGACCTGATGGCACTTCTTAGCCTGCTTGAACCTTACGACCGGTTAGCTGTCAGTTAGCGCCGCGCACCCGCGTGACCTCGTCCGCGGGGTACTCCTCCACGCCACCCTCGTCCGTCTTCAGCTCCACGGTGCCCTTGAGTGGGTTCAGTTTCACGACCCGGCCGCAGGTGCCGCTACCTTCGTGGCACGCCTTAGCGCCCTTGCGCGGCATGCCTTTCAACAGGTCGCGGTACATGTCGTGCTCGAACTGCAGGCAGCACATGAGCCGCCCGCACGGGCCGCTGATCTTCTCGGGGTTGAGGGGCAGCTGCTGGTCGCGCGCCATGCGGATGCTGACGGCGTTGAAACTCTGCAGCCAGGTGGAGCTGCACGAGCCGTCGCCGCACACGCCTAGCGTGCCGAGCATGCGCGCCTGATCGCGGGGGCCCACGTTGGCGAACTCTATGCGGGCGTCCGTGTGCGCCACTAGCTCCTGCGCCAGCACGCGCAGCGGCACCTGCTTCTCGCTCGAGTAACTAACCACCAGCAGGCTCTCGTCGATGGTGAACTCGAGCGCCACGATCTTCACGTCGGATTCTGCCTGGCGGGCGCGGGCGCGCAGTAGCCACTTCAGGTCCTCAGCTTTCTGCTTGAGGTCCGTGTACGCCTTCAGGTCGTCGTCCTGTGCGCCTCTCACGAAGTGGCCCTGGGGCTTCTCTATCTCCTTGACGCCGGTGCGCACCTTGCCCAGCTCCAGGCCGCGGCGGGTGACGACCACGCAGCGTGAGCCTATGGCTGGCGGGGTAGGGGGCGCCTCGAGGTAGTGGATCTTAGGGCCGTTATCGAACTTGACACCGATGCACTCAGGCATGGGGAATCTCCTGTTCACCCGCGCCGCGGGAGCGGCCCGCTCGGTCAACTTGGGGGCCTTAACGTCGGCAACGCGGTTCCGGTGCATTCTACTGCACGAGGCCGGCGTGACCTGAAACGCTTAGGAACCGAGCGCCGGCTGACCGCCAGCAGGTCAGGTAGCGAAGAGCGCCCGCTGCGCCACGGGCGCGAACGTTGTCCTGTGCTCCTCGCACGCGCCGAGCCGCTCCAGGGCGCGCAGGTGCTCGGGCGCTCCGTAACCCTTGTGGCGGCTGAAGCCGTACGCGGGGTAGCGGTCCTCGAGCTCGCGCATGTAGGCGTCGCGCTCGGTCTTGGCGAGGATACTGGCGGCGGCTATCTGGTAGCTGCGGGCGTCGCCGCGCGCTACGGCCACTTCAGGCAGGTCGAGACCGAGCTTCAGGTAATCGGTTACGAGGCCGCCAGCTGGCGGTGTTAGCTCGGCCACGGCGCGCCGGGCCGCCAGGCGGGTGGCGCCCAGTACGTTCAGGCTGTCGACCTCTAACGCGGTGGCTACGCCGACGGCGTAAGCCAGCGCCACCTCGCGCACCAGGCCGGCTAGCTCCTCGCGCTGCCGGGCGCTGAGTGCCTTGGAGTCTCGGAAGGGGAAGTGCGCACCTGGTGGCAGGATGACGGCGGCCGCCACCACGGGCCCGGCCAGTGCGCCGCGGCCGGCTTCGTCCACGCCCGCTACCAAGCTAACGGAGCGGCGCCAGAGTTCTGTCTCGAGTGACCAGTCAGGCTGCGGTGGGTGGTTAGTGACCCGCGACACTGAGCTCGACGCCCGTGGGGTCGGTGCTCACCTTGTCGGGGAGCGTGAAGTAGAAGGTACTGCCGCGCCCGACCTTGGATTCCACCCAGATCTTGCCGCCGTGCTTCTCGACGGCGAGCTTGCAGAAGGTGAGGCCCATGCCCGTGTCGTAACGGTCGTGGATGGTGTGGCGCGACTGTTCGAACGCGTTGAAGATGCGTTTCTGGTCGGCTTCCGGGATGCCTTCGCCGTCGTCGCGAACGCTGAGTACGAAGCCGTCCTCCTGCTTCCAGGCGCGGAAGTCTATGTAACCGCCACGGCGGGTGTGCTTGATGGCGTTGGCCATGAGGTTGGCCAGCACGCGCCTGAGGAGCTTGGGGTCGCCCACCACGCGGTCCGCTTCGGGCCTGACCAGGAAGCCGAAGTTGCGGTCGCGGGGGCCGCCACTGACGTCGGCCAGCGCTTCCTTGGCTAGTTCGGTGAGGCTCTCGATGACGGCGGGCTCGTACGGCATGTGGCCCTCCTTCATGCGCCTGACGTCGAGGATGTTCGCCGCCAGGTTGAGGAGGTGCTGGGACTCGGAGCGGGCCAGGCTGAGGAGTTCCTCGACCTCGGTAGAGTCGTTAGCGCCGAGCATGTTGAGCGAATGGTCCAGGAGCCCCATGACGCTGGAGATAGGGCTCTTGAGGTCGTGCACGAGCATGTGGATGAGGTCGTCCTTCATCCGCTCGCTTTCCTTGAACGCTTGCTCGAAGTTACGGGCCTGCTCCAGCGCGCGGCGCATGGCGCCTTCAGCGCGGCGGCGCTCTAGGAGGCGCGCCACGTACGACTTGAGCACCGCGGGCCTTGTGGGCAGCGTTAGGTAAGCGTCGACCCCGGCGCCCACCACCTGCGCCTGCAGGTCCGCGTTGTCGGGCCCCAGGTAGATGAACGGCACGTCCTCCAGGCCCTTGCGGCGCCTGAGGAGGGTGACGGGATCGAGGTGCTGCGCTTTCTGCGCCAGGCCGTGCTCGAGCACCAGCGCTTCGGGTACGCTGCCGCGCGTGTGGTACAGGAGCTGTTCGATGCTGCTGAGGACCTCAGAACGGAGGTTCAACTCGTCCATAACGGCCTTCATGCCCTGCCCACGCTCTTCGGTGGTCATGGCAATAAGGACGTAAGGCATGTTCTCGGCCACGAGGCAATGATAACAGGCGCACAAACGGTTCGGAGCGCGCTTCTTCCCATGGCGTTCGGCAATCCTTAGCGCCTGCCGACCAGGCTGTGACCCGCGCCCTGCTAGCATCTGTTAGCCGTGCTGGGTCCGCTGCAAACCGTCCAGTTGAGTGTAGGGCCGCTAACCTTCGCGTTCCCGGGGGCGTTGCTGGCTTTGCTTACGCTCCTCGTGTTCGTGCGGCGGCGGCAGACGACCTGGTGGCTGCGGGCGCTGGCGTTAGTCGCGCTGGTGCTGGCGCTGGCTCAGCCTTGGCTGCAGGTGCCCGGCGGTCACCTGGCGGTGGTGGTAGACGTGTCCGATTCGGTCGGCGACCGCGGTTTGCAGGCGGCTCGCTCCGTGGACCTGGGTCCCCTGGCCAGCGGTAGCGAGGTGGTGCTGGCCGCCGCCGACGCGGTGCGCGCCGCGAGCCTGCCCGCAGCCCCGCCCGCTACTCTCGACACAGGCGCCACCGACTTGGCGCGCGCCCTGCAGGTGGCCGTGGCCAACGGCGCCAGTCGCTTGCTGCTCGTTTCCGACGGCGTCACGCCGCCCGAACGGCTCCTGACCACCCTGCCGGCGGTGCCAGTCGACGTACTGGTCCTGCCAGGCGTGTCGGACCTGCGCGTGCAGGAACTGCTGCTGCCCAGCCAGGGAGCACCGGGGCAGGCGGTGGAGGGCGTGGTGGTCATCCGGTCCGACCGCGACACCAGCGCGCAGCTTCACGTGGAGGTGGGCGGCGTGGCGCTGCCACCGGTACCGCTGACGCTAACAGCGGGCCAGAGCGCCGTGCCGTTCGAGTTCCAGCTGGGGCAAGCCGGTAGCACGCCCGTGCGCGCCACCGTGACGGTGGACTTCGAACAGCCCACCAGCAACGACACGGCTTCCGGCGAGGTCTCTGTGCGGGCGCGGCCGCCGGTGCTGGTGATCGGCGACCCGGCCTTCGCAGCGCTCCTGAGCGTTCAGGGCATCGACGTGGTGCAGGGCGACCCCACTCACCTGGTGGCGCCCCTCCCCTACGGCGCCGTGATCGTGCGCGGCTCGTCCGCGCAGTTCACGGCTGGGCAGCTCGATCTGCTGCGCTCTTTCGTGGACGCGGGCGGCGGTCTGCTCATGACGGGTGGGCCCGACTCGTTCGGCTTCGGGGCCTGGTACCGCACGGCGGTTGAGGACGTGCTGCCGGTCACCACCGACCTGCGCACCGAGGTCTCCCTGCCGCTGGTGGCGCTGGTCATGGTCATAGACAGGTCACAGAGCATGGCCAGCGGCCGCCCTGCCAAGATCGAGCTGGCCAAGGAGGGCGCGCTGCAGGTGGTGGAGCTCGCGTACCAGGAGGACCTGCTCGGGCTCATAGCCTTCAGCGACGGGCCTGGAACGCGCTGGGTCTTCGAACTGCGGCAGGCCAGCGAGCGCGGCAAACGCGAGATGGCGGCAGGCATCCTCTCGCTGGGCACCTCGGGTGGCACGGTGCTGGAGCCCGCCTACGGGCAGGCGCTCGCGGCGCTGGAGGGCACGGAGGCTGCCGTTAAGCACGTGATCATCCTCTCCGACGGGCAGCTTTACGACGCGCCGTTCGGTCAGCAGGCGGCGTCACCGACCGACTTCGGCGCCATGGCCAGTAGCGCCCTTGCTAAGGGCATCACCACCTCCACCATCGCCATCGGCGAGGCGGCCGACTTCGCGCGTCTGGAACAGATAGCGGACTCCGGCGGCGGCCGCTACTACGCCGCGCTCGACGTCGACACGCTGCCGCGCATCTTCACCAACGAGGCTCTCACGGCCACCCGCGCGCTACTCGTGGAGGAGCCCACGGCGCCCACACCGCGTCCGAACCCGCTGTACACCTTCCCTGCGGCCTTGCCGGTGGTGGACGCTTACATCGCTACCAGCCTCAAGGCCGACGCGCAGGAGCTGTTAGAGGGCAGGGCGGGCGAGCCGCTCCTGGCCACGCGCCGGGCGGGGCTCGGGCGCACCGCCGCGCTGACCACCGACCTGAACGGCTGGGCGGGCGACTTCGGGGCTTGGCAGGACCTGCCGGGCGTGCTGGCTACCCTCACGCGCTGGCTGCAGGCGGTGCCGCCGGGCTGGAGCGCCACGGCCGTGCGGGAGGGTGCGGACCTGCTGGTAACGGTGGACGCGGTCGAGGGCGGCGATTACGTGAACAACGCCCGCATCGAGGCGCGCCACGACGGTCGGCAGCTCTTCCTGGAGCAGGTGGCGCCGGGGCGTTACGCGGGCCGGCTCCCGTGGACTGGCGGCACTGGCGAGGTCGTGCTGGTGTCTGACGGCGAGGTGGTGGCGCGCACGCGGGCCAGCGGACCTGATCCCGAGTACGCCGACATGGACGGCGCCGCGCTGCTGACGAACGTGGCGCTTAGGAGCGGCGGCCGGGTGGTGCAGGCGGGCGAGACGTACGAGGCCGAGCTAGCCACCGACCGGCGTCACCTGTGGCCTTACCTGGCGGTGGCGGGTCTGGCGCTCTTCATGCTGGAGCTCGTCTGGCGCCGCCGAGTGGCTTAGGGCCGCGCTACGCGGCGCTGTCACTCCTCAGGTTCGTCCTCGGGCCTCTCGAACGGCGCGTCGACCTCTTCCTTCATGACCTCGCGCAGCACGGCTGTGGCGTAGGAGCCCTTGGGCAGCGTGAACGCTAGCGTGAGCGCGCTTTCGCCCTCTGCCAGGCTGACGGTGCCGACCTCGGTGTCCGTGAGCAGCACCCGTGTCGAGCGCCGGTCGCCGTGGCGCGCGGTGAACTGCACCCAGCGCAGTCCGAACCGGTCCAGCACCGCCTGCTCCAGCTCGCCTGCCGCCATCACGGACTGCTTGACCTTGCGGCCGAAGAGCGGCAGTGTGGCGCTGATCTCGAGGCGCTCTGCGCGCGGTGTTTCAACGACTGCATCCTCCACCAGGAAGGTGCCGCCCGTGTCGTGCTTCCTGGCGTAATCGCCCGTGATGACCTGCTGGTAGAGGCCGAGCTCTATGCGGCGCGCCAGGAGGGCGTTGAAGAGCGTGGACTGCAGCGCGGAGAGGAAGAAGCGCTTGAGTCGGTGCCCGCCCGGTACGTCCTCGCCCCTCAGCACTCGTAAGCCGTCGTAAGCGTTGCCGCCGAAGCGCCCGAAGCGTTGCGGCCCGAACCAGTTGGGTGAGCCGCGTTCGGCCACGGCGGCGAGAGCGGCGCGGGCCGCCTCCTCGGCGCCTTGCGCCACGCCGCGGATGGTGATCTCGAAGCGGTTGCCCTGCAGGTGCCCGATGCCGAGCTTGTTGCGGTGGAAGCTCTCGTCGAGGATCCGCACGCCGGGTAGCGCCGCCAGCTCGCCGACGGCCTCCGGGTAGCGTTTGGGCACGCTGAGCCACTGCACGGTCACGGCCGCCTTGTCTTTCAGGCCCGCCACGCCGATGGCGCGCTCCTCCACCCCGCCACGCATGAGGGCCTGCACCAGCTCGCGCGTGTTGTAGCCGCGCTTCTCAACCAGCAGGTAGCGGTGGGAGCCCGTGCCTTCGGGCAGGTAGGTGGGGATCTCGGTGACGCGGAAGTCCTCCGGTACGGTGCGGACCACGCCGCCGGTGCCCGGGATGTCCGGGGTCACCAGCGGCAGGTCACTCCAGCGGAAGACGTAACGGTCGCGTTCGGCGGGTTCGCCGGTGGCCGGCTGGGTCACGCACGGCCCCGCCGGCTGCGGGTGCGGCGTTCCATGCGTTCGAGCATGAGGGCCCGGGCTAGGTCGAACCGCTCGGTGAGGCTGCCGGCCTCGAGGAGGCTCTGTTTGGCCTCGCCGGGTACGACGATGTTGGCCGCTATGAAGGAGGCCTGGTAGAAGCGATCGTCGGGTAGGTGCTTATCGATCTCGGCCCCGGCGCCCTGGTGGAAGCGCTTACCGGCGTAAGCGCGGAACGTGTCTAGCGCGTCCCAGGCGGCGATGGCCTCGGCGTTGGGGTCGTCGCGCCCCAGCGGGGCGGGCTGCTCGTAGGCGTAGGCCAGGGGGCGCGTGGCGCCACCGGGTTGCGCGATATCGACCACGCGCATGACCTTCACCTCGTAACGCTCCTGGCCGTGGACCAGCAACTCGAAGGTGCCGTCGGGGTTCTCCTCGGCGGTGAGGACGTGCACTAGCGTGCCGTAGCGCGCTACGCGCACAGCGGTGTCGCGGATGGCGGTGTGGTCCGGCTCGTACACGATGATGAAACGCTTGGGTTCCTGCTCCTGCGCCAACACCTCGCGCACGAGCTGCTTATAGCGCTCCTCGTGTACGTGCAGCGGGACCGTCATGCCTGGGAAGACCACGACGTCCAGTGGGAAGAGAGGAAGTTCATTCACACCCATACCGTAGCAGGGAACGGCCGGAACGCCTGACATGTAAGCGCATGGTGAAACGGGCATGAAAGGTGCAGGCCGGACGCTTAAGGTCCGGCCTGGACTGTGGCGGAGCCGACGGGATTTGAACCCGCGACCTTCTGCGTGACAGGCAGATATGCTAACCGCTACACTACGGCTCCACGCAAAATTGAGTGTACGTAAAGCGGGCCCGAACCGTCAAGGCGACCCAGCGCCTGCGGTGCGGTCTTCGTAACGTACCGCCGCGCGGTTCTGCCGCCCGGCCGGAGCCGTCACGCCGCTGCCCACAGCCCGAAGACGATGCCGGCCAGCATGAGCGAACCGATGACCAGGTTGGCGTTGAACGCTGCCAGCACGTCGCCCACCTGGCGCCGGCGTAGGGAGAGGTGCTGCCAGCCGAGCACGGCGGCGGTGACCGCCACTGAAGCCCAGTAGGGCCAGCCGAGGTCGACGAACATGGGTACGAGGGTGAACGCCGCCAGGGCCAGCAGGTGCAGCGCGAACGCCCAGGCCAGGGCGCCTGCGACCCCGAAGCGCGCGGGGATGCTGTGGACGCCGTGGGCGCGGTCGAACTCCAGATCCAGGATGCCATACACCACGTCGAAGCCCGCCACCCACGCTCCCACCCCGAGCCAGAGCAGCCAGGCGGCCGGCGCGAAGGCGCCCGTCACAGCTATGTAGCCGCCCGCCGCTGCGGCGCCGATGGTTACACCCAGCCACAGGTGGCAGGCCCAGGTGAAGCGCTTGGTGTAGGGGTAGAGAACGAGGAACAGGACCGCCACTGGCAGGAGTAGCAGCGTGAGGCGGTTCAGTAGCGCGCCCGCCACCAGCAGCAGCGCCAGGCCCGCGAGGGTGGTCCACCAGCCCACCGCACCCGAGAGGCGGCCGCTGGGTATCTCGCGCCCTTTCGTGCGGGGGTTCAGGGTGTCTATGCGGGCGTCGATGACCCTGTTGGCGGCCATGGCCGCCGTGCGCGCGCCCACCATAGCGAGGGTTACGAGCAGGAACGTGCGCCAGCCGGGCCAGCCGTCAGCGGCGATGAGCATGCCGCCGTACGCGAACGGCAGTGCGAAGAGCGTGTGCTCGAACTTGATGAAGGACAGGAAGGTGCCGAGGGGGCCGCGGGCGTTCACGGGCCCAATGCTACCCCTAGCGCGCTCGCTGCCGGCGTTGCCTGGCGGCACCGTTCGGGCCAGGTCTGTGGGTCCGGGGTGCCTTTGGGTTGCTTACGGTTACATGGAGTCGTCGTGATGGTCTTCGCGGCCGCGCGTGGCGCCCCGCCGCTCGTCGACCAGCACGAAGCCGTGCGCGGGCGGGCGGTTACTGAAGCGCACCAGTTCGCCGGGCACGAGCGGTGCGCCCTCGTGCTGAAGCACGCCCACCACTAGCGGCACGCCGGCGTCCATGACGGCCACGCGCCCCTCCACGGCGATCACGCGGGCCAGCACGTCGAAGCGGCTGACACCCGTGACCTCTATGCCAGGCTGAGCATCCTCTTCGTCGCTAACGCGCTCCACGCTTTCTGTTACGGGGTGGATGATCACCTGCGCCCGCCCGGGTCTGCCCAGGTACGGCCCGGTGCGCTCGAATAGTTGCACGAGGGTCTGGCCCGCGCGCGCCTCGAGGAGGGGGCTTCCCTCTGTATGCGGGAAAAGCTCGACGGTAGCGGCGTGTTCGCGCCAGCGTGCTATGAACGCTTCGGGTGAGTCTTCGATCATCCCTGCGCATTCTACTATCCCGGGTAGCGGCGCCAGCGCGTGCTAAACTGGCGCCCGTGATTGGGAAAGCCCTTACTGGAGCAACTCGGACCCTCGCCCACCTTCATGGGGGCGGGGGTTCTTCGATTATGGAGGAACGATGCTGAACCGATTGGCCGAGGTGCAGGCCTTGGACCTGGAGCTGGACAGCCTGGAGCAGGAGCGAGGCCAGGTCCCCACTGAGCTGCTGGAAGCGCAGGAGCACCGCCGCAACTTGGACCGCACTATCGAGGTCCGCACCCAGGAGCTCGGTGACCTGCGCCGAGCCGTGAACGCGAACGAGCTGGAACTTAAAACGCTGGAGGAACGCCGCCGCAGCGCCGCCGCTAACGCCGTGCGCGCCACGTCGCCTAAGGAAGTCTCGCAGTTCCAGAACCAGGAGTTGCAGTTCGGTACGCGCGTGCAGGAGTTGGAAGAGGACACGCTGCCGCTGATGGAGAGCCACGACCAGCTCGCTGAGGTGGTCGCCGCTCTGGAGGCCGAGATGGCCGCGCTGCTACCGGACCTGGAGGCCCTGAATCTAGCCGAGCAGGAGCGCGTGGCAGGCGTGGATCAGAGGATGAACGAGATCCGGACGCAGCGGGACTCGCTCGCCAGCAGCATCGACGCCCCCCTGCTCAAGCAGTACGACCAGGTGCGGCGCTCGCGGCGCGGCATCGGCTTGGCGGAAGTGGTGGACAACTCCACCTGCACGGGCTGCAACGTGCGCCTGCCCATCCACGTGGTGCAGAAGGCGCGTAAGGGTGTTGGCGTCACGCGCTGCCCGAGCTGCGGCCGCATCCTCATGTACAAAGGCTGAGCAGCCAGCTAGCTACCTAAGGTCGCTAACCAGCTGCGTCGCCAACTAACCGTGGTGAACTCAGCGCAGGATGCCCAGCGGGTCTATCGGGGTGCCGCGCTCATGTAGCTCGAAGTGCAGGTGCGGACCGGTGGAGATGCCGGTGGAACCGACGCGCCCGACGATGGCGCCCTGCGAGACATACTGCCCGACGGATACCGAGATGGAGCTGAAGTGGCCGTACCAGGTCTCGGAGTTGTCGGCGTGGCGTACGCGCACGAGGTTGCCGTAGCCCTGTGTGGACCAGCCAGCGAACGTGACCGTGCCGGAGCGAGCCGCGCCAACGGGGGTGCCGGTAGGCGCCGCGATGTCGATGCCGCGGTGGAAGCTGGAGGTGCCCATGCCCAGGTTGCGGGCGCCGAAGTACGACGTGAGCCGGCCGTGGAGGGGCCAGATGTAGCGCTTCTCCTCTTCCCTAACCTTCTGCAGGCGGGCTAGCGCTTCGGTGGGCTCGACGCCCGGCAGGAAGAGAAGCATGTCAGGCGTGAGGTCGAAAGGCGAGCGTAGGCCGTTGGCCCGCGCGAACTCGGCCGGAGTGATGTCGTGCTGGCCCAGTAACGCCAGGATGTCGTCGGAGGCGCCGAGGCGCACCACGAGGCCGGAGCTTGGCGGGATGAGCAGCTCTAAGCCGGTAGGCAGGCGGTCCATGGACGAGATGTCCGGGTTGGCGCCCACCACTGCGGTCACGCTGAGGCCGAAGCGGGTAGCGACGGAGCTGAGGGTCTCCCCTTCGCGCAGCGTGTACCAGGTGAAGCCGGGCGGCGTGCGGCTGCCGAGCTCGGCTGGGCCACCGACCGCCTCGATGTAGGGGACCTTGAGAACGTCGCCCGGATGGATGAGGCTGGTGGTCATGTCGTTAGCGCTGAGGATGGCGTCTACGGACACGCCGTAACGATCAGCGATGAGACCGATGGAGTCGCCGGGCTGCACGGTGCGCAGCGCGTAGGCTTCCGCTGCCGCAGTTGGCGCGAGGGAGAGCGCTGCCAGGGCGAGTAGGCGGGCAGCGAGTTTCAGGCTTTGCAAGGTAAATATCCCCCTAGGCCGGAGTAATCGCTTGCCAATCTACCAAGTGAATCTTGAGAAAGTCATGAGTGATTCTGCACAAGCGCTTCTCATACGGCCTGGCTGCGCCGGGCGTTAATCTCGTGGCGCACGTAAGCAACCACGTCGTTGGTGCTCGAGCCGGGTGTGAAGATACGGCCCACCCCGAGGCCCGCCAGCTCATCTAGGTCCTGGTCTGGCACTATGCCGCCGCCGAACAGGAGGATGTCGGCAGCGTTGCGCGTGCTGAGGGCGGCGCTGATCTCGCGGAAGTAGTGCATGTGCGCGCCGGAGAGGACGGAGAGGCCTACGGCGTCCACGTCCTCCTGGATGGCGGCGTTCACGATCATCTCGGACGTCTGCCTTAGTCCCGTGTAGATGACCTCCATGCCTGCGTCGCGCAGGGCGCGGGCTATGACCTTGGCCCCGCGGTCGTGCCCGTCGAGGCCGGGCTTGGCTATCAGTACGCGGATGGGCCGTTCGCTCATATGAGCACCGGCTCCTCGTACACGCCGTACACCTCGCGCAGGACGTCCATCTGTTCGCCCAGCGTGCAGAACGCGTGAGCGGCCTGCATGAAGGCGGGCATGGTGTTGCTGCCCTCCTTGGCGGCTTGGCGCAGCGCCGACAGGGCGTTCTCCACGGCTACCGGGTCGCGCTCGCGGCGCACCCTCTCGAGGCGTTCCCTCTGCACGCGCACGACCTCGGCGTCCACCAGTTGGATGGGCACCTCCGGGTACTCCTGCTCGTAAGCGTTCACGCCCACGATGAAGCGCTTCTTGTCGTCTATGGCGCGTTGCTGCTGCCAGCTGGCGTCGCCGATCTCGCGGGCGAAGTAGCCCTCCTCGATGGCGGCCTCCACGCCGCCCAAGGCGTCGATCTGGCGGAAGTACTCGAGCGTCTGGCGCTCCATCTCGTCGGTGAGGCTCTCTAAGTAGTAGGAGCCCGCCAGGGGGTCGATAGTGTTGGTGACGCCCGTTTCGTGCGCCACCACCTGCTGGGTGCGCAGCGCGAGGGTGGCCGCCTCTTCGGTAGGCACCGACAGTGCCTCGTCGTAAGCGTCGGTGTGGAGGCTGTTGGTGCCGCCCAGCACTCCGGCGAGCGCCTGGATGGCTACGCGCGACATGTTCACGAGCGGCTGCTGCGCGGTGAGGCTTACGCCCGCGGTCTGAGCGTGCGTGCGCAGCATCCAGGAGCGCGGGTTCTTGGCGCCGAACACGTCGCGCATCTGGTGCGCCCAGATGCGCCGCGCAGCGCGGAACTTGGCGATCTCTTCGAAAAAGTCGTTATGGACGTTGAAGAAGAAGGAGATGCGCGGGGCGAAGTCGTCGATATCTAGGCCGCGCTCCAGCGCCTTACGCACGTAGTGGATGCCGTCGGCGAGGGTGAACGCCAGCTCCTGCACCGAGGTGGAGCCCGCCTCGCGGATGTGGTAGCCGGACACGGAGATGAAGTTGAAACGCGGCGCTACCTGCGGGCCCCATTCGAAGGTGTCTATCACCAGCTTCACGCTGGGCGCGGGCGGGTAGATGTACTCCTTCTGAGCTATGAACTCCTTGAGGATGTCGTTCTGAAGGGTGCCGCCCACCTTCTTGAGGTCGGCGCCCTTGCGTTCCGCCATGGCCAGGTACATAGCCCAGATGGCGTTGGCGGGACTGTTGATGGTCATGGAGGTAGTGATCTGCTCGGGGTCTATGCCCTCGAAGAGAACCTCCATGTCCGCCAGGCTGGCGACGGCCACGCCGCACTTACCCACCTCGCCCTGCGACATGGCGTGATCGGAGTCGTAACCCATGAGGGTGGGCAGGTCGAAGGCGGTGGACAGACCGGTCTGCCCCGCCTCTAGGAGCTTGTGGAAGCGCTCGTTCGTCTGCTCCGCCGTACCGAAACCAGCGAACATGCGCATGGTCCAGAGACGGCCCCTGTACATGGTGGTCTGCACGCCACGCGTGTAGGGGAACGAACCAGGGTGACCCAGCTTGATGGCCGGGTCGAAATCGGTCAGGTCATCAGCGGTGTAGAGCGGCTCGACGGGAATGCCGGAGAGCGTCTCGAACAGCGCGTCTCGCTCCGGGAACTGCGCGGTAGCTTCCGCGTAATCCTCTGCCAACCACTGTTTCTTCGGCTTCATACGGTCAGTATAGGGCCACCAAGGGCACTTTCCCGGTCATCAGCGGTCAGGGCGGCGACACACGGCGCGCCACGCTCACGCCGCCCGCCTCGAGTTCCGCGTCCGCTGGCAGGTCGTTACGCAGCACCGCCAGCGCCTCCACCACGGGCTGCCCACCGCCGTCAGACCCGATCTGCACGACGGTGCCGAGAAGGCCCACGGTGCGGCCCCCATGGGTGATGGCGCGCTCGCTGCCGGGCTGCGGCAGGGCCGCTAGTTCGAGCCGAGTCAGCGAGCGGCGCAGGTTACCGCGCGCCTCGATGCGCGCCATGATCTCCTGTCCCAGGTAACAGCCCTTGCGGTACGAGAGGCCCCCCTCCAGCGCCGCTTCCTGCGGCAAAACGCCCTCGCCCCCCTCGCCGCCGGCGGTGGGCAGACCGGCCCGCACGCGCAGAGCGTCGATGCTGGCTGCAGGCACGACCTGGGCGCCGGCTGCGGTGAGCGCTGCCACTACGGCGGCCTCGTCGGCCTCCGCTACCAGCAGGTCGTAGCCACCCGCCGCAGAGCGCCGATGCGGCCACACGGTCACCTGAGCGCCCGCCACTTCCGTAACCGCGAAGCTGCCAGCTTCGGGTGCGGCGCCGAGCAGCTCCGCCGCCACCGGCCCCTGCACCGTCAGCAGCGCCTGAGCCGGCAACCGTTCCAACGTGACCTGATCGAAGATGATGTGGCTCCTGAGGCTCTCCTCCACCAGGTCGCCACCGGCGTCGTGGACCACCAGCAACAGGTCGTCCTTGGCGCGCCTTAACACACTGGCTTCGGCCATGGCGTGCCCCCGGTGATTGAGGCTCAGGCTGCGGTTCACGCCGCCCACGGGCAGACCCGTGACGTCGTTGGCCAGTTGGCCGTGCAGGAACGTAGCGGCGTCTGGGCCGTGAGCGCGTAGAGCGGTGGCCGGCAGCCGGGCGAGCACCGCGCCGGTCTCGGCAGCGGCCAACCCAGCGGGAGCTACGGGTTGAGAAGCGGCCGTCAGGCCGTCAGATGCTGAGGACATGCCCCGATTATCGGCCGGGCAGCCGGCCGGGTGGGCAGCGCAGCTAACCCAGCGGCGGCACGCCGGGCAGCGTGCGTGGCGCCGCCCGACGGCACGCGAGACGGCATGCTTGTCGCCACACGGGTCGGCGCGCGGGTCGGCACGCGGGTCACAGTTCCACCACCGTGAACTGGAACGCGTTGACCACCCGCACGCCCTCGTCCGTCACGTACTCGCGCCTGGCGTTGGCGCCGACCAGGTGAACGTGACCGTGCACGTGCAGCTTAGGGCGCCATAGCCGGTGGAACTCGTTGAACGCCGGCACGCCTTCGTGCACATGGTCCGCGCCCTCGTTCGGGCCCTTGGGGGGCGCGTGGGTCAGGAGCACGTCCACTGCCCGCCCGCGGCGCCAGCGGTTCCAGCGCAGGTGCGGGTAGAGGCGGCGCGTCATGGCGGAGAACTGGCGCTGGCTGTACTGATGCGGGCCCTCCTTGTAACGCAGGCTGCCCTCCACCCCGGCGATAAGCAAGCAGCCCACCTCCACGATGCGGAGGTGGGCGTCGATGCAGCCGCCAGGCGGGCGGAGCTCGTCTGTAACAGGGTCGCGCACGTTGCCGTAGGCGTGATTGCCGTACACGAAGACGGGCGGGACCGTGCTCTTGGTGGCGAGGAACTCCAGGAAGTAACCCGGTAGGTCGCCGGCGCTGAGGATGGCGTCGATCTGCCCCAGGTTGCCGGGAAAGTTCTGCGAGTAGACGACCGGCGAAACCTCGTCGGCAATGAGCAGGAGGCGCACCGCGAACCGGTTACGCCGCCATGGCGTTCTTCGCCTGCCACTCCAGACCGGCCCAGATGAGGTCCTCGATGTCGCCGTCCAGCACGTTGTCGGGATCGTGCCGCATGGCGGCGGTGCGGTGGTCCTTGATGTACTGCTTATCCAGCACGTAACTGCGGATCTGCGAGCCCCACTCGATGGCTTTCTGCTCGCCCCGGGCCTTCAGCTGTTCGTCCAGGCGGCGCTGCTCCTCGCGTTCGAAGAGGCGGGAGCGCAGCACGGTCATGGCGCGCTCGCGGTTCTTGATCTGCGACTTGCCGTCCTGGCACGTGACCACGATCTCTTCAGGCGTGCCGCCCTTGTAGACCACGCGCACGGCGGAGTCGGTGGTGTTGACCGACTGGCCGCCGGGGCCGCTCGAGCGGTAGACGTCGACCCGCACGTCGTTCGGGTCGATGTGCAGCTCGAAGCTGTCGTCGATCTCGGGCATGACCTCCACGCCGGCGAACGACGTGTGCCGCCTTCCCTGAGAGTCGAACGGGCTCACGCGCACGAGGCGGTGCACGCCCCCTTCGGTGCGCAACATGCCGAAGGCGCGGTCGCCCCTCACGATCATCTGCGCGTACTCGATGCCGTTGGGCGCGTCGTCGTTATGCACTATGTCGAGGAGTTCGACCGAGTAACCGTGACGCTCGGCGTAACGGCGGTACATGCGGAACAGCATGCCCGCCCAGTCGGACGATTCGGTGCCGCCCGCGCCGGGCTTGATGGTGACTATGGCGGCGCGCTCGTCATGGTCGCCACTGAAGAGGGTCTCGCGGTAGAGCATCTCCAGGTCCTGCTCCACGCGCTGGAACTCGCTGGCCAGCTCCTCCTCCTCGCCGTCGTCGGCGAGTTCGTAGAGCTCCACCAGGCCCTCGACGTCGTTAGCGACGGTGTCGAACGCCTCAATTATGCGGCTGAGTTGCGTGGCTTCCTGGCTTACGCGCCTGGCGTTATCCGGGTCGTCCCACAGGTTGGGGTCGTTCAGTTGCGGTTGTAAGAGTTCGAGCTTGGCCCGCTTGGCGGCCAAGTCAAAGATACCCCCGTAAGGACTCGACTCGTTCTTTCATATCGGACATGTTCGCTCGTGCCATGGTGGCCTCCAGACAGCCACTCTACCGCGTCGGCCGGGTGCGCCAAGCACGCCACGGAACGTCGTGGTGGCGTGATATTCTCGGGGCTGAGGGGCCTTCTCCCACGTTCCCGCGGCGCCACAAGCGCCGCTTAAGCACCCACCGTACGCCGGAGGCGCACGCTTGATCCTCTTCGACAGCTTCCGCCTGCAGGATGCCATAGACATCCTGATAATCGGTGGCCTTATCTACCAGGCGTACATACTCCTGGTGGGCACGCGGGCGTGGAACGTGCTGCGCGGCATACTGGCGCTGTCCGCGCTCTGGTTCCTGGCCGGTTTCTTCGAACTGCAGGCCACCAAGTGGCTCTTCGACGCCATAGCGCCCGCCGGTTTCCTCGCCGTAGTGGTGGTGTTCCAACCCGAACTGCGGGCGGTGCTCGAACGGGTGGGGCGCGGCCGCAAGGGGCGCAGCGTGACCGCCGACCCGGTGCAGGAGATCATGACGGCCACCCGCGAACTAGCCACCCAGCGGCGTGGCGCCCTTATCGCCATTGAACGCCGCACGCCGCTCAAGGAGTACGCCGACAAGGGCACACCCATCGGCGCCCCCGTTACCTCGGCGCTCCTGCAAACCATCTTCGCTTCCAAGGGGCCCTTGCACGACGGGGCCATCATCATCCGTGAGGACACCATCGCCAACGCCGGCGTTATCTTCCCGCTCTCCGATAAGCACGAGGGCTGGTCCGTCAAGCACGGCACCCGTCACCGCGCCGCCGTGGGCCTCTCCGAGGTCAGCGACGCCCTGGTCCTGGTAGTAAGCGAGGAGCGGGGCACGGTCAGCATCGCGCAGGACGGCGTGCTCACGCCCGACATCGCGCCCGCCGACCTGCTCAAAGCGTTGCGGGAGGCGTACGTGTGAGCGGCTTACTCGGGCTCATCAAGGAGCTGCTGCGGCGTCTGGTGCGGAACTGGCCCCGCAAGCTGGTGGCGCTGCTAGCCGCCGTGGGCTTCTGGTGGCTCGTTTCCACCACCACCACGACCATCACCCAGCGCACTTTCTCCATACCCCTTGAGGTCGACGGCGTGGAGGCCGAGGACCTAGCGGTAGGCGTGCCCGACTTCGTCGACGTGGGCGTCTCCGGTCCCGGGCCCCGCATCGATCGCCTCAGGCCGGACCAGTTACGAGCCACGCTCGACCTGGGCGGCGCCAGCGGCGATTTCGACAGGCAGGTGGTGGTGCAGACGCCGCAGGAGGTGCGCCTCCAGTCCGTCTCGCCCAGCAACGTCATCGGGTTCCTCGAGACCGTGGCGCAGCGCAACGTGCTGGTGGAGGTAGCGGTGGTGGGCGCCGCGCCCGAGGGCGTGCTGGTGCGCACAGCTCCGAACCCGGCCCAGGTGGTCATAACGGGCCGGCAGCAGCAGCTCGCCGCCGTGAACCGCGCAGTGGCCTTCGTGGGCCCCGCCGGCGGCCTGGCCACCGTCATACCCCTCGGCGTGGACGACCAGCCTGTGGCTGGCGTGACCGTAGTGCCTGACGCGGTGGACGTCTCCGTGGCCAGCCGCGACGTGCTGTACACCACCGAGCTCCTCATCAGGTTCGAGCCCCCGGCCTCGTCCGCCCTCGTCGCCACGGCCCTCTCGCAGCCCACCGTCACGGTGGCCGGCGCACCGGAGGTCCTCATGAGCCTCGAGGAAGTCACGGGCACGGTAGAGCCGCTGACCGGAGAAGTCGCGCCCGGACGGTATACTCTCCCAGTTCGTCTCGCCCTGCCCGAAGGCGTCGTGGCGCTGGACACCCCCACCGCCGTACTGCAGTACGTGAGCGAACCGCTACAACCCTGACCTGTAGCCTGGAGGAACCTTGATCCACCCCATCCGCTATTACGGCGACCCGGTCCTGCGCCGCCGCGCGACCGAGGTCACCGAGTTCGGCCCCGACCTGAAACGCCTGGCTGCCGACATGCTGGAGACCATGTATGCAGCCGACGGCGTGGGCCTGGCGGCGCCGCAGATAGGCGTGCCGCTGAGGCTCTTCGTAGCGCTCGAGATGCAACCGGGCGCCGACGCCGACGCAGACCCTGAGGACGGCAGCGACGTGAGCGCAGAGGAACGCCGCCGCCGCTGGGAGCAGCGCCGCGAGCACGTGGTGGTGAACCCCGTGCTCACCAGACGGTCTGGCTTGCAGCACGGCCGCGACGGCTGCCTGAGCCTGCCCGGTCTGTCGGTGGAAGACGTACCGCGCGACCTGAGCGTGGAACTCGAGTACCAGGACCTGGACGGAAACCCCCACACCGTCAGCGCCACCGGTTACTTCGCCCACGTGCTGCAACACGAGTACGACCACTTAGAGGGCGTGCTCTTCTTCGACCACCTGCCGGAGCCCCGCAAGCGCGCTTTCCTGGAGGAGAACCGCGCCGAGCTGGCCGACATGCAGCGCGAGGCCAAAGCGTTCCTGAAGCAGGAGCGCGAACGCGCCCAGCCAGCCCCCGTCAAGTCGCGGGGCCGGTAAGGGCGGGTAGAGCGTGTCGCCGCAGCCACTGAGGGTGGCGTTCTTCGGCTCGCCCGAGTTCGCGCTGCCGGTACTGAACGCGCTTCATAACCATCACGACGTGCGGCTCGTGGTCACGCAGCCCGACCGGCCAGCTGGGCGCGGCATGGCCGTCAGGGCGCCCGCCGCCGCCCGGCGCGCCCGCGAGTTAGACATCCGGCTGGAGCAGCCCACCAGACTGAAAGGCAACGAGCCATTCCACGCGCTGCTACGCGAGCTGGACGTGGATGTGGCCGTGACCGCCGCCTACGGCCGCATACTGCCGGCCTCCCTCCTGCAGGTGCCGCGCCACGGCTTCCTGAACGTGCACGCCAGCCTGCTCCCCAAGTACCGCGGCGCCGCCCCGGTGCAGTGGGCGCTCATCGAAGGCGAGGCCGAGACGGGCGTGACCATAATGCAGACCGACGTTGGCCTGGACACGGGCCCGGTCAGGCTGCAGCGCCGCCTGCCCATAGAGCCCGCTGACGACGCAGGGAGCCTGCTGGAGAAGCTCTCTGCGCTAGGCGCCGAGACGCTGCTCGAGGCGCTCAGCCTCCTGGGCGAGGGCACGCTGCCGCTGGCCCCGCAGGACGACGCGGCCGCCACACTGGCCCCGCCCCTCAAGGCTGAGGACGGTTGGATACGCTGGCATGAACCCGCCCAGCGCGTGGTGGACCGCCACCGCGGCGTTGCGGCGTGGCCGGGCAGCTCGTTCGAGTTCCAGGGGCAGCGGGTGAAAGTGGAGGCCCTCATGCTGGCGGGCCCAGCCGACGCAAACGCGGACGCGAGCGTGGAGCCCGGCACCGTGCTGAGCAGCGAGCCCGCCGGCGTGGTGGTGGCAGCGGGCGCGGGCAGCGTGCTGCTGCAGAGCGTTAAACCGCCCGGTAAGCGCGCCATGAACGCCCGCGACTGGGCCAACGGGCGCGGGGTCAAGAGAGGGGTGCGCCTTGGGTAGCGTCGCCATAGTCGGACGCCCGAACGTGGGCAAATCGAGCCTGTTCAACCGGTTAGTGGGCCGCCGCGAAGCGATAGTGGCCGACGTACCCGGCGTGACCCGCGACGTGAAGGAAGCCCAGGTCGAAACCGATGAGGGGCTGCGCTTCCGGCTGCTCGACACGGGCGGCCTGTGGTCGGGCGACGAGTGGGACCGGCCCATCAAGCGCAGCGTGGAGGCCGCCCTCGTGGGCGTGGACCTCATCCTCTTCGCCGTGGACGGCCGGGCGGGGCTCACACCGTCCGACTACGAGGTGGGCGAGTGGCTCAGGTCCTTGGGCCGCGAGGTCATGCTGGTCGCTACCAAGGTCGACGACCCGAACCACACCGAGACCCCCGAGTACTTCGAGCTCTACTCACTGGGGTTCGGCGAGCCGCACCCGACCGCCGCGGAGCACGCGGTAGGAACTTACGAACTGCTGGCCGAGATCGGCAGCCGGCTGGGCGCGGCGGAAGACGAGGTCGAGGAGCAGACCGTGAACCTCGCCATCATCGGCCGGCCCAACGTGGGCAAGTCGAGCCTGGTCAACGCCATAGTGGGCGACGAGCGCGTGATAGTGGCGCCAGTGCCTGGCACCACCCGCGACAGCGTGGACGTGCGCTTCGACTTCGCTGGCCGCCCGTTCGTGCTTATAGACACCGCCGGCATAGCCCGCAAGGATGTGGGCGACCTGGAGTACTACGCGCGCATGCGCTCCGAGATGGCCTTGAGGCGCGCCGACGTGGCCATATTGGTGGTGGACCCGTTCGAGTTCGGGGATCACGAGCTGCGCCTCGCCAACCTGGCGCTCGACTGGGGTAAGCCCGTGGTGGTGGCCGTTAACAAGTGGGACCTAGTCACCGACGAGCAGCTGCAGCCGTTCCAGGAGAAGCTCGACGCGGGGCTCGTGCACCTGGACTTCGCGCCCCGCGTTTACACCAGCGCCGAGACCGATTTCGGGCTCCATGAACTGCTAGCCACCGCCATCAGGCTGTACGACACGGCGCATAGGCGCGTGGCCACCGGCGAGCTGAACGGCTGGCTCGAGGTGTGGACCGCCCGCCAGGCGCCCCCCAACTTCCAGGGCAAGCCGCTCAAGCTCCTCTACGTCAGTCAGGTCGACGTGGCGCCGCCCACCTTCGTGTTCTCCATCAACAACGAGTCGTTCCTCACCCGCCCGTACGAGCATTACCTGCGTAACCGCATCCGCGAGGACCTAGGCTTCCGCGAGGTGCCCTTCAGGATGGTCTTCAAGGAGCGTCAGGGCGGCCGTAAACGCGTGCGCACCTGAACCAGCGGCGCCTTCTTACCTGGGGCTAGCCCTTCTCCACCGTCAACGTCACCTTTAGGTTGCCGCGGCGGGTCTCCCCTTCCACGCTCTGCACGTGGAACCGGCCTAGGCCCGCCGCGTACACCTGGTCGCCCAGCTCGGCACTGGCCGACTTGCCCGCCGCGACGCCGTTGACGCTCACCCGGCCCGCCGCCACGCCCTTGGCGAAGTAAGCCCTGGAGACCCCGAAGGCGCGCGCGCCGAGCACGTCCACCCGCAAAGACGGCACCACGGCGCTGACCTGCCGAGCGGTACCGCCTCCGAGGCGTTCCAGGGGCACCTCGGCCCCCTCCACCGGGCGTCCCGCCACGTGGCTGAGGCGTTGCAGCACAGTTGGTAAGGGTGCGAACGTCACCACAGTGACGCCGTCCTGGTGCGCCACCTCGTCGCCGAGGCGGCCGGGGTCGATGCCGGCGCGGGTCAGCTCCGCGCGCAGATCATCTGGCGAGGGCGCGCCCGCCACGTACCAGGCGGTCAGGTTCGGAGTGGCGCTCGGCACCTCGGGCGGGTAGGCCGCCACCACCCGGCGCCGCGCGCCCGGGTAGCCGCCCCACGCCTCCACACCCGCACCGGTGGCCTTGAGCCGCGCCACCAAGGCGTCGGCCTGGGCGGGCTCCAGAAAATCAGAGAACGCCACGCGCCCAGCGCGGGCCGCGGCGTTCAGTGCGGTGAACTGTTCTTCCGTACGGTCAGCCATGCCCCCACATTACGGTGAGGCGCACAGCCCGCGAGCGTCAGCGGATGTCTATGACCTCTACGCCCGCGCTCTTCAAGCGGTCGGCGAACTCGTCGGCGCCCTCGCCGGTGGCGCGGAGGACCAAGCGGCGCTTGTGCCCAGCCTGGATACCCGTGGTGACGGCCGCCACGATGTTGGAGGGAGCGCCCTGGTTGGCCACGCGCGCCAGCACGCCCGGCTCGTCGGGTAGTTCCACTGTGACGCGCTTGCCGCCTTCGCGTAGCGCTAGGAACGATACGAGGGCGCGCATGAGGTCCGTGATGGTCAGGATGCCCACCAGGTTGCCGTTATCCAGCACGGGCAGGCCGGAGATGCGGTGCTCCTCCATGAGCAGCGCAGCCTGCTCGATGGGGTCGTCCACGCGCACGGTGATGACCGGCGAGCGCATGACGTCCTTCACCACGAGCTTACTAAGTAGGTAGTTCAGTTCGTAGATGGAGAGCGTGGTGGCCTTGGAGGGGGTGGCCTCCTTGAGGTCGCGGTCCGTAACGATACCGATCAGTTTGCCGTTCTGCACCACCGGTAGGCGACGGAAGCCGCCCTCGCGCAATCGCTGCATGGCCTCCATGACCGGCGTGCTGGCATTGACCGTTTGGGGGTCGGGCGTCATCCACTCGCGAACAAGCATCGAGATCCTCCTTGGGGGTTTCCCAGATGGTACCACCGGAGCACCGGTACGAACGACCCTCCGGACCGTTGCAGACACAGAAACCGCGTCAGGTCGGCTGCTTGGGCGCGGCCCGAAGTGGCGCGTGCCATGATGCTTGGCATGAAGCGCATCACCGTCCTCGGCTCAACGGGCTCCATCGGCACCCAGACGCTCGACGTGGCCCGCTGGCGCGGTTACCAGGTCGTGGCGCTGGCGGCCGGGCGCAACGCCCGCCTGCTACTGGAGCAGGCCCGCGAGTTCCGCCCCGCCGTGGTGGCGTGCAGCCAAGCGGCCGCCGCCGAGCTAGCGCCGCACCTGCCGGCCGGCACGAAGCTGGTGACCGGTGAGGCGGGCACAGAAGAGGTGGCCACCGCGGCGGTGGACGTGGTGGTGGCGGCCATTCCGGGCATGGCCGGGCTGGCGCCCACCGCCGCCGCTCTTCGGGCCGGTCGGCACGTGGCCCTCGCTAACAAGGAGGCCATGGTCGTGGCGGGCCCGCTCATGCGCCAGTTGGCGCTGCAGCACGGCGCCCGCATCACGCCGGTCGATTCCGAGCACGCCGCCCTGTACCAGTGCCTGGCGAACGAGCCCGCGGACAGCGTGGCGGGCCTGGTACTCACGGCCTCGGGCGGGCCGTTCCGGGAGGGGCCAGCCGACCTGCGGAGCGTGACCGTGGAGCAGGCGCTCGCGCACCCAAACTGGGCCATGGGGCCCAAGGTCACCATCGACTCCGCCACCCTGTTCAACAAGGGGCTCGAGGTGCTCGAGGCGCACTTCCTCTTCGACGTGCCGCTTGCCGCCATCGAGGTGGTGGTGCACCCGCAGTCGCTGGTGCACGGCTTGGTGCGGTTCAAGGACGGTAACATCCTCGCGCAGGTCGGCCCTCACGACATGCGCATCCCCATCCAGTACGCGCTCGAGACGCCGGCCAGGCCGCCCGTGCCCCTGCAGCCTTTGCCGCTACGGGGCGTGTGGGCGTTCGAGGAGCCTGACCACCAGCGTTTCCCCAGCCTGCAGCTGGCTTACCAGGCGGGCGAGGCCGGTGGTCTGGCGCCCACTTACCTCAACGCCGCCGACGAGGTCGCGGTGGAGGCGTTCATGGCTGGCGACCTGGGGTTCGCAGCCATACCAGAGGTCCTGAGAGGCACGCTGGCGGCCGCCCCGCGCGCCGCGCTCACGTGGGAGGCCACCTACGCCGCTGACGCCGAAGCTCGGCGTGTGAGCTCCGAACTGGTGCAGCGGCTCGGGCGGACCGCGGCCGGCGCGCCATGAACGAACGCGGCATTCGCCTCCCCTTCAAGCTCCTTGGCGTGCCCGTGCTGTTAGACCACAGCTTCCTGCTGATCCTGCCGCTGTTCGCGTACCTGATTGGCTCGCAATTGGGTAGCTACGCGCAGATCCTTGCCACGGTGGGGGTCAACATCGACGCTTCGGGCCTCGAGCAAGGCGCCACGCGCTGGCTGCTGGGCGGCGTGGCCGCCGTGGGGCTCTTCGCCAGCGTGCTGGTGCACGAGCTGGGTCACGCGGTCACGGCGCGCGTTTACGGCGTCAAGACGCTGGAGATCAGGCTCTGGTTCCTGGGCGGCGTGGCGCGGCTCGACGAGATGCCGCGCGGACGCGGCGCCGAGGCCGTGGTGGCCGTGGCGGGCCCCATAACCAGCGTGGTCATTGGCGCGCTGCTCTGGCTGAGCATGCCCCTCGTCAGCCAGCAGGCGGGGCCAGCGCTGGTCGTGAGTTACCTAGCCATCACTAACGTGGCCCTGGCGCTCTTCAACATGCTGCCCGCCCTGCCCCTCGACGGCGGACGCATACTGCGCGGCCTGCTCGAGCTCTTCATGCCGCACCTGCGGGCCACCCGGGTGGCGGTATCTGTCAGCGCCCTGGTAGCCATACTGCTGGGCCTGTACGGCTTCTTCTCCATGAACTTCCTGCTCGTCATCCTGGCGTTCTTCATCTACAACGCCGGCCGCGCCGAGGCGCAGGCGGCGGTCATCACGGACGCCGTGGAGGGCAGGACGGTAGCCGACGTCATGACCTTTGATCCCATGACCGTGGACCTGGGTATGCCGCTCGAGCAGTTCGTGCGCATGTCCAACTACCAACCGTTCCCGGGCTACCCCGTCGTTAGCTCGTCAGGGGAGCTGCTCGGTTACGCCCGCATCGTCGACGCTCAGGAGCAGCTCGACAGGGCGGCCGGGGATGGCAACAGCGGCACAATCGGCGGCCCGGCCGCTGCCTTCACGGGCAAGACGGTGGCCGACATACTGCTGGACGCCGAGACGATAGACCCGGGCGAGACGGCGCTGGCCGCCCTGTCGCGCATAGCGGAGGGGCAGCTGGGGCGCCTGATGGTCACCGACCAGCGTGGCCACCTGGTGGGTGTGATCGGTAAGAGCGACCTCATCCGCTTGCTGCGCAGCCGCGCTGAGGCGGGCCCTCACCCGGGCGACCCGGGCAACCCGGTAGCCTGAGAGCCTGAGGTGCCCGCGCCCGCACGCGCTTACTTGCCAGCCGCCTCCGGCACGCGCTCCGCTACACCCATAGCGCGACCGCGCTGGCTACAACCTCGCTGTTACGCCCACGGGGCGTGCGCTTTGGCATACTATCTCTGGCGGCCAGGACCGCCTCACTCATGCTGACTGCACTCACATTCGCCCTCATACTCACTAGCGCCGTAACGGTGCACGAACTGGCGCACTACTTGAACGCCCGCAGCGTCGGCGTGCCCGTGCGCGCCTTCTCCGTCGGTGTGGGACCGATAATCGCGCGCCGCATGTGGCGCGGCACCGAGTGGCGCTTGAGCCTCCTGCCACTAGGGGGTTACGTAGATCTGCCCGGCATGGCGCCTAAGGTCGACGAGGACGGCGAGCTGCAGCACCCGGACGAAGGCATGGCGCTGGTGCCGTGGCACCAGAAGATCTGGGTGCTGGTGGGGGGCGTCATAGCCAACTACCTGCTGGGCAGCGTGCTGCTAGCCAGCGCCATCAGCATGCAGCCCGCCTACATGGGCATGCTCACCGGCTCCGACGCGCACATTCAAGGCTCCGTCGTGGCGGGCGTCATGCAGGGCTCCCGCGCGGAGGCGCTCGGCCTGGCCGCTAACGACCGCATCGTCATGCTGAACGGGGTAGCGAACCCCACGCCAGAAGAGGTCATAGCGCAGGTGCGCGGCGCCAACGCCCTCGAGATCACCGTGGAGGGCGACGCCGGTCGCCGCACGGTCAGCACCCCGTGGCCGCCTGAGGGCGCGGAGGCGGTGCTGGGCATCGAGATCGGCACCCTGGTCGAGCCTGTGGGCTTCTTCGAGGTCCTGCCGCAGGCAGCGGCTTTCGGCATCCGCGTGGTGCCGCAGATGGTGAGCGGCTTCGTCAGCGGTATCGGTTCCGCTGTTACTGGCGCGCCGAACCAGGACGTGGCGGGGCCCGTGGGCATGGTCACCATGGTGGCGCAGGCCACGCAGATAGGGTTGGCGCCTGTGCTGCTGCTCGCCGCCGTCATCAACCTTTCTCTCGGCGTGTTCAACCTCCTCCCCATCCCCGGCCTCGACGGCGGGCGCATGCTGCTGGCCACCATCGTGGCCGTGCGCGGCAAGCCCTTCAAACCCGGTCAGGAAGAGCAGATACACTTCATAGGCGTCATGCTGGTGATGGCTCTCATTGTCTTGATCACGTTCAGGGAAGTGGGGGCGCTCTTCACCGGCTGAGCCGAGGACATGGCAGCGAACGAGAACGGTACAGGCTCCGCAAGCGTGCCGCTCCCACCAGGTTCAGTGGGAGAAGCCGAGCCACCGCCCGATCCGCCGCGCGCGGCCCCGGCTGAGCCTGACAGGGACCTCTCCCTAGCTTTCCTCATACCCGCCTTCGACGAAGCGCCCAACGTCGCCCGGGTAGTGCGCGCTGCCCAGCGCACGGGCTTGGGCCGCGTGCTGGTCGTGGACGATGGCTCCACCGACGGCACAGCCGCAGCGGCCCGCGCTGCCGGCGCGGAGGTGCTGAGCTTAAGCGAGAACGCCGGCAAGGGCGGCGCGCTGGCCGCCGGCACGGCCGCGTTGAGCGAGGACGTGCTGGTGCTGCTGGACGCTGACCTCGTGGGCCTGATACCCGAGCAGATCATCGACCTGGCCGCGCCCGTAATGCGGGGCGAGGCGGACATGACGCGCGGCAGCTTCACGGGCGGCCGCTGGCGCACCACCGCTGCCCAGAAGATCGCGCCGCAACTCAGTGGCCAGCGCGCAGTGCTGCGCGACAAGCTGCTTAGCGTGCCAGGCTTGGCCGAGAGCCGTTACGGGGTTGAGGTGGCCATAACGCGTGAGGCGAAGGAGCGCGACTGGCGGCTGGTGGAGGTAGACCTTCCCGGCGTGTCGCAGGTAATGAAGGAGGAGAAGCTCGGCCGCTGGTCTGGCTTCGTGGCGCGCCTGAAGATGTACCGGGACGTACTGATGACGCTGGTCTCGGGACGCAAGCGGAAGGACTGAAGAACATGGCGAGCACGCACAAGGGCCTCTCGCGGTGAGCGGCGCAGACACGGGCGCAGCACCGGAGCTGCAGATCCTGCAGCTGGCCGTCGGGCCCCTCGACGTCAACTGCTACGTACTGCTGGCGGACCACGAAGCGGTGGTGGTGGACCCGGGCGAGGAGGGCGAACGGATCGCCGCCGAACTAAGGGAACGCGGCGCGCGCCTGCACGCCGTGTGGCTCACGCACGCGCACTTCGATCACGTGGGCGGCATAACCGCGCTCCTGGCCCACAGGCCGCCGGGCGGCCCCAAGGAGGTGCCGGTCCTGCTGCACCCGGCTGACGACGTGCTGCTGGCCAACGCCGTGGCCGCCGCAGCTCGGTGGTCCATACACATCGATGCCCCACCCACCGACACCGAGCCTCTCGCCCACGGCCAGGAGCTGCGGGTGGGTGGCGTACGGGTGCAGGCGTTGCACACTCCCGGTCACGCGCCGGGGCACATAGCCTTCTACGTACCCGAGTACGCCGTGGTGCTCTCCGGTGACGCGCTCTTCAAGGGCTCCGTTGGCAGAACCGACCTGCCCCTATCTGACGAGCGGCAGCTGCGCGACTCCATCCGCCGCGAGCTTCTGACTCTGCCAGACGACACCGCGGTGCTCCCCGGTCACGGCCCCACCACCAGCATTGGGGCGGAGCGTTACGGCAACCCGTTCCTCTGAACCGGGCTGCGGCGCCCAGCGCAGCAGGGGCCCAGCGCAGCAGGGGCCCAGCGCAGCAGCGGCCGAGCGCAGCAGGGGCCCAGCGCAGCAGGGTTAGCATCGGCGCATGGCAACCAAGGTCATCTGGCTCGACGGTAAGTCTTCGCCCTACGCACGGGAACTGAGCGCCCCTCCCGGTCTCGAGATCCGCTTCCTCTCCCCCGAGCAAGCACTGGCGCAGCGCGACTGGCCGCAGGTGCTGGTGGCGGGTAACCCGGAGGAGGCGCTGCTGGACGGCGAGGCTCTCGAGCGAGTGATCATCCCGTGGGCGGGCGTGGCGAGCGGCCTGCGTGAAGGCGCGCGGGCGCGGCCGCACCTGAAGGTCCAGAACTCGCACTACAACGGCGGCATGGTGGCGCAGCACGCGCTGGCGCTGCTGCTGGCGTGCAGTAACCGCATCGTGGCGGCTGATCGGCTCATGCGTGAAGGCGACTGGGGCGACGACCTGGACGACCGCCACCTGGGCGTGCAGCTGACAGGCAAGGTCGCGCTATTACTCGGTTACGGCTCCATCGGCAAGGCCCTGAGGCCGCTGCTGGAGGCGCTCGGTATGGAGGTGCGCGCTTACCGCCGCCGCCCTGAAGTCGGCGCCGACATCCGCCAGTACGGCGAGGCTGAACTGCACGCGGCACTGGCCGAAGCTGACGCCGTGTTGGTGTCGCTGCCGAACACTCCCGCCACCACGGGCCTCCTTGGCGCGGCCGAGTTGGCGCTCATGAAGCCCACGGCCATCATCGTGAACGTGGGCCGGGGCCCGCTCATAGACGAGGCGGCGCTCTACGCGGCGTTGGCGGAGGAGCGCATCATGGGCGCCGGGATCGACGTCTGGTACCGCTACCCGAAAGGCGACGTGCGGACGGGCACGTTCCCCAGCGCCTACCCGTTCCAGGAGCTGCCTAACGTGGTCATGAGCCCGCACCGCGGTAACGACGTGCAGGGCTGGCCGCTGGTGGCGGCAAGGGACGTGATGCAGACGCTGGAGCTGCTCGTGGCGGGCGAGGAGCGCAACCTGGTGGACCTGGAGAGCGGCTACTGAGGCTGGCGCCGTCTGGGGTTAGGCGCGGCGTGGGGCTAGGCCCGGCCTGGGTTTAGGTGCCATCTGGGGCTAGGCCGTCTGGGCTTAGTCGCGGCCTGAGAGCAGTCCCTCGAGGGTGAGGTCGAGGGCTAGCCTGAGTTCGCTCTGCACGCCGCGGTCGGGGCGGTAGGCGGCCCACTGCAGCGCGGTGATGAAGTAGGTGTTGGCGAGCGTCCTCACGAGCCGCTCCACGGAGTGGTCGGCGCGCACGGAGCCTTCCGCGCGGCCACGTTCCAGCGCTCCCCTCAGCAGGTCGGCGAGGGGCAGTGCCAGGTAGGCGGCGCGGGAGCGTGCCGGGTCGGGGTTGAGGAGCTCGTACGAGAGCGGCAGGATGAGTTCGCGCTGCCGCTGCGCGAAGCCGCCCAGTTCGTCGAAGACGTAGCGGATCTCGTCTACGGCGCGCCAGTTCGGTTCCGCCTCGCGGCGCACGGTTACTCGGTCGGCTAGTTCGCTGAGCGCGGTGCCGGCGTAGTCGACGAGTATGGATTCCTTGTACGGGAAGTAGTTGAACACCGTGCCGCGGCTCACGCCGGCGCGGTCGGCGATGAGCTCGTAGGTGGCGGCGGTGAAGCCGCGCTCCGTCATGAGCTCGAGGGCTGCCTGCATTATGCGTTCACGGCGGTCGGCCTTCTGGCGTTGCCGGGTGCCGGAGACCTGAGTCACGGCGGCATCATACCCAGGCTAGCTGAGAACGGGCACCGGCCTGCGCGTGGCAGGCGAGCGCCCGTTGGGGTCGATCTGGCTGGCTGACGCCCGGTGAGGGACGGCAGCTAGAGGGGTCTGGTAGTTACCGCTTCTGGTCAGTTGCCGCCGCGGGCGGTCTGGACCAGGGAACGGAAGGTTTCGGGTTCCCGCACGGCGATGTCGGCCAGGACCTTGCGGTCGAGTTCGACACCTGCGTTACGCAGGCCGGCTATGAAGCGCGAGTACGAGAGGCCTTCCTGGCGAGCTGCGGCGTTGATGCGCGCGATCCAGAGGCGACGGAAGTCGCCCTTCTTATCGCGGCGATCGCGGTACGCGTAATCTTCAGCGTTGAGGAGCGTCTGCTGCGCGATGCGGAAGCTCTTGGAGCGTAAGCCCCAGTAGCCCTTGGCGCGCTTGAGCAGCTTCTGGTGACGGCGGCGGCGGACTATGCCGGTTTTGGCGCGTGGCATGGTTCAGGACCTCAATCGTAGGGCAGGAGCCTCTTGATGCGCTCCGCCTCTGGCTTGGCGATGATGAGATCGGTCCTGCCCTGCCGGATGGTGCCACCTGACTTCTTGTAGTTCAGGTGCCGCTTACCGGAGCGCATGGCCTTGACCTTACCTCGCCCAGTGACTTTGACACGGGCTTTGGTGCCCTTATGGGTCTTCAGCTTAGGCATGTGCTTTCTCTCCTTGTTGCTAGCCGTTCGTGCGCCGTTGAAAGCGCAGACGGTCATCATAACGGTTCCCGTGAGGGTGTTAGCCACACGAAAGACCTAACGGTTCACGAGCGAACTGCTCGCCGAGCTGGTGGGCTCAGCTTTCCAACGGTACTCCGGACGGGCGCAGGATCATGTTCATGTCCATGCCCGCGATAGAAGGAGCAGCGTCTACGACGGCCAGCTCGTTCACATCGGCGGCGACGCGGTTGAGGATGCCCTGACCCAGTTCTGGGTGGGTGCGCTCACGGCCGCGGAACATGATGGTCACCTTGACTTTGTGACCGCCCTTGAGGAACCGGCGGATGTGGTTGACCTTGGTCACGTAATCGTGTTCGTCGATCTTGACTCTGAACTTGATCGACTTCATCTCTTGTTGACGGGAGCGCTTGCGGGCTTCCTTGGTCTGCTGTTGGAGTTCGAAACGGTACTTGCCGTAATCCATCAGCCGGGCCACGGGGGGTTGCCCCTGCTCGCCTACCAGTACGAGATCCAGGTCTTCCTCGCGCGCCATGCGAAGCGCGTCCCTGGTTTCGACGATGCCTACCTGGGCGCCATCGGAACCGATGAGACGTACTTGCCGGGAGCGAATCTGCTCGTTCACCTTCAGCTCTTTCGAAATGGACTCCACCTCCAGTGGGGACTTGTGTGCTTGTCTCTGACCAGCGCGCTAGGCACGCCGTGCCAGCACAACACACAGCACTCGATTGTAGCAGACCGGATGCTCCCTGGGCAACGCAAGAAGTGGGCCTTCAGCCGCTAGAGTCTAGGCATGAGCCAACTCCCTGACGATCCAAGCACCACCCAAGCCGCAGCGCCGCGCACCCCGGACGCGCCACCCGACGCACAAGTGGTGGACCTGCTAAGGGGTGTTAGGAAGATAGCCGTCATCGGCGCCAGCACCCGTGACGGCCGCCCCGCTAACTACGTGCCCGCCTACCTGGCCCAACAGGGCTACGACGTGGTGGGCGTCAACCCCGTCTCGGCGGGCGAGAGCCTCTTCGGTAACGAAGTGGTCAGCACGCTGGCGGCTGTCGACGGCCCCGTGGACCTCGTCAACGTCTTCCGCCGCAACGAAGACATCCCCGGGCACCTGGACGAGATCCTCGCCCTCGACCCCCTGCCCAGCGTCGTCTGGATCCAGAAGGGGCTCCGTCACGACGCCACCGCCGAAGCCTTGCGGGCCAAGGGCGTAACGGTGGTGCAGGACCGCTGCCTGATGGTGGAGCACAGGCGCCTCGTTGGCCAGGCGACCGCAGGGTGAAGTTACGCCTGGGCTACTCGCCCTGCCCCAACGACACGTTCATCTTCCACGCGCTCGTTCACGGGCTCGTTAGCGACGCGGACGCGCCCCAGCTCGAGTACGACGTGCTGCTGGACGACGTGGAGGCCCTCAACCAGTTAGCCGACGAGGGCCAGCTGGACGTGGCCAAGATCAGCTACCACGCGTACGGTTACCTGGCGGACCGCTACGTGCTGCTGCGGGCCGGCGGCGCGCTCGGCCAGGGCGTGGGACCGCTGGTGGTGGCGAAGGAACCCCAGCTGGACGTGCGCGGCAAGCGCGTGGCCATACCGGGGGGACGCACCACCGCCAACCTGCTGCTGCAACTGTGGCGACCCGACGACGTTGAGCTGGTGCAACTCAGGTACGACCGCATCATGCCCGCCGTGGTGGCGGGCGAGGTCGACGCCGGCCTCATAATCCACGAGAGCCGCTTCACCTACCCCAGCTACGGCCTGCACGCGCTGGTCGACCTGGGCACCTGGTGGGAGGAGCAGGTGGGCGAACTCGTGCCACTGGGCGCCATAGCCGCGCGCCGCTCGCTGGGGGCAGAGACCCTGGCGCGCCTCACCCGCCTCCTGCGGGCCAGCTTGGAGCACGCCTGGGCTGACCCCAGCGCTTCCGCCGCGTACGTGGCCGAGCATGCCCAGGAGATGGAACCGGACGTGCGGCAGCGCCACATCGACCTGTACGTGAACCGCTACTCGCTTGACGTAGGCGAGGCGGGCGCTGGTGCGGCCCGCGCCCTGCTGGAACGTGGGCACCAGAAGGGGTTATTCGCCCCGGTTCCCGAGCCGTTCTTCGCTGTAGGCTAGTGGCATGAGTTTCTATATCGGCGATGAGGTCCTCTACCAAGGCGAGCGTTACACCATCAGCATCGCCAAGCCCGT
>Ga0265293_10002591_pt1 | contig 35713 bp, 35 predicted proteins | sample Munlanlewell138R_FD_192505 | JGI IMG/M metagenome (GOLD analysis project Ga0265293, IMG submission 192505) | Leachate microbial communities from a municipal landfill in Southern Ontario, Canada - Leachate well 138R | ecosystem: Engineered > Solid waste > Landfill > Unclassified | place: Canada... | reverse complement strand
ATTAAAAACATAAGAGCGCGCCTGCCTAAAGGCACTATGTTCTGCGCGGTGGTCAAGGCCGACGGATACGGTCATGGCAGCGTTATGGTAACAAAAGCGGCTATAGGGGCGGGAGCCGAGTGGATAGGCGTCGCAATGCCCGAGGAAGCGGTTGTTTTGAGAAACGAAGGCGTTAAAGCGCCTATACTCGTTCTTGGACCCTCCAACCTCGCTCAATGGCGCAAAGCCGCGGATTATGACATATCGATGGTTGCGGCGTCGCTTAACTGTATCAAAAACGCGCTTAAAATCTCGCAGGAGCGCGGCGTTAAAATGAAACTGCATTTGAAAATTGATACCGGCATGAACCGTGTCGGTATCAAAACCGCTGAAGAGGCAAAAAAGATACTTGATATAATCGAAAAAGAGGACAAACTTGTATTAGAGGGCTTGATGACGCATTTCGCGTCGGCGGACGAGGCGGACAAAAGCCGGACAATCGCGCAGAACAAGCGCTTCGCGGATTTTATCGCTCTCGTGTGCGGCCGCGGCTTTTCGCCTATAATACACGCCGGAAACAGCGGAGCGGCGCTCGACTGTCCGGAAATGTCGTACAATATGGTTCGCGTCGGCATCGCTCTTTACGGATATTATCCGTCGAACGAGGTTAAAACCGACGTCGCTTTAGAGCCCGCCATGGCGCTGCACACACAAATCTCGTTTATCAAAGATGTGGAGGCGGGGGAAAGTTTAAGCTACGGGGGAACGTTTACCGCGCCAAAGCCTATGCGTATAGCGACGCTGCCCATAGGATACGCGGACGGTTTCAGCCGTCTTTTGTCGGATACGGGAGAGGTGCTTATATTAGGACAGCGCGCCCGGGTTGTGGGGCGGGTCTGCATGGACCAGATACTGGTTGATATAACGGATATAAAGGGCGTAAAACTGCAGGATAATGTAGTTTGTTTTGGAAGGCAAAACGGTACGGGGATACCCGTAGAGGAATACGCGCGGCGCTGCGGCACAATAAATTACGAGATTCTTTGCGCGGTTTCCCCGCGGGTGCCAAGGCTGTATTACGAGGACTGAAAATGAAAAACGATTTGCGGCGCGAAATATTAAATAAAAGGCTGCTTATTGATTCGCACGACATACAGGTGTTTAGCGGCGCTATAATCCAGGCGCTCCTTAACCTTGAGATTGTAAAAAACGCTCGGTGTATAATGGCGTACTGCGCGCATAAAAACGAACCGGAGCTTTTCGCGCTTGCAAACGCGCTGCTTGACATGGGCAAGAGCATAGCTCTTCCTTACGTTACCAAAGACGATAATCTTATAGCGGTGGATTACTGTTTTGATTCCGTGATGAAAAGCAATGTTTTCGGCATAGCCGAGCCGGTTATAACCAACGAGAGCGAACAAGCCGAGCCGGATGTTGTGCTTGTTCCCGGTATAGCTTTCGACGAGGCGGGAAACCGCATAGGTTACGGGCTCGGTTATTTCGACCGTTTTCTTAAAGACTCACGCGCGTATAAAATAGGCGTATGCTTTGATATGCAGATTGTGCCGCTCATAAACGCCCGTCCGCACGATGTGCGTATGGATTTGATTGTTACGCAAAGCCGCGTTATACATACCAAGTGTTAAGGGTTACGGCGGGCAAATATAAGGGCAGACGGCTTGTTCGTCCGGCGGGCGCCGCCGCAAGGCCTACCGGCGACAAAGTAAAAGAAGCGCTGTTCGGAGCGATTCAGTTTAAAATAGAAGGAATACGCGTGCTCGACGCCTTCGCGGGAAGCGGCGCGCTTGGCATAGAAGCGCTCTCGCGCGGCGCGGGGCATGTTGATTTTGTCGAAAAGGACAAAAGATGCATAGAGGCGTTGCGGCAAAATATAGAATCCGTAGGCGCGCAAAATTGCCGGCTGCACAAAGGCGATGTTTTTGCTCTTATCGATAAGCTTGGAGTATACGAGCTGCTGCTTGCAGACCCGCCTTACGATTCTAATTATTACGGGCGGCTGTTGTGCTTAGCCAAAGAGCGCCGGATTTTAAAGCAAGGCTCGATTGTTGTAATGGAAACTCACAGAAAGTTTGCTTTTACGCCTCCTTTGGGGTATAATTTGACAAAACGCGCCGATTACGGCGACACATCGCTTTGGTATTTGGTATATGGAGAGAAATGTGAATAAATGCGTATACCCCGGAAGCTTTGATCCTATCACATGCGGTCATCTCGATGTTATTACCCGCGCTGCCGCAATGTTTGACGATTTAACGGTTGCCGTGCTTGTAAATAAAAACAAACAGTCTTCATTTACCGTTGAACGGCGAATGGATTTTATACGCCGCTCAACCGCTCATTTGAACGGCGTATCTGTCGATTATTTTTCCGGTCTTCTTGCCGACTACATGGAAGAACGCGGCGCCAACATTATAATAAGGGGGCTGCGCGCCATATCCGATTTTGAATACGAGTATCAGATGGCGGCGATGAACTCTAAGCTGGCAAAGAATGTGGAAACCATTTTTTTAATGACCGATATCGCCAACTCTTTTTTAAGCTCCAGCATGGTAAACGAACTGGCTTCATTCGGAGGAAATATTTGCGGCCTTGTGCCGGACGAAATAGTAAAGGACGTGCTAAGCAAATATGGCAGGTGAGGATATAAAGCTTTTAGAGTATATAGATGAACTTTGCGAAGAAATTGAATCGAGCTCTAAAGGATTGCTGTCCGGCAAACGGTCTGTGGATTACGGCGTCGTTAAAGATATATTAAATGATATACGCGCGGTTGTGCCGGAAGAATTCAAATTGGCGGCAAAGGTGATAAAAGAGAAGAATACTATACTGACAAGCGCGAGAGAGACTGCCGACGCCGCCTTAAGCAGCGCTAAAGAAACCGCCGAGGCTAAAATAAACTGCGCCGATGAAGCGGCGGAATCAACCGTAAACATGGCAAATGAAACGGCCGGAACGGTTCTTTCCAAAGCTAAGGACGAATCCGAAACACTTCTTGTAAAAGCTAAGGAAGAAGCGGACAATATGCTTGGAGACGCAAAGCGTGAAGCCGAGGAAATTTTGCAAAGCTCGCGGCGGGAAGCCGAAGACGTTTTAAACAGCGCGAAACAAGAGGCGCAAAATATTATTAACAGCGCCGAGGATGAGCTTAGAACGCGTGTAGCGGAAGCCCCCGTGTTAAGAGAGGCCAATATAAAAGCTAACGAGCTTATCAGCGGAGCCGAGAAAAAGTCGGCGGAGCTTCGCGGCCTCGCCGAGAACAATGCCCGAGAGATTGCGGCGGGCGCAAAGGAATACGCGGACGATATACTTGCCGACCTTGAAAAATATCTTTCCGAATATTTAAAACTGCTGAGAAAAAACCGGCTGGAGCTATCCGGCGGAAGGAAAAGCGGTTTTTCGAATACGGCTTTGCCATAATTTTATAAACAAAAGCGCCGATAAAGATAGCGCGGCAAATATCACTCCGCCAAAAGCGGCCGTTTTTGTGTCCTCGGGTTTGAGCGAAGACGCGTAATCCGCAAGCGGAAACAGCGCGAGAAAAAGAGTAATAAGCATAACGCATATTATTGAATGCAGGCTTTTAGCCAAAAGAAACCGTTTCGGCTTAAGCCCGCTGTCCGCGAGCACCGCCCTTGTCTGCATTTGAACGCACGCGCCGCCGAAAGCGACCACGGAAGAGACGAGCAGCAGTTTAAATTCCATACCGGCGGAAAGCGCCGCGATTTTCGCGCAGCCCGCGGTTATTTCTATTCCGCCGGACAGTATTGCTCTTGAGGCATTAGAATCAAGTCCCGCGAGACCGAATACGGGAGAGTACAAAACATTAAGCGCTCTCATAACGCCGGTTACTTCCAATATTTCAATAATAACCGAGAAAAGTATAACGAACCCGCCTATTTTAAGCAAAGTGCGCAGCGATTTCTCGACGCTTTCCGACATCATAGCGCCTATTGAGGGGCAAGCCGCCGCATCGCTCTTAAATCGCCGCAGAGCGTCGCCAAGTTTTAATTTCGGCGCGCCGGAGAAGTAAACGCGCTTTTTCAGTACGCGCAGAAATATACCGGTTATAAAAGCCGAAAGATAATGCGCGGACGCTAAGTATATGCCCGCGTAAGGCGCGTTAAGCATAGCCGTGCCTATCGCGCCTGTTAAAAAGACGGGACCGGCGACGCTTGTAAAACAAATTATGCGCTGCGCGTCCGGCTCGTTTATATGCCCTTTCGCGTACAGCTCTCCGGCAAGACGTGCCCCTACGGGATACCCCGACATAAGCGACGCCATAAACACATAGGCGCCCTCGCCGGGGACGCCCAAAAGCGCGCGGGTTACGGGAGCGAAGAAAAACGACATAAGCCGCACGATTCCTGTCTCCAGCATCATAAAAGAAGATACCATAAAAGGAAAAAGCGCGGGCAGTACGGTATACAGCCACAGGTTTAAACCGTTTTGCGCGCTGCGAATACAATTTTGAGGATAAAGCAGCAGCATTACCGAAAAGACCGCGAAAATAGGTATCAGTACCGCCTTTTTCACCGCATCACAACCTTTTATTAATGATATGAGGGGGCGGCGGGGCGTATGATATCAAGCGGTATTTTAAAAATCCGTTATGAGACGTTCCGTAAAATCACGTCCGGCGCCGGAAAACGGCGGAACGGATTGAGACAGCGCCCAAACGTCCGAAGCGGCGGCGTCGGCGACGGGGTAAGGGGGCGCGCCCGAGGTTATTACGGGAACACGGGCGGAGGCGGAAAGCGCCGAGAGAACTTCGGGGTTTTTAACCCCTATCACGCGGATATGGCTTACGGCGCGGGAATTATGCGCCGCGATATCTTCGCGCGTTATATTAAGCAGAGCGCAGACGAGTATGCGCGATATTCGGGCATAAGTATAGCGTTTTGTTTTTACGCGGGCAATAATATCGGCGCGCGTTTTGCAGCGTTTAGCGGCGGCATAAATCCTGTTTTCAAGCCCTTCCGTAACATCGGGCAGCTTGGCGATGTACGATCGCCCGTTAAGCCTTAACATATGGAGCAGCGGCGCGTCGAATTGTTCGGGCATTACCGGAGCAAGCCCCTTGTCAAGCTTCAACGCTAAAATTTCCGCGCAGGCTTTTGGCATGGCGGACAGCGCTTTGTCGACGCCTCCGGCGAATGAAGCGCGTATGGCGCTCGCGCTCGGAAGATACGCGTCTATATCGCCGCAATGATAACCGGCGCCTTCGCGTTTTACCGCATACGGTACGATATTCGGGTATTTACGCAAAGCTTTTAGGTATTCAATACCAAGAAGCGCCCCGGGCAGCGAAGCCTCGGGCGGCGCTCCTGCCGCGTCCATACGCGCTTTGGGAAAGCTCAAACCCGCGTCCAGCTTTTGCCTTAAAGACTGTTTGTAGCCGTCGCTTTCGCCGTAAAGCGTTTCCGCCAAACTTTTGAGCAGAGAAAGATCATCGGTTTCCGCCCCGAAACAAACCGAGCCCGCGCCCGCCGCCGCAAGAGTTTTTATGCCTCCCTCGGCAAACCCCTGGGCGCTTTGCACCGCCGATATGAGAGGGAGTTCTATCACGGCGTCCGCGCCTCCGGCAAGAGCACATGCCGCGCGCGTCCATTTGTCGAATATTGAGGGTTCGCCGCGCTGCATAAAAAAACCGCTCATCGCGCATATTATATATTTCGCGCCCGTGGCTTTTCTGGCTAAAGCTATGTGTTTTTCGTGTCCCAAATGAAACGGATTATATTCTGCGACTATTCCGCAAATACTCACTAATTACTCCTTTTCAATTCGGTTAGAATTATATATAATAACACTTGGCCTTATTATATATCATAAGAATAATAATTATATTACTTTTTTGTTTTATTTGGAAGGGAGACGGAAAAACATGGGACTTATTAACGATTTGGAAGCGAGGGCGTATGATGCGAAAAAATGCATTGTGCTTCCCGAAGGCTCCGAGAAAAGGATTGTAAAGGCCGCTCAGATTGTCGCGGAAAAGGGGCTCGCGAGAGTGGTGCTGCTGGCAAAAGAATCCGAACTTGCGGACAGCGCCGAGCAGCTATCGAAGTCCGGCATAAACATTATAGACACGGAAAACTCGGACAAAATTGAAACCTACGCCAAAAAGTATTACGAGCTTAGAAAATGCAAGGGCGTAACGTACGAAGAGGCAATGGATACCGTAAAAAAACCCCTGTATTATGCCTGTATGATGATAAAAGAAGGGGAGGCGGACGGTATGGTGGCGGGGGCTGCCAACACCACCGCCGGCGTACTAAGACCCGCGTTTCAGATTATTAAAACATCACCCTGCACATCTGTCGTTTCAAGCTGCTTTATAATGATATTGAAAGATAAAAATTTTGGACAAGACGGCATACTGGTTTTTGCCGATTGCGCCGTAAATCCAAGCCCCGACGCGCAGCAGCTTGCTCACATCGCAATGACAACCGCGCGGACGGCCAAAAAGCTGGCTGGCATAGAGCCCCGTATTGCCATGCTTTCTTTCTCTACAAAAGGAAGCGCCTGCTGCGAGGCGGCTGAGAAGATAGCGTGCGCGGCAAGCCTTGCCAAACAGCTTGATTCTTCTTTATGCATAGACGGCGAGCTTCAGGCGGACGCGGCGCTTATAGAATCAGTAGCCAAGCTGAAAGCCCCGCAAAGCCCCGTGGCGGGAAAAGCGAACATACTGATATTTCCGGACCTCGCGTCCGGCAACATAGGCTATAAGCTTGTGCAGCGCCTGGCGGGCGCGCAGGCGATAGGTCCCATATGCCAGGGGCTTTCCGCGCCGGTAAACGATTTATCGCGCGGATGCAGCGTTGACGATATAGTATCGGTTGTTACCATTACAGCGGTACAGGCAATATAAGGAGAGCATAAATGAATATACTTGTAATTAACGCCGGAAGCTCATCTATAAAATATAAAATGATAGAAATGGAACGGCAGGAAGTGCTGGCGAAAGGTTCCGTTGAACGCATAGGCATAAACGGCTCCGTGATTGCGCATACGCCGGCGGGAAGAAGCAAAGTTACTATAGAGAAAACTATATCGAACCATAAAGACGCAATACAAGAGGTGCTTTTGGCGCTTACCGACAGCGCGCACGGCATAATATCCGGCATGGACGAAATAAGCGCGGTGGGGCACCGCGTTGTTCACGGCGCGGAGCTTTTTTCAGACAGCGTTATTATCGATGATAAGGTTATAAACGCCATAAAGGATTGCTCGGAGCTCGCGCCGCTTCATAACCCCGCGAACCTTATGGGAATAAACGCGTGCAGGAGCATAATGCCGAACGTGCCTATGGTGGCGGTATTTGATACGGCGTTTCATCAGACAATGAAAAGGCACGCGTATCTTTATGGATTATCATATGAAGCTTACACAAAATATCGCGTAAGGCGTTACGGTTTCCATGGAACGTCTCATAAATATGTGGCAAACAGGTATGCGCAGATTACCGGCAAAGATATTGAGGATTTAAAGATAATAACATGCCACCTCGGTAACGGTTCCAGCCTCGCCGCTGTAAACGGCGGCAAGTCGGTAGACACCACCATGGGGTTCACGCCGCTTGAAGGCATTGTTATGGGCACGCGTTCGGGCGATATAGACCCGGCGATTGTGCCTTATCTTATGGAAAAGATGAAAATGAGCCTTGAAGAGGCGATAAACTATTTAAACAAGGATTGCGGCGTATACGGCTTATCGGGCGTTTCAAGCGATTTTCGCGATATACAGCTTGCGAAAAAACAGGGCAACGAACGCGCGGCGGCGGCGCTTGAGGTTTTCTGTTACCGTATGCGCAAGTTCATAGGCTCTTACGCGGCGGCCATGAGCGGAGTTGACGCGATAATATTTACCGCGGGTATAGGCGAAAACGACCATCTTATACGCGAGTGGAGCTTGGAAGGGCTTGAGTTTTTAGGCGCGCGTATAGACAAAGCGGCCAACGATAATATACGCGGCATAGAAAAGCGCATTTCGTCCGCCGATTCGGCTGTGGATATATGGTGTATACCAACCGACGAGGAGCTTGCCATAGCTAAAGAGACATACGCTTTGTGTTTTTGACGGTTGTTGTTTTAAGCGTGTAATATACTTATATTGGCGAATATGCCCGCGCTTGCTTTCCGACATATACAAAGCCATTTGATACCTTTCGCTTGTTATAAAGTCTTTGCGCTTATAACACCCAAAAAGATACTCTATATACACTTGCTTCTTAATGAAATACGCGGGAGAATTTTTTATCTTGATTTTTCAGTGCCTTTCGAATAGAATTATGCGGTACAACAGGGTGAACTGACCGCGTCGGTTCACCCGACGGTTCTATTATATTTTATTTTGTCAGGAGCGGAAAAGATGAACAAAAAATCTGTCAGGGATATTAATGTTAAAGGCAAAAAAGTTCTTGTGCGTGTTGATTTTAACGTGCCGCTTAACGGGCGTGAAATAACTGATGAGACCAGAATAACGGCAGCTATGCCGACAATTGATTATTTACTTGATAATAACGCGAAAGTCATACTGTGCTCTCACCTTGGGCGTCCTAAAGGAGAATTCAAGCCGGAATTTTCATTGGCTCCCGTTGCGGAAAAGCTTGAAGAGATAAGCGGACGCAAAGTTGTGTTCGCGGCGGACGTTATAGGGCCGTCGGCGAAAGCGGCGATTGACAATATGAAACAGGGAGAAATCGTACTGCTTGAGAATCTTCGCTTTCATAAAGAAGAGACGTCAAACGACGCCGGATTCTCTAAAACGCTCGCTTCATACGCCGATATATTTGTAAACGATGCTTTCGGCACCTGTCATAGGGCGCACGCGTCCACCGTTGGCGTCGCCGCGTATATACCCGCCGTATCCGGATTTTTGATTAACAAAGAGCTTGAGGTTTTAGGCGGCGCGGTGGATAATCCCGCAAGGCCTTTTACGGCAATGTTGGGCGGCGCAAAAGTAGCCGACAAAATTGGCGTTATAGATAACCTTATAAATATAGCGGATACATTAATTATAGGCGGCGGCATGGGGTACACCTTTCTTAAAGCAAAAGGCTTTGAGATGGGAAAATCGCTTCTGGATGAGGGAAATATTGATTTGGCGGCTGAATTGCTAAAAAAAGCCGAGCGAAAGGGCGTGGATATATTGCTGCCGGTTGATGCCGTTGTTGCCGACGAGTTTTCGCAAAACGCCAAAACAATGGTTGTGGCAAGCGAGCATATACCCGCCGATTGGATGGGGCTTGATATAGGACCGGCTACGCGTATGCTTTTTACTGACAGGATACGCACATCCCGCACTATTATCTGGAACGGGCCTATGGGCGTTTTCGAGATGCCCGCGTACGCCGAGGGCACCAAGGCTATGGCAAAAGCTATGGCCGAATCCGACGCCGTCACGATTATAGGCGGCGGCGACAGCGCGGCGGCGGTTAAGCAGATGGGATTTGCGGGCGCCATGACGCATATATCGACGGGCGGCGGCGCAAGCCTTGAATTTCTGGAAGGGAAAACGCTTCCGGGCGTTGCGGCTCTTGAAGACTTATAAGCGCGGGGATAATATAAATATATTAAAGGCTGCTCTCTTTTAGAGTAGCCTTTTTATCGGAATACTATATTTTTGGAGGTAATAAAATGAGAAAACCTATTATTGCGGGCAACTGGAAAATGAACAAGACAGCGGACGAAACCACGGCGCTGATAAAGGAGCTTATTCCGTTGGTTAGCGACGTCGATACCGTCGATATAGTCGTATGCCCGACGTTTGTTAATTTATCGGCGGCGCGGGAAGCGCTTTTAGGGTCTAACATAGCGCTGGGCGCTCAAAATATGCATTATGAAAAAAGCGGCGCGTACACCGGAGAAGTATCCGCGGACATGCTGCTTGCGCTGGGCGTAAAATACGTTATTATAGGACACTCCGAAAGACGGCAGTATTTTGGAGAGAGCGACGAAAGCGTGAACAAAAAAACAAAAGCCGCTTTGGAAGCGGGGCTTGTGCCTATAGTGTGCGTGGGAGAGCTTCTAGAAGAGCGCGAGGCGGGCATTACCGCCGAAATAGTGTGCAAACAGACAAAACTGGCGCTTCTCGGTTTAAGCGCGGAGCAGGCGGCGGGCGTCGTTTTGGCGTATGAACCTGTTTGGGCGATAGGCACGGGCAAAACCGCAACTGCGAACGACGCCAACGAGACCATAGGCGCCATAAGAAATGCCGTAAAAGAGGTTTTCGGCGATGATACCGCAAAAAGCGTCAGGATTCAGTACGGCGGCAGCATGAAGCCTTCGAACGCGGCCGAGCTTATGGCCAAGCCCGATATAGACGGCGGTCTTATCGGCGGGGCGGCGCTTAAAGCCGCGGATTTCTGCGGAATAATAAAATATTAATTTGGGGAGACGCATGTCAAAAAAGATTACCGCTCTTTTAATACTGGACGGTTTTGGAGTTTGCGGCGATAAAACCGGCAACGCTATACAAATATCCGGCACACCGGCTATACGCTCGCTTATGTCCAAATTTCCGCATACCGTTATAGGCGCTTCGGGGATTGACGTAGGGCTGCCGGAGGGGCAGATGGGAAATTCCGAAGTCGGGCATTTAAACATAGGCGCCGGAAGAATAGTGTATCAGGAATTAACGCGCATTTTTAACGATATTAACACCGGCGGCTTTTTTGAGAAAAAAGAGTTTATTGACGCGATGCAAGCCGTTAAAAAAAACGGCGCCAAGCTGCATGTTTACGGACTGATATCCGACGGCGGAGTTCACAGCCATTTGGAGCATCTTTACGCGCTTTTAAAACTGGCGAAGCTGCAGGGGCTTAACGACGTATATATACATTGTTTTTTGGACGGGCGGGACGTGCCTCCCGAAAGCGGACTTTCGTATGTGCTTGAGCTTGAGGAGGCGATACGCAAAATAGGTATAGGCACAATAGCGACGGTTATGGGGCGTTACTACGCCATGGACAGGGATAACCGTTTCGAGCGCGTTGAAAAAGCTTATGCCGCTATGGTTCGGGGAGAGGGCGAAAGCGCCGTCTCCGCCGCCGGCGCTGTGCGCGAAAGCTACAAAAAAGGCGTCACCGATGAGTTTGTTTTGCCGGCGGTAATAAAGAAAGACGGAAAACCAACCGCTCTTATAGGCAAAGACGACGCGATTATATTTTTCAACTTCCGTCCGGACAGGGCGCGGGAGATCACAAGGGCGTTTATAGAAGAAGATTTCTCCGCTTTTGAGCGCGCATATTTTCCGGTGCATTATGTGTGCTTAACGCAGTACGACAAAACATTTGAAAATGTACATGTGGCATACAAGCCGCAGAAATTAGAGAATACTTTGGGCGAGTACCTGTCAAAAAAGGGAAAGAGGCAGTTCCGCATTGCCGAGACCGAAAAATATGCGCATGTCACTTCTTTCTTTAACGGCGGAGTGGAAAAGCCAAACGAAGGAGAGGACAGGTTTTTAATCCCTTCCCCGAAAGTCGCGACGTACGATTTGCAGCCGGAAATGAGCGCTTGTGAAATAACCAAAGAGGCTGTGCAAAAAATAGATTCCGGCGAATATGATGTAATGGTGCTTAATTTCGCTAATCCCGATATGGTTGGGCATACGGGCGTGCTTAACGCGGCCGTTAAAGCCGTCGCGACAGTGGATTTGTGCGCGGGTAAGATTATAAACGCTATATTGAGCCACGGGGGAGAGGCGATAGTCACCGCCGACCACGGCAACGCCGAAAAGATTTATGACAAAGACAACGGACCGTTTACCGCGCATACGTCAAACCCCGTGCCTTTTATACTTGTCGGCGAGAGGTATAAAGACGCTAAGCTGCGCTCCGGCGGACGACTCGCGGATATAGCGCCGACATTGCTCGATATGATGGGTTTGGAAAAACCCGTTGAGATGACAGGGACATCGCTTATTATTAAGCCCTAGGGCAAAACGTAATAAAGCGGTATATATTTGAAGGAGTTTTAAATGACAAAAATCAGTATGCCTACACCTCTCGTCGAGATGGACGGCGATGAAATGACGCGGATTATCTGGAAGATGATAAAAGATTATCTTTTAGAGCCGTATATTGAGCTTAACACGGAATATTACGATTTGAGCCTTGTGGAGCGCGACGCCACGGACGACAATGTTACGGTGCAGGCGGCCGAGGCAATCAAAAAGTACGGCGTTGGCGTAAAATGCGCGACGATAACGCCTAACGCGCAGCGTGTTGATGAGTACGATTTAAAAAAGATGTGGAAAAGCCCCAACGGCACTTTGCGGGAAATACTGGACGGAACGGTATTCCGCAAGCCTATACTTGTTAAAGGAATTTTTCCGTCCGTAAGGACTTGGGAAGCTCCCATAACAATAGCAAGGCACGCTTTTGGAGATTTGTACAACGCGCAGGAATGCGTGGTGGAGGGCGAAGGCTCGGCGGAGCTTGTTATAACAAGAAAAGACGGCAGTACGGAGAAACGCTTGATTGCGCAGTTTGACGAGAGAGGCGGCGTGGTGCGCGGTATGTTCAACACCACCAAGTCAATTGAAAGCTTTGCCGCAAGCTGTTTTAATTATGCCTTGGATACAAAACAAGACCTTTGGTTTGCCTCTAAAGACACTATTTCAAAGCTGTACCACCATCGCTTTAAAGATATATTCGAAGAAATTTACATTGAAAAGTACCGGAAACGGTTTGAGAAAGAGGGTATAGAGTATTTCTATACACTTATAGACGACGCTGTGGCGCGTGTTATACGCAGCCGCGGCGGTTTTATATGGGCGTGTATGAACTATGACGGCGACGTTATGTCCGATATGGTGGCGACCGCCTACGGCAGCCTGGCGATGATGACATCGGTGCTGGTTTCGCCTGACGGTCTTTTCGAGTATGAGGCCGCCCACGGCACCGTGACCCGCCATTATTACCGCCATCTTGAGGGGGAAGAGACGTCTACCAATTGCATGGCCACTCTTTTCGCGTGGACGGGCGCGCTTGCCAAGCGCGGCGAGATTGACGGGAATACTGAGCTTATAGAATTCGCGCAAAGAATGGAAGCCTGCGCTATAAAAGCTATTGAACAGGGCATTATGACAAATGATTTGTATGTTTTAAGCGAGATTGAAAATAAGCAGGCGGTAAACACGGAGGAGTTTATTAAGCAGATTAAGAAAGCATACGAGAAAATGACGGGGGAAGTCAAATGAGTTTATACAGCCGGTGGAGGGCAATGGCGGAGGCGGAGAGAACCCCGCAGCAAGACAAAGCGTTTTGGGACGAGTACTTTGGTGCGGAAACAAAAGCGTACAAAAAGATTCTTGACAGGAAAAGCGATTTTTTTAGCGATAAACTGTCCGCTCTGGCGGAGCAATTTGAAATGAGTCTGGAAGTATTTTCCGGATTTATGGACGGAATTAACGGCAGCCTAGAAAAACCCTGTGAGCTTGAAAAGCTAAAAGACGGCACGGAGATTAACTTGGAAGTAAACTTTGACAAGCTCTATTATAATATGCTTGAAGCCAAGGCGAAATGGCTTTATTCGCTCGAAGAATGGGACGGTATATTAACAGGTGAGCAAAGGCGGGCGATAAGGGATAAATGGAGGCTTGACAAGCAGGCGGTATCCGACAAAACAGGGCGTAACGAGCCATGCCCGTGCGGCAGCGGCAAAAAATACAAAAAGTGCTGCGGAGCAAGTTTATAAAACCGCTTGAAACAAAGCGCATATAACATGTGTTTTCTCGTATTGACTAAACAAAGCTTGAGTGTTAAAATAGCAAAGTGCCAAAAAAACGGGCGGTTGTTTTTTGGTTTTCGCAGGCGGGCGTGGCGGAATTGGCAGACGCGCCAGACTTAGGATCTGGTGCCATACGGCGTGGGAGTTCAAGTCTCTTCGCCCGCACCACAAATGCCGAAAGGGAGTGGCTTTCAGCGGCAAAGCGCGCTGCCAAGGTTAAAGCCGCTGGTCTAAAATCCCGTCTTTCGTACTGGTATACGCGGGTGTAGCTCAACGGTAGAGCCCCAGCCTTCCAAGCTGGTCGCGTGGGTTCGATTCCCATCACCCGCTCCAAATTGAAAGAGACCGGTCAGTATATATATTTGCGATTTATAAACGGAAAGGGAATCGAACGCGAGCATGCCGCCGCCGGTGGCGGATGAAGGCGTGCGAGACGGCGTGAAAGCGAACGAAGAGAGCGGAGCGATTCCCATCACCCGCTCCAAATTGAAAGATGCCGGTCAGTATATATATTTGCGATTTATAAACGGAAAGGGAATCCCCGCACCAAGAGCACATTTATACGGACGATTAGCTCAGTCGGTAGAGCACCTGACTCTTAATCAGGGTGTCCAGGGTTCGAGCCCCTGATCGTCCACCATTGCAATCAAATCCGAACCCTTTCTTTTTAGGAGAGGCGTTCGGTTTTTTTGTTTTTTTGGCATCTCTAAATATAAAACGGATTGGGCGACGTCCTTTCTAAACAAACAAAACAAATGATTGCCGATACTTCATGTCTTGTGTTATGATATTTTATACAGGTATGGCTTATTTAAGTAAATAGTATTTTTAAATTAACATAATACCGTTAATAAGGAGCAGCGTAATTTAATGAAGAAAACTATCGTTACCGTTTTATTATTTTTGGTTTTATGGTGTTCCGGCTGTCAGCCAACGCCGGATAAAGAAATCGTTGTTGGAAAGAATGATTTTGCAGCAAAAATCGTAAGCTCGGATGAAGCTTTAGCGATATATGAAGCGACGGAAATCTGGCAGGAAGAATTTCAATCGAATGATGAAAAACTGTCGGTGATAATTGACGCCCCTGTCACAGTTCCAAATGTGAATGCGTTTCCGGTAGTTAAAATCCGTCCGATGGTGATTACTCAGGAACAGGCAGACATAGTGATTAAGGTTTTGCTCGGCGGGGCAACGCTTTACGAAAAGTCAGTCAAGACAAAGCGGGAAATTACAGATGAGATACTCAGAATAAGGCAGTATATTGCTGATCCCAATACAGATTTTAATATAAGTAAGGACGCGAACCCCGAATACTATGCGGAGGTGCTTGCGGATTTTGACGCGCAGATACGGCGGCTTGAAATAGAATATGAAACCGCTCCGGACTCATATACCCCAAAGGAGGCGTCGAACCTATTTGTCAGCGAAAAGGATAACCTTTTGGCGGAATCAGTTATCACTTGGGAACAATACGAACAAATAACGGATTTCGGCGTTATTGAGGGAGAGGCCGACCTGGGGAATGGGAAGTCAGTGTATTTGAATATTATGACCGATGAGTATTTTCTTAATAATAGAATAATTTTTTTCAATACTCAATATGAACTATCCGCAAGCGAAACCATTTTGTTAAATGACGCTGTATGTATCGCAAAAGATATTATAACACAAATAGGCTTAGGAGACATGGAAGTTGCGGCGTCTCATACATCAGCGAGCAACAACAGTTTCGTATTGTATTTTACGCGCAATGTTATGGGTATTCCCACCAATTATGCGTCGGAAACCGATTTTAGTAATAACGAACCCATATATAGCCCGCCATGGTATGAAGAAACGCTTGAGGTTGAGGTAGATAACACCGGCTTATGCAGTTTGTACTTATCGAACCCCATAGAGGTTACTGAAATTATAAACGCCAATGCCGCACTTTTGCCTTTTGAGAAGATACAGGAGATTTTTAGAGAACAAATACAGTACAAGAATCTATGGTTTGATAATCCGGATGTTGTTTAACGAAAAATATTTATTACGTACGCTGCGCTGGGCATGGTTGAAGTGGCAGAAAAAAACAGTATGGAAGAAGGGATGCTGGTTCCGGCCTGGGACCTGATGGGATACAGCATCGATAAGTATAAGCCCGGAGTATCACGCGAGTATTATGGCTTGGATGAGAACAATGAGTTTATTGACAAATCTTTTGCCAAGAGCATGATCACCATAAACGCGATAGATGGGAGCATTATTGAAAGAACTTTGATGAGCTGAAACAAATCGGGGGAGTTGTATTGGTTACATACGAGTTCTAAGAAATACACATTATGGTACAATATACAAAGAAGCCGATATATCCGGCCGGCTTTGCGGCGCGGTTATGTAAATCGGCGGTTTAAAATAAGGAGGATGTTATGGAAAAAACAAAATTGACAATACTGGTATCGGTAATTATCACTCTTATCGCGGCGGTGCTCGTTTTTAATATCATTATAATGACCAACGGCTTTAATGCTCCCGCGGCAAGCATTATAGGCTCGGTTGACGTGAAAGCCGATACGGTTGAGGTTTACGGGCAGGGGCGGATATCCGCGGCGCCGGACGTTGCTTACTTAACATTAGGTGTGGAAAACCTCTCTATAGACCCGAAAAAAGCGCAGGAAGACAATTCGGCAAAAATGGAAAACTTGATAAACGCGTTGAAAAATGCCGGTATAGATAACGCCGACATACAGACAAGCAGCTACGAGGTGTACCCAAGAAATAGGTATTCAGAGCTTGAGGGGTTTACCGTAACAAATCTTGTTACAGTAACGCTTAAGGACGTTGGCAAAGCGAGCGAAATAATTAAAACTGCATATGACGCCGGAGCAAATTATTTCAGGAACATCAGTTTTGATATTTTAGACCGTAAGCAGCTTTATATGCAAGCGCTGGATATGGCAAACGGCAGGGCGTTGGAAAAAGCGGAAAAACTGGCGGCGAATATGGACAGAAGGTTGGCGGGAGTCGTCAGTTTAAGCGAAGGAAACAGCGGAGGCAACACGCCGTATTATATACAGTTTAGCAATTATGATTATGCCGCCGCCGCCCCGGCTTTAAGCGACGGCGGTATTATATCATCGGGCGAACTTGAGATAACGGCAATCGTTTATATAGTATACAGGCTTAACTAGGCCGGGGCATTGATTTGCGCGTGCGGTTTGTGATATGCTAGGCGCGGCGATAAGCGCAATTCCTCATACTATAAGATTGGAAACAAAAACATGGAAAAAGTGCATCTGACCCGCAGGCAAAACACAGTACAGTTTATTAAGTTTACGCTCTTTTCAGTATTCGCCGGTTTAATACAGATTGTCAGCTTTACATTGCTAAACGAGATTATTGATACCGGGCATGGCATCGTGGCCGGAAACATTCCGCAGCGAATACGGCCCAAGCTATTTTATAGCGCTTGTGCTCTCCGTGATATATAACTTTACAATAAACCGGAGATTTACGTTTAAATCCGCCGCCAATATTCCCGTCGCCATGCTTAAAGTTTTCGGCTTTTACTGTATTTTTACGCCTTTGTCCATCTGGTGGGGCGATGCTTTAACAACAAACGGATGGAACGAATATGTCGTTCTGGCCGGCACGATGGTAATTAATTTTATTACGGAATTCTTATTTACCCGGTTTGTCGTTTATAGAAACCGTATGTTTACAAACAAAGCCGGACAAGCCGAGATTAACGGCAACGTCCGTTAAACGCCGTCTTAACGCGCCGGTTTTACACCGTAATATTCGAAAAGCAAGCATGGCAATCGCCGTGCTTTTTTTGTATCTCTTTGCCGCCGCCTGCCCCGATTACAACGCTTTGTCATAGGCGAGCGAATACCTAAAGCAAGCTCCGAATACATTTTTCTCAAAGCCGTATACTAAAGTAACAAGGAGAATTGCTCGCATGACAGAGATAGTCATAATGATACAGCTGGGCGTCAGCATAATAATAGGCATTTATTTTTTCAGCCAGCTTAAAACAAAAAGGATAACAAAGGTAAGCTTCGACGGCGAATCAAAAGCTCAGATGGAGCGCTTGAGAAAGCTTCGCGGCATACGGCTTAACATACCGTTGTCCGAAAAAACGCGTCCGCAATGCTTTGAAGAAATAATAGGGCAGAAAGAAGGCATAATGGCGCTGTCCGCGGCGCTGTGCGGCGAGAACCCGCAGCATGTGCTTATATACGGTCCTCCGGGAATAGGCAAAACATGCGCCGCCCGGCTGGTGCTTGACAAGGCCAAAATGGGCGAGTTATCGCCGTTTATGCGCGACGCGAAATTTATTGAGATAGACGCCGCCTGCCTGCGATACGATGAGAGGAACATAGCGGACCCTCTTATAGGCTCGGTACACGACCCGATATATCAGGGAGCGGGCGCGTACGGCATAGCGGGCGTGCCGCAGCCAAAGGAAGGCGCTGTTACACGGGCGCACGGCGGCATATTGTTTCTCGACGAAATCGGGGAGCTGCATCCGTATCATATAAACAAGCTGTTAAAGGTGCTGGAGGACAGGCGCGTTTGTTTCGACAGCGCTTATTACAGCAAGGAAAACAAGAACATACCGCAGTATATACACGATATATTTTCTAAAGGAATGCCGGCTGATTTTCGCCTTGTCGGCGCCACCACAAAATCGCCCCGTGAAATACCTTCGGCTATACGTTCGCGCTGCATGGAGATATACTTTCGCCAGCTGTATCCCGATGAAGTGATAATTATAGCGAAAAACGCCGCGGTGCGCGCGGGCTGCAAAATAAGCCCCCAAGCGGCGGAGCTTATAGGCGAATACGCCGCTAACGGGCGGGACGCGGTAAACATTGTTTCGATGTCCGCGGGCGTCGCGCGTGAGAAACATTCGGAAGAAATTAAACTCGAGCATGTTTTATGGATAATCGAAACGGGTAAATACACAAAACGCCCCGTGCTTCGCCTTGGCCGAAGCGGCGCAGGCTGCGTAAACGGGCTCGCCGTGTACGGCAGCAGTATAGGCACCATAATAGAAGTTGAGACTGTCGCGGTAAAATCCGCCTCCGGCAGTCTAACTATTACGGGGCTTGTGGACGAAGAAGAGATGGGTTTCGAAAGCAGAAAGTTTCGCAGGAAAAGCTCCGCTAAAAGCTCGGTGGAAAACGTGCTTACGGCGCTTCAGAAAAACTTCGGCATAAACCCCTCGGAATATTATATACATATCAACATGCCGGGCAGCGCCCCTATAGACGGTCCGTCCGCGGGCATGGCTATCGCGGTGTCGGTGTTTTCGGCGGTTACCGGAAGAAGCGTAATGCGGGGCGTCGCCATGACGGGCGAGATTTCCATAAACGGCTGCATAAGAGCGGTAGGCGGCGTAAAAGCCAAGGTGTCGGCGGCGCGGCGCGCAGGCGCGTCTTTGGTGCTAATCCCCAAAGAAAACATGGAGGATATAAAGGGTACGGAAGGGGTGCGCGTTATCGGAGTTAGGCATATAAGCGAAGTAATAAAAACGGTGTTCGCAAAGCCGCGTTCGCGTACCGATGAAGTTTTAAGCGCTCAGGGAAGTTACACCACGCGCACAAGCGAAAAATCCGCCGCGTCACAGGATACGAGAGAATAAGCGACGCCGCGCACGCCGCCGGTTAAGGCGCCCGCTATGCTGTCCGCGTGAAGGTGTCCGTATACCACATGTTCGGCCGCGTATTTTTCAAACATATCGGTGAAGCCGGTGGGAGTGCCGGAGCCGTCCGACGGTGGGTAATGCATCATTCCTATAAGCCTGGCGTCCGGAGCGGCTTTTTTGGCGCTACGAAGGGACAGCTCAAGCCGCATTGTTTCGCGTATGTATACTTTTTCGTCGGCGCTTGCCTGATACTGGCGATTACCCGGGCAAACCCAGCCCCTTGTGCCCGCTATAACAAATTCGCCGAAGTCTATACAGTTGTTCTGCAAAGCGTATGTGTTGTTGAACAAAAGCGCTTTAACCGAGGTAAGAGAGCTCCACCAGTAATCATGGTTGCCCTTCAGTATCACTTTTTTGCCCGGCATCGCGCATATGGCGTCTAAATCAACCCGCGCCTCATTAAGGCGCATAGCCCATGATAAATCCCCGGGCAGAAGCACTATGTCACGCTCCGAAACAAGGCTGTTCCAGCTTTGCCGTATTTTATTCCAGTGGTTTTCCCATTGCCTGCCGAATATACCCATGGGTTTGTAGCATTGGCCGGAAAGGTGCAAATCGGATATCGCGTATATTTTCATGTTGTAAGCACCTTTTCAACTTCGCCGAGCAGCTCTTTTGAGCCGAATTTTTTAAAAGAGGACACCGGCACGACGGGGTAACTTACCTTAAGCGCGTCAGTAATGCGCGAGGTATATTCGTGCCTTTTTGTTTTGGCAATTTTGTCGGCTTTGGTGGCGGCGATAATTACAGGCCAGCCAAAATGCGACGCGTAATTTATCATAAGGGTATCATTTTCTGAAACGGAATGCCTTATATCTATTAATACAAGCAGAGCGCGCAGCCGTTTTGTGCTTGAAAGATAAGATTCTATCATGTGTACCCAGCTTTTTTGTTCATTTTTGGAGGCTTTCGCGTATCCGTAACCCGGCAGATCTACCAGTATGAAGCTCTCGTTGACAACAAAAAAATTAATGAGCCTGGTTTTGCCGGGCGCGGAGCTTGTCCGAGCCAGTTTGAAATTGCCTGTAAGGTAATTGATAAGCGTGGACTTGCCTACATTGGATTTTCCGCATACGGCAATCTCGGGCATACCTGTATCGGCATATTCGTTTTTTACGCTTTTTTGGAAACGCGCGCTTTTTATATGCATGTCAGTCCTTATTTACGGCAAGCGCAAGCACTTCGCTAAGCTCTGAAACAAGATGAAACCGCAGGTTTTTTCGTAAACCGGAGGGAAGTATTTTTAAATCCTTTTCATTGCCTTTAGGTATTATTACTGTTTTTATATCCATTTTCAGCGCCGCCAGAGCTTTTTCTTTTATACCGCCTACCGGCAGCACCCGTCCCGTTAATGTCAGCTCGCCGGTCATCGCTATGTCTCTTTTAACGCTGCACCCGCAAAGGGCGGATATAAGAGCGGTGGCGATGGTTATACCCGCGGACGGTCCGTCCTTGGGTATGGCGCCTTCGGGAAGATGTATATGTATGTCGGTGGTATCTATAAACTCTTCTTTTATGCCGAGCGTTTCGCTGCGCGAGCGCACGTAGCTTAAAGCCGCTTTCGCGGATTCCTGCATTACTTCGCCGAGCTTGCCTGTAAGCAGCAGCTTGCCTTTTCCGCGCATTTTGATAGCTTCAACAACAAGCGTCTGACCGCCGGCGGCAGTCCAAGCCAAGCCGTTTACAACGCCTATACGGTCTTCCCGCTCCGATTCGGCCTGTGTATAAACGGGAGGCCCCAAGTACCGCGGGAGAGTGCTTTTCCTTACTGTTATCCTTTTGCGCCCCGAATCGGTAGTCAAATCGACGACACATTTGCGGAACACCGCCGCGATTTTACGCTCAAGCTCGCGCACGCCCGCCTCTCGCGTGTATTTTCGTATAATTTCAACCAGAGCGCCGCCCTCTATTATTGCCTCGTTTTCATCAAGGCCGTGGCTTGCAAGCTGTTTTTTGATAAGATGGTTTTTTGCTATGCCTATTTTTTCAAGCTCCGTATAGCTTGACAAATCTATTATTTCCATACGGTCAAGCAAAGGCGCCGGTATGCCGTCGTAGCTGTTCGCCGTCGTTAAAAACATAACATGCTCAAGGCTGAACGGCAAATCAAGGTAATGGTCGCGAAAACTGTTGTTTATTTCGGGATCTAAAACTTCCAGCATCGCGGCGGCGGGGTCTCCCCTGAAATCGCTTGCCATTTTATCTATCTCGTCAAACAAAAACACGGGGTTTTGGCTGCCCGCCTGTTTTATTGACGATATTATGCGCCCGGGTATGGCGCCTATGTAAGTGCGCCTATGGCCGCGTATCTCCGCTTCGTCACGAACGCCGCCAAGCGACGTGCGCACGAATTTGCGCCCCAAAGCGCGGGCTATAGAGCGCGCCACGGACGTTTTTCCCGTCCCGGGAGGCCCCACAAAGCACAATACCGGACCGCGCAAATCGTTTTTGCGCGCCAACACCGCTATATATTCTATTATCCGGTCTTTTAGCTTATCAAGCCCGAAGTGGTCTTCGTCCAGTATTGCGCGCGCGTGAACAAGGTCAAGATTATCCCGCGTCATTACGTTCCATGGCAAATCGAGTATCCATTCCACATACGAGCGGATTACTCCAAGCTCGGGAGAACCGAGAGACAGTTTTTCCATACGAACAATTTCTTTGCGCGTTCTTTCACGTATATCGTCGTCCACATCAAGCGCCTCAAGCCGGTGCAGCAGTTCTTCCGACTCGGATTTTATGCTTCCCGCTTCACCAAGTTCGCTTTGTATAGCGCGCATCTGTTCGCGGAGAACATATTCTTTTTGAGACTTATCTATTTGTTTTCTTACTTTATTTCTTATTTCATTTTCTATTTCCGTTATTTCAAGCTCTTCCGTCAGCACTTCCACGAGAATTTCCATACGTTTTTCAATATTTGTGCATTCCAGTATGCGCTGTTTGTCCTCGAGCTTAAAGAAAATGCCGGAGGCGATAACGTCTGCCATCTGCCCTAAATCTTTAACATTATTTACGGATGCTAAAATCTCAGAGGATATCTTTGCGCTTATATTTACCAGCTTTTCAAAAAGCCTTAAAACCATGCGCTTTAAAGCCTGAAGTTTTGCGCTGCCGCCATCTTCGGCTTCGCTTTCAAGGCGTTCGGCCTCAACCTCAAGATAAGCTTCCGTCTGAGTAAAAGCGCTTATACGAGCGCGGTATATACCGGAGACGAGAACGCGTATTATATCTCCGGGGAGCTTTAGTATCTGCTTAACTTTTGATACCGTGCCTACCTCGTAAACATCGTTTTCGCCGGGGTCATGCGTATCCTTGTCTTTTTGCGCGGCAAGAAAAATTGTCTGATCGTTTTCCATCGCTATCTCCAGCGCGGCGATAGATTTATCGCGGCCTACTTCAAAATGAAGCGCCATATGGGGGAATACTATTACGTCGCGCAAAGCGACCATCGGCATCTTGCTTGCCATATCCGCCTCCCTGGAAAGACTTAAATCAAATTGTTATGCTGGAGTATTATACATTATAAAAACCGCGCCTGCAACTTATCGCGCGGCAAAACGGCAAAGGCAGACTGTATCAAAAACACCAATCATAAGAGCGCCGCCAAAAAAGACTATAGCTTTTACAACGGCAGATACCCGTGATATAATTTAAAAATGCAATATATCGGAATTATTATTTTTTATTAGGAGAAAGATGATGAACAAAGTTAAGATTATGACGGACAGCACTGCCGATCTGTCCTACAGCATGATTGAACAGCTTGGAATTGAACGAATGCCTATGCATATCATTCTGGGTGACAAATCTTTACCTGATGATAAAAACCTAAAAAGCGGGGATTTGTTCAAGTTTGCGGACGAAACCGGTACGCTGCCAAAATCCGCGGCGGTAAACGAGTTCCAGTTCGCGGAGGTTTTTAAAAAATGGATTGACAACGGACGCGACATTTTTTTTACGGGCATAAGCAGCAAACTTTCGGCCACCATGCAAAATGCTTTGGTAGCCGCGGAGCGGTTTGACAAAAACCGCATATCGATTGTAGATTCGTTAAGCCTATCGACGGGAACCGGACTGTTGGTGCTGGAAGCGAGCGATATGGCGCGGTCGGGCGCGAGCCTCTCGGAGATAAAATCGCATATTGAGCGTATGCGCGAAAAAGTTCAGGCCAGCTTTGTTGTGGATACTCTTAAGTATCTTTATATGGGCGGAAGGTGTTCGCGGCTGCAATCGATAGTCGGGAGTCGTCTTAAAATAAAGCCGATGCTCGAACTGAAAAATGGCGAGATTGTGCCCGGCCAGAAATTCCGTGGAAGCAACTATATTGAAAAATACTGCGAGACGGTAATGGAGAACGCCTCGGGAATAGACAGGAAACGTATTTTTGTTACGCATTGTATGGCGGAAAGCGCTTTGAGGGTAAAAGAGATGCTTAAGACGGATTACGGTTTTGAAAATGTGATGCTGACGGACGCTTCGCCGACAATTTCCACTCACTGCGGCCCGGGCACATTGGGTATACTGTTTTTGTACCGGTGATATGTTTTATGCCTATATACTAAAATGCGCGGACGGCAGCCTTTATTCGGGCTGGACGGACGACCTTGCAAAAAGAATACGGGTGCATAATTCGGGAAAGGGCGGCAAATATACCCGCGGCCGCCTTCCCGTTTCGCTGTTTTATAACGAAATTTTTCAAACGCGCGGCGAGGCTATGCGGCGCGAATGCGCTTTTAAAAAGATGAGTAGAAACGATAAGCTTAAACTTAAATTATAAAAACTGCCGGCATTTTAAACGGCGATTATCGGTTTGCTTGAAAAAAGTTTGGCGGCATACTGCCATACTGACTATTTTAATATTTGTTTGTTTGTGGTATAATCAAAATCACTGTAATTATCAATATTATTCTTACAAAAGTAAGGGAGTCGGTATGAAACGGATACTAATCGTTGATGACGAGCCGAGCCTTATAAAGGGGCTTAGGTTTAATCTTGAACAGCAGGACGGCTATACCGTGGACGAGGCGCTTGACGGTCAGCAGGCGCTTGATAAGTTCGCGGCCAATAAGTACGACCTTGTTCTGCTGGACCTTATGCTGCCGAAGCTGGACGGAATGGAAGTCTGCCAGAGAATACGCAGCATATCAAATGTTCCGATTATTATGCTCACAGCCAAGGACGACGATATGGACAAGATTATGGGGCTTGAGTTCGGCGCGGACGACTATATGACCAAACCTTTTAACATGCTGGAGTTAAAAGCGCGTATCAAAACGGTTTTCCGGCGTGTTGAGGGGAACGAAAAAACGCGCGGGTCGGAAATTCTGCGCGCGCGCAATATGGCGGTGAACCTTGAAAACAGAAGCGTTGAGATAGACGGCAACGATATTCCGCTAACCGCCAAGGAATTTGATTTGCTCCAGCTTTTTATAACGAACAAGGGCAAGGTGTACGACAGGGAAAAGCTGCTTGAGCTGATATGGAAATACGAGTACATGGGCGATTTGCGCACCGTCGACGTACATATCCGGCGGCTCCGCGAAAAGATAGAAAGCAATCCGGCAAAACCCGAATTTATAATGACCAAGTGGGGAGTGGGATACTATTTTTCGGATAAATAGCTTTCTGTACTCGATACGGTGGCGGTTTGTATTAATATATCTTATTGTGACCGCATCGGCATTCGCAGCGGTCACTTTTGCGATAACGTATTTCGCCGAGGATTACCTTGTCGGGCTGCGCGTGCGTGACCAGCTTAAAAACACTAACCAGGTGTCGGTAAGCATGGCGCCTCACCTGCACAGCGGCAACGCTAAACGCATGTTCGATCTTGCCGAGGAAAGCTCGTTAAAATACGGCGGGCGTTTTCTTGTGCTCAACAAATCCGGAATCGTGCAAACTGACAGTTTTTCCATACTGGGCGGACGCAAGCTGGAATACAAAGAGATATCAGACGTGCTGCTTGGGCCTGCCGATACGTCGTACGGATTCTACGAAATAGACGACGGACTCGGCGAACCTTTTTTTGCGGTATACTATACATCGGCTATTGTTTACGATACACAGACCATAGGGGCGGTGCTTTTTGCCGCGGACATACAGGACGTTGTAAACCTAACGCGGGAGTTTGTGGGCATAGTCGTGCTGATTGCCGCGGGCGCATGTATAATAATCGCGGCGCTGTGCATAGTTATTTCGGGATATATAACGCGGCCTATAAACGAGCTTAAATCCGTGGCTATGTCTATATCGCGGGGGAACCTGCACCAGAGGATAAGAGTAACGGGCAAAAGCGAAATGGCGGCGCTTGCCGACACATTCAATACAATGAGCGAGAGGCTTGAGAACCTTGACAGAAAGCGCAGCGAGTTCGTATCCAACGCGTCGCACGAGTTAAAAACGCCTTTAAGCTCCATGAAAATACTTATAGAGTCGCTTTTGTATCAGGACGGCGTTGACGAGACAATATACAAAGAGTTTTTAAGCGATATTAACAAAGAGATAGACAGGCTGAGCGAAGTTATATCGGGGCTGCTGACGCTTGCGAAAACAGACAGCGAAACGGAAGCGCTAAGGCTCGATAAGATATTGCTAAGCGAGCTGCTTTATAAGTCCGTAGCCGCGCTTAAGCCTATTGCCGGCGAAAGCGGTATTTTATTGTCTTATTCCGTGCAAAACGATATGGTAATAGAGTGCGACGCGCTAAAGGTTATGCAGGCAGTCATGAATCTTATTGACAACGCAATTAAATATACCGATAAAGGCGGCAGCATATCCGTAACGCTGCAAAAATCAGGCGTGTTTGCCGCTGTTTCGGTAAAGGATAACGGATGCGGCATACCCGAATCCGAGATTGAGCATATTTTCGACAGGTTTTACCGTATAGACAAGGCGCGGGCGCGCGGCACGGGGGGCAGCGGGCTCGGGCTGCATATAGCGAGAAAAATAGCGCTGCTTCACGGCGGAAGCATAGAAGTTAAGAGCGAAGAGGGACGCGGCAGCGTGTTTACGCTGTACCTGCCGAAAACGATATAAAGGAGATAATATGGCAAAGAAATTAATAATTACAGGCGTTGCCGCGCTGATTATTATTATGGCGCTGTGCGGCTGCGGCTCTTCCGCCAAAAAGCCTTTTCAAAATATGCCGGATATTAACCCGAAAGCCGAGTCCGCCAATAAGGATACTGTAAATGTCGCGCTGTATTATTGCTACAACGGCGAAAGGCTGCTCGCCTCCGAAACGCGCGCAATAGAGGTGCCGGTAAACGATTCGCTTGAGGCCGCGGTAGTACGGGCTATTATAGCGGGGCCATCGGCGGAGATGGACGAATTGAGCGGTCTTTTTTGGGACGGCGTTAAGCTTATAAGAGTGGATTCGAACGCCGATATTTTTTTCGTAACCTTAAGCGAGGAGTTTATAACGACAACCCCCGCCGCGGCGGTTCTCGATGAGCCGAACACACAGGAGCGTAAAAAGCTTGCCATTTATTCCATAGTAAACACCATAGTTGAAATGGGCAAATTCTCGCGCGTACAGGTATATGTGGACAGGCAGGGGGGCGTTGGCCAGCGCATAACGCTTGTTGAAGCCGGCTGGAGCGACGAGAACACAACGCATCTTGAGCCGCTTCCGCGCAATCAGTCTATTATTTTAACGCCTCAGAACACGCTTGTGCAGGCGCTCGATTCTTACTCTAAAAAAGACTGGACGCGTCTTTATGATTTTACGGCTTATATGAGCAAGGACGGCTCAATAAAACCCGATATAACTGATTTTTCCGCGGCGCTTGCCGCAACGGGCAATGTGCTGGACAGCTTTTTTGTTACCGATGCGAACGTTTCATTGAGCGGACAGTCCGCGGTGGTTATGCTCGATTACACGTTAAGCACAAGGGAAGGGGATTCGGTAACGCGGTCGGGCATACCCGTCGTTCTTGTCAGGGAACATGAGATTTGGAAATTAACATACGCATCGCTTGTCGACGTGCTTATAAACGTGGGGTATAGATATGGTTAAAAGGCTGGCTTTGGCCGCGCTGGCACTGTGCTTTTTATTATGCGGCTGCAGCGTTATACGCGAAAGCGGCAGGCAGGGCGAGAAAATACCGGTAAGCGCGCTTGATTTAAGCGGGCTTGAGTATTACGGCAGAGTTGATAAATCGGCTGTATATTTTTTCAACGAAACAAGCGGCACGTTAACCGCGGAGCTTCGCACACTCGTTATAGACCAGGATACCAATCCGGCGCAGGCGGCCATAGAGCAGCTTTTAAGGGGTCCTTCAAACGAAAGCTTAAAAGGCGTCGCTCCCGAGTATATGACACTCGAATCAATTGAGTTCTCAAGGGGAGTAGCCAACATATATTTTAATTACGACGGCGCGCAAATGCAGCCGCGGCAGGCGTATCAGCTTGAACTGGCTATAACAAACACCGTAACGGATATTTTAGGCGCGTCTTATATCTGCATATTCTACAACGGCGCGAGAGCCGGATTTATGGGATATCCTTCGGCGCCTTTGCGGAAACAGACGGGCGGCATAGAAGAGGCCTTTCTAAACGCGTATGCCAGATTCGTGCCGGAAACTCAAAATGTGAGGGAAAACGCGGAGCAGCCGGTTGAAACGCCGCGTCCCAGAACAAGCGAGATTTCAACGGTGCTTTATTTTGTCTCAACCAGCGGACAGTACATATTGCCGGAGGTGCGCACCATTAAGTACACCGAGGAGAATTATGTAAGCGCGCTTATTGACGAGCTGCGCAAAGGCCCCCTTAACACATCGAGTATGGAAAGCCCTTTTTCAGGCAAATCGCAGCTTATTTTAGAGCCGGAGTTCGAACAGATAAGCGACGGCGGTTTAAGCCTTAAGTTATATTTCGACAACCGCCCGGTAAGGTCTGAATTTTTGCTGCAGGAAGAGATGGCGCTCTCATACGCGGCGCTTATATATACGATAACGGGATTTATACCAAACGTACAGAGAATAGAAATATACGAGGGCAGCACGCTTATTACGGCGCAGGGCGCGCCCGACGGAAAGTTTATAAGAAGCAACTACAAAGGATATATAGGCAGCAGCATACCGCTTTATTTCGCGGACAGGAACAGCGACCTTCTTTTAGAGGTACACCGCAGCCAGGAGCAGGGAAGAACATGGAGCGCGAAAGCGCGGATTATAGAGCTTCTGCGCGGCCCGCTTGAAAAAGACGGTAACAATGTTTGGCCTGTTATGCCGTCCGGCGTAACGGAGGACGATATACTTGCCGTTGAGGTTTACAACGACACGGCATATGTAAATTTATCGCGGCGCTTTAAAGACGCGTGCGAAAAACTGTCCGCCAAGAATGAAATGCTTTTGGTGTTTTCACTTGTGAACACCATAACGGCTATGGACGGCATAAGCAAGGTGCAGTTTTTAGTGGAAGGCGAGCAGACGATGGAGCTTGCGGGAAGCCTTTGCATATCCGACCCTTTCCTTCGCAATTTTGGAATAATAAAAAGCGGCGGCTAGACCTCTATGCGTATATTATACTCGGTAAGCCACATGTTAAGCTGCAGCAGAAAGGCGAAAAGCTGGGGTCCCGTCATAAGCTGCCCAAACCACGGCGTTATAATAAGCTGCGAATCGAGCATACCATATACCGTTTCTTTGTCAATCAACGCATGAAGCGGCGCGGCGCCGTCGCCGAGAACCCGCCTTAACGCTTCCGACACAAGCCTTGCGTACTGCGGGCGGTACGTTTCAGTATAAGGGCTTTTTTTTCTGCCGAGTATACGTTCCGGAAGGATATCCTTTGCGCAAAGGCGCATTATTCCCATTTCCATACCGCCCGGGTTTTTTATATCCCAAGGTATATTCCACGCGTACTCGGCGATGCGGTGGTCGCAAAAAGGCATACGCATCTCAAGCCCCCCCGCCATGCCCATTCTGTCGTTGCGGTCGAGAAGATTTGCCATGAACCATTTTATATTGATATAAAACATACGCCGGCGCCGGCGCTCCAAAGCGTTTTCATCTCCGAGAAGGGGCGTTTCCTCCGCCGTATCAAAATAACGCGCCTTGGCGTATTCCTCTATATTTACGCGCGAGAGCGATTTATTCATAATACCGCGCCTTAAGTCAAGCGAATTTGCCCATGGAAACATATCAAGATTAAGCATATCTTCGCGGTAAAACCACGGGTTGCCGCCAAAAATCTCATCGGCGCACTCGCCGGAGTGCGCTTATTCGCAGATACAATTGGGGATTTGCACTTTCAGCTTAATTTCTATGCTTTTGTCTTTGTGGAAATATATCTTTTCAATTATGTGCTCCAACAGCTTCCGGTCGGGTTTGCCGCCGTTTATTATTTTATCCATTATTGACATATATCCGCCGTCCCCTCCGGCGTTTTTGTATTGCGTTTTAAGAGTGCGAATCATACTGTCGGTTCTGCTTATTTTCTCAAGCATGAGGTTTTCCGTTTTCTCGTATTGCGCTGTTTTTATTTCCGGAAATTTCGACGGATTATTAACTAATTCCGAATGCTTTAACAGTATAAACGAACGGTATTCCTCCTCGGCTTTTGTTTTATCTTTACGCGCTTTATCAAGAAGCGTATCTAAATCTTTTGTTTTGTTTTTGCAATCCATACCCGACAAATATTCCTTATAAAAATAACGGGTGTCGCTTAAAAACATTCTTAACGAGAGCAGCAAATCGTTTTCGGAAATTATTTTATTGCCGCATCCGCTTTTGCCGTATCGCACATATTGCGCGCAGTTATACGCCGCCTTATCATATGAGCGTCTTAACATAAGCCCGCAAACATTATGATTGCATTCGGCGCATACGCAAAACCCTTTGAACAAATAATTATTGCCGCTTCCCCTATAGTTCTCTTTGCTTCTTTTTTTTCTTATCTGCTGCACAAGGTCATAATCGGTCTGCGGTATTATTGCTTCGTGATGATTGTAAAACTTTAGATTTTTATCCTTAGGCAAAGCCGCGGCCTTGCCTTTAATGCCCATAACCTCTTTTTTTCTTGTAGTCAACGTGCCGCAGTATATATCGTCGGATAGAATTCGGGCGATGTGGTATGACTGCCAAACAGTGTTTACCCCAAGCCCGTATACGCGTCCCCTCGCTCTATGCGCTCTGTCGTAATACTCGCTGGGGGTGGGGAAATCGGTATTCTCATTTAAGTATTTTGCTATTTTAACATAGCCGCGGCCGTCGAGGTACAAATCGTATATAAGCTTTATGCAAGGCGCGATTTCTGCGTCCGTTTCAAGCAGCACCTTGTCCTTTTTAATATAGCCGTAACGGTTGCCCATAATTAAAGTGCCGCTCTCCTGTTTGGAGCGCAAAACCCTCCGGACTTTTTCCGATGTTTGTATAATAAGCTGTTCGTTGCTCCAGGTTGTAACACCCGTTGTATTGCTGTAAATCTCGCGTCCGTCCGGCACTTCAAGACAGCGGCAGTTCATTCTTTTCAAACGCTCAAACGTCAGCAAAACAACCGATTGTCTTCTTCCTATCCTCGATTCGTCTTTAGTTAGAATTACGGACACTTTGCCCTGTTTAACCAGGTCCATCATTTCTATAAAACCCGGGCGGTCAAACAATGTATCATCGTGCTTTGCCACGGTATACCCGCTGTAGTTATCGTCAACAAAAATTTTTTCAACGGACAGGTTGCCGGCGGCGGCATACTTATTTATCAACTCCGCCTGTGATTCTATGCTTGTATAGCCCTCGTTATCCTCGTCCCTGCTTATGCGGCAGTAACCGACTATCATAAACAACACCCAAAATTACTGCCTGTCAGCAGTTTTTAGTTAAAGCCCTAACCAGCGTTTCCCTATAGTTTCCGGCGCCGCCGACGAAAATTATCACTCTGCTGTTCTTTTTTATTTCGTCAATTTCGCGGCGTTTACAATAAAAAGGCTCGTTTTCCGCCAGATAAATGTTGGCGTATTTTATTTTTCGTCCGCTGAATCCGGTAACCGTCAAGTTATACAACTCCTTTTTAATAGCTATGCCAAAAGTAATTATTTTATCCGAAATATGTGCCGCGCGCTCGTTTATATGCTATAATTATGTTAAATACTGCAAAGCGTTGCGGGCAATAATCGCCGTGCGGAGGTATGGTAATGGGCGAATATCCCAAAAGAGCGCGTATATTGCTGCTGCTCGAATATTTTATAAAGCACACTGACGAACAGAATCCAAAACAGCTGAGTGACATAATAATATATTTAAGTCAAAAAGGCGTAGAGACGGAGCGAAAGGCTTTGTATGCGGATATAGGGCTTTTGCGGGATGTAGGCTACGATATTGTTAAAACATACGGGGGAAAGGCAGCGTATTTTTTGGGGGAAAGACCTCTTGAAATGGCGGAAGCGCAGATATGCGCAAGCGCCGTTTCGGCCGCGCGTTTTGTAACGGAACGAAAGTCGCGCGAACTTATAAGAAAGCTCGCGGACGGGTTCGGCGCGGAGCAGTCGGCTAAATTCCGCAGTAACATGGAGCTTGCGCGAACGCAAAAGACGCGCAACGAAGAGGTATACTACAACGTAGACAAAATAGTTCACGCTCAAGCGATGGGCAAAAAGATATCTTTTCTTTATTTTGAATACATGCCGGATAAAACGCAGCGCCTTAAACGGCAGGGGCGGAGGTATATTGCAAGCCCGTATACTCTTATGTGGTTTGAAGACGCGTATTATCTTATATGCAATATAGACAAGTACGACAATCTTTCGCATTTTAGGGTTGACAGAATAACCCGCGTGGAAACGGAAGAGCAGCCTATTCGCGGCATAAGCGAGGTATCCGAATACAAAAACTACATAGACTTTGACGAATATCATAAAAGTGTTTTCGGAATGTTCGGCGGTAAGCCGCAAAATGTGCGCATACGCTTTTGTGACGAGCTTGCCACCGCGGTGTTCGACCGTTTCGGGCTTGACGTTGATGTGTCCGACGTGGGCGGCGGCGGGTTTACCGTATCCGTAAACGTGCGTGTAAGCCCGGGCTTTATATCATGGCTTACCATATTCGGCGACAAAGCAAACGTATTGTCGCCAAAATGCCTCCGTGAGCAGATACGGGAATGGATAAACTCGCTTATGAATAACTACAATATTCCATAACCAGTTTTCCGCTTTAGCCCGCGGCTTTCGGTTTATATATAATAAGAGTTTTGATTCTATATTTATAAGAGAGGGTGAGCATTATGGAGAATTTGCCGGACGGCCAAAACCAAAATACGGATATCGCAGCCGAGCTGCCCGTATCGAGCGACGCATCTTATGGTTTTAGTTTTGCTGAAGACGGCGTATATATAGAGATTGAAAAAGAGCGCGGCGAAGGCGTTTCGCTTAACGCACAGTCTGTTTTATATGATATTGAGCGCCGTAAAATAAACGATGTAAACATCGAAAACGCCAAACACTGCATTCGCCGCGGAGGCCGTTCGAAAATCGCGGAGCAGCAGGAAGCGCAGCCCGCGGATTCTGACGTTTTTGTTCAGCTCGGAGCCAATGAAATGTCCGCCGTTATGATACTGCTGCCTCCTGTTATTTCCGGCGTCTGCAAAACGGACGAGGAAATACTTGCGGCAATAAAGGAAAAGTGGAACGTTGTTTACGGAATAAACGAGGATTTGGTTCGCGCCGCGGTAAAAAGCGGTTCGTATTACAGACCGCTTGTTTTTGCCGGCGGAAAGGCGCCCGAAAAAGGCAAAGACGGCGAGCTTGTATTTTTGTTTAATACAAAGCACAGCATAGCGCCGAAAATTCTTGAGGACGGCAGCGCGGATTACAAAAACCTTAACATATTTGAAAGCGTCGCCGAAGGCGCGGAAGTCGCCAAGGCCATACCGCCGGAGCCAGGCATAGACGGATGCTCGGTAACGGGAAAAGTTCTTCCGGCTCAAAAAGGGGCGGAGCGCAAGCTTCCCAAGGGCAGAAATGTGAACGTATCCGCCGACGGGGGCTCGCTTCTCGCCTCCAAAAGCGGCAGGGTGGATTATATAAACGGAAGGGTCGAAATCTCGGATGTTTATAAAGTAAAGGGCGATATTGACATGGGCGTCGGCAATGTCAGTTTCGAGGGCGATGTTATTGTAAACGGTAATATTATTTCCGGTCTTACGGTACAGGCGTCCGGCCTTATAGAGGTCCGCGGCTATGTGGAAGCGGCAACGCTTATATCCGGAAAGGATATAATACTTCGAAACGGTATGCAGGGTATGGGGCAGGGCAGGCTTGAGGCGGAAGGAAACATAGTGGCGCGCTTTATAGAACGCTCCACATTATCCGCGAAAGGCAATATAATTGCCGATTATATTGTGCAATGCATTGCGACCGCCGGCGGTTCGGTTACAATGAAGGGCAAGTGGGGCAAAATATTAGGCGGCGTGGTACGCTCCGGCAAAGAAGTAACGGCGCGTATAATCGGTTCACCGTCTAACGATCGCACACAGCTTGAGCTCGGAATACTGCCGGACGAGCGCGCGAGATACACAAAGCTCGACAAAGAAAAAGGCGAAGTAAAGGCGCAGCTTAACAGGGTAAACAATATAATAGGCGTTATGCCGGCGGCAAATCTGCCGCCCGAAAAACAGGCGATGTATCAGAAGCTGCTTGACACCGCAACGCATCTTGAGGAGCAATACGAGTCTTTAACATTGGAAATAGAGGAATTAAGGATGCTGCTTAACACAAACAGCGGCGCGCGGGTAAACGTGCTGAAGACCATTTATCCTAACGTTCGCATACAAATAGACTCGGGCATATTAACAACGAATTCTCCCATTGAATTCGCCACTTTCCGTTTTAAGGACGGAGAAGTTGCATTTACAGCTTGCGAGATACGCTCATAAAGCGTTGCGGATTAAAACAAGGCTCCGCCGCGTACGCGGCGGAGCCTTTCGCGCAAACGGTGTCAGCCGAATATATCCGTGCCGAAACGGTAATCCTTAGCGAATGTGTACACGGTGCCGGGCGGAATGTCTCCGGCTATGCTGTATACCTCTATATCGATTTTAATTTCAAGGCTTTCGGCGGTCTGCTCTTTCGGACTGCTTCTTTCATTTTGGGCGTCTTCTCGCTCATCGAGTGAAACTTCCCTGATATCTGAGAAAATTGAAAGTCCGGTTACTTTGACAAAGTGTTGTTCGCCCGCGAAAGCCGAGAGTATATTTTTAACTCCCTTATAATCGCCGGTGAGCGTTATGGTAACGGGAGAGATAAAAAGATATCCGGACTGTGTAACATTACCGAAAAGAAAAGTGCCTTTAGTCGCGTGCGGCTTTACAGTCTCCTCAAGAAAAACAAGCAGAGGGGGCTGGTCGTTCCCCTTGGCGATGGCGCCGCTTAACCGTTCTATAACCACCATATCCTCGCTTATCTTTTTTTCCAGCTTGGCGTTGCTGTCCTGCATTTGCTGGCTGGCCTTAAGATTCGTATCACAATCGGCTATTTTTTTGTTGAGCTCTTCCATCGTTTCGGTATGCGGTTTAAGATAAAAGAAAAAATACATACAAAAGACCGCAAATATCAGCGCGATTACAATAAGCACCTTCTCACGTTTTGATATATTCATTGCTTATCCTCCCGGCTATCCGATAAATTTGCGGCTGATGAATCCGTATTTTCCGGCTGTGCGCCCCTGGCGCCTTCCTCGACGACCGCTCCGCCCGAAAGCGATTTGTGCAGCGTTATGGTTAAGCTGAACATGCTATGGCTTTCGTCAGGAAGCAATGTGCTGCTTGAAACGAAAACGCCCGCGAACTCATTTGTCTCCCTAAGCTTCAGGCAGAAAACGGCTATTGTGATATCGTCCGGCGCTATGCCGGAAACAGAGGCGTAGTTATCCGAAAACTTAATACTGGTAAGCAATGCCGTTTGAGGGAGAGAACGCTCTATAACGGAAAGGTACGACAATATATCCGAGCGGGAGCCGTACAGCGCTTCAAGCTGCGCGCGCTGATTAACGGCGAACGCGGCGGTTGTTGTTGTTTCCGTAAATATCTTTTCCGTTATTGTAAGCTTATTAAGACTGTTCTCCAATTTTTTTAATTTTAATTCCGCTTCGTCGCGCGCCCTGTTCGGCAGCAGTATGCCCGCAATCAAAGTTACGGCGAATAAAATGCCAAACAACACATAAGTGAGTTTTTTATCATTTTTTCCGGCGGTTTTTCTCGACGTAAGCAGGTTTATATCATTTTTCATGGGAGCTCCTCCCTCAGCGTGGCCGCGTAAGCGTTAAGCAGGAATGAAAGACCGGGCGCGGATGTCCTG
>Ga0265293_10002590_pt1 | contig 35716 bp, 31 predicted proteins | sample Munlanlewell138R_FD_192505 | JGI IMG/M metagenome (GOLD analysis project Ga0265293, IMG submission 192505) | Leachate microbial communities from a municipal landfill in Southern Ontario, Canada - Leachate well 138R | ecosystem: Engineered > Solid waste > Landfill > Unclassified | place: Canada... | reverse complement strand
TGGATTTTTAAATGAAAATACTTTTTATAAGATTAGATCATATAGGAGATTGTTTTTTAACATTACCTGCAATAAGAGAATTTAAAAAAGCATATCCTGAATTTTTAGTTGATATATTATGTAAAGACAATACAAAAGAAATATTTAGACTTTCAGGACTATTTAATAAAATTTACACAATAAATCTACCTTATACATGTAATTCTTATGAAAAAAAGAATTCAATATATTCTTTAATAAAAAAAACACTCAAATTAAATTCAAGTAAATTTGATGTAATTTATAATTTTAGACCAAATTTAAAAGATAAAATATTTCTAAAATTAATTCATGGAAAAGATATAACAGATTATAAACAAAAACTTTATAAAGATATAATGCATATAATAGATAGAAATTTATTAAATCTTAAAAATCAATTTCCAAAAATTAATATAGATAATAATTATTATGTAAAAATCGAAATTTCAGAAAACACTAACTTAAATCAAAAATATAATATAGAAAATAGTATTTTATTTCATATCGGCGGTTCATATATGAAAAAATTCTCAGACGAAAAAATATTAGAATTATATAAATTAATTTCATCTGATTTTGATAATGTATTAATAGTAAAAAGTAAATATGATAAATTTAAATACACAGAACAGGTAAGATTATTAGAAGTTGATAATGTAGGTGAATGGGGAAGTTTGTGCGAAAATTCACAAACTATAATAGGATTTGACACCGGACCAATGCATATTGCAGCAGCTCATGCAAAAAATATTTTCTCAATATGGGGTCCAACTTCTATAGATTATTTTGGATTAAAAGGAAAGAATGTAATAAATTATAAAATATCAGGTTATAAAAAAGATTTTATACCTGGAGAAAAATTTTCATTTGAAAAATATGACGATTATTTACAAAAAGTAAATATAGAAAAGATTTATAAAGATTTTATTGATTTGTGTTTATAATACTATAAGTTTTTATTGATTATATTTATTAATTGTAATATTATGTAATTTAATCAAAATATAAAAAATAAAATTTTATTTTATAAGGAGCAAACACATGAAAAAAACATTGTTGATTTTAGCTATATTTGTTTCAGTAGTTATTTTTATTGGATGTGGAAATTCAAATGGAGTAGAGATAGTAGATACTCAGGAGTATGAGGAAAAACAACAGCTTTTATCGGCAGAAATCCTTCCTGAAGCTGAAATTCAAAATGTAATATTTGAACATTATAAATTTAATAATTTAAATAAAGCACCAAAAAAAGCTGGTTCTTCATTAGGTGAATATACATTTCTTGTCAGCAAAAATAATGAAAGTAATATTGAGGATAAAATAGCTGAGATTGGATATGATTATATTTTTGAAACCTATGACATAAATGGGAATGTTGATAAAGATATGAGTGGTAAGATTACATATAAATATATTTGGAATAACGAGTATATAAAATGGGAAAAAAATGGATACAATATAGAAACTTACACAAACAACTGCAAATTAAGTGGAAGAGTTATAACTGGTATTGAAAATGTGGAAATTCCAGTTAAAAAAGCTAAAGTATTTATTTCAAATGATCAGGTTGGAGCAAGAGTTTTTGAAACTGATGAAGCTGGAAACTTTGAGATAAAAGTTTTTGTAAAAGGAAATACAATTTATAATGTTGTAATTCAGCATGATGAGTATGGAATGATTGAAAAAACAGTTAAAATAAGAAGAGATTATGATATGGGAAATATTGTTATGAGTATTCCAGAAGATTATGAAGAAAGAGCTACAATTGAAGGATTAGTTATTGATAGAAATGGGCAACCTGTTAAAGATGCACAAGTATATGTTACGGATCTTAATTTTGAAATTGTACATCAATATGCAACAAGTCCAACTGAAAAAAATGGTGTATTTACAATAGGTATGTTAAAAAGAGGTCAATATTATATAAATGTTAGAGCTGGAAATCTTAAAGGACACAAATATTTTGTCTTTGGACCTGACCAGATTGGACAGATTATAAATATAGGCGAATTGAAAATAATGAATTCGAAACCGGTTATTCAAGGTGTTTATATAATAAATCAACCAGCTTTACCTGGTCAAATAATAAATTTAAGTTCTATTGTAACAGATGAAGATAATGACACTATTAAGTATATATGGACAGTTACAGGTGGAAGTATTATTGAAAATGGATATCCAAATGTTGAGTGGAAATTACCTGAAGAACCAGGTATTTATAAAATAACTTTAAAAGTTGATGATGGCAATGGGGGAGTTTTGACTTCTACCCAAGAATTGAGATTATATTAAGAGCTTATATTTTATGTATAATTGTGTTTTTAGGCAAAATGAGATTATAAAACTTTGTGTTGGTAAAACAGTATTGGATTTAGGTTTTGTTCAGCATAGTAAGGATTCTGCATATAAGACAACATGGTTGCATAGAAAAATAAGTGAAGTTGCTAAAACAATTGTTGGAATTGATATTCTTGCTGATAAAATTGATAGTATTACGGAAAGTTTACAAACAAAGTCAATAAAGTGGGATGTGACTAAACTTCATGAACTTGAACTTTATGAAACCTTCGATGTAATTGTTTGTGGAGAATTGATTGAACATATTGATAATCCAAATGCAATGCTTACAGGTATTAAAAAGTTTATGAATAAAGATTCAATTTTTATAATTACTACTCCTAATCCATGGTCTTATATTAGAATAAAAAAAATAAAAAAAAATAATCTTGAAAAAAATTGGTTAAATTCTGAACATGTCTGTTGGTATAGTTTTGAAACTTTAAAAAATCTATTATTAAGACATAATTTTAAAAAAGTTAAATTTGATTATTATTTTACAGATAGTTATGAAGAGTTTTCAAGATATGGCAAGGGTATAGTTGGTATTTTAAGAAAGATAAGAAGATATTTTTGGATTAGAAAAATTCCTAAAAGAATGCATGATGGATTGTTTTTTGTTGTTAAAAAGTAAACTTCTATAAAATTTTTAGTTATATTAAAAAATCAGAAATTTTAATTATTTAAAAATTTTTTTATATATTTATAAAAAATTATACTAAAAAACAATGTATAAATGCTTTTTATAAAATAAAATTCTAATGTGTTAAAATCATATTGAAATACAATAAATATTGAAAATATTGATATTATATACAAAAATATTTTTTTTAAAGGATAATTGGGATTATATAATCTTATTCCAGCAAAATATGCAAGTATTGTTTGTGCTAAATAACTAAAAAATGTTGCATAAGCTGCTCCTGTAATTCCAAATTGAGGAATTAATATTATATTTAAACAAATGTTTAAAATCGTTGCTATTAAAGTTATAAAAGGAATTAATTTTGTTTTTTTATAATAAAATAATGGTAGTGAAAAATAAAAATAAAATATTCCTATAAAATATGAAAAGAATATTATTGAAGCAACTTTATATGAATTATGATACTGAAATGGAATAACAAGGTAAATTACTTCTTTTATCCATAAAATACCTAATGCACTTATACTTCCAATAATTAACATCCACATTTTAAATATTCCATTTATTTGTTGTTTTTTAAATTTAGAATTTTTATTTTTCATCAATTCATAATAATTAGGCTGAATTGCACGATTTATTGAAAGAGTTACAGCTTGTAAAAGCATTCCTATTTGATAGGCAAAGGAATAAAGACCAAGCTCTGAAAATGATACGAAACGCTCTAATATTAATCGATCCATAGAAGTGTGTATCATCATTGCAATTTGATGTATTACCATCGGTATACCAAATGATAATGATGTAAATATATGAGCTTTAAATAAATTTAAATCTGGTGTTTTAAACCTTTTTAATGATATTGGAAAAAAACAAATAAAATAAAAAATATTTCCAGATAAAATACCAGTTATTTTACCCAAAGCCCCTAATTTTAGAAAACATACAAAAATAATAGTAAATGTATTTATAAATAAAAATAATAGCAATTGTTTTAATGTACATTTATTATATTCTTTCATCGCTAAATTATAAGAAATATTAATCTGATTAAGGATCTGAAATGGGATTGTCCATATTATTATAATAAAATAAGGAGAAAATGGGATTTTTATATTAAAAAAATTTATTATATTATCTCCAGCAAGAAATAATAATAAGGAAAAAATAAATGTAAAAAATAATAGAAAAATGTTTATAGAAAATAAAAATTTTTGTTTTTTTTCTAATTTTTCTTTCAAATCTGCTAATTCTCTTATTTGAAATTCAGAAATTCCAAATCCTAAAATTGCAGCTAAAAAAGAAGATATAACAATTAAATATCCAGCAATACCATAATCTTGAGGTGTTAAAAATCTTGTATATAATGGGATTAAAAGAAAAGATAATAATTTTGCAGAAAATTGTCCTATAGTAAATATAATAGAACCTTTAAAAATGTTTTTAGTGATTTTATTCATTGTTTTTTAATTATCCAATTTAGCATTAAAATATTATATCATAAAAACTACTTTGAATTTTTTTTTAAAACAAAGTATATTAATAACATGAAGAAATCAATTATTTTTGTTTTAATAGGAAATCTTATTCATGGTGGTAATTCAAGATATTTAAAAATATTTAATTATCTTAATAACAAAAAATCTGATAAATACAGGTTTTATTTATATATAAATTCTGCTCTTTTTAATTTATTTAAAAATAAAAAATATATTATTTCAAGTAATAATATAGTAATACTTAGAAATGGAAATGAATTTTTAAATAAAGAAAGTGTTTTTTTTAAAGTATTGAATAATTCTTATATTTCCCGAGTTTTGTTTTTTTTCCAGATTGTATTAAAAACATTTAAAATTAAAAATAAAATATATCACTTGGGTCCTGGTGGGGTTATGATAAGTGATTTTATTAAATTCTTTTTAAAAGCTCCAGTAATTTGTTCAGCATTTCATTCAGGAGAAAATGCATTAAAAACAATAAGGACTTTTTATAAAAAAGCAGATATTATTGAAACTCATACTCCATCATTATTTGATAAAATAAAAAAAGATGGATTTAATAATATTTATCTTTCTCCTGGAACTTTTTATAATTTTACTCAAAACAAAAATCATAATTTTAACACTCAAAAGCATATTGTTTTTTCAGGAAGATTAGAAAATTCAAAAAATGTAAATATTTTTTTAAAAACAGCTGTTAAATACAATGAATTATTCCCAGAATCTAATGTGAAATTTATAATATTAGGAGATGGTTCTTTAAAAGAAAAAGTTATTGATTTTGAAAAAAAATATAAAAATATTAAATATTATGGATTTGTTGATAATACTTATGATTATTTAATTAAAAGCTCTATTTTTTATTGTTTGCAAAAAGATAAAATATCACAATCATTGACTGAAGCAATGTTAGCTGGAAATTTGGTTTTGATGAGCAAAGAAGGCGATTATAAAACTTTTAATACAAAAGGTATATTTATTGTAAAAGATATACATAATATCAATAATATATGCAATATAATAAATAATATTTTCAAACTTGAAAAAATTGAATTTCAAAATTTAAGAAAGGAAAATATGAATTTTATCGAAAAAATTGTAAATCCAGTTAATTATATATCTTTTTTTGAATCTTTATGGGATAATTTTTGAAATATTATTAGTTTGTGATTTTTATACATTTTTTCAAAAGAGTATTCTTCTATTGCAAAATTATATTGATTTTCAATTAAAACCTTTAATTTATTTGATGATTGTTTTAATGAATTTAAAACACAATCGTCTAATGTTTTTGTGTTTTTATGAGAAAACATAATACCTTTATCTTTCATTACATATTTTGATGCTTTTATATCTGAAAATATTATAAGTTTTTTTCTTAGCATTGCTTCTATTAAAACTAAAGGACAACCTTCATGTCCTTCAAAAGAAGCATGTATAAGACAATCAAATTTCGAGTAAATTTCTTCTATATTATCTAGGAAATCTATAAATCTAATATTAGACAGGTTGTTTTTTGTAACAAATTCTCTAAATTTATTTTCCCATTTTTTACCTTTTGTAATATCTTTACCTATAATCAATAATTCAGGTGTGATTTTATAATTATCTTTTATTCTTAAAAAAGTATTTAATACATTTTCAATTCCTTTAATATTTACAATTCTTCCTATCATAGCAAATTTAATAATCTTATTAGGATAATTATAGGATATTGATGGAAAATCCATTCCATTTGGAATTACTATAGGTTTTAAATAATTAGCTGTATTAGCTACTGGAGAAGATACTGCTATATTTATATTTTTATAACTAATAATATTTGTGAACTTATCATAAATTCTATAAAAATAAGCTTTCAATCCTAATTCATTATATTTATAATTTTGTAATACATGTAATACTGATATAACTGGAACTTTAGTTAAAAAGGACATAATTCTTGATATTTGATTGCTTACATATCCATGAGAATGTATAATATCAGGATTAAATTCTTTTATTTCTTTATAAAAATCAGGTATAGCTGAAAAACTGACTGAATTTATAATTTTTACTATTGAATAATCTAAAATACCTTCTAATTTATTGGAAAAATCTCCTTTTTGTGGAATTATTATTAAAACTGAATTTCCATCTTTTTTAAATCTTTCAGCTAAATTCATTAATACTTTTTCACCACCAAAAAAATTACTGCTTGAACAAACAAACATTATTCTCATTTTATCAATTTCCTTTTTTTAAAATATCCTTGTATGAATTATAAGTTATTTTTGCAATGCTTTCCCAAGAATATTTTTCTTTTAATTTAATGAAATTTTGCTTTATTATATTTTGAGTTTTATTGTTATCTTTGAAAATTTCTAATGTATTTTCAAAACAATTTAATAATGAATTGAAATTATTTTCTTCAAATACAAAATCATTGTTATCTATTACAAAAGGTATTTCTCCGCTATTGCTACCAATTACAATGCAATTATGGGCATAAGCTTCAATTATTACTCTGCCAAATTGTTCTTTCCAATTTTTTGTTGTTTTGGATGGAACTATAATTATATGCATATTATTGTAAAATTCGTTTACTTTTTCGCTATTTAAAAAACCTTCAAATTTTAAATTATCATTTTTAGAACAAATATCAGATATTATTTTTTCATCTTTTCCACTTCCAGCAATAAAAAATTTAATATTTTGTTTATTATTGAAATTTTTAGAAAGTTTTATAAAAAGATCATAACCTTTTGATAATTCAAGTCTACCAACAAATCCTATATTTAAAACATTATTATTTTTTTTAATATTATTTTCTTTTATATCTGTTCCAAGTGGTAATTTTACAAATTTATTCTTATAATTATGTTTTAACATTACATTTTTTACTTCTTCTGTCATTGGAAACGCTAAATCTGCATTTTTAAATAAATAATTTTGAAAAAAACTAAATGGAAAAGGGTATTTTTTATATATATTTTGTGCACTAAAAAAAACTATCTTTGCATTTAATTTAAGAAATTTATTAAGTATAATTGTAGAAAAAGCACAAAAACTGTATGGTTCTTCCATAATATCAATAATATCAGGTTTAAATTTATTTAACTCTTTATAAAGAAAAGGAAAGAAATAAGTTAAATTAAGTAACGGTTTTGTTTTCCAAAAAACAGCTGGTTTATGAACTTTTAAGCAAAATAAATCATCATTCTTGTAATGCTCATATTTAACCCATTTATTCATTTCAAGCCATTTATCTGGAATAATAACTCTTATATCAAGATTTTTATATTCAGAAAGAGCATAGAATCTTTTTCTATATTCAGTTACTACTGATGTATGGGATATTATCAGTACTTTTATCACTATGACTCCTTAAAATAAATATTAATGATAAGTTAAATCCAGTTACCCAATTTGCCATTATTGCAACTATTGGATCTTCTGCTATAGACATAATATTTATTGCGATTAAAGATATTATTACAAAAAATGTTAAATTGATAAAATCTTCATCTTTAGATTTAAAATAAAATGTAAAACTTGAGTAGAAAACACTTATCCAAATCCATATATATATTAATAATCCTGTAACACCATTTTCGCAAAGTATTGTTATAAACATATTAAATGCAATATTAAAAGATTTTGAATCATAAGGAATTGCAGAACCTACAAAATTTCCAACACCAATACCAAATAAAGGCGAATTTCTAAATTGACTTAAAGCATCTGTCCATAATGTTACTCTTGCAAGTAGTGAATGATCTTTAAAACTTATTATGCTTATTAATCTTTCCCAAACAGGAGGATAAAATATAATTGCTATTGTGCCAATAAGAGTAAAAAAGAAATACCAATAATTTTTTTTAAATAATGTAATCATAAATATAAATGCTATCATTAGTGAAAAAATAGAAGCTCTTGACAATGTAAGTATTAAAGAAAAAGCAATAAAAAAGAATATAATTTTATAAATGGGATTTTTTCTTTTTGTTATATAATAAAATAAAAACGGAATTACAGATATTAAATATTGTCCTGCTGCATTGGGATTACCAAAATTACCAAATCCTCTTAAATCTGTTTCTCTGAATCTTGTAAAATAAAAAGTATATATTATTATAATACTTCCAATAAAAGATGAATACAGTATTATTTTTAATATTTTATATACTTTTTCTCTTGAATCAATAATATTTAAAGAAACAAAATACATTAATGCAAATACTAAATACGCCATAACTCTTTTTGATTGTATGGAAATACTGTCAATTTTAATACTTGAGAATATATATATTATAAATAAAATTAATGGAAAATCTAATATTGAATATAATAGTTTTTTCTTTTTACCAGTTAGTTTATTAAAAATTAGAAATATAAATGCTAATATTATTAATGCATTACTTGCATAAATATTTACAAAACTTATTCTTATTGAAGGATTATATATATTTGCAGTGAAAAAAACTCCGTATAAAGCGTATATTGGGTCAAAAAGAAGTAAAAGAGTTCCTGCGATTATTATTATAAAGAACAAAGCAAATTCATAATCTTTAAAAACAATCAGATAAGATGTAATAATACATATAGTAAATATAATAGTAAATATAATAAGTTTATTTTTATTTTCGAACATTTTCTTTAAAATTAATATTATTAAATAAAAATAATACTAGAAATAATGTAATAAAAATACTAAATGAAATTATTTCATTTTTTAAATGTACAGCAATAAATGCAGATAAACCAAATACTACTTGAATTACCATAATAAAGAAATTAACTTTTTTTTCTGGAATACCTTTTATTAGCATAGAATAATCAAGATTTTTTTTATTTTTCCTAAAATCAATTAATTCAGAAAGTGGAATTATTAAAAGTAAAGCTAATGTTGTTAATTTCACATTTGAAATAATAGACATAAAACCTAAAACAGATGCAAACCAAAGTGAAAAATTAGCACCTGGCAAAATTCTTGGAGGTGAATATGAAAATCTAAATATACATAATAAAGATATGCCAATTATAAGATACAAATTTGTAAGTATTGTTTGATTTAAGTAAAAGGAAATTATTGCTAATGTAATTGTTATTAATGAATTCATTAAATAACTTGTTCCAACAAAAGATTTACCTCTATTAAATACAAGCAAAAAAAATGAAAACCATAAAAAAATAAAAAAAATATCATAATGTCCAAAAATCTCTGGTTTTAAAGAAATGCTATTTTTATACACAATAAAAGTATTAAATAATGATACTAATAAAAAAGAAATATATTTTTTTTTAATTAAGATTAGTATAAATGATGATACAATCATTACAATGAAAATTGAAGAAAAATAAAAAATTTCATTTAAAAATAAATTTTTAAATTTATCACTTATTAAAATTGTTGCAAAAAAAACAATTATTGTTGGTATTATAACAATAAAACATGTGTAATTATACAAAACTGGAGTTGGAAAGATATTATCCTTGTCTGGATAGGTTAAAAAATTAAATTTTTTTGCTAATTGATAAGATTTTTCACTAAAAAACCTTGTTAGAAAATAAGCTAATGATATAGATAATATATATGTATTCAAATCAACCTCTTATTTTATTATCAAGTTCTGATTTATATAAATTGTATATTTTTTTTGCACAATTTTCAGATGAATAATTTTCTTTTATACTATAAATTGCATTTTTCCCATATTCTTCTCTTAATTCATCATCAGATAGAAGTTTGTCTAATGCTTGCATTAAATCATCAGAATTTTTAGGTTCAACTTGAAGACCTGTTACTTTGTCAATATTGACAGACCTTACACCTGAATTAAGCTTTGTTGAAATAACTGGTTTGCCACATGCCATTGCTTCTAATTGAACAATACCAAATGCTTCAGATTTTTCAATTGATGGAAGTACAAATATTGAACATGCATGTAAAAAAACCTGTAATTGTTCATCATCTGCTTCTGGTATAAATACAATATTTTCATTTTGCATTGCTTGTGCTTTTAGAGTAGAGAAGTATGGACCATTTCCTAGTATTACAAGTGTTGTATCATTTCTTTTTAGTTTATTAAATGCTTCAATAAGAAAACTGACTCCTTTGTAATATACTAATCTGCCTGTAAAAAGTATAATCTTTTTATTTTCAAGAAATTCTTTTGTTTTTAGAACTCTTAGTTTAATTTTGCTAGATATTTTGAATTGTTCTGGAGCTATTCCATAAGGAATTATTTCTATTTTATCTAAAAATTCTGGTAAAATATCAGAGTAAGTTACATGAGCTTTTGTTGCAACAATTATTTTATCAGCTTTTTTATAAAGCTTTTTAAGCATTGGTTTATAAAACATATATGCAAGTTTTTGTGATACTATGTCAGAATGATGAGATATAAACAGTAAATGGTCTTTTTTCTTAAATTTTAATGCTATATTATAATAAAAATTAACTGAAGGATTAGGAGTGTGAATATGTATAATATCTGATTTATCTTTTAATATTTCGTAAAACATAATAAAAGAAAAAGGTGTTGAAGCAAATTCAAAAAAATTACTACATCTTTTGACTGTTAGATTATTTTCTTTTTCTTCTACAGAAAACATACTTGTATTAAATACAAGAACTTTAATTTTATTTACCCATTTTTTTAGATTATTTGAAATTGAATATATATGACTTTCAATACCACCTTTATAAGGTGGATAATATTTTCCAATTTCAGTAATTTTCATTTTATCTACCCCAATCCATTTCAATTGATCTGTTTATTTTATCCATAATATGAAGAAGTTTGTCAAAATATCCAGGTTTTGAACTTGAATTGCTTATAGCAGTAAATGAAAAAACAACTAATGATACTAATAAACAATAAAAAATTACTATAAAATGAATTTTTTTTTCTTCATATAATTTTAAAACAAATAATTTTATTTTAATTTCAAATAATGAAAACTTTCCTAGAACATTCTTATTTTTTTCTTTGTTAAAATATTTTAAAGTTGATATATTTCTTAAAAACTCAATATTTGTTCCAATAATTATACCTAAAATTAAACCTGCAAAAAATAAATACATTAAATTTTCCTTGAAATCAAATTATTTAAATAATTTGATGATTTTTTTGTTGACTTCTATTGTATCAAATTCATCTTTTAATTTCATAAAAAATACAATGTTTTTTTTAGAATAATGTGTATAATTATTAAATACAATTTTTATTTTTTCTGAAATAAACATTGGATTAAGTTTATTTAAAGGTATTATAAAAGGGAAATCATAGCATTTATCGTAAAAAAAACCAGTTTTTGATACAATAACTGGTAAATTAAAAAATAAAGCTTCAAAAGCAGTTCTACCAAAACTTTCTTTTGTTGAAACTGAAAGCAATAGATCATTTTCTAAGTATATAGATTTTACATTTTTATTAAAATTATGAAAAAACACTCTATTATTTAGATTTTCATCGATAATAATTTTTTCAAGTTTCTTTTTATATTCCATAGATTCAGTTTTATAAGGACATTCTCCATAAATATTCAAAATATAATCTTTATCTAAATATTTTAATGATAATATTGCAGTGTGAATATTTTTTAATTTTGTAATATGTCCTAATATACATATTTTTTTTGTTTTAAACATTGAATTTTTCTTTTTAAAAATATTATAGTTATTTTTGAAAAAAATTGGATTATATATTAAAACTGCTTTATTTGTAAAAAATTGACTTAAAGTATATTCTGAATTACAAATTATGTTTTTAGTGAAAACTGATAAAAAATTAAAAATATAATTAATTCCTTTTGAATTTATATCTCTAAAATGCCATATAACTTTTTTGTCATACAGAAGTATTTTTAATAATACGCTTATAATATTTGTTTTTAATCCATTTGAATAAATATATTTAAACTTTCTATTCTTTAAAAATTTATAAATTTTTAAAGAATATTTATAAAAAGAATAAAGTTGGGTTAATTTTCCAGATGTTCTTGAAATTTCATTAAAATCATCATCTGGATTTATTATTTTATATTCAACACCAATCTTTTTAAGTTCTGAACATAAAATACCCTCAAAAGGAAATATAACAACATTTATTCTATTTGAGTATAATTTTATGAACTCAAGAAGACTTTTTTCTGCCCCTCCTATAAAACCAGCTGGATTTAATATTACAATATCATTCATTAATATCTGTAATACTGCCCTGATATATTTTTAAATCCAACATTATTACAAACCATACCAATAGGCTTATTGAATATATTTCTAAAATCTTTAAGTGTTTTATTAATAATTGGTTTTGTAGTTTGTCTTAAAGAAATAATAAAAAGCAAATTATCTACTTTTGGAACAATAAGCAATGAATCTGATATATTAGATGCAGGAGCTGAGTCAATTAAAACAATATCATATTCTTTTTTCAAATCTTTAATTAGAGTATCAAAAAGTTCAGATTCAAAAAACATAGCAGGAGAAGGCGGAATAGCTCCTGAAGGAAGTATAAATAAATTTTCAATAGAAGTAGCTTTAATAAGCTGTTCTTTTTTTTCACCAAGCATTATATCAGTTAAACCGTGAAAATTATCAATACCAAAAAGTTTATGTTGAGCTGGTCTATGAAAATCAGCATCTACAATTATAGTTTTATATCCAGCCATTGCATATGTTGCAGCAAGATTTCCACAAATTAGAGTTTTGCCTTCGCCAGGTTCAGAGGAGTTTATCATTATTGCAGTGTTTTTTTCATTAATACCATTAAAGCTGAATTTTGTATTGATCATAAGCATTTTAAACTGTTCTGAAGCAACATTTTTGGTTTCATAATAAGATATCATCATTGGCGATAAACCTTTTTCGCCCTCATCTGAAATATCAGATTTTTTAAATTTAGGGATTCTTGCAAAAAGTGGAATGCCAAATTCATTTACAGCTTCTTCAGGAGATTTTACTGTTCTATCCAAATGTTCAACAAGAAAAGCCAAAGTAATTCCTGTTAGTAGTCCTGCTGCAAGTGCTATTATAAAATTAAATCTAAAATTAGGTTTTAAAGGTTTTTTAGATGAGATTGCTCTATCAATTATTTTAACCTTAGTTTTTACAGAAGATTCTTTTATTTTTATTGAATTAAGATTTTCAAGAAGCATATCATAGGTTTTTTCAGCAATATTTAGTTCTCTTTTTATAAGATTATATTCCTGTATTTTAGGAGGAAAGAGTTTATAATCTTTTTCTTTTAAATAAAGCATTTTTTCAGTAGCATTAATATCAGCTTCAATTATACTTAATTTAACTGAATTTTCTACAAGAGTACTGACAAGTTCAACATAAAAAGGATTATCTTCTTTTCTTTGAATACCTCGATTTTGAAGCTCTCTAGTAATATTTTCAGATAAAACTTTTATCTGATTTCTAATTGTAACAACTTTAGGATGATTATCTCCATAAAGTTCCATATAATTAACATGTTCAATCTCAAGATTAACAAGATGTTTTTTTAATTCTGCAAAAAACATACTTTTATATTCGTCAATAACTGTTTTTAAATATTCCTGAGGATATTCATTTTTATCAAGTTTTGAACTTATTTCATCGTTTGAAATACTAAACTTAACTTTTTCAATTAAAAGTTGTTCTTTTTTTAAACGAAGGTCTCTAATCTCAGTTTCAATTTTTTCAACATCACTTGTAATATTATAAATCACTCCAGGAACTTTCATTTTTTCAATTTTATCTTCAAAATCTTTTATTTTCCCCAAAGTTACAATCATTTGATTATCAATAAATTGTATTTTTTTAACAAACTCTTCATTTTTTCCTTCTTGAATATTGTCAGAAAATATTTCAAAAAGCTGATTTGATATATATTCACACAAAACAGGATTATGATATTTTATTGAAATGTCAAGTATTTCAGTTCCTGCAACGGTATTAACAATAATTTCGTAATTTTGAATTTGTTCAATATCCTCATTTGTAACTTTTGTTCTAATTCTATAAAACTCACTTTTGAAAAAGTTATTTAATTTATTTTGCTCATTATAAATACTTAAAATAAAATTGTAATTTTGCGGAAGATAAGCTAAATATAAATTTTTAAACTCATTAAAATTCGACATTGATAATACTTTAGTAAAAAATTCTTTAATCTGAGTTTCAAGCTGTTTAGTAACAACAGAACTTTTTAAAATTTCAATATAATTTAATAAAGACTCATTGTAACGATAAACTCTACGAGAATCATCAGTCATTGTAAAATCATCTTTTTCAATCATAACTCTGCCTTTAGATTCATAAACTGGAGTTTGATAATAAGAAAACAACATAACAAAAAAAACAATAAGTATAATGCTCTCCAATATAATGAAAAATCTTTTACCTAAAGTATGAATATAATCATGTAGAGAAAATTCGCTATTATTATTATTATTATTATTATTATTATTATTATTCATTAAAATAAATTCCTTCTTAGAATCTTAATATTATTAAGACCACTAAATATATCAGATATTTTATTAATAGTAAGATCAAATACATCAAATTTAGAACCATTATTCTTAGGAATAAAAATTACATCACCAGGTTGTATTACAGGAATATTATTAATTTTAGCTCTTTTAAAAACATTTTCAAGATTCATAGGAATTTGAGCATAAGAATTACTTTCATTATCTTTTCTAAGAATTCTGCTATATCTTAAAGCAGATCTTTGAGTAAAAGAAGCAGATAAAACAAGATCTATAACATCATTATCTTTAGAATAATAAGATTTGAAAGGTTTTTCAACTTCACCTAATACATATACAAAATCAAGCTCTTCAATAATAATTCTATCTTTATCATTAATAACAGGGTTATAAGAGGAAATACCTTTTTGAAAAGAAAAATAATCAACTTTAATTTCAGCACTATCTCGGATAATTTTAACATTATAAGTATTAGCACCTTCTTTAAGATTATCAGCCATTAAGATAGCATCACTTAACAATGTTTGAGAAGAAAAATTAAATCGCCCTTCTTTATTAACCATTCCAGAAATATTAAAAAAATTTTTATTTGAATTCAAAGAAATAACAGGATTAATAAAAACATCAGGATGAAGCTTTGAATAAATTACATCTTTAAGACTATTTTCATCATTGTTTTTAACATCAATTTCACCAATAAAAGGAAGAACAATATTACCATATTTATTAACAACAAATTTATCAGCAAATTCCTCTAAACCAAATTTATTATAAACAACAATATCAATAGAATCACCATACTCAAAAGAATGAGATATAACAATTGAAACAAGAATTAAAACTAAAATGATTTTTTTTAACATTTTTCACCCTTTTTATTTTTATAATGTATCATTAATATAATCGACAAAAGAGATTTCACCTCATAAAAAAACAATTATTACCGCAAGACTGTTTTTGAGTGGTTTGACCCCAATTTAAAAACTATTGCAGGTATTGTTATTAGTTGAAATATTATTCCTGGTATTGCTGTTATAAATGCTAAATTTATATAAATTTGTAATGAAAAATCCATATTAAGTATATTTGCAAGAATATAACTTGTTATTCCCCATATAATTCTTCCGCAAATCATTGATATAATTAGTGTTATATATATTTTTGAAAGTGTGGGTTTCACTTTATTAAATATATATCCTGAAACAAATCCGTAAGTTGCCAGTTCAAATGTCATGAGTATTCCAATTGGAATGAGAGGTGGCATGCCAAATAAAAAGAATCTTAGTAATGGAGCAATAAACCCAATTATAAGACCATAAGGCCATCCACATAAAAAACCGCATAACAATACTGGAATATGCATTGGAGTGAGCATATTACCAATTTGTGGTATTTGTCCTGTGAGAAATGGTAATAACATTGATAATGCCAGTAAAAGTGATGAGAGAATTAATTTTTTTGTGTTGTTCATAATGCTTGAAACCTCTTATTAAAGAATAAAAATTATAGAAACATATTATAATCAAATAATACTTTTTTTCAAAAAAATGTTAATGAATTTTCTTGAGTAAAAATTAAAATTATTTACTTATAAATAAATAACATGAGTAAAAAACGAAGAATTTTACCTATGTTTTGTTGACATAGGTAATTTTTGTATATCTAATTTTAGTATTGGAGGTGTTTATTTTGTCTGATTATAAATTACCTGTTCTTCCGCCAAAATTTGATTTTGAGACTAAAACTGTATTGAAACAATTAGTTAATTCAAATAGAGCTCTTGCGGAACTTAAGGGATATACTGATACTATACCTAATAAACATATTCTGATTAATGCAGTTGCAATTAATGAGGCTAAAGATAGTTCAGCAATTGAGAATATTATTACAACTCATGATGAGCTTTATAAAGCTATGAGTAGTTCAATAAATATTGATGGTTCTGCTAAAGAGGTTGTGAATTACAGGAAAGCTTTATGGTATGGATATCAACTTGTGAAAAAACACGGTTTTATTACTATAAATAATATTATTGAGATTCAGAGTGTTATAGTTGAAAATAATGCTGGCATAAGAAAGATTCCTGGTACAGTTCTTAAGAATGAGAGTACTGGTGAAATTGTGTATACTCCTCCTGCTGGTGAAAGTGAGATATTAAAACTTCTGGATAATCTTGAAAAATATATTAATGAGGATGATGATGGTTTAAATTATCTTATAAATCTTGCAATATTACATTATCAATTTGAATGTATTCATCCTTTTTTTGATGGGAATGGAAGAGCTGGAAGGATAATTAATGTTTTGTATATTGTTCTTAAAGGTCTGCTTGATAGTCCTATTCTTTATTTGAGTAGTTATATAATAAAAAATAAAGCTAATTATTATAGATTGCTTCAGGAAGTTAGAGTGGAAAATAAGTGGGAAGATTGGATTATATTTATTTTAAAAGGTATTGAAGAAACTGCATATACGACTTTGTCATTAGTAAAAAAATTTAATAACGAAATTGAAAATATGTGTGAAGAAATTAAAAATACACTTCCTAAGATTTATTCTAAAGAATTGATAAATTTACTGTTCTATGAATTTTATACAAAAATTGATTATATTAAGAAAGGACTGGATGTGACAAGAAAAACTGCTTCTAATTATCTTTCTACACTTGAAAAAGCTGGATTTCTTGTTTCTGATAAGATTGGAAAGGAAAGAATATATCAAAACAAAAGATTATATGATCTTGTAAAACATTTTCGATAATTGAATCCTTTGATTAAATGCATAATTTAGAGATTTAATAGAAATATAAAAAAACAAGATATTTTGAAGCAGGCTTATATTTGTAAATCAATGAGAATAATAAATTATTTTTTAAAAGAAAAAATTTATTATGAATTTTGTTAGGTTGAAATTGTTATCTTCATTTTTTCTGTTGTATTTTGGTATTGATTTTTTTCCTCCAGGCCATGAATATAATTTACCTGATAAATTTACTTTTATTGAACCGTCATTGATTAATTCATTTTTGTTATCTGTTATTATGGCTGTGCTTTTTTTGTCAGAAAAATCAAATTCTTTTTGCTTTGATGCGACAAAAACAAATTTATTAAATAAATTATTTATTTTTGGATCATTGAATAGTTCGGAGTTTTCAAACATTGATATTGTATAGTTATTTTGTTTTTTTATTAAATAGTTTTCTTTTACATATTTCATACTTTCTAATATTATTTTTTTTCTTATATTTTGATTATATTCTGTTATAATTGGTAATATTATTATAAATTTATATTTCTCTGCAAAGTGATGTAATGAGCTTTCCTGTAATAATATTTTTGGTGACATTTTATTTCCTGAAAGCATGTAAATTAATGAAAATTCTTCTTGTCCTGTATAGTTTTGTGGCATGTAAATAATGTATTTATAAGTTTCAAATATATTATGTATTTCTTTGGTGTACATATTGATAGTTAATGAACCACCATCTGTGATTATTGTTTTTGAATTTGAAATTATGGTTAATAATGTAATTAATAATATTAAAATAAATTTATTCATATTTACTAAATCGGTAAATAATTGATTGCTCTGAATAAATACATAAAAATCTTATTTTAGATTATATGCTTCGCAAGGTTCGATCAAGTTACCGAGTAGAATTTTTTTGTACAAAACTTACTTTTATTAATAGTAAAATAAAATAATTAATTTCCTTTAAAAACCCGCTTGAATAATTAGAATAATGAAGTGTTTTTTAATAATATTGATTGTCATTGGTGGTGTCGGACATTAGGAATGGCTAACATAGAATGTATTGAGTTTAAATTATTTAAAAAATGTTAAATTAATATAGTTTCAATTTGTTGATTTTTTTTGTTTTGATAATCAAATAATATTAATTCTGCTAATTTTCCCTCGGCAATTTCAGCTGTATTTACTTTGAATAATTTGGCTGCATTTTTTGAAGTTACTTTTTCAAGTTCGTATAAAGTAAGAATTTTTTTTGTATAAAGATTTAAAAATATATCTTTTATAGAAAGACAGCTTCCAGCGATTATATCATTTGAATTTTTCATTATATTATTTTTTTTGAAGATTTTTTGATCAAAAATATTCATTTCATAATTGTTTTTATTTATACCAATATTGTCTGAAATAAGTATTCTTTTATCTATATTTTCTTTGAATAATCTAATTAATAATGATTCGTGAACATGATTAAAATCAGCTATTATTGAAGTGTATACATTGTAATCGATTGCAGCTAATGCTAACCCTGGATTTCTTGCTGTTATTCCAGACATTGAATTGAAAATATGTGTAATTCCTTTTATGTTGTTTTTAAAGCTTTTTATTGCATTTTCATACGAAATATCACTATGACCAGCAAAAACAGTTATATTGGATTTATTTAAAAAATTTATTGTTTTTGAATCTACTATTTCTGATGATAATGTTATTAATTTTATTATATCTGAATTTTTTTGTATTAAGTTTATATCTTCATTATCTGGAATTCTTATTTTATTTTCTGGATGAATCCCTTTTTTACTTTTTTCTATAAATGGTCCTTCTATGTGTATTCCTTTTAAATTTTTGATTTTTTTTGATTTTCTGTAAATTTCAAAGAAATTTTTCATTTCATTTAGAGAAGGGGATATTAATGTTGCAAAAAATGATGTTATTCCTTCTTTAAGTAATTGTAAACATATAAAATCAAGTTCATCTGATTTTTTTAAATTATTAAATAATATATTATTTGCACCATTTATTTGAATGTCAAAAAAACCTGGCATTAATATTTTACCTTTACAATCAATATCAAATGAACATTTTATTATTTTTTTTGAGATTTCACATATTAAATTATCTTTTATGTAAATATTATTTTGTGAAATGTTATTTCTTGAAATGTTATTTCTTGAAATATTATTTCTTGAAATATTATTTCTTGAAATATTATTTCCAATGTTTTTGAAATTATAAAGTCTAATTATTTTATTATTCAACTTTCAATTCCTTTTCTTGCTTGTACTCCATTTGTATAATAATGTTTAATTTCTTTCATTTCAGTTACAAGATCTGCGAAATCGATTATTTGTGAAGTAGCTTTTCTTCCTGTTATTATTACTTCAATATTAGGTTTTCTTGATTTTAAAACTTCTATTAGTTCTTCAACTGTAAATAATTTGTAATATATTGCTATATTAGCTTCATCAAGTATAATAACATCATAATCACTTGATATAAGGATTTCTTTTATTTCTTCAAAACCTTCTCTAGCTTTTAATATATCTTTTTTTGTTGGTTCATTATATATAAAGCAGTCAAGCCCATATTGTTTTATTGTTATTCCTGATATATTTGAAAGTGATTCAAGTTCGCTATATTTCATTCCTTTGACAAATTGACCTATAAAAACTTTTAAACCAGCTCCTACTGCTCTTATTGCGAGTCCGATTGAAGCTGTTGTTTTACCTTTTCCATCTCCTGTATAAACTTGAACATATCCTTTCATAATATCTCCTAAATTGTTATTTACAAAAATAATACAAATCTAAAATATAATAGTCAAATTGAAGGTTGAGAAAAGAACAAACACTAGTGAAAGAGTGAATGGGTGAAGTGGCAAAAGAGCATAATTCTTTTTCTATAGATTTTCAAACAAAATCAATTTGACTATGAGTTATTGTAATTGTAATATTTAATAATGAAATTTTTATAATTATATTTGTCAATGTATTTATTTATTGAATTTGTCATGATAACAAGGAGAATATTATGAAAAGACTTTTTTCAGGTGCGCAACCAACTGGAACTTTACATCTTGGTAATTATATAGGTGCTATAAAAAATTGGGTTGAACTTCAAAATAAATATGATTGTATTTTTTCAATTGTGGATTTACATGCTATTACAATAGAATACAATCAAAAAAGTATGAGAGAAAAAATATTAGATTTAGCAAAAACTTATATAGCTTGTGGAATAGAGCCTGATAAAGCAAAATTATTTATACAATCTCAAGTAAAACAACATACTGAATTAATGTGGATTCTTTCAACAGTTACACCTTTAGGTGAGTTGAATAGAATGACTCAATTTAAAGATAAAGCAAAACAGCATTCTCATAATATAAATCTTGGTCTTTACTCATACCCAGTTTTACAAGCTGCTGATATTCTTGTTTATAAAGCTGAATTTGTACCGGTTGGCGAAGATCAAATACAACATATTGAGATTACAAGGGAAATTGCTAGAAAGTTTAATTTTAGATTTAATACTGATTATCTTCCAGAACCAAAAGAACTTCTCTCAAAAGGTGCAAGACTTATGGGCCTTGATGGTGATTCGAAAATGAGCAAGTCGAAAAACAACTTTATTGGTCTTGATGAAGATGAAAAATCAATTATGAATAAATTAAGAGGTGCTAAAACAGATCCTGCTAGGATTAAAAGAACAGATTCTGGTAATCCCAAAATATGTAATATGTTTGCATGGCATAAAATATTTTCTTCTGAAGAAGAGCAAAACAAGTGTTCAGATGGTTGTAAAACTGCCCAAATTGGTTGTGTTGACTGTAAAAAAATACTTTGTGCTAATATTAATAAAATTATTGAACCTATAAGACTAAAAAAACAAGAACTTGATAAAGACAATGATTATATTATTGATATATTAAAGAATGGAGCTGTTAAATGTAGCAATATAGCAGAGGAAACTATGATTGGAGTTAGAGATATTTTAGGTTTTAATATATGAATATAAAACTTAGTCCAAATAAAAATATTCATTTTATAGGAATTGGTGGGACAGGAATGTCTGGTATTGCTTCTATTGTATATTCTATGGGATTTCCTGTTAGTGGTTCTGATTCTTCTGGGAATCCGATTTTAAATAAACTATCTGAAATTGGAATTAAAATATTTAATCTCCATAATGGTGCGAATATTCCTGGTGATACTCAACTTGTAGTTAAATCAGCTGCTATTCCCGAGGAAAATCCTGAAATTTTTTCTGCTAAATTAAGAAATATACCTGTTATCAAATATGCTAAAATACTTGGTTATGTTATGGATATGAAAAAAGGTATAGCAATTTCTGGTACACATGGTAAAACAACAACAACTTCGTTGATTGCGTATATTTTGAAAAATTGTGGTGGTAATCCAGGTTATGTTATTGGTGGTGTAGTTCCTCAGCTTGGAGGAAGTTCTGCACCTGGTGAAAATGATTATTTTGTTGCGGAAGCTTGTGAATTTGATAGATCATTTCATAATATAAAACCAATGTATGCGATATTGAACAATATTGAGGAAGATCATCTTGATTATTACTCAGGACTTGATGAAATTCTTGAAGCTTTTAAAGAATTTATTCTTCAAATAAAACCTGGTGGAATTTTATTTTATTCAGTTTCAAGTGATAATATAAAAAAAATACTTCCAGATTATAAAGGTAGAAAAATATGCTATGGATACGATACAGAAGCTGATATAAAAGGTGAAAATTATTATATTGATGATTATGGAAAAACCAGATTTGTTATTAATATTTTGGGAAAAGAAAAAGTACAAGTGAAAATGCAATTATTTGGTATGCATAATGTTATCAATGCTCTTGCTGCGTTTTCTGTTTGTTTTTATATTGGTATTCCTATAGAAGATATTTTAGCTGGGATTGAAGGGTTTACTGGTGTAAAAAGAAGATTTGAAATACTTTATGACAAAAATTTTACTCTGGTGGATGATTATGCTCATCATCCGACTGAAATTAGGACAGTACTTAAATACTCAAGAAAAAAATTTAAAAACAGAAGGATAATATCGGTTTTTCAGCCTCATCAACATTCTCGTACAAGATTTCTTTTAGAAGATTTTGCAAAATCTTTTTCAGATGCCGATATAATTATTGTTCCTGATATTTATTTTGTAAGAGATTCTGAGATAGAAAAAAAGATGATTTCTTCAAAAGATCTTATGAAAAAGATTGTTGAAAATTCAGGTAATGCTTTTTATATACCATCATTTGATGAGATTGAAAAGTTTTTGAATGATAATATCATGGATAATGACTTGGTTATATTCATGGGAGCAGGAAATATAAACGAGATTGGTTATAACATAAAAAACAGATGTGAGGTCTGAAATTGAAAATTAAAGGATTGAGAAAAAAAGGAGAGTCAAAAAATTATCGTCCTCTTTATTTACAACTTGTTATTGCTACAGTTTGTTTTGTTTTAGCATTTACTATTTCAATTAGTATTATAGTAATGAAATATCAAAAAAAGATTGTGTTTAAAAACACCTTGGCTAATTTTCAAATTCTTGCAGAAAATGGAAATATTCTTTTTGAAAAAAATAATATTGTTAACAACAAACTTTTTGGTAATGAAAAATTTAGAGATTATTACAAAAATCTTGTAGTTAATATCGATTCGTTAAAAGCCGTTTCAATTCATTCTCTTGATGCTAGAATGTTGTTTTCTGAAAAAAAACAAATTGATATAGATGAACTTAAAAGGTTTTCCTATAAAGTTACATTTGAAGATCCTAAGACTTATACTTCAGAAAAAGATGGAAAAAAGAATATAGTAAATAAAAATATAATAAAACTTATTTATCCAGTAAAAGATAGTAAAGCTAAAGATTATATTTATCAGGCTGTTTTTTATGTTGATCTTGGTGAAATGCTTGTACATCATTTTTCTATGATAAAAACTATTCTCATGTTTTTATTTATAATGTCACTTTTTTATTTAGGTTATGCAATTTATTTTTTTAATAATTCAATAACAAAACCTTTAAGGAATTTTATTACTGTTGCCAAAAATATTACAAGAGGAAGGTTTAAACAAAAAGTTAGATATAAGACAAATAATGAGTATCAGGAATTTGTTACTCAATTTAATAATATGATTGATTTTTTATGGGCTTCAAGATTAGAGGATAGATTAGCACATCCATCAACTGGATTACCAACTTCTGCATCTATTGTAGAAAAAGTAAATGGTTTATTAAAAAAAGGTGATAATATAGCTTTTGGAATGATTTTTGTTGAAAACCAAGAACATTATATTCAACAATTTGGTGTAGCTTATGGTGAAAATCTTATGGGTTTTGTTACTCAGACGATTTTTAATAATGCTTATGAGATTGATCCTAATTTTTATCTTGCCCATTCTTCAGACAGTGTTTTTCTTGGGGTTTCTTCTCCTAAAATGATGTTTGATATATTAAAAAATGTAATTATTAATTTTGAATCCGAGATTGCTGCGTTTTTAGAAAGTAATAATATAAATGATATTGATTCTATTAAATTAAAAGCTGTTTGTGTTGATAATTCTGAAGGACATACAATTTCTTCTCATAAAGAACTTGAATCTATTGTTATGGAAATTAAAAGAGATAATATGACAGAAAAAATAGTTCTCATTGTTAAAACAGAAGGTTCTATTGAAAAATTTACAATGATGAATTTATTAGGTAAAACTGAAGAGGAAGTTGAAGAAGTTGTTGATAAACCAGAAGAAGTTGTTGAAGAACCAGAAGAAGTTATTGAAGAACCAGAAGAAGTTGTTGAAGAATCAGAACAAGTTGTTGAAGAATCAGAACAAGTTATTGAAGAACCTGAACAAGTTGTTGAAGAATCAGAACAAGTTATTGAAGAATCAGAACAAGTTATTGAAGAATCAGAACAAGTTGTTGAAGAACCAGAAGAAGTTGTTGAAGAACCTGAACAAGTTATTGAAGAACCAGAACAAGTTGTTGAAGAATCAGGTGAAGTAGTTGAAGAATCAGAACAAGTTATTGAAGAACCTGAACAAGTTGTTGAAGAATCAGGTGAAGTAGTTGAAGAATCAGAACAAGTTATTGAAGAACCTGAACAAGTTATTGAAGAACCTGAACAAGTTTTTGAAGAACCTGAACAAGTTATTGAAGAAAAAAAACCAGAAAACAATACAGATGAATCTAATTTGGATCAAATGTCTGAAGATGAGATTAATTCTTTGCTTAAAGATGTTGAATCAACTATTGATATTGAACCTGATTTATCTGAAGAGCTTAATTTAAAAAACAAAAAAGGTGAAAAATTTACAGATGATAATATCGAATCTCTTTTGTCAGAAGCAGATTCATTGGTAACTGGGCTAATTGATGAAAGTCAGCTAAATGATAATATTGAATTAAAAGAAAATACTCCAGTTGAAAATCTAGAATCTGAAGAAGATGAAATTTCTGAAAAAACAGTTACAGAAAATGAATTAAAAGATATGGTTAAAGATAATAAACAAGTTAAAAGTGAAGTTGATATAATGACAGATGATGAGATAAAAAAACTTTTAGGCGAAGATGAATAATGTTTAGCTGATATTTTATGCTTTAAACAAGCTTTTTAATATAAATTTTTTATAAAATCACAGTGCAAAATATCTTTTAAAATATAGACTATTTAAATAATATTAATGTATGTAACAAACCTTTGTAAATGCTAGGTTTTTTTATGGTTACAAGTGGTAAAAATTCAAAAAAATATTTTAAGATTTTTATATTGTTATACCGAAAATAGAATGAACACAAAATAATCGGAGGATATTTTATGATGGATACCTCATGTAGCAAGGTAATCAATATTAGTCATCTGTGTAAAGAAAGCACAGAATGTGCATATAAAGTGGATATAATCACTAACAATCATAATCTTCTTTATCAAACAGAGACATTAAGCCTTATATTAACTGAATTAAAGCTGAGAAGTCTTATTCTTGATGAAATAGCAATTTATGCTTTTTGCATATTACCTGAAAAGATTTCTCTTGTGATATCTATGAAAGAAGAATGTAAATTAGATCAATGGGTTAAGAAATTTAAAGCTTATATTACTAGAAACTCCCACACAAAAAAACTCTGGAAACCTAAATTTGAAATGGAAGAAATTGAAAGTTCAATGCTTTCATATAAATGTACTGAAGTTGTAAAACAACCAGAAACTCTAGGTCTTGTCAATAATTGGAATGATTATTCTCTTTCTTTTAAAGCCTGAAAAAAACTAAATTTATATAAATAGATTCTTCAAAAAAGCCTTCATTTAATTGAAGGTTTTTTTTCTTGCTTTTAAAAGATATTTTCCGTAATATATATTGAACCCTATGAATTCTTTTTCAAAAAAATTGGAGGTTTGAGAATGATTGTCAAAATTGAAAAAAACATCTGTACAGTTTGTGGAAGATGTGCTGAGATATGCCCAGTTGAAGCTATTTTTAAAAAAGATGAAAAATATGTCATTGACAATAGTTCTTGTATTAACTGTCTTGCATGTGAAAAAGAATGTCCTGTAAATGCTATTGTATGGGAATATAGCGATGAAAATACATCTGAAGCTTCTGAAGAATGTGATTGTGATTATTGCGAACATTCAAATGAAGATAACGATTGTTTAATAGATAGTTCAGAGGATTTTTGTGACAGTAATAAATGTAATAATAAAGTGTTTTGTAAGTTTGATAAAAAAGTTGACAATGTTATTAAACACATTTCTCCTAAAAAGAAAAAAAAGATTATAAAGTCGTTAAGACATATTGTTGAAGATGTTGTTGCACCGGTTGTTGAAAAAGCTTTTTTATTGTTTATTGATGGTTCTGAAAGATTATTTAAAAAAAGAAAATAAGAATAGAATAAAGCGGTATGTGGAGCGTATGAAAGCGGTATAAGTGCGGGAGTGTAAACTAATGAAAATATATATATTATCTTTGTTTATTTTATTCACTAATATCATAACATTTTCCCAAATCCCTTTGGTATATTCTGATTATATTTCTGATTTATCTAAAAAAACTGAATATAAAAAAATTTATCCTGCAACAAATTTTATTCCTAACTTTACTGAAAATAAAATTCCAGAACAAATAACTTATGCTCAGGCTTTAGAAGATTTGCTTCATTTTTCATATTTACTCGAAAATGCTTATGCAGGTTTTGATTATTTTGAAAAAAAAGGTGTTAATTTTAAAGAAAAAATAAATAATCTAAAAAGCGATTTTTCTGTAAAAAGTTCAAATTTAAAAGTAAATGAATTAGAAAAACATCTTGCAGGCATAATGAAAGGTATAAATGATGGAAATTTTGCGATAATTGGTAATAAAAACTGGAAATTCTATAAAAGAAAAAATTCTTATCTTTCTGAAATTCTCATAGAAAAGTTTTATGATAATAGTTATATTGTTGTAAATTCAGCTGTTGATAATGTACCTATTGGAAGTAAGTATATAGGCTCAGAGAATAATCTTTTTAAAACTCTTTCTCCAACAGGTAAAAAACATTATCTTATTGGAAAACTTTCTGAAAATCTTGAAGGATTTATGGATGTTGATTTTATTATAAATGAAAAAAAATGGAATATTTCTATACCTCTACATTCAAACTGGTCTGGTGAATATTATAATCAAAATACAAAAAATTCTTTTTTCAAAACTAACAATATTAACGGAATTAGACTTAGAAATTTTACAATAATGGATAAAAATTACAATACTTTAAAAAAATCTGCAAAATCTTGGGCTGATTCAATGATTTTTGATGATAATATTATAATTGATTTATTTAATGCTAAAGGTAGCGAAGGTATTATTGAAGAATTCACACAAGCACTTAATGGTACTTGGGCTGATCCACAGTATATAGCTTATCTTTATTCACCAGCTACAGTTCAAGCAAACAATGTTACTTCTGATAAATATATTCCTTATATTTCTGATTATCTTAATAAATTTAAAAAACAATATGAAAAAATGATAAAAGAACCTACTAGAGAATTTAAACTTGATTTTAGATTGCCTAGGACGAGAAAAGATTTTTCAGGCAAAGTTATAGCTCTTGCTAATAGAAATACTGTTTCAGGGGCTGAGGATGCTTTAATGATAGTCAAAGAATCCTTTAAAGATGTTATTGTTGTTGGTGAAAATACAGCAGGACTTGTTAATTTTGGTGAAGTTAGATATTATCAGCTTCCTTTGAGTAAAATATGGATTGCAATTCCAAGTGTATTATTCATAAGCGATTATAAAGAGGGTGAAGGGGTTTTACCAGATTTATGGCTTGATTGCCCAGATCCTGTAGGTGAAGTTGCAAAATGGATATCTGATCCTGATAATTATGTATATAATTTTTCTTGTGCATTACCTGATTCAGAAAAAAAACTTATAAATAATTATATGTCAGATTTTATTGAGTTTTTATTTTCTCCTAATCAAAAATCAATGCTTGATAATTTAGAATATTTAAGAACTAATTCTTTTGATACAGAAAACGATATTAAATTTAAAGGAACTGCAACAATAAGCATTTTTTCAAAAAAGAATTCTCAGATAACAGGGATTGATCCATTTATTAAAAAATCAGGCAGAGGAAGTCTGAAGTTTAAAAACTCTGATTACACTGATGTTTTTGAACTTGCTTTATGGAAAATCCCAGACAACATGGATAATATATCAATAAACTATTCTGTAAAAGCAAATAAACTTGAAACCTCTTCTTATAATAATTCATATGGAGCATTTCTTGCAATTATCGGACAAGATAAAGATGGAAATATAATATTTGAAAAAAAAGATTATAAAGGAACATTTGACTGGAAAGATGATAATTTAACAATTAATTTAAAAGAAAAAAACATAATAAAGGCAATTTTTATAACTGGAAACTTTCTTTCAGGAACAATTTATATTGATGAATTAAAACTCAATATGTTGTCAGTGAAATAACAAAAAAAATATACTTCTTCGTGAATTTTTTGGGGTTTTTGTCTGTTTTTTTAGTTTTTTTATGTATATTACATTCTTTTGAAATTATAGCTCATTACAATTACTTCTCTTAAATCATTCTTGGTGTTTTTGATTAATGTTCCCTTAGTGAAAATAGGTTTTACTTTAAGATAATTATATATTTTTTTATAAATTTTTCTTCGTTAATTAATAGATCTTCATAAAATAATTCTAATATATTGCTTTTAATATCAACCAAAAAACAATAAATAAAGAAAAGAAAAAAATAAATAAAAGGTAAAAAAGGAAAAAAGATAATATAAAAAAACTGGAAATTGAGTCATATTAGTCAGAAATTATATTTTTTTTGAAAAAGCTAATACATTTCCATCAAGATCGGTTCCATATCCAACAATATCACCCCAATTTCTTTTTATAGGATCACTTATTTTGTTTCCGCCATTTTTTTCTAGTATTTCAAGGTATTGTTCAGGGCAGTCAACATAAAAATACAACTCACATTTTATACTTTTCTCATCTGCATGAATCACTTTATTATCAAGAATATTGGATATACCTGTTTTTGGCATAATTCCAATTGATATTCCTTCAATCTTAAACTCAGTCATTCCAGGAACATCAAGAATTGGATTAATTTTAAAAACCTGTTTATAAAAATCTCTGCTTTTATTCTGTTCTTTAACATAAATTATAAACATTCCCAATTTCATAAAAAATCCTTTTTAATTTTATTACAAAAACGAATTTTAGATTTATTCAGTTGGTTCAACTTTTGCCGGTTTTTTTGGTCTATATTTTTTAAAGTTTTTTCTTGGTATTTTATTAGTTTTTGGTGTTTCAGTGTTTTTTTCATCATTCATTACAGTTTTTATATTTGTTTTTACTTCTGCTGTTTTATCTAAAACAGGTTTATTAATGTTTTTATCAGTTTTTTTGAAATTAGTTTTATGATTTTTAGGTTTTTTAAAAACTTTATTATTATTTAAGTTTGGATTCTGCTTTTTCACATTATTATTATTGTTGTTGTTGTTATAGTTTCCATTCTTATTTTGAATATCAGTTTTATCATTTTCTACAACACAAATAAGAGGGGATGAATAGTTATTATTATTTTTTACAATATCATTTTGAGGTGTAAAAATCTCTTTTAAAGTTCTTTTTCTTATATTATCTGAATGTTTTCTTAATTCGTCGGGAATTTTATAACCGTTTTCAAGGCATGCTACAATAGTCTGAATACCATTTATTCTTGCAGTTTTAAGAGCTGGTTTTATATCAGTATCTTTAGAGAAAATCATAACTTTATCAACAAATTGATTATAAGAAACATGAGCTATATCAAGACCAATAAGCATATCAACCTGTTTTTGTACAATAACAGGAGAACCATCCATATGTAAACCTGTTATTTTAAGTTCGCCAGCTCGAACTGCCATAAAATCTTCGCATGCAAGCACATCAAGAAATTTTTTGTTTTCTGTATAAAAATTTGCTAAATCTTTTTGATTTTCATAATAATATTCTTTGAATTTATCAACTTGAGTTTTAGATAGATTTTTCCTTTCTGTAATTGTTTTATATAAATCAGTATGCTCAAAAGGATAAGATGTATAAAAGAATATTCTGTATATTTTTTCAGTTTCCATAAGAAATGAAGAAAATAATTTTACAAGACTTTTTGGGTCATTAAAATTAAATACTCTATTTCCAGTTTGTTTTTGAGAAAAATATATATCTTGTTTGAAATTTTCCCAATCAACAAAAATTGCAACTTTTTCTAATTTTTCCATGAAAAATAATATACAGTAATATTAAAAAAAGTTCAAGAAAATTCTATTTAAAACCAGTTTAATGTATTTATTTCAAGGTGTTCTGTTATATTTTGTGATACTTTTAGAACTTTATTATCGTTATTTAGAAGTATTTTTGTCCAACCAGTATTATTATGTTTGTAATCCCATAGTTTATCAGCATTATTTTCAAAAAGTCCGCATAAAAAAAGACAAATTGTAGTTCCATGACCAAAGTAAGCGGTAATTATGTTTTCTTTTAATGTATTAAATATAAAATTAGTAATTCTTTTTTGAGCTTCAATAAATGTTTCAGCTTTATCAATAAAAAAAGATGTAGGATTATTATCCCATTTTTTTCTAATAGATTCATCCATAAAAATATCTGATTTTTTCTTTCCTTGCCATACACCAAGATTCATTTCACGTAATTTTTCAGATTCAAAGAAGTCTTTTTTCATTAAATTAGCAATTATACCACAAGTCTGTTTAGCTCTTAATGAATCACTTGTAAAAATATTTTCAAAAAGAATTGATTTTTGAAGAAAATATTCACCAAGAGATTTAGCCTGCTCAAAACCTCTTTTTGATAATGGAAAATCCTGATGACCTTGAATAATTCCAAGTTCATTACCCTCTGATTCACCATGTCTTATTAAATATAATTCTTTCATAAATTAAATTTACATATTTGTTTTAATTAAGTCAAACTTGATTTAATTTGATTTTTCTAATATTTTATAAATGTATAACTAAATTTTATATGATATACTGGGAGATAAACTATGAGTGAAAAATTATCAACATTAGTAAATTCAGAAATTGGAAATCTTGAAGCTGTAATTCTTCATCGACCAGGTCCTGAAGTTGAAAATATGACTCCAGAGAATGCTGAACGAGCTTTATATAGTGATATTCTCAATCTTCCTGTTGCTTTAAAAGAATATAATCAATTGCATAAAATTCTTGATAATGTTTGTAAAGTTTTTTTTGTACAAGATCTTCTTGAAGAAATACTTGATAACGAAAAAGTTAGAGAACAGCTTATTTTTCAAATTTGCGAAAATGAAAATATTGCAGATCTTGATGATGAACTTTATTCTATGGAACCTAAAGAATTGTCCAAAAAACTTATAGAAGGCGTTGTTCTTGAAAGAAATACTATGACTAAGTTTATGAGTAATGAAAGATATTCTCTTAAACCTCTGCATAATTTTTTCTTTACTAGAGATGCTTCTATTACTGTTAATAAAAAAATTGTTATTGGTAAAATGAATGGGCAGGTAAGAGATAGAGAATCTATTATTATGGATTATATTTTTACTTATAGTCCAAGAATTGATACTAGAACCATAAATCCAGTTAAATATGATGATTTTAATGCTAATATCAATATTGAAGGTGGAGATCTTCTTATTGCAAGAGAAGATATTCTTCTTGTTGGAATGGGTCCGAGAACTACGAGTCATGGAATTGATTTTCTTGTTGAGAGATTTAAAGAAAAAGCTGGTAAAAGACATATTATTGTTCAGGAATTACCAAAAACTCCCGAATCTTTTATTCATCTTGATATGGTTTTTACTTTACTTGATAGAGATAAATGTATGATATATGCTCCTGTTATATTGTGTGATAGTAGATTTACAACTGCTCATATTACTATTGATCATGGAAAAGTTAAATCTATTGTTCATGAGGAAAATATTTTGTCAGCTTTAAAAAAACTTGGTATGGATTTAAAACCTATTTTTTGTGGTGGTTCAGATCCTTGGATTCAACAGAGAGAACAATGGCATAGTGGAGCTAATTTCTTTTCAATTGCTCCTGGAAAAATTATTGGTTATGAAAGAAATATATATACTATGCATGAACTTTCAAATAATGGTTTTGAAATAATAAAAGCTTCTGATTTTAAAAAAGATAGTATAAATTTATCAGATGATAGAAAAATTTTATTTACAATTGATGGTTCTGAACTTGCAAGAGGTGGTGGTGGTTGTAGATGTATGACAATGCCAATTAGAAGAACTGATATTGAAATATAAAAACGGTTTAAATGCTGTATAAGATATTGTATAAGACCTGTACAAGCACTGTAAAAGAGTTTTAAAAACGCAAAAAATCAGTATGCGGTATTAATCAAAGAAATTGAAATTTTTTTAATTAAAAAAAACAGTAGCGCAAAACATGGTTTATGTTATATAATTAGTTTAATATCTTTATTCATTAGAATAAACAGGAGGATAAAATGAAAAAAGTTTTTACGATTTTTATCGCTATTATTGCTTTATCTATATTTGCTCAGGCTACAAGTATAGAAGTTAATACTTATAGTGCGATAAATAAATACTGGGAATCTGCTGATGCATTAACTTCTGGTAATAATGCAGAGTATCAAAAAGCTTTTAATGCTATGAACAATGAACTTGATAAACTTGCTGAAGAAATTTCAAATGACAGTGACAAATTAAAGGAATTTTCAGAAGTTTATAAAACTTTACCTGAAGAAACTAAACATATTTTCAATAGTATGATTTCTGAAATAGTTGTTACTAGAGCAGGTGAAGAATTATTTCCTGGTTATGGTTATGCTGAACCTGGTTTTTATTACAGAAAAGGTGCAGAAGAAAAAAAAGAACTTCTTCAAAAATATTGGAAATCTGAAGAAAGAACTTTTGAAAAAAATTCAAGACATAAATTTTATGTTGAATTAAAACTTTCTACTAGTATGAATCAGAGTGCTGAAGCTGGTGGAAAAATTGACGGTTTTGATGTAAAAGGCGTTTTTGGTATGGAAATCAATGGAGAATTCAAACAGGTTGCTGAAGTTGAATTTTCTAGTAAAGATACTCTTAAAACAAAATGTGTTGTTGCTTATGAAAAAAATAAAGTATGGTATGAACTTTACAAAGCCCCAAAAGGTTTCTGGGATTTTCTTCCATGGACTAGTATTAAATGGCAGAAAGCAGGAAGTACTTATGTAGTAGTTGAAGAAGCTACTGAAACTTCAGTTATGGTGGAAGTTAATAACTTATAATTTTTAATAAAAAATAGTTTAAAATTAAAAGCCGGCTTTAAGCTGGCTTTTTTTTATTGACTAAATCTATAATCACTGATAAATTAATTTCACAATTCCACTTTTTTTAAAAGAAAAATTTAAATTGTAATTCAGATGAACACAGGAGAAACACGAATGAAGAATGATGTAAAAAGAATCAGAAATCTTGCTATTATTGCCCATGTTGACCATGGTAAGACTACACTTGTTGATGCTATTTTTAAACAGTCTTTTGTAAAATCTAAAAAGGATGGTCCAGATGAAAGACTTATGGATAGCAATGAGTTAGAAAGAGAAAGAGGTATTACTATTTTTTCTAAATCTGCTAGTGTGCATTATAAAGATCATCTGATAAATATTGTGGATACTCCAGGACATTCTGACTTTGGTGGTGAAGTTGAAAGAATATTACATATGGTTGATGGAGCATTGCTTCTTGTGGATGCTGTTGATGGACCAATGCCCCAAACTAAATTTGTACTTAAAAAAGCTCTTGAGCATGGTTTAAGACCTATTGTTGTTATAAACAAAATGGATAGAGCTTCTGCAAGACCAAGATTTGTAGAAGATAAAATATTTGATCTTTTTGTATCACTTGGAGCTGATGATAAACAATGTGAATTCCCAATTGTTTATGCTTCTGCAAGAGATGGTTGGGCTGCTACTAGTTCTGAAGGCCCAGTTGATAATGTAGATGAACTTTTAGATCTTATTATTGAACATATTCCACATCCTGAGACTGATAATTCCAGTGCTTTTAAAATGCTTATATCAAATATTGCGTATAATCCTTATATTGGACAGCTTGCTTATGGAAAAATCCTTTCAGGCGAAGTAAAAAGTAATGAAACTCTTTATCTTTATAAAGAAAACGGTATGAAAATACCATTTAGAGCAGTTAAAGTTCTTCATTTTGAAGGTCTTGAAGAAGTTGATGCAAAAACTGCATATATCGGAGATATTATTTCTATTGCTGGCATTGATAAATTTGATATTGGAGATACAATTTCAAACTCAGACAATATCTTTCCACTTGATAGAATAAAAGTTGAAGAACCAACTATTTCAATATTCTTTTATCCAAATAATTCACCTTTTGTTGGGAAAGATGGAGAATTTGTTACTTCAAGAAAACTTGCTGAAAGACTTAAAAATGAGTCTAAAGGCAATGTTAGTCTTAAAGTTGAACAAGGTTCAAATACAGATGAATTTAAAGTTTCAGGAAGAGGAACTCTTCAGCTTGGTATTTTGATTGAAACAATGAGAAGAGAAGGATTTGAAATTGAAATCTCAAAACCAAAAGCAATTTATAAACAAGTTGATGGAAAACTTCATGAACCTTTTGAAGAAATAATTATTGACACTGAAACTCAATATGTTGGTTGTATAATTGAAGAATTATGTAGAAGAAAAGGTGAAGTTGTTACTTTACAAAGTGATGATGGTATTTATACTCGAATTGAATTATTAATTCCAGCAAGAGGACTTATAGGATTCTTTGATGTTTTCATGAGTTTGACTAGAGGAACAGGACTGCTTAATCAGTCTTTTGCAGGTTATTTTCCTTATAAAGGTGAACTTGATAAAAAAGCAAGAGGTGCTCTTATTAGTCATGAAACTGGAAAAGTATCAGGATATGCACTTGTAAACCTTAAAGATAGAGGAATTTTCTTTGTTGAACCTGGTGATGAAGTATATACAGGTATGGTTGTTGGAGAACATACAAAAACAAATGATCTTAAAATAAATGTTAGTAAAGAAAAGAAACTTACAAATATGAGAGCTTCAGGTTCTGATCATTATGAAAAGTTTCCACCAAAAGTTATAATGTCTCTTGAACAGTTATTAGATTATATTAAAGATGATGAAATGCTTGAAATTACTCCTAAACATATTAGAGTAAGAAAAAGAGATAATGGAGATAGTCCTAAATATATTCAAAATAGAAAATAGTTTTTGCCGATAACCAATTAGATGTATATAATTAATATTATTAATTGTAATTTGTAACTCTATAAAAGTTACAAATTACATCTAATGGGTTATAATGAAAAAGCAAACATATTTTAATATATTAGCATTAATATTTTTCTTTTATATTATTTTTATATTATCTTCATG
>Ga0265293_10002589_pt1 | contig 35730 bp, 30 predicted proteins | sample Munlanlewell138R_FD_192505 | JGI IMG/M metagenome (GOLD analysis project Ga0265293, IMG submission 192505) | Leachate microbial communities from a municipal landfill in Southern Ontario, Canada - Leachate well 138R | ecosystem: Engineered > Solid waste > Landfill > Unclassified | place: Canada... | reverse complement strand
GAGAGACAATTCAAAACCGTTATTAGTCATTGAGCCAATATTTTTATCATATCCGTCAAATCCTAAAGACAATGCCATTGGAAAGTTCATCAACATATCATCTGTCTTCTTGTCATAATACTCTGCAGTTACAGATAGTCTATCAAACAATCTGGCCTCAATACCTACATTCAAGTTGTTGTTTTTTTCCCACTTTAAATCTGTATTTTCAAGAGATGATACAACAGCTCCTGGAAATGACTGATTTGGATACTCCAGTGAGTAAAATGCCTGCCAAGCGTATAAGGAACCAATGTTGTCATTACCTTGAACTCCATAAGATGCTTTGAGTGTTAAATTGTTAAGCCAATCTGCAGAGCTCATAAATGGCTCTTGTGATATTCTCCAACTTGCACCTAAAGACCAGAAATCCCCCCAACGAACATCTTTGTTAAATCTAGAGGTACCATCACGTCTAAAACTAGCAGAAAAATAATATTTGTCTGAGTAATCATAATTAAATCTAGAGAAAAAGGATTCAATCGCATAGTTATTTTCATACGAACTGGCATCTCTAATTGTGGTAGCAGCATCTAGCTCAAAAAGACCTCCAAAAGGGAATCCAGATTTTTCACCATATAAATATTGATAATTATATTTGTATAGTTCATGACCAGCCATAATATCAAAGTGATGATCTCCAAAAGTACGATCCCACGAAAGTATTTGATTAAAAGTATAGCTAAAGGTTCTCCCATCTGCAACAGAAACAAGCCCGTTTAAAGATTTAGCATTTCCAAAATTGGGATTCCAATATGTTTTACTTTTAGACATAGCATAATCAAATCCGAAATTAACAGATAGTTTAAGACCTTTTAAGACTCCATAATCTAAATCTCCCAACTGTACGAATGTTCTACCACTGACGTTATCTGTTGTTCCTAGATATTTGTCCTCTTCAAGATTAGCCATAGGATTCCACCCTGCACTAGCACCAGCTGGGCGATCCTCTCCCCAGTCATACTTAGCATTACCCTCTGCATCATAAATAGTATTACCCTCTGCATCTTTCATGTAGACAGGATATATAGGGGCCATAAGCATAGCACTGTAAAATACATTTGAGTAGGCACTACTACTGGATGAAGTAGATCCTAATGTTGTACTATTTGTTGTATTGGCAGCAAAATTCGCATTCAAACCTGTTTTAAACCACTCATTAATTTTTGAATCAACATTTGCACGGCCAGAAAAACGTTCAAACTCAGTAGATTTAACTAAGCCCTCTTCGTTTAAATAACCCATAGAAAACATATAGTTCGTTTTATCTGTACCACCAGTCAAAGACATCATATACTCCTGACGAAGAGGTGCATCAGCTGTTGCATTGTCAAGCCAGTTTTCATCCCACTTAAGTGTGGTACCATCGTAAATTTTCCCAGTGCTATGGTCTATCAAATCTGTCACAGGGCGGCTGAATGGGTTATATTGCTGCTGAGCTCCAAAAATTTTCGTAGCACCTGTAGCCATCTCCTTCAGTGCTAAGGGTCCAACAGTTGAAGAAAGTGCTCCACCAGCAATGAACTTATTTTTGTACATGAAATAAACATCTTCTGTCCATTCATATGCATCTAAAGTTTCATATTTAGGGATTGCTCTAGAGGCCACTCCCCAATTCCCTTTAAAAGCAACTGAAACTTTACTCTGGCGACCCTTTTTAGTGGTAACCATAACAACACCGTTTGCTCCACGAGCACCATAGAGAGCTCCAGCAGAAGCGTCTTTGATAACTGTAATAGACTCAATGTCATTAGGGTTTATAGCATTAATCGCACCATCATAAGGAACACCATCAACAACATACAGAGGTGAAGTAGAAGCACTCATAGAACCGAAACCTCTAATAATTACTGAAGCACCAGCACCTGGCTGTCCAGAACCAGATGTAGTTTGTACCCCAGCTGCCATACCATCTAAAGCTTTGGTGACATTGGCAACTGTTCTTCTTTCAATTTTATCTGATTTTACAACTTGAGCTGAACCAGTAAAAGATTCTTTTTTGGCAGTACCGTAAGCTACCACAAGAACATCTTCTAGATGCACAGCATCTGGAGTCATAACTACATTAATCTTAGTTCTTTGATTAATAGCTACCTCTTGTGTAGTGTACCCAATAAAAGTAAAAATAAGAGTACCGTTTGCAGGAGCGCTAATGGTAAAGTTACCATCAAGATCTGTTGCAGTCCCAACTACAGTACCTTTTAACTGAATAGATGCATAAGCAACAGGTTCACCTGTGCTACCATCTGTAACAGTCCCTGTCACCTGTATATTTTGGCCAAAAGCAAAAATGCCTGCCAAAACAAGCGATAGGCCTGTTAGGAGTAGTTTAATTTTTTTCATTTAAAAAAGTTTTGGTTAGTAAATTAAGTATTTTGGTTATCATTATGCTATCAAATTGAAAGTTTCAAGAGCAAAACTATAAAGAAAAACGCTATTTCAAAGAAAAAAGTAACAAAAAGTAATTTTAAAGGGAATAATTCCCAAACAAAGTTAATAATAATAATTAATAAACAAAGTTATTTTTTCTTTGATCATAATAATATACACAAAGAAAAAGAGGTACCATATATATATATACGATACCTCTCTAAAAAATGTTTCCAATTTAAAACTAGAAACCTAAGCTCTATGAGTTAGCAAAGACCTTGTTCAAGAGTAGCTCTGGCAACTTTCATAAATCCGGCAATGTTTGCACCATTTACATAGTTAATATAGCCGTCGCTCTGCTTGCCAAACTTAACACACTGCTCATGAATACTTTCCATGATTTGCTTAAGTTTTGCATCTACCTCTTCTGCTGTCCAGCTTAAATGCATAGCATTCTGAGTCATCTCAAGCCCAGAAACAGCTACTCCACCTGCATTTACAGCCTTACCTGGAGCAAATAATATCTTAGCTTTTTGGAACTCTGCAATAGCCTCTGGAGTACAACCCATGTTAGATATCTCTGCTACACATGTTACTCCATTTGCAATAAGCTCTTTTGCGTCATCGCCATTTAACTCATTCTGGAAAGCACTTGGGAGAGCTATATCTACTTTAACACTCCAAGATTTTTTACCAGCAATAAATTTAGAACCAGGGAATTTATCGGCATATGGGGCTACAACATCGTTATTAGTTGCGCGAAGCTCTGTCATATACGCTATTTTTTCTTCATTCATTCCCTCTTGGTCTATAATAACTCCGTCTGGGCCTGAAAGTGCAATAACCTTTGCTCCTAATTCAGTAGCTTTCTTAGCAGCACCCCATGCAACATTTCCAAAACCAGAAACAGCTACAGTTTTACCTTTAATATCTATCCCTTTAGTTGCAAGCATATGATTTGTAAAATAAACTCCACCAAAACCAGTTGCCTCGGGACGAATTAAAGAGCCTCCCCAAGTTGAACCTTTTCCAGTAAGAACACCTGTGTTCTCGCGAGCAAGTTTTTTATACCAACCATACATATAACCAACTTCGCGAGCTCCAACACCTATATCACCTGCTGGTATATCTGTATCTGGACCTAATTGACGCCAAATCTCAGTAATGAAAGCTTGGCAAAAACGCATAATTTCTGCATCGGACCTACCTTTAGCATTAAAGTCTGAACCACCTTTACCACCGCCCATAGGAAGTGTTGTAAGAGCATTTTTAAATGTTTGCTCAAAACCTAAAAACTTAAGAATAGATGGGTTAACAGAAGGGTGAAAACGGAACCCACCTTTGTATGGGCCTATTGAGTTATTAAACTGAACTCTATAACCTAGATTGGTATGAACCTCTCCATTATCGTCTTGCCAAGTAACTCTGAAAGTAAAAATACGATCTGGCTCAACAAGTCTTTCAATAATTTTTGCTTTTTCAAATTCTGGATGCTCATTGTAAATTGGTTCAATCGATTCAAGAACTTCATGAACTGCTTGCAAATACTCTTTTTCATGGCCATATTTCCTCTCTAGGGAAGCCATAACTTCAGCTACTTTCATAATGTGAAAAATTTATAATGTTATTTATGTTAATTTATAATCTATTTTACCTCCCAAGTTGCACCACTATGTAGTAACTCATCTACATTGTGAATTTGTGCATGTTCTCTGGCATCTATAACTTGGTCTCGAACGTTATCGTCGTAAGTTTTATCTTTTACTGCTCTAATAACACCTAGAGCTACAGGTAGTTCTGGATATTTCATGTCTATTAACATAGAATGTATCCCTGGGTTTTCTGTATGAGCATCGTGAACTAAAAGATCACTCTCTTTAATTCCGTTTTCTCCTATTACAACAGATTTAATTGAGTAACCATCTATGATAAGACCTTTATCTCTATTTTTACCATAGATCATAGGTTCCCCATGTTTAAGAACTATTGTTCTATCGGCACGAACATCTTTAGAAGAGACTAAAGAGTGTGTCTTGTCATTAAAAATTATGCAATTTACTAACATCTCTACAACAGCAGCACCATCGTGTTTTGCAGATTGTACCATTATATCTTGGCTAACTTTCAAATCTACATCTAAGCTTCTAGCAAAAAACGTCCCTCTAGAGCCTAACACTAAAGCTCCGGGATTGAATGGATGCTCAACTGTACCATAAGGAGAGGTTTTTGTAACCATACCCAGTTTTGACGTAGGTGAATATTGGCCTTTTGTAAGACCATATATTTGGTTGTTAAATAGTATTATATTTATATCTATATTTCTCCTTATTGCATGAATAAAATGATTCCCGCCAATAGCAAGAGCATCGCCATCGCCAGTTATTTGCCATACAGTTAAAGTTGGATTAGCTACTTTTATACCTGTTGCAATTGCAGAGGCTCTCCCATGAATCCCATGAAAGCCGTATGTATCCATATAGTATGGGAAACGAGAAGAGCATCCAATACCCGAAACAAATACAAATCTCTCTTTTGTATAGTTAAGAGATTCGCAAACATCGGGCATAGCCCTTTGAATACTGGCTAATATAGCATGATCGCCACAACCTGGACACCATTTTACCTCTTGGTCGCTTTTAAAATCTTGTGGAGTGTATTTCATATCCTTAGAATTTTCGGGTTTTTTATAAAATTTCATTTACAGCTTCTACAATCTCTTTGACAATAAAAGGCTGTCCCTGAATTTTATTGTATTGATGATATTTATATTGACAATATTGAGCCTTTAAATAGTTTGCAAATTGGCCACTATTTAACTCACATACAATTATCTTCTTAAACTTTGAAAATATTTCACAGCTATTTTTTGGCAACGGGAAAATAAAGTCGAAATGGGCTAAGCTAACGCTCTTTCCCTCTTCTTGCAACTCCTTCACAGCAGTATATAAATGACCATAAGTACCTCCCCAACCAACTACTAAAACCTCTCCGCTCTCTTTTCCAATCACTTTTTGGTCTGGAATGTAGTTTGCCATTCTAGCAACTTTCTCTGCTCTCTCTGCTACCATCTTTTCGTGATTAATTGGATCTGATGAAACAGCGCCTTGTGGGTTTTTCTCTAGCCCGCCTACTCTATGTTCAAGCCCCTTAGTTCCCGGAAGAGCCCAACGCCTAGCAAACTTCTCTTGATCACGTTTAAAAGGCCAGAAAGGAGTCTCTTCTACCTCTGTTACAATGGGAGGGTGAATCTCTGGATAATCTTTCATAGAAGGTATTTTCCAAGGCTCTGAACCATTTCCTAAAAAACCCTCAGACAATAGCATAACAGGCATCATGTGCTCTAAGGCAAATTTTGCCGAATAAAAAGCAGCATCAAAACAGTGAGATGGAGAGTGAGCTGCAATAATAGCTATTGGGCACTCACCATTTCTCCCGTATAATGCTTGATTAAGGTCTGTCTGTTCTGTTTTGGTAGGTATTCCTGTAGAGGGCCCCCCTCTTTGCACATTAACTACAACTAAAGGCAGTTCAGTTATCATTGCTAGACCCAAAGCTTCTGATTTTAAAGAAATACCAGGGCCAGAAGTAGTTGTAACGGCTAAATTACCTGCATACGATGCTCCTATAGATGTACAAATTCCAGCAATCTCATCTTCACACTGAAGCGTTTTTACATTTAAATCTTTTCTTAATGCAAGTTCTTCAAGAATACTAGTAGCAGGGGTAATAGGGTAAGAACCACAAAATAGAGGAAGGCCAGATTTCTCTGAAGCGGCTAAAAGCCCCCATGCTGTTGCTTGGTTACCATTAATATATCTATATGTCCCTTTTTCTTGTTTTGCTGGTGCAACTCTATATGTATTTGGAATTGCATGAATATTAGTAGCATAATTGAAACCATCTTTTAGTGCTTTTTTATTGGCAGCTGCAATTTCTGGTTTTTTCTTAAATTTATTATCTAAATACTCCTCTGTAGTATCCATTGGTCTGTTAAACATATAATAACAGATACCAAGAGTAAATATATTTTTAGACCTTGCAATAGTCTTAGGGTCTAATCCACTCTCTTTCAGACTTTCCTTAGTAAGAGTTGTGATTGGAGCAAAAACAATGTGCCTATCTTGAATTTTAAGTTCCGTTACAGGATCGTCTGTTTTAAACCCCGCTTTTTTAATCCCTTTTTCATCAAAGGTGTCGGAATCAAGAATAATTGTTGCAGTCAATTTTGCCCATTTTGCATTAGATTTTAGAGCAGCCGGATTCATTGCTACTAATACATCACAAAAATCTCCTGGTGTACGGATCTCTCCGCTTCCAATATTTACCTGAAAACCGGAAACTCCGGCAACAGTTCCTTGTGGTGCGCGTATCTCCGACGGAAAATCCGGGAAAGTAGAGATGTCATTGCCATAGAGGGCAGATGCATCTGCAAAAAGTGTCCCGGTAAGTTGCATACCGTCGCCTGAATCACCTGTAAATCTAATTACAACTTCTTTAGTGTCAATAACTTTGTGTTGCATACAGTTTTTTTGTTTTTTTGCTGGTGCGTTATTATTTAGTATAAAGAACTATCTACAAATGTAATCATTATTATAATCCTAAAAAGTTTTTCTAAATAAATTTTAAATTAATATAAAAAACCAACCTATAACGAAATATGCTAAGTATACGAGACACCTAGACTTATGAATTATCAAATATAGTGCCATTTGCTCATATAACCAAGATAGCTCTATTATATTTATAAATTTGAACGTTTTTAAACATATCAACTATAATTTCTGTTATAAGGCTACATTTATGTCTATATATTTATATATTTGTATTAATAAGGAGAGATGGCAATTATAAAAAAACTAAACGGAATTACTCCCAAAATTGGGAGAGAGTGCTTCATAGCAGAAAATGCAGCTATTGTGGGCAGTGTTACTATTGGTGATAACTGCAGTGTATGGTATGGTGCAGTTCTAAGAGGAGATGTTAACCCTATTATTGTTGGCAACAGAGTAAACATACAAGATGGAGCCGTACTTCATACCCTTCATAAAAAATCTGTAGTAGATATTGGAGACGATGTTTCAATTGGGCATAACGCAATTGTTCATGGAGCAAAGGTGGGGAGCAATGTATTAATAGGTATGGGTGCAATATTAATGGATAATGCTGTTATCCCAGATAACACTATAATAGCAGCTGGTGCAGTAGTACTTAGCAACCAAGTTTTAGAGCCTGGTGTTTATGCTGGGGTTCCTGCTAAAAAGGTAAAGGAGGGTTCTGCACAAATTGGAGAATCTGCTCTAAAAAATGCTCAGGGCTATATGATGTATAAAGAGTGGTTTCTTAACAGTTACCAAGATGCCAATCTATCTGAAGTTTTTACTAATGAGAACAAAGAACAATCAACTAAATAAATCGAAACACAAATGAAGAAAATTTTACTAGTGGCTGTTGCAGCTGTTTTATTTGCATGCACACCAAAACAAGATGGTTACACCATCAAAGGAACTATTTCTGGAGAAGGAGTTAACAACGGAAGCGCATATCTTTCTAACTTCTCAAGAGTAGATCCTATCAGAGATACTGCCGAATTTAAAAACGGTACATTTATCTTTAAAGGAAATGTTGCAACTCCAGATAACTACGCAATTACTGTAGAAGGCTTAGAAGGTAGAATTGTACTTTTCCTAGACAACTCCAAAATTGAGATTAAAGCAGAAAAAGACAACTTGGCCAATGCAGAGGTTACAGGAGGAGTTACCAATGATTTAATAATAGCTCTAAACAAAAGCCTTAAAGAGATTGAAACTAAAAACAACCTAAAAGATTTAGAATCTGAGTTTTACGATGAAAAGACAACATCAGAGAGAAAAGAGGCAATTTTAAAAAGCTTTGAAGAAGCACAAAAAGAGATGGATGTAATTAAAGATGATTTTTTTGCAGCTAACCCAACCTCTTTTTTCACTATTACGCAACTAGGTAGCAAAGTTGAAAGTTACCCAATTGAAGAGATGGAAGCAATAATAGCTAAATTTGAAGCCCTTCCAGAATTTGCTGGCAACAGCTATTTAGCTAGCCTTAAAGAGTCTGTAAACACTTTGAAGAGTCTGCAGCCAGGTATGCAAGCACCCGATTTTACTCTAAACGATCCAGAAGGAAACCCAATTTCTCTTTCAGATGTATATCCAAAAAACAAGATTACAATGATAGATTTTTGGGCAGGATGGTGTAGCCCATGCCGTAACTTTAACCCAAAGTTAGTTGAGATGTATAAAAAGTACAGTAAAGATGGCTTTGGTATTTTTGGTGTCTCATTCGATAGAGACGAACAAGTTTGGAAAGATGCCATTAAAGATGATAAACTTACATGGCCACAAGTTTCAGACCTTAAGTTTTGGGATAGTGCCCCTTCAAAAGAGTATTATGTTACATCTATTCCTGCTAATATTTTTGTAGATCAAGATGGTAAAATTATAAAGAGAAAAGTGGGTCGCAACGAAATGGACTCATTTATAAAAGAGCAGTTAGGCCTATAGCTAATACCCAAATAAATAAAAAAAGCTGTTGAATAACTTCAACAGCTTTTTTTATTATCTATAACTTTACCTAGTTTTCAATTTAACCCACCCAGTAACTAGCCTATAATTAGAACATAGAGTAGTGTATTGGTAAAATTTCAATTATAATATTGTTGCAAACGATTTCCTAGGAGGTGATTACTCGTAACTTATTTACAGTGTGGCAGTTAGTTTTTAAAAATAAGCCCTTTTGGGCTCATTTATAAAAATTAAATGCTTGTCTATTAGATGTTTATGTGTAATCATCTCCTGGCAAAGTTTGCGTTGCTGCTGATGAGCAGAGAAGCCAAGCTAAGTAGGAAACTTTAGATCACAACTACATAATACTAAATGCAACAGTAAGACCGGCCATAACTATAGAGACCATACTCATAAGCTTTATAAGTATGTTTAGAGAAGGCCCAGAAGTATCTTTAAATGGATCTCCAACAGTATCTCCAACAACATTTGCTTTATGAACCTCAGACCCCTTACCGCCAAAGTTGCCATCCTCTACATATTTTTTAGCATTATCCCAGGCTCCACCTGCGTTTGCCATAAAAATAGCCAAAACAAAACCAGAACCTAAACCTCCTACAAGCAAACCCATTACTCCAGCAACACCAAAGACAACTCCAACAACTACAGGTACAATAATTGCTAAAAGAGATGGAAAGAGCATTTCACGCTGAGCACCACGAGTAGAAATCTCTACACACCTTGCATAATCTGGTTTACCAGTACCATCCATAATACCAACTATCTCTCTAAACTGCCTTCTTACCTCTTCTACCATTTGCTCTGCAGCTCTACCAACAGCATTCATTGTAAGCCCACAAAAGAGAAAAGACATTACTGAGCCTAAGAAAACTCCAACTAACACCCTAGGGTTCATTAGATTAACTTGGTAGAACTCCATGAAATCTGGAATGGTAGCCTCGGCAACATTCACCACTCGCCCAGCAACATCTATAGTATGTTGCCCAATATGAGCCAACCCTATTTTTACCTCTTCTATATATGAGGCAAGAAGTGCCAAAGCAGTAAGTGCTGCAGAACCAATTGCAAAGCCTTTGCCTGTAGCAGCTGTGGTATTTCCAAGAGCATCTAACACATCTGTTCTCTCTCTTACTTGTGGTTCTAAATTGCTCATTTGAGCATTTCCCCCAGCATTATCTGCTATAGGCCCATATGCATCTGTAGCCAATGTAATACCTAATGTAGAGAGCATTCCAACAGCAGCAATTCCAATCCCATATAATCCAAGACTTAAGTTATGAGCTTGGGCCATATTTGCAACATCAAAATTTGTAGCAAATAAGAAAGATAAAATAATAGCTGTAGCAATGGTAATTACAGGAATAGCAGTAGAGATCATTCCTGTTCCAACTCCCGCTATTATAACTGTAGCCGGCCCAGTTTTACCACTCTCTGCAATACGTTTAGTAGGTTTAAACGAGTGAGAGGTATAATACTCAGTAGATTGCCCTATAATTATGCCTGCAACAAGACCTGTTACCACAGAGAATGAGATGCCTAACCAATTCTCTATCTGTAGTAGATATAAAATTCCAAAAGTTGCTATGGCCACTAATAAAGAGCTAAAGTTAACTCCTCTACCTAAAGATCTCAACAACTCCCTCATACCAGCCTCCTCATTGGTTCTTACCATGAAAATACCAATTATAGAGAGTATTATCCCAACAGCAGCTATAAGCATAGGAGCAAAAACTGCCTTAGTTTGCATAGCTGGGTTAACATAAAATGCCGAAGCGCCTAAGGCGGCTGTAGCAAGTATAGACCCACAATAAGATTCGTAAAGGTCTGCACCCATACCAGCTACGTCGCCAACGTTATCACCAACATTATCTGCAATTGTAGCAGGGTTACGTGGGTCGTCTTCGGGAATATTCGCCTCTACTTTTCCTACTAAATCGGCACCAACATCTGCTGCCTTAGTATAAATTCCACCACCAACTCTAGCAAATAGTGCCTGTGTAGAGGCTCCCATTCCAAAAGTAAGCATAGTAGTGGTAATAATTACCATCCTTTGAGAATCAGATATACTATCAATGAAAAAATTTAGAACTAAATACCAAACAGATATATCTAGTAAACCCAAACCTACAACAGTAAGACCCATAACAGCACCCGAACGAAAAGCCAACTTCAAACCGCTATTTAAAGAACGTTTAGCAGCATTTGCTGTTCTTGCAGATGCATAGGTAGCCGTTTTCATTCCAATAAAACCAGCCAAGCCAGAAAAGAAACCACCTGTAATAAAAGCTCCAGGTACCCAAGGGTTTTGTACACCAAAGCCATAAGCTAAAATAACAAAGAAGATACTAAGCACAACAAATACAATTATAACTACTTTATATTGTTGTCTTAAGTAGGCCATTGCCCCTTTTCTTACATGAGATGCAATCTCTTTCATTAAATCCGTTCCTTCACTCTCCTTCATCATCTCTTTATAGAAGTGGAAAGCAAAAACAAGTGCCACAATAGAAGCCAACGGTACAAAATAGAATAATAACTGGGTCTCCATAATTTATAGTTTTTAATAGTTTAGTCTAGTTTATTTATAAATTTATCTCCATAAAACAGTCATCTGGTATTTGAGAGAGCACTCCCCTAGCAACAGCTTTTAATACAACATTATGGCCAGAAGAGTAGAATTGAGTATTAGAGTAACAACTTTTATACATGTTTACACCCAGAAGGCTCTCACTAGATTTAAAATCAATAATTTTATTCTCTTTTGCTATCTTATAAAGATGCCTAGCCACTGCAGGTGCAGGGTCAATAATAGTAACACTTTCACCAACAATTTCTTCAATAGCTTTTTTTAAGAAGGAGTAATGAGTGCAACCAAGTACAATAGTATCTGCCCCTTTTTCAACCATAGGTGTTATATACTTTAATAGTAGCTCATCTAACTCTGGCCCATCTACTCTACCAGACTCTACCATAGGAACAAGACCAGTACCTACCTGCTCTACAACTTGAACATTAGATGCAAACATACTTAAAGTATTATTATATATAGACCCACCCAGAGTTCCCTTAGTTGCCAAAACGCCAACCACACCAGTTTTTGTAAGTGAGGCGGCAGGCTTTATTGCAGGCTCCATACCAATAAAAGGGATAGAAAAAGTGCTCCTTAATGAGTCTATTGCAGCTGCTGTGGCAGTGTTACATGCTATAACAATAATTGCTGCTCCTTTTTTTATAAGAAATTCAGATATTTTTTTAGATCTTTCAATAATCTCTTGAACAGACCTAGGGCCATAAGGAGAATAGGCGTTATCTGCAAAATAGAGTAGTTTATGATTGGGCAAAATTTTTATTACCTCTTCCCAAACGGAGAGACCTCCAACACCGGAATCGAATATTCCAATAGGTATATTTTTAGATGTTTTCAACATAAAAAAAGTCGCTTCTGTTAGGAAGCGACACAAAGTTATAAAAAAAACTGTTACTGTATAGGTTGTGGGTTCATTTGCATTGGCTTTTTATCTGCAGGTATATTCATTTCACTCTTTGCCAACGGTAAAACGTCTACACTAATTTGCTCATTAACAAAAGGAATAGAGCCAGTAGACAAATCGAAAATGTAAACAAGTCCTTTCTCTTTTCCAATTTTTTGAATCACATCATTTGCTCTTTTTAATACTGGAGCAAAAAGCGCTTGTTGAAGTTGCTGATACTCCTGAGAAGCTGTTTGCTGGTACTGTTGAATACGCCCGTCTAGCTCTTGTAGCTCTTTAGTTTTACTCTCTAATACTGCAGCCACCCAAGTAGCTTGTTTTTGATTATACTCATTATATTTAACCTGAAACTCTGTTTGAAGAGCCTGAAGTTCGGTCTCAAGTTCTGCTGCATGAGCTTCTAGCTTAACTAAAGCACTGTCTCTTTCTGGCATTAATGCAATAAGCTCCTGAGAGTTGATATGACCAAATTTGAGATCTTGCGCAACACCCGTAGATGAGGCTAAAACAAAGAGAATTAATAGAATTTTTGATAAATGTTTCATATAGATAATTATTATTTAGTTTAATCTTATAGTCCTAACTTTTTTAATACTAAAGGAGTTAAATCTACTTTAGCATCTTTGTATATAACACCCTGCAAAGAGGCTAAATCCAAAATAAGCAAATAACCATTCTCTTGAGCAACTTTGTCTACAGCTTTTTGGACCACATCCATAATAGGATCCATTAACTCCTTAGACTTTGCTGCCATAACACCCTCTTGCCCAAAAATCTCTTGTTGCTTCTCTTTTACAGCTCTCTCCTTAGTAATTATCTCATTCTCTCTTGCTTGCCTTTCCATCTCGCCTAAAGCAGACTTTTGGCTCTGATACCTAGAAAAAAGATTCTCAATAATCTTAACCTCGTTCTGCAGCTGAATTTCATACTGCTGCTTAAGTCTCTCTAGCTGCTGCTGAGCCTGAACATATTCAGGAACTTCTGCTAAGATTGTTTCTGTATTAACAAAGCCTACAGTTTGCCCTACGGCTGCAATCGACATTGAAAGCATTAAAACCGTAAATATCACTATTTTTCTCATAATTAATATCTTTAATATATTAAAACTGCTGTCCTATAACAAAGTGGAAGTTACTTCCACCTTTAGTTCCCTCTACAGAGTTGTCAAACCCATACCCCCAATCTATACCCAACATTCCAACTACTGGGAGTAATACTCTTACTCCAAAACCTGCCGATCTTTTGATTGAGAAAGGGTTAAAGTCTCTAATATCTGACCAACTATTACCTCCTTCAAGAAAAACTAATGCATAAATGGTAGACTGAGGTTGAAGAACCAATGGATACCTTAGCTCTAAAGTAAACTTATCATATACATTACCTGCATAACTATTGTTCATACGAGGGGTTAGTGAGTTGTTTGCATATCCTCTCAAACCAATTGTCTCAGACCCATAAGTATTATAGCCAGACATTCCATCGCCACCCAAAATATAGCCTTCAAAAGGAGAGTAACCTAAATCTCTGTCAAAATAACCAAGATAACCAAAATTAAACCTAGTCATCAATACTAAATCGCCAATAATTTTATTAAATGTAGATCCTTTAAAAGTCCATTTGTGATACTCAATCCATTTATATCTCTCTGAATCTGTCATACTCTTATAGTCTGTATCGCTTGATCTAAACAGAGAGTATGGAGGTGTAATTTGGAGTCCCAACTCAAAATCACTACCACTTCTTGGATAAATAGGTTGGTCTGTAGAGTTTCTTGCCAATCTAATTTTCCAACTTATATTATTAGAAATTCCATCTTTGAAAATGAAATAGTAGTCCCAATCTTGCAATTTATAAGTTTGAACACTTAACTCGTTGTACAGCACAAATTGATTGTCTGGCCACTTTAACCTTGTTCCAATACCAGCTGCTAAACCATATACCTCCATGCTTTGACCTGTGTTCTGATAAAAGTAATAGGAGTTAGTTTGCCTCGTATAATAAGTAGAAAAGGTAAAAGATGTTGGTTTATTTCCAAAAAGCCAAGGCTCGGTAAAACTTGCCGAAAGTGCAGTATAATAAGTTCCATTAGTCTGGAATCTAATAGCTAATTGTTGCCCATCTCCAAGTGGTACAGGCCTCCAAGCCTTTTTGTCAAACACCTTACTAAGAGAAAAATTATTAAAACTTATACCAAGAGTTCCTACAAAAGTATTTCCTCCCCATCCACCAGCTATTTCAAACTGACTGTTAGATTTTTCTTCTACATTATATGTTACATCTACAGTGTTTGCAAGCTCGTTTGGAACAATGCTATAACCAGTAGGAGACATGAGCTTTTCTGGATCGAAATGCCCCATTGCAGAGAGTGCTTGTAAAGATCTCTCTAAATAGGTTTGACTAAAGAGATAACCAGGGCGCGTAAAAAGCTCCCTTCTGGCTATCTTCTCGTTGGTTACATTGTTCCCATTTATTACAATTCTATTAAATAGCGCTGGCTCCCCTTCAAACATTCTCATCTCTACATCTACAGAATCTCCCTCAATGGTTTTCTCTACAGGTAGAACCCTAAAAAAGAGATAGCCTTGGTCTCTATACATTTTTGAAACATTTCCATCCTGAGCATCAAAGAGTCTCTTCTCCATTGAAACTACATCGTAAATATCTCCTGTTCCTATTCTCAAAACACTATTGAGTTGCTCTTCTGAATAGATTGAGTTTCCAGTCCAAGTGATATCTCTAAAATAGTATCTTTTCCCCTCATCAATTTCAAAATCTATTGCTAACCTTCCCTCCTCTACATAGTAGATTGAGTCTTTAACAATCTTAGCATCACGGAAACCATTTTCACTATATTTTTGTAATATTAATTTCTTGTCATTCTCATACTCCTTCTCATTAAATTTTTTACTTTTAAAAAAATTAAAAAGGCGCATATCGTTGGTTTTCTTCATTGCCGAGACAAGTTTAGACTCCTTAAGATTTTTATTCCCATTAAAATTAATCTCCTTAATCTTAACTCGGCTCTTACGGTCTACGTCAAAAGTAACCTTTACAGTATTAGTAAAAAGAGTATCATCTTCTTGCCGTACAGATACCTCCGTTTGCAAAAAGCCTTTCTCTACATAAAACTTTCTAATTATTTCAGAAGAAGAAGAGATTACATAATCAGACAATTCACTTCCCCTACGAAGCTTTAACTTCTCTTCTAAATCTCCTTTTTCTCCACTTCTTACACCATTAAATTCCCAACTTGAAACACGTGGCCTCTCCTGAAGATAGAGGTTTAAGTAAACTGTATCTTGAACTAATGAATCTATATAGAAAGCAACGTCAGAGAAAAAACGTTGAGCCCAAATTCTTTTAACAATTGAAGAGAGATCGTCTCCTGGGATAACTATTTCATCTCCTGGAGATAGCCCTGTAAGGGATATCATCTGCTCTTCTCCAAGATATTTAATACCTGTTACAGAAATATCTCCTATAATATATGTTTTAGGATTATTATAATCTACAATTGTATTCCTAATTGTTGTTGTATCCTGAGCCGTGACAACCTTTAAGGAAGACAGAACGAATAATAAAATAATCAGCGGTAATGATTTCATGTGCACTTTAAGACTGTAAAACTGCAAAGATAAATTTTTATTTGTATCCAATGTCCCTTTATTTGATTTTATTAATCTGATCTCCTGTCTTACCATATCTTCTTTCCCTCTCTGAATAGATATCAAGAGCTCTCTTAAAGTCATTTTTGCGAAAATCGGGCCAAAGCACATCTGTAAAATAAAATTCGGTATAGGCACATTGCCAAAGCATATAATTACTTAACCTCTGTTCGCCACTAGATCTAATTAACAGATCTGGATCTGGAATACCTCTAGTACTCAAAAACGTCTCGAAAAGCTCTGCAGAGAGAGGTTCATTATTATTCAACTCACTGGATCTTGCCTTCTCTAGATACTTAGTTACTGCTTGCAAAATATCCCATTTGCCACTGTAACTTAAAAAAACAATTAAAGTTAACCCCGTATTACCAGAAGTTATCTTTTTGAGCTCCAAAATTTTACTTATAAGAGTTTCTGAAAGCCGAGTTTCATCTCCTATAACTAAGAACTTTATATTATTATCCAACAACGTCTTACGCTCCCCTATTATAGCATCTATCATAAGTTCCATTAAACCAGATACCTCATCTTGAGGGCGAGTCCAGTTCTCTTCTGAGAAAGCGAAAAGACTAAGGAAATCTATTTTATTCTCGGCAGCAAACTCGGCAGCAGCCTTTACAGACTCTACTCCCGCCTTATGCCCCTCTAGTCTCTCAAAACCTCTCTGTTTTGCCCATCTTCCATTTCCATCCATAATAATGGAGACATGTTTTGGAATTTTACTCATTCTAAATATTTAATATATTTATCATTAATAATTTCGTTTATCTGCCCCCCACATAAGCTTCTCTCTTAATGCACCAATAAAGTTGTCTCCATAAAAAGAGAGATACCTCAAATTAAACTTTGCCATGGTAACAGTAACTAGCTCCCCTGTGGGAATTGTAAAAGACCTATTGTCTAAACTTACAATAGCCTCTCCACTTCTAGATTCTACATAAAACTCTATAGTAGAACTATCTGGTACTACAAGAGGTCTCACATTTAAATTATGAGAAGCAATTGGGGCTAAAATGAGCGCTTTTACTCCTGGCAAAGCTATTGGCCCCCCCACGCTAAGCGAATAGGCAGTAGAACCAGTTGGGCTAGACAATACCAAACCGTCGCTCCAGTATGGAGGAAGAGTCATCCCATTTATTTTTACATGCACAGAGAGCATAAAGGGGTCTTTTCTTTGAATAGAAATCTCGTTTAGAGCATATTTGCAGAAGCCCTTAGGAATAGCCTTTGAGCTAACAGAGAGCACTACCCTTTTTTCTATCTTATAACTTCCTTTAAACAACCTCTCTATCCACTCATTCCCTAAAACAGAATCTACACTAGTTAGAAAACCTAATCTGCCAAAATTTATACCTGCAACTGGAATTTTTTTGTCTTTTACTATTGTTAACGACTCCAAAAAGGTACCATCTCCACCAAAGCAGAGAAAGATATCTGTATCTAGGGAGAGATCTTTATCGCTGGAAAATAACTTCCCTTTAGGAATTTTCTTTCTGTTATTATCACTTATAGCAAAATAAAAAGGAGCATAGTAAGAGAGCTCTGCCTCCCTAGAAGAGAGTTCATTAAGAATGTCGAAAAATCTTTTTTCCCATTTATCGCCTATTTCTCTGGCAAAAATTGCTATCTTCATCTTACAAGTAAAGTGTATTAATTGCCAAAAATAAATAAATTTGCATCCATTATGACAAAACTAAGCGTAAATATAAACAAATTTGCCACACTTCGTAATGCAAGGGGGGGTAATTTGCCAGATGTTCTTTTGGCAGCAAAAGAGTGCGAAAGAATGGGAGCACAAGGAATAACTGTACACCCTAGGCCAGATGAAAGACACATAAAGTATCAAGATGTAAGGGATTTAAAACCTATACTAACTACCGAGTTCAATATTGAAGGGAACCCTATTGACTCTTTTATAAAGCTTGTTTTAGAAAACAGACCAGCTCAAGTAACCTTGGTACCAGATGCACACGACGCTATTACCTCTAACAGCGGATGGGATACTAAAAAACATAAAGGTTTTTTAAAAGAGATCTGCTCAATATTTAGAGCCCAAGGAATAAGAACCTCTATTTTCCTTGACCCCAATGTTGAGATGGTTAAACACGCCGCCGAAACTGGATGCGATAGAATAGAGCTTTATACAGAGGAGTATGCAATACAGTACTCTATAGGAGAAAAAGAGAGAGGGATAGAACCATATATAAAAGCTGCAATTGCTGCCAAAGAGGTTGGGCTTGGGTTAAACGCAGGTCACGACCTCAATTTAGAAAATCTTAAATATTTTAACAATAATATACCAAGATTACTTGAAGTCTCTATAGGGCATGCTTTAATTTGTGAGTCAATCTATTTAGGTTTAGAGAACACCATACAATCATACCTTAGGCAGTTAAACAATTATTAATTATATTTGCATTCTAAATAAAAATTAAAGATGAAAAAAGCATCAATTATCACAAACGCCATTCTTGGAGCAGCTGTTATTGTTCTGTTTATTTTACATTTCACCTCTAAACCAGTAGTAAATACTGTTACTGAAATGCCCGAAGGAGATACTTCTCTCTCTGGTGGTATAGTCTATATTAATATAGACTCATTAATAAGCCAGTACGATATGTTTAACGATCTTCGAACCGAATTTGAAAGCAAAGCTCAAACTATTCAAAATGATCTTAACAAAAGAGGAAGAACTTTAGAAAATGATGTTAAAGATTTCCAAACTAAGGTCCAAAAAGGCCTTATAACTCGTTCCCAAGCCGAGGCACAGCAACAACAATTAGCAAAAAGAGAACAAGAGCTACAAGGTTATATTAGGCAAAAACAAGAGGAGCTAGGAGAAGAGGAGCAAGTTCTTAATAGAAGGGTTTTTGATGCATTACAAACCTATATAGATAAGATGAACCAAGAGAAGCAATACTCTCTTATACTAAGCACTAGCGGGTACAACAACACTGTTATTCAAGGAGACAAATCACTTAACATAACCTCTTCTGTAGTTGAGGCTATGAATGACGAATACATTAAACAAAGATCTAAATAGTAAAAAAGGTATTGGGTGAAAATAGCACTACTATCTTGTTTCTACCCTTTCCGTGGAGGAATTGCCCAGTTCAATGCAAATTTATTTACTGAACTGGGCTTGTCTCATACAGTAAAAGCATTCAACTTCACAAGGCAATACCCAAACTTCCTCTTTCCTGGGAAAAGTCAATTTGTTACAGAGGCAGACAATGCCATACAAATTGAAAATCTTCCCATATTAGACACCATAAACCCTATCTCTTATTACAAAACAGCAAAAGCCATTAGCGATTGGGAGCCAGATTTGCTTATTATGAGATATTGGATGTCTTTTTTTGCACCCTCTCAAGGTTTTGTAGGTAGGCGCCTGCTTAAGAAGACGAAAGTAATCTCTATTTTAGATAACGTAATCCCTCACGAGAGAAGGTTTTTTGACACTCCATTTACAAAATACTTCTTAAAAAGCAATCACGCTTTTGTAGTACTCTCTTCTTCTGTAGGAAAAGATCTGCTAACAATAGAACCAGATGCCAACTATATAACTATTCCACACCCTCTTTACAACCATTTTGGAGAGAAGGTGAAAAGAAGTGTAGCTCAAGAAAAACTAAAGTTAGACCCCAACAAAAAAACATTACTCTTTTTTGGATTAATTAGAGAGTATAAAGGGCTAGATATACTAATTGATGCATTCTCTTCTCTTGACCAAAGCTACCAACTAATAATTGCAGGAGAGCCTTACGGCTCTTTTGAAATGTATCAAAATAAAATTGACAACTCACCTGCAAAAAAGAGAATAAAGCTATTTACCAGATATATACCAGACTCAGAAGTTCCTCTGTTTTTCAGTGCAGCAGATGTAACAGTTCTCCCCTACCGAACTGCTACTCAAAGCGGAATAAGCGCTATCTCTTTCCATTTTGATGTCCCTTTAATAACTACAAATGTAGGCGGTCTAAAAGAGGCTATAGAGAAGCCAGGCACAGGAATTGTTGTAGAGAAACCAGAAAGCAGCTGTATAGCAAACGGAATAAAGAAGTTTTTTGAAGAGAATAACAGCGAATACTATATAAATAATATAGCCAAAGAGAAGGAAGAGCTCTCTTGGAAAAGATTTTCAGAGAAATTAATAGATTTTTACAACACTCTCTAATAAAATATAATTCTATAAAAGAAGACAAAAAATGAATGCAATAACTAGAACAGAATTTGATTTTCCCAAGCAAACCAACAAGTATATAGGCAAAGTAAGAGATGTTTACTCAATAGGTGAAGAGTACCTAGTTATGATTGCAACAGATAGAATATCTGCTTTCGATGTTGTCTTGCCAGAAGGGATTCCATATAAAGGACAAGTATTAAATCAAATAGCCTCTAAATTCTTAGACGATACATTAGAAATTTTACCAAATTGGAAAATAGCCTCTCCAGACCCAGTTGTAACGGTTGGTCATAAATGCACTCCTTTCCCTGTAGAGATGATTGTTAGAGCATATTTAACAGGCAGCTCTTGGAGGTCATATAAAGCTGGAGCTAGAGAAATTTGTGGAGTTCCCATCCCAGATGGAATGAGAGAGCACCAAAAATTTGAACAACCAATTCTCACACCTACCACTAAAGCAGAGCAAGGCGAACATGATATGGATATCTCAAGAGAAGAGATTATTTCTAAAGGCTTAGTAAGCGAAGCTGAATACAAAAAACTTGAAGAGTATTCACTAGCACTTTTTAAGAAAGGGAGTGAGACTGCTGCAGAGAGAGATCTTATATTAGTAGACACTAAATATGAGTTTGGTAAAAAGGGAGAGACAATCTATTTAATAGACGAAATACACACCCCAGACTCATCTAGATATTTTTATGCAGAGAGTTACCCCACACTTTTTGAAAAAGGTCTACCCCAAAGACAACTATCAAAAGAGTTTGTTAGAGAGTGGTTAATAGAGAATGGGTTTCAAGGGAAAGAGGGAGAAAAAATTCCTGAAATGACACCTCAAGTTGTAAGCTCTATCTCTGAAAGATATATTGAATTGTTTGAAAAAATAACTGGAGTTAAGTTCGAAAAATCTAATTATAACAACAATATATACAATAGAATTGATGCAAATGTAAGAAATATGTTAGCCCGTCTATGAAACAGCTCTTCAAAATAACATACATCTCTATTGCAATGTTGCTTGCACAAAGTTGCTTTGCACAGTATATACCAGCAAAAGTAGAAGTATCTACCGAGCAGGCAAACATTAAAGGGACGCTTTTTTATTTGCATAAAGTAGAAGCAAAACAGACACTTTACTCAATTGCAAAAGCATATGAAACAGATATAGAGAGCATTATAGCAGATAATCCTACTCTATCATCTGGCCTTAAAGAGGGATCTATCATTTACATTAAAGTAGAGAAATCCCAAAAAGAAGAGAGTGGACAAACTGAAAGAGCTCTTGTCACTCCCCCAGATACTGTTGTTAAATTTAAAGCTCAACATACAGTTAAGTGGTACGAGTCACTCTCATCTATAGCTAAAAAATACAACGTTCCTGAAGAGGAGATTGCCCAAGCAAACTCTCTGCTAAACAACAAAGTAGAGACTAGACAAGTTCTAAACATTCCATTTCCTGGTAGCTACAGCTCACAGGAAATATCTGCTAAAACAGACTCATTAGATAGAGAGGCAGTTAAAGGAGTAGAGAAAAAAAAGGAAGATAATCTTGAATCTATAGAACTTTTTAAAAATGAAAAGTACGATAAACTAAATGTCTCTCTGTTAATTCCAATGGGTAGCACCTCAGATTCTACAGTAAATAGAGATCTTACCCAGCCAAATCTATTTATTGATTTTTATCAAGGATTCCTCCTTTCGCTAAACCATTTAAAAGAGAAAAATCCTGGAATAAAACTTAAGGTAAATGTTGTAAATACCAACGACTATTCAAACAGCAATCAAATTATAGAGTCGGGTATTTTAGATATGAGCAATCTAATTATTGGTCCAGTATTCACAGAAAATATAGAACCGATACTAAAATATGCACAACAAAGAGGAGTATATGTAGTCTCACCAATGGATCTTTCAAGCGAGCATTTTGCTCACGAATACTCCAATTTTTATCAAGTGAGTACTCCCGTTTCATACCTGCAAAAAGGAATTCTTTCGGCAGTTAATATATTTTCCCACGTTACCCTTATATTTGAAGATAGAGGAAGTGCTCCTATAGAGTTAGTAGAACTTACTCAAAATGTATTAGAGTCTGGGAGAGTGCGTTACAAAACTCTTTCATATGACATATTAAAGGGGAGATCTATTTTGCCCAATATTGAAGAACAACTTAGCACAGATAAGGTGAACCACGTTATAGTGGCGTCAAATTCAGAAGCATTTGTTTCTGATGTACTTAGAAATCTAAATTTACTAAAATCTCAAAAAGATTATAATATAGTTATATATGGAACTCCCCGATGGAGGTCTTTTGAAACCGTAGATATAGACTACTATCACGGAATGAATCTAAATATATCTATGCAATATTTTTTAGATTACAACCGAGCCAATATTAAAGAGTTCCTTTTACAGTTCAGAGCTCTTTATAATTCAGAGCCATCTCCTTATGCATTCCAAGCATATGATATTGCTAACTACTTTATTAGCAATATGTGGGAACATGGCAAAGCCTTTATTTATAACACCCAAAATTACAAAATGGAGATGCTCCATTCAGACTATAACTTTATACGTGTAGATAATAACGGTGGCTATATAAACACAGCAATAAGAAGGGTTATATATAAGCCAGATTATTCAACTTCAGATATTAGAGGTTTTTTCCGCTAACCACTTTTGTTCACTGCTGCTTAACCTAGGAGAGAGTTTTTCAAAAACTTTTTCATGGTAACTATTTAACCACTCTAATTCGCCTACCGTTAATAGAGAGCTCTCTATTGCAGTTTTATCTATAGGAATTAAAGTAAGAGTCTCAAAACAGTTAAACTCTCCAAAAGAGTTCTCTTTCCACCTTTTACAGAGTAAAATATTTTCTATTCTTATACCATATTTACCTGACTCATAAATAGCTGGCTCATTAGAAGTAACCATTCCTGGCACAAACGCAATTGGGTTCTCTTCCATTCTAATACTCTGAGGCCCCTCATGCACGCAAAGATTATGACCAACTCCATGCCCAGTACCATGCATATACAATTTCCCTATACTAAAAATAGGGCCTCTTGCTAAAATATCTAAAGAAGCACCACGAGTACCTTTAGGGAACTTGGCTAAAGAGAGATTAATCATCCCTTTAAGCACCATTGTATAATCTCTTTTTTGTTCTACAGACAAATTGCCTAAAGCAAAAGTACGAGTAGTATCTGTTGTCCCATAATAATAGTGTGCTCCAGTATCTACTAGTAAAAAGCTCTCTCTCTTAATAACCACGGGATTCTTAACATCTGGAGAGTAATGAGGCATAGCGCCATTTTTTTCATATGCAACAATAGGTGAAAAGCTCTCTCCGCAATAGTCTGCACATTGTGAACGAAATTCGGCTATTTTATTTGCCAAAAGAGATTCTGTTAACTCTTGGTTATTTCCATTTAAATTCTCTTCTAAAAACATCCAGAACTTAACCCATGCTAAAGCATCTTCCAGCATAGCTCTTCTAAATCCAGCTATCTCAATATCATTCTTAACAGCCTTAGCCAAAGCTACTACTCCTCCTGGAATAGCATCTGAAACAAAGATGCTCCCGCTCCTATTTATTAAATTAAAAACTTCAAAAGAGATAGTATCTAGAGAGGCTATACGAACCATACCAGGGTCTAAATTCTGAATAAAATTATAAAAATCATTATAACTATGAACTATAATGTTATTGCTTTCAAGGTGTTTCTTAACACCCTTGTTAAGACTCTCTAAGGAGACAAAAAGATGCGTGCCAACAGAGCCAAATAGAAGATATGAGTAGAGCAAAGGGTTAAAAGGAATATCACTACCCCTAATATTACAAAGCCAAGCTATATCATCACAAGTAGAGAGAATATAAACGTACTCTTTAGAATAAGAGTTGTTTAGATTCAACCCAAGTGCATCAGAGCACTTCTTTAGTTTAGCCTCTGTAGAATCACCAGATATCTCAAGAGGCACAACTCTAGCTTCTGAATATAAAAAAGGAGGTCTATTGTTCCATATCTGTTTAAAAGGGTCTTTACAAAACCTCAACTTCAAAGGTGCTAAACTTAACTCATAACTATCTACCTGTTTCTTTGAAAACAGTAGAGAATCAATCCCAACAGAAGAATTTTCTTTTAGCGTAGATTTAAGCCATTCAGAAATAGAAGGAGTACTGGGGTTTTTCATTTTCATTAGTGAAATGCCACTCCCTTCTAATTGAGTTTCTGCTTGTACAAAATATCTTGAATCTGTCCAAAGAGCTGCATCATTTAAAGTTACCACAACAGTTGCTGCAGAGCCGTCAAAGCCAGATAACCACTCCCTACATTTATAATAATCTTGGACATACTCACCAAAATGAGGGTCGGTACTTGGCACTATAAAAGCCTCTAACTTCTCTTCTAAGAGAAAACTCCTTAGTTTATTTACTCTTTCTTTAATGATTCCCATGATAATAAAATCTACTAGAGGCAAATATATAAAATTAGGTAAGGAAGTGAGAGAAATATTCATTATTTTTGTAAAAATTAACCACTAAAATTAATTTTATGGAAAAAAGCATTAAAGGAACTAAAACTGAACAGAACTTGCTTAAAGCATTTGCTGGGGAGTCTCAAGCACGAAGCCGCTATGTCTATTTTGCCTCAACCGCAAAAAAAGAGGGTTACAGACAAATAGCTGCTGTTTTTGAAGAGACAGCAGAACAAGAGAAAGAACATGCTAAAAGATTTTTCAAATTCCTTGAAGGTGGTATGGTAGAAATCACTGCCTCATACCCAGCTGGAATTATTGGAACAACTGCACAAAACTTAATTGCAGCTGCCCAAGGTGAAAACGAAGAGTGGAGTGAGCTATATCCTGAATTTGCTAAAGTTGCAGAAGAAGAAGGCTTCCCTCAAGTAGCTACAGCTTTTAAGATGATTGCAAAGGTAGAGGCCGAACACGAGGCTCGCTATCTCACACTACTTGCTAGAGTAGAAGCAGAAAAAGTATTTGAAAGAGAAGAAGAAGTTGAATGGCAGTGCCGCAATTGTGGGTATGTTCACAAAGGTAAGAAAGCACCAAAAACATGTCCTGCTTGCATCCATCCTATAGATCACTTTGAACCTAAAAAAAATAATTACTAATAATAGTAATTAAGATTACCTTCGCAGATTAATGAAAACAATGGAAAAATCTGCATTAAATAGAGCTATAAGCTCAATTAAAGAGATATTGCCAAAGACACTTAAAACCTGTCTTTGGCTTATTCGTATTACAACCATAGTAACACTAGGAGTCCTTTTTCTTGAATATTTTAATATTCTACCTTGGATCTCAAAAGCTCTAAACCCAATATTCAACCTAATTGGCTTACCAGGAGAGGCTGCACTTGCCTACGTTTCTGGCTACTTTGTAAATGTCTACTCTGCTATAGCGGTTATCTCTACACTTAATTTAGATATCCGTTCTATAACCATTTTGGCCGTTATGATACTCTGTTCTCACAACATGATTACAGAAACAGCTGTACTAAAGAAAACAGGGTCTTCTGCTATAAGAATGGTAGTTATTAGAACAGCAGCAGCCTTTATCCTTGGATTTACTCTAAACCTTATTATGCCAGAGGTTCAGCAAGGTTTAAAGATTGAAATAATAGAGGCAAACCTTTCTCTTGTTCAAATGCTTAAAGAGTGGTTTTTTGATACACTTTATCTTATTGTACTCATGTCTACTCTTATATTTGCACTCTCTATTATACAAAGGTTGTTGACAGAATTTGGAGTTATAAAGTGGCTCTCCAAAATATTTAGCCCAGTGCTTACTTTTTTTGGACTTCCTCCAAAAACCTCTTTTTTATGGATTGTAGCAAACACCTTAGGTCTTGCCTATGGAGCAGCTGTAATGATAGATGAGGCAGAAAGTGGAAACGTAACAAAAAAAGAGATCGATTTACTAAACCACCACATAGCTATATCTCATAGTAACCTAGAAGATGTACTTTTGCTTGCCTCTGTGGGAGCTATAATATGGTGGCTGTTAGTTGCCAGATGGCTCTTTGCATTTGTACTAGTTTGGGAGTTGAGACTAGAGATAGTAATAAAGAAAAAAATTTTTAACTTTGTAGGTTGAAATATATATTAACAGTCACAAAATTATGAGTATAGAAAAAATAAAATGCCTTATTATTGGTAGTGGTCCGGCAGGATACACTGCGGCTATATATGCAGCTAGAGCAAATCTCTCCCCTGTTCTTTACGAGGGGATTCAACCAGGTGGCCAACTAACAACTACTACAGAAGTAGACAACTTCCCAGGGTATCCACAGGGTATTACTGGAACAGAAATGATGGATCAACTAAAAGAGCAAGCAGCTCGCTTTGGCACCGATGTTAGATTTGGATTAGCAACTAAAGTAGACCTTTCAAAAAGACCATTTAAAGTTACTATAGACCAAGAAAAAGAGATAATTGCAGAGACTATTATTATCTCTACAGGAGCAACAGCAAAATATCTGGGTCTTGAATCTGAAGAGACGTTCAGGGGACAGGGAGTATCTGCATGTGCAACTTGCGATGGCTTTTTCTACAAAGGAAAAGATGTTGCCGTTGTAGGTGGAGGAGATACCGCTTGCGAAGAAGCTACATACCTTGCAGGCATATGCAACAAAGTTTATATGATTGTTAGAAGAGATGTCTTAAGAGCTTCTAAAGCAATGCAAGAGAGGGTTAAAAACACCCCCAATATAGAGATTCTATGGCACTACAATACAAAAGAGATTATAGGCTCTCCAATGGGAGGCGTTAATGGTGCGATTCTTGTTCACAAAGATGGAAGTGAAAAGAAAATAGATGTTCACGGTTTTTTCTTAGCTATAGGACACCACCCCAACTCCGAACTATTCAGTGAATGGGTAGAGACCAATAGTGAAGGATACATTTTAACGCAAGGTAAGAGTACCAAAACCAATGTACCTGGCGTTTTTGCAGCTGGCGATGTACAAGACCCACATTACAGACAAGCGGTTACAGCTGCAGGATCTGGCTGTATGGCAGCATTAGATGCCGAGAGATTTCTTGGTGAAAACAAATAATAAAAGATGAAATATATTAAAATTGCAGTTCTATTTCTGACTCTGGCACTCACAGCTATATCATGTAAATCTCAATACGATCTTCTACATCAATCTACCGATGTAGAAGAAGTTTATAAAGGTGCATTCAGGTACTTCGAAGCAGGAAAATACCTTAAAGCAGCAGATCTATTTGACAAGCTGCTACTCTCTGTAAGGGGTACTAACAGAGACGATACAGTCCAATTCTACCTTGGGTTAAGCAATTATCGCTATGGCGATTATGTGATTGCCGAGGCTAATTTCGATCAATTTATAAGTGTTTTCCCTAGAAGCCCATTTACAGAGGAGGCAAAGTATTTACGAGTAGAATGCCTTTACGGCTCTACATATCGTTATGAACTAGACCAGCTTCCTACCTATAAAGCAATGAGTGCAATCAATCTCTTTTTATATGAATATCCCAATAGCACTTATTTAAAAAGGATGAGAGATATGCTTGTAGACCTACAAGAGAGATTAGACCGTAAGAGCTTTGAATCTGCTAAAATATATTACACAATAGAAGATTATAAGGCTGCTGCCTATGCACTTAAAAATGTCCTTAGAGAGAATGCCAATAATCAATACCGCGAAGAGGTGCTTTACTATATTGTGGCAGCAAATTACCAATATGCTATAAATAGTGTTCCTTCAAAACAGAGAGAGAGGTTTCTCTCTCTTGTAGATGAGTACTACAATTTTGTAAGTGAGTTCCCAGATTCTAAGTACAAAAAAGAGACAGACAAAATGTTTGAACGTGCTCAACAATATTTAAAAAAATAAAAAAAGATATGGAAATCAGCAAAAATGTTCCCACAACAACAGTTACCAGAGAACTAGCAGACCTGGCAAAACCAACAGGCAATGTTTATGAGTCTGTAATGATAATTGCTAAAAGGTCTAACCAAATAGCTGCCGAAGTTAAACAAGAACTAAAAGTAAAGCTAGAAGAGTTTTCTACCTATGCAGACACACTAGAAGAGACATTCGAAAATAGAGAGCAGATAGAAATTTCTAGATATTATGAAAGACTACCTAAAGCCTCTCTTATAGCTATACATGAATTTGAAGAAGATAAAATTCAGGTAAGGAAAATTGAGGAGTAATGCTTAAAGGTAAACATATACTAATTGGAATAACAGGCAGTATAGCAGCATATAAAACTGCTACACTGGTCCGTTATCTGGTTAAGGAAGGTGCAGAGGTTAAGATTATTATGACAGAGATGGCAAAGGAATTTATCACTCCCCTAACAATGGCCACTCTATCTAAAAATCCTATTCTAGTAGACTTCTATAATCCAGAAAACGGAGACTGGAATAGTCACATTTCTCTTGGTATGTGGGCTCACCTATATATTATTGCTCCAGCCTCTGCTAATACCATGGCTAAAATGGTTACAGGAATTGCAGACAATCTACTACTTACATCTTTCCTTAGTGCCAGATGTCCCGTAATGATTGCACCTGCAATGGATGTAGATATGTATGAACATATAGCAACTCAAACCAACATCTCTACGCTAAAAAAGAGAGGAGTAATAGTTATTGCCCCCTCTTCTGGAGAACTTGCGAGTGGGCTAGAGGGCAAAGGTCGAATGGAAGAGCCAGAAATAATAGTAGAGAGCATAAAAGATTTTTTTTTAGAAACCAAAACAGAAAAGTCCAGTGGTAAACTTGCTGACAAAAAAGTAGTTATAACTGCAGGACCAACCGTAGAACAGATAGATCCTGTTAGGTATATCTCTAACTACTCTACAGGAAAAATGGGCTACGCTATTGCCAACGAATTTGCAAGCAGAGGTGCCCAAGTTACCATAATAAGTGGCCCAGTAGGGGCAATTGAAACCGCTTCAACTATTAATATTATAAAGGTAAAGAGCGCACAACAGATGCAAGAGGCTACTCTTAAAGAGTATAATAACCAAATAGATATTGTGGTTTTAGCCGCGGCCGTTTCTGACTACACTCCTCTACTTGAATCAGATATTAAATTAAAAAGAAAGGGAGATAATCTAAAGCTAAGCCTTAAACCTACCGCAGATATTGCAGCCTCTATAGGAGAGATAAAAAAGAGAGGGGTTTTTCATTTAGGTTTTGCTTTAGAGACCAACAATGAAACAGAAAATGCCTGCAAAAAACTTAAATCTAAAAACTTAGATGCAATAGTTCTAAACTCACTTCAAGATAAGGGCGCTGGCTTTGCAGTTGACACCAATAAGGTTACAATAATAGATTCAAAGAATAACAACTACCCTTTCCCTCTCAAATCTAAAAAGGAGGTTGCTTCAGATATTGTTGACTTTATAGAGAATTCATTTATATGTTAAAATCTCTTTCAATATCTAACTACGCTCTTATTGAGAAGCTGGAGATTACATTTCCAGATGGTCTTATAATAATAACAGGAGAGACTGGAGCTGGTAAATCTATACTTTTAGGAGCAATATCTTTACTTCTTGGTGCCAAGGCCAATAAAGAGATTCTTAAAGAGAGCAATAAAAATTGCGTTGTAGAAGCCCTCTTCACTATTGAAAAAACCTCAGAGACAGAAGCACTCTTTAATGAAAATTTAATGGAGCCAGCTACTGAACTATTAATTAGGCGTGTTATATCTACAACAGGCCGTTCTCGCTCATTTGTAAATGACCAACCAGTTAATAATAAATTTCTAAAAGAGATTGGCCAAAAAATAATTGACATACATGCCCAGCATGAAAATCTCTTGATTGGGAGAAGTAATTTTAGACTTGAAGTACTAGATTCATATGCTAAGAACCAAGAGCTAAAAGAGAGTTATAAAGTTGCGTATAACAGACAAAGAGACCTTGAAAAGAGAAAAAAAGAGTTAGAAGAGCAACTTGCTAAAGAAGAACAAGATTTTGATTATAATAGTTTTAGATATAAACAACTAGAAGAGGCCAATCTAGTTTCTGGAGAGCTAGAAGAGATAGAAGAGGAACATAAAATACTGAGCAACACACAAGAGATACAAGCTACTCTTTATGAAATAGTGCAAATATTAAATCCCAACGAAACATCTCTTGTTCAAACACTTAAAGAAGTTGAATCTCTCTTTTCAAAAATTTCTAGTTCAATTGCTATTACAAGCTCTATGGCTCAAAGGGTAGACTCTTGCCGTATAGAGCTAAAAGAGCTAGAGAGAGAGACAGTAGAGTTAGCCGAATCTACAATTTCTGACCCAGCTAAAACTTCTCTTTTAGAAGAGAGACTTTCTACTATATATGAACTATTCAACCGCTATAAAGTAAATAGTGTAGAAGAGCTTATCTCTATAAAAGAGGAGTACTCTTCTAAATTACATCTAACCAATAGCGTTAAAGACCAAATAAAAAAGACAGAAAAAGAGCTCTTAACAAGCTATAGTAATCTAACACAAAAAGCTAAATTACTAACAGACTCACGAGTAAAAGCATCGGCAAGTTTTTCAAAAGAGATGACACAAAAAATAAGAGAACTTGAGATGCCATTTGCACAATTTAGTGTTCAAATTAATGAGCAGGAGCAGTATGAAGTAAATGGTAAAGAGTCTATTGAATTTCTCTTCTCTGCAAATAAAGAGATAGCTCCCAGAGAAATATCTAAAGTTGCATCTGGAGGCGAACTCTCTAGAATTATGCTCTGTCTCAAAGCTATTATGGCTAGAGGGGCTCAAATGCCAACTCTTATTTTTGACGAAATAGATAGCGGAATCTCTGGTAGCATTGCTCATAAGATGGGATTACTAATTGGAGAGCTATCAAATAATATGCAGCTATTTGCAATTACTCATCTCCCTCAAATAGCATCTAAAGGAGAGTGCCATTTGCTGGTATATAAAGAAGAGGGGCGAAAGGGTTCAGCAGTAAGTAAAATCAAAAAACTAGAAACCCAGGAGCGTACAATGGAAATTGCACGTATGCTAAGTGGATCTCAATTAACTTCTGCCTCAATAAAAAATGCCAAAGAATTTTTATCTAATTAACACGAATTTTAAAACTACAATCTATGAGACTTATTATTCAGAATTCCTATGAACAAATATCACAATGGGCTGCTGCTCATATTGTGAAAAGAATAAAAGAGTTTGAACCTACTCCTGAAAAACCTTTTGTTCTTGGGCTTCCAACAGGGTCTACACCTAATGGTACATATAAAGAGCTTATAAGATTCTACAAAGAGGGCGAAATCTCTTTTAAAAACGTAGTAACATTCAATATGGATGAATATATTGGAATTCCTAAAGAGCATCCCCAATCTTACTTCACGTTTATGTGGGATAACTTTTTTCAGCATATAGACATTAAAAGAGAAAATGCAAACCTTCTAGATGGCACGGCATACGATCTAGACCTTGAGTGCGAGAACTACGAGAAAAAAATGCAATCATATGGTGGAATAAATCTTTTTATGGGAGGTATAGGCCCAGATGGTCACATAGCTTTTAACGAACCTGGCTCTTCCCTCTCTTCTAGAACTAGAGTTAAAAGTCTAACTACAGATACAATAATTGCAAACTCTAGATTCTTTAATAACGATATCTCTTTAGTTCCAAAAACAGCTCTAACTGTAGGGGTAGGAACAATTATGGACTCTCAAGAGGTAATGATTCTTGTAAACGGGCACCATAAAGCAAGAGCACTCTACCATGCAGTGGAGGGCAGCATCAATCATATGTGGACAATTAGTGTGCTCCAAAAGCACCGTAAAGGAATTATTGTTTGTGACGATGCTTCTACCCAGGAGTTAAAAGTTGGCACTGTAAACTATTTTAAAGATATTGAAAGAAACAACTTAGACCCAAGATCACTGCTGTTTTAAGAATAGGGCGGCTGGAGAGAAGACTTTTTCGAACCAATAATCTAATTCTACTGACCTCCCTTTCTCAATAGTAGGAAATGGAGTTTCATGTGAATATTTAAATGGGAAATCAAGTTCTTTTAAACACTTTTTCCAAATAGGCCCCATTGCATTTCTAATACCCGAAGAGGGTATTACAATATCTTTTTTTAATGAAACTGCTCTTATTCTATTTCTAGCTTTTTTATAAAAAGCATACCGCTCTTTTTGCTTAAGCTCTTTATCTATATGAGCTAAAAATGCCATGTAGATACTATCTTTTGGACTGTTTGAGAGTTCATAATCATTAATAAAATCGTTGTGATAATAGTAATTCAATAGTTCAAAAGAGTCCCTATCCATAATCATTCTAGAGTTTCCGTTCATCTCACTAAATAGAGAGCCTCCACAAAACATAAACAACTTACTTTCAGAAAAGTAATCAAAAGGATTAGCCATTAACAATACTTGAGAAAGAAGTGAACCTATTGAGTAAGAAAAAATATTTACTAAACACTCTTTTGTAAATATTGGAGAATGGCCAGCTCTAATCTCCTCCATCAATTGACATACATTGAGCACTGTTTCCCTGCCTCCTAAATAAAAGCGATAGGGAGAGGCCTTAATTCTTGTACTAAGTGCATAATTAACAAATGTTAAATTTTGATCACTTAACAACTCTTCACTCTCTTCTTTTTTAACCTCTTTCTCCATATTAACTAGCCTTTGCATTGCTCTTGGGTCGCTCCAAAGTTGAGGTGATCTATTTATATGAAGAGAAATAGGAAAGAGAAGAAGTGGCATTTGAGTATGAGTAGATAGATATTCAGCCCAAGGTATATATTTGTCCCAACTCCTTTCATTTAGACCATGAAAGAGAATTATAACGCTACTATATTTTGCAAATTTATCTTCTACTAATCTCTCTCCGGGTAAAATAACTTTATATCCAAAATTAATGTTTTCATTAATTTCGTTATCTCTTATATTTAACGATTTAGGAACATTTACCTTCTCTCTTTCAAGAAATATTTCTTCATATCCAAGCCTCTCCTTAAAATTAAATAGATACTCTTTCATCTTTTTTTATAAATAAAGAGAGTTATCACAGAATAGAAAAATAAATGAAGTAAACAGCACCACAATGGGATAAAATGCTTAAATTAGGGGTGAAAGATTGTTTAGAGTGGTCAAATTATCCCTATTTTTTATCTTATAAAATGAAAATCCCTCACTATATTAATAAAAAGAAGAACATAGTAAAGTTGGTAGGATTCACCTCTATATTTGCTTTAGTCTTTATTAATATTTATAAACCATTCAACTCATATAACTGGTATCCAGTTTCTGAATTTATCTTTTTTGCCTACTCATCATTAATTATTTTAACTGGAGTAATAGTAGTAGTTATCAGTCGTATAATAATGTATCATTATAATAAAAAACATGATATATCTTATTGGCAATATGCCTTTTGGGTGTTTCTTGAAATACTATTTATGTCTCTTTTTTATACAATATTTACCCTCTCTGTAGGCAAAGAGCGAGATATAATGGAGGTTTTTAAGAGCTGCATAATAAATACTTCTCTGGTACTACTTTTGCCCTATACAGTGTTATGGTTATATTTTGGATGGAGAGAGAGCAGTTTTATTATTGAAAAACTTTCAGGTAAAAATTCTATAGAAACTTCCTCTTTTAAAAATATACCATTTTACGACGAAAACGGTATATTTAGAATTTCAATAAATAAAAATGACCTTTTATTCATTGAGGCTTGTGATAATTATGTAGCCATTCATTATAGTAGCAACAATTCAATAAAGAAATATCTTCTGAGAAACCGGCTTAAAACGCTTGAAAATGAGCTTTTGAATACAAGCATTGTAAGATGTCACAGAACTTACTTGGTAAATCTTGCTAAGGCAAAAGTTATTAGAAAAGAGAGCGATGGTCTATATATTGAACTAGACACCAAGAATACAAAAGAGATTCCGGTATCTAAAAGTTATGAGAAGAAGGTAAGTGAAAAATTTATCTCCTAAAAGCCAAAGTAAAAATCTTTTTGCTCCATAAGCTTACTATACTTTTCGCTATCAAAAGTATAGAATTTAGCTGGCTTATGTTTAGTATTTTTCATAACAGTTCCAGTATCTGTAATAACACCACTATTTTTCTTCCTGCCAGTTGGCTTAGCTTTCAAAGTAGCTGAAGGGTGTCCTACCATTTTCTTATGAAAATTGGCTCTATCAAACTCTATATTAAGCAATGTTTCATAAATTATTTGGAGCTGCTTTATTGTGAAAGTTTGGTCTAGTAACTCAAATGCAACTGGCTCTCTATTAAGAGATAAAGCAAGAGCTTCTTTGGCCTTTACAATAGCCTCTTTATGGTCAAATGCAAGAGAAGTATTATTCATAGCATGCTCTAGTTTCAACCACTTTAGACTAACTGCATCACTCCCACTTTTAATACTATCGCTCTCCATAGCTTTAGGAGCTAACAAACCATAAAACATTACAGATATAACCCGAGTACGTGGGTCTCTCTCTAAATCTGAGAAAACTGCAAATTGGCGTAAATTAATAGAATCTATACCTGTCTCTTCTAATAATTCTCTTTGAGCACACTCTTCTAAAGTTTCATTTGGCTCAAGAAAACCTCCTGGTAGAGCGAATTTACCTTTAAATGGCTCACTTCCCCTCTCTACAAGCAGAACATTAATCTCTTGGCCATCGAATCCAAAAACAACACAATCTGTAGTAACTGCTGGTCTTGGATACTGGTAACAAAAAGTTTCCTCCATTTACCTTTTTTTTAGTTTTATTCATAAATTATTTGGCCACAAAAATAGCCAAAAAACCGATACTATTTAAGCTTTTCAGTAATTTTCTTATCTGTTGGTTTCACTTTTGAAGGGAAAAACGATATTAACCTTCCTTTTTTATCAATTAAGTACTTTCCAAAGTTCCATGAAGGCGATTTACTGTTCCAACCATTCTTAGATTTATCGGTTAACCATTTGTAAACTTTGTTTATTTCGGCTCCCTTAACAGAAGATTTATCCATCATCTGGAAAGTTACACCATAATTCTCTTCACAAAAAGATAAAATCTCTTCATTTGAACCTGGGTCTTGTGCACCAAAATCATTTGATGGGAACCCTAAAACTACTAAAGAGGCTCCATACTCTTGATGTAACTGTTCAAGCTCTTTAAATTGAGGAGTAAACCCACACTTAGAGGCGGTATTCACAATAAGCACATTTTTGCCTTTTAACTGGTTGAACTTATATGTCTCTCCTCTTATTGTTTTAAATGAGAGCGAATAGAAATCTACCGGGGGAGTTACAAGATCTTGGGCCCAAAGTGTAACTGCAAAAAATGCAAAAAATACTACCCATATTGATTTTAATTTATTCATAACTTTTATTTTTAAGATTACTATACACTACAAACAGATAGTTTCTCAAAAGGTTGTCTAAAATTTAC
>Ga0265293_10002588_pt1 | contig 35731 bp, 31 predicted proteins | sample Munlanlewell138R_FD_192505 | JGI IMG/M metagenome (GOLD analysis project Ga0265293, IMG submission 192505) | Leachate microbial communities from a municipal landfill in Southern Ontario, Canada - Leachate well 138R | ecosystem: Engineered > Solid waste > Landfill > Unclassified | place: Canada... | reverse complement strand
AGTGACGGGTCATCCGTGATCCGTGATCCGTGATCCGTGATCCGTCACGGGTGACGGGGCGTTTGCTTGTCACCGAATTCAAATATGGGAGGTTTTTCAATATGGCACAATCGGTCATCGGGGTTATCGGCGGCAGCGGTCTGTACGAGATCGAAGGGATGCACGACCTGCGCGAGGTTCGCCTGGAAACTCCTTTCGGCGCCCCTTCGGACGTTTTCGTCACCGGCGAGCTCGGCGACGTGAAAATGGTCTTTCTGCCCCGGCATGGTCGCGGTCATCGGCTGCTCCCTTCCGAGGTTCCCTACCGCGCCAATATATATGGCATGAAGAAGCTGGGGGTCGAGCGCATCATCTCTGTGTCCGCCGTCGGCAGCATGAAGGAGGAGATCGTTCCCGGCCATATCGTCATCCCCGACCAATTCTTCGATCGCACCCAGGGGAAGCGCGACTCCACCTTCTTCGGCGATGGAGTCGTCGGCCATGTGCAGTTCGCCGATCCGGTTTGCGGCGACCTTTCCCGCGAGTTGTACGAGGCGGCCGTGCAGGTCGGAGCGACCGCGCATCGCGGCGGCACTTATCTATGCATTGAAGGGCCGAACTTCTCCACCCGCGCCGAGAGCCTGATCTATCGCAGCTGGGGGGTGGACATCATCGGCATGACCAATATCCCCGAGGCGCGTTTGGCGCGGGAGGCGGAAATCTGCTATGGCACCGTGGCGCTGGCGACGGATTACGACTGTTGGCACGATGGACACGACGATGTTTCTGTGGAGTCGGTGCTCGCCATCATCAAACAGAACGTCGCCATCGCGCGCGAAATCATTCGTTCTGCGGTTTTGCGCCTTTCCGGACAGCGCGCCTGCGGCTGCGGTTCGGCATTGCAGTTCGCGATCATGACCAATCCGGGGCAAATCCCCGCCGCGACCCGCGACAATCTTGACCTGCTTATTGGGAAATACTTGAAATAACACCCAAATCCGATTACATTGTGCGCTCGGGTGTGTGTCTAAATGAGATTTAAATCCAATCCGTCCGGCTGACGGGAGAGAAAACGCGTGGGAATACTGGTTGTTGGCTCGGTGGCGTTTGATTCGGTGGAGACCCCCTTCGGCAAAGTCGAAGAGGTGCTGGGTGGTTCGGGAACCTACTTTTCCACCTCCAGCAGTTTCTTTACCGAGGTAAAGCTGGTGGCGGTGGTCGGTGACGATTTTCCTTCCGAGCATCTTGAATTCCTGCGCGCCCGCAAGATTGACCTTTCCGGTCTGCAGACCGCTCCCGGTCGCACCTTCCGCTGGAAAGGGCAATACGGTTTCGATCTCAACGAGGCGCACACCCTGGATACCCAACTCAATGTCTTCGCGACATTTCGTCCCCGGCTGCCGGCGGGTTTCGAAGAGGCGGAAATCGTTTTTCTCGCCAATATCGATCCGGAACTGCAGCTCGAAGTTCTGCAGCAGGTTCGCCGACCGCAATTGGTGGCCTGCGACACGATGAATTTCTGGATCGAGGGGAAACGCGAAGCGCTGCTCAAAACGTTGCGTCACGTCGATATTCTGCTGATCAACGAGGGGGAGGCCCGCCAACTCGCCGGCGAGGCCAATCTGGTCAAGGCGGCGCGCGTCATCCTTGGCATGGGACCGAAAACGTTGGTGATCAAGCGCGGCGAATATGGTGTGCTCATGTTTACCGCCCACGCGATCTTTTCCGCCCCGGCCTATCCGCTCGAAGCGGTTTTCGACCCGACCGGGGCGGGCGACACCTTCGCCGGCGGTTTTATGGGATATCTCGCCGCCAGCCGCGATTATTCGGAGGCGGCCATGCGTAAAGCAATCGTCTTTGGCAGTGTCATGGCCTCGTTTACGGTCGAGGATTTCAGTTTGCGGCGGCTGCAGTCGGTTGTTTACAGCGAAATTGAAGACCGCTATCGCAAATTCCAGGCCCTGACCGAATTCGCCGGTCTGGACTAAATAGATTGCATACGGGACGCTGTTCCGCGTCCCGCTGAAAAGGAGAACACGTGGGCAGGATTTCTCTCCTGCTTCTAGGCTTTGCTGTCATTCTATTCGCCGGGTGTTCGACGACCCCGCGCGAAGGCAACCGCTCGGAAGCGCATTATTTTCTCGGCATATCCTACCTTGAAGAACAGAACCCCACCCTGGCGTTGAAGGAATTTCTGCTGGCGGCGGAGCTTGACCCCGGCAATGCCGACATTCAGGATGCCCTGGGGCAGACCTTTCAGTTGAAGGGCGCCTACCCGGAAGCGGAGAAACACTATCTCAAAGCATTGAAGCTGAGCAAAGGCGATCCGCAGATCCAGAACAATCTGGCGGCGCTCTATCTCACCATGCAGCGCTGGGATGAGGCGATCCGCCTTTTTCGTCTCGCTTCCGACAATCTCCTGTTCACCAACCAGGCGCTGGCCCTCGCTGGCATGGGCTTGGCCCATTTCCATAAGGGAGAATACCTGGAAGCCGTTTCCGCCTTCAAAAAGGCGCTGGTGCAAAATCCCCGCTACGCCCAGGCGCATCTCATGCTTGGCGAAACCTATGCCGCCCTGGACAAACTCGATCTGGCCATCGGCGAATATCGCCAGGCGCTGGCCGTGGCGCCCGATTACGCCCGCGTTCACTACCTGCTGGGAATGGCTTACCGCCGACAGGGGGATAATGCCAAAGCAGCCGCGGCTTTTCGGGAAACCGTCCGGATCGCCCCCGATTCCGAATACGGCGGAAACGCCGCCGAATATCTGAAACTTTTGCCCTGAGGCAAACCATGGTCGCTGCCGACCCGCCGCAACTTGGGAAACTGCTCAAAGATCGTCGTCAGGAATGCGGTCTGAGCCTGGAAGAACTGGCCGCCCGCACCCGCATTCGCCGCACCTATCTGCAGGCGCTGGAAGAGGACCGTTTCGAGGTTATTCCAGGGGAAGCGTACAGGACTGGTTTTTTGCGCATCTATGCCGGGGTCGTCGGCTTTCCGGCGGATGAAGTTATACGCCGGTACCGGGAGCAGGCCGCGGCTTCCGCGGCGGTTGAGGACGATCCCGTGTCTCTCGATCTGCTGGCCACCGGGCAACGGCGGTGGAAACCCCTGACAGGTCCGTTGCCCTGGCTCGCGGTCGGGCTGCTGATCGTTTTCGCCGTTTCCCTGATCAGTCTTCGCAAGGCGACGTTGCCACCGGCCCCGCTGTCGGCGACCCACCTTTCGGCGCAGAACTTGCCGGAAGCAATGCCGCCGGCCGCCTTTGTCGCGCCAATTGAGCCGCAGGAGATGAGCGCGGCCGCCGTTACTGCTGCGGCCCGGCCAGAGCCGCTGTCGCCGGTGCCGGCGGTTGCGCCCGTGGCCGCCGAAGATCCGCCCATGGTTTCGCCGCTTATCATCGATTTTCCCGGAGTCGCCCTGCTGCGCCTGGAATCCCTTGGGCCGAACCGGATAGAGTTTCGTTGCGATAATCGGCCCACCCAGGCCTACAACTTGACGGCTACCGCCGTGCTCAGTTGGAAAGTCAAACAGAACGGCCATTTGACCGTTGCGGATCCGGCGGCTGTCCGGCTCTGGCTCGACCAGCAACCGCTCGATTTCGACGGGCGACGGGAAGTCATTCTGCAAAACATCCAGGTGGCCGGCTCGACAGACAGTCTTCGTCGTTGAACGACGGAGCCGGGCAAGGCATCTATCGGGAAACATCGACCGGCTATGGCTGCTGAAATCCCGCAACAAGAACCCGGATTTGCAGAATTGCTGCACGCCGTCCAATCCCGGGCCGGTGACGCCGACTTCGATCTTGCCATTGTTCTTGGCTCCGGTCTGGGCGCGTTGAGCGCCGAGGTCGCCGCTTCCTCCTCCTTTCCCTATCGTGATTTCTCGTGTTTTCCCGCCGGCCAGGTCGCCGGCCATTCCGGTTGTCTGGTCGTCGGCACCCTCCTCGGCTGGCGCGTTTTGCTGTTCGCGGGGCGACATCACCTCTATCAGGGGCTCACCGGTTATCAAGTGACCCTGCCTGCGCGCCTGGCGCATGCTCTCGGTTGCCGGCGCCTGCTTCTGACCAACGCCGTTGGCGGCATTCGCGAGACCTTTGCTCCCGGCGATTTCATGTTCATCGAAGATCACCTCAATCTTCTGGGCGACAACCCCCTGCGCGCTCTCCCCGATTCTTTCATCGATCTGTCCCGCCTCTACCGGCGCGAGCTCTTCCTGCCGCTGCTGACCTGGGCGCGGCAGGCAGCGATACCCCTGCATTCGGGAATCCTCGCCGCGGTTCCCGGACCGTCTTATGAAACGCCGGCGGAAATCCGCATGCTGCGTTTGCTCGGCGCCGACGTCGTATCCATGTCCACGGTCCCCGAGGCGATCATGGGCAAGTATCTGGGGATGGAAGTCGCCGGTCTTTCCCTTGTCGCCAATCGCGCGGCTGGGACGGGCCCCCCGCTCCGGCATGCCGAAGTGCTGCAGGTTGCCGATCGCTCGGCCCGCAATTTCATCGATCTTTGCCTGCACCTGATTTCTCTGTGGCAATCTCCCCTCGGCTCCCATGGCTGATTTCCTGCGGCGAGCCAATCGATTTAATTAAACATATTAAATAACCGAAAATGCTTATATTTTCCCCAAGGCTGGCTTGACAGCCCTTCGCGCATTGTTAGAATATTATTGAAATTTTAAGGAGGGAAGTCCTTGGGCAGAAAAATCAAGAGCATACTGATCGTCGATGACGAGGAAAACGCTCGTTTCGGGCTTTGCAAGCTTCTTTCCCAAGAGGGGTACGCGGTGCAGAGTGCGGCCAACGGCTATGAAGCCCTGGACCTTCTGCGCCGGCGGGAAATCGATCTGGTCATCACCGACATCAACATGCCTGAAATGAATGGCATGATTTTCCTGCGGGAACTGAATCGGCATTATCCCAGCACCCATGTTATAATGATCACTGCTTTCGGCGGGGTTGAGTCCTATCTGGAAGCGATGAATCTTGGCGCCCTCGACTATATTCACAAGCCGGTACGCCTGGAGGAGCTCAAGTCCGTTATGGAAAAGATTCTCGGCGCACCCCGGTTGGTGCAGGTCTCATAAAATTCAATCAAGTGGGAGGACACGATGGAAAAGGACCTCAAATCGATTCTGTTTGCCACCGATTTCTCTGAAGGCTCCGACTATGCTTTTCAGTACGCCTTCTCTCTGGCCAAGCAGTACGGCGCTCGCCTGAATCTGATTCACGTCATCAACGAGCCGGTCGATCTGCGAGGATTTTATGTGCCGCATATATCCTTCGATAAACTGGAGGAGGAGATCGAAGAAGGGGCGCGGAAGATGATGGAAAAATTCTGTCGCAACCACATTCGGAATTTCGATAATTTCGACACTTTCATTGTTCCGGGAATTCCGTTTGACGAGATCATCAAAAAAGGCGAAGAACTGAGCGCCGATCTTATCGTCATGGCCACCCACGGGCGCACAGGTCTGGACCACATGCTTTTCGGCAGCACTGCGGAGAAGGTGGTGCGCAAGTCGCCGATTCCGGTGATGACGATTCGCAAACCGGCATAGGCCAAAAAGGAAAAAACAGATCAAAAGGCGGCCGTCGGCCGCCTTTTTCATTGCGCGCCAGACGTACGTTGGTGTGGGAGGCGGGAGGCATCCCGCCTGCGGCCCGATGCTGGAAGGCCGATTTCCCCCTTGTCAAGGAGTTGGCGAAAGAGCTATCCTGTGCTCTTATTTTTCGGCGGGAAAGGTCTGTGATGGAAAAAATTCTGGTCGTGGATGATGAAAAAATCATCCTCGAACTCACCTCCATGATCCTGCGCAACCGGGGCTACGAGGTTATCACCGCCGAAAACGGTCGGGATGGTCTCGAACTGGTCGAGCGCGAAGCGCCCGCCCTGGTGCTGCTCGATTACATGATGCCGACCATGGACGGCATGACCGCCCTGCGGCGGATTCGGCAAAATCATCCGCGGACTTACGTCATCATGTTCACCGGCAAGGGGAGCGAGAAGATCGCCGTCGATCTGATGAAAGCCGGCGCCTCCGATTACATCCTCAAGCCGTTCAACAACCATGACCTCGTCGAGCGCATCGAACACGTCCTGCGCCTGCGGCGCATCGAACTGAATAATCTGGAATTGCGCGAGGAGCGAGAGCGACTGCTGCGGGAGATTGCCGGCTGGAATCGCGAACTGGAACAGCGGGTTGCCGACAAGACCCGGGAGCTGGAAGCGGCGCACGCCGAAATCGTGCAGGCGGAAAAGCTGGCCACCCTGGGTCATCTTTCCGCCGGCATGGCGCACGAAATCCGCAATCCCCTGAATTCCATCAGCCTTTTCACCCAGATTCTCAAGTCGGCCATTACCGGCGATAGCGAAAAGGAAGCCTATACCGATAAGATCCTCGCGGAAATCGAAAGGATCGACGATATTCTGATCAAGGTGCTGGCCACCAGCAAACGGCCGCGTTTCGACCTGCAGTTGGTCTCGGTGGCCGAAATTATCGATCGGGCGCTGGAGAAGATCGACGTTCAGTTGCAGGCGCAAAATGTCGTCGTCGAAAAAAACCTTCTGCCCGAGCCGCCGCCCTTTCTCGCCGATGCCTCGGAAATCGAACAGATTTTTTCCAATCTCTTCGTCAATTCCCTGCATGCGATGCCGCAAGGCGGGCGCATCGGCGTGCGCATGAAGCATGATCGCCAGGCCATCGATATAGAGATTTCCGATTCCGGCGGCGGTATTCCCGAGGAAAATCTCAGCAAAATTTTCGAGCCGTTCTTCACCACCAAGGCGCGGGGGACCGGTTTCGGCCTGTCGGTCGTGCTGCGGATCGTCAAGACCTATCGTGGACAGATTACGGTCGAGAACCAGCCGGGGGAGGGTGCGACCTTTCATATCCGCCTCCCCCTCTCGACCTGAGATGCTCAACAGACACTTTTCGGGTCAATTTCCATCATGAGTTTACGCCTGCGGGAAATCACCCTGACTCTGGCGGAAGATGAAGCTCTTCTGGCCGCGAAGGTCGGCCGGGAACTGTCGATCGATCCTGCCCAGGTGCAGGATCTGCGCATTGTCCGGCGGGGCATCGACGCCCGGCGCAAGCCGCAGGTGCTGCGGGTTTATACGGTGGAATTCCACGTCGAGGACGAGGCGTTGCTGCTGCGTCGGCATAGCGCCCATCCGCACCTGGAGCGCGCCACCCCGCTCTCTTTGCCGACCTTCGATTCCTGCGCCTCCCCGGCCCGGATAGTGGTGGCGGGAATGGGGCCGGCGGGACTCTTCGCCGCCTGGCGGTTGGCCCGTAGCGGTTTGACCGTCACGCTGCTCGAACAGGGGCGGCCGGTGGAGGAGCGGGTGGCCGATGTGCGGCGTTTCTGGGCCGGGGAAGGGCTCGACCCGGCGAGCAATGTGCAGTTCGGCGAGGGGGGGGCGGGCACCTTCTCCGACGGCAAACTGACGACCCGGATCAATCATCCCTGGATCCGGCTGATTCTGCAGACGCTGGTTGATTTCGGCGCGCCGGAGGAGATTCTGGTGCAGGCCAAACCGCACATCGGCAGCGATCGCTTGCGCGTGGTCCTCATCAATTTTCGCCGCGCGCTGGTCGCCCTGGGGGTGGAAATCCGTTTTCACACCCGCCTGAGCGGCTTGGAAACCGGCTGCGGGACGATACAGGGGGCGATTGCCAACGATCGGGAGGCGATCCCCTGCGAGCATCTGGTGCTCGCTCCCGGACACAGCGCCCGGCGCACCTACCGGATGCTGCACGAGGCCGGCGTGGCTCTGGAGTCGAAGCCCTTCGCCGTCGGTCTTCGCGTCGAACATCCGGCGGAAACGATTAACCGGATCCAGTACGGCATGGCCGGTCATCCCCGGTTGCCGGCGGCGGAATATGCGCTGGCCTGGAACGATCCGGAAACCGGTCGCGGCGTCTATTCCTTTTGCATGTGCCCCGGCGGCGAAGTGATCAACGCGTCTTCCGAGCCGGGCGCCCTGGTTGTCAACGGCATGAGCGGTCGCCGGCGCGCCGGCGCCTGCTCGAATAGCGCCCTGGTCGTCACCGTTCGCCCCGACGATCTGCCGGGCGACGATCCTCTGGCGGGTATCCGCTTTCAGCGCACCTGGGAGGAAAAAGCTTTTGTTGCCGGTGGCGGCGATTGGCGGGCGCCGGCCCAAGGTCTGCAGGCTTTTCTCGGCGGACGCGGCGCGGCGCTGCGCAGCACCTGCCGGCCGGGAGTGCGCGAGGCCAGCCTGGAGACGGTTTTGCCCCCTTTCGTCAGTCAGGGGCTTCGCCGGGCGCTGCCCCATTTCGAACGACGGATGCGCGGATTCACCGGCGCCGAAGCGGTTCTCGTCGGGGTCGAAACGCGCACTTCGGCGCCCCTGCGCATCGTGCGCGACGCAAACGGACAATCTCTTTCCCATCCCGGTCTTTTTCCGGCCGGGGAGGGAGCGGGTTACGCCGGCGGCATTATGAGTGCCGCCCTTGACGGACTGAGGGCGGCGGAAAACGTCGTGGCCGCAGTCAAGGACAGGAGCAGCAGGTGAAAAAGATTTTCGTGGACGAAATCCGCGAGCGCAACTGGGTCGACAGCCAATTTCTGGTGCGCGACAAGATCATGGCCATGGCCAAAAACGGCAAGCCCTACATGACATTGAAGCTGGTCGACCGCACCGGCGAGGTGGAAGGACGGATCTGGGACCGGGTGGATGAATTCGCCGACCGGTTCGAGCGGGACGACTTTCTGCGGGTGCAGGGTAAAGCCAGCGTCTACCTGGGGAAAATGCAGCTGATCATCCAGGACGTTGCCAAGGTCGCCGAAGCGGACGTTGTCCTGGCCGATTATCTGCCGGTGAGCCGCCGCAGCGCCGCCGATCTCACCGGCGAACTGCGGGAGAAGGTCGCCTCCCTGCAGAGCGGCCCGCTGCGGCAACTAATGGATTGCTTTTTGGCGGACGCCGAGTTTCTGCAACGCTACAGCACCGCACCGGCGGCCAAGTCGATGCACCACGTCTACCTGGGGGGGCTGCTCGAACACTCCCTGGCCGTGGCCGCCCTGGCCGACGATGTCTGCCGCCGCTATCCCGATCTCGACCGGGACCTTATCGTTTGCGGCGCGCTGCTGCACGATATTGGCAAGATCGCCGAGCTCACTTATGCGCGCACCTTCGATTATTCCGACGAGGGAAAGCTGATCGGCCACATCGTCATGGGGGTGGAGATGATCGAAGAGACGATCCGCCAGATTCCCGATTTTCCCCGCGACCTGAAAATCATGCTCAAGCATCTGCTGTTGTCGCACCACGGGCAATACGAATACGGTTCGCCGAAGCGGCCCAAGACTTTGGAGGCGGTGATCCTCAATTATCTCGACGATCTCGATTCGAAGATCAACGGGGTGCGCACCCATATCGACAAAGAGCCGGACAGCGCCAGCACCTGGACCAGCTACCATCGTCTGTACGACCGCTATTTTTTCAAGGGAGCGGCCGGAGGAGCAAAAGAACGCCCCGCCCCTGCGCCCACCCCTGAACCGCCGCCGGCAACCGCCGCCCGTCCGGCAAGCCGCGAAGAAAAAAAAGACGAGGGGAAAAAGCGCGGTTTCGGCTTCACTCTGGGTGATCAGCTGCGAGGCACGAGCCTTGATCTTTTTTCCGTCGAAGACGATCGGGGGTAGGTCATGTTTTTGCAAACGCTTATGGTGGGACCGCTGCAGGTTAATTGTTACCTGATCGGCTGCGAAAAAACCGGTACGGCGGCGGTGATCGACCCGGGGGAGGAAGGAGAGCGGATTCTTGCCGCCCTCGCCGCCGCCGGTCTTGAGCTGAAGATGATCGTCAATACGCACGGTCATTTCGACCACGTCGGCGCCAATCGATTTCTCGTCGAGAAAACCGGCGCCGAATTGCTGATTCACGAGGGCGATGTCCCGCTGCTCGCCCGCGCCAGAGAGCATGCCGCCATTTTCGGCCTGAGCGCCGTCCCCTCGCCGCCGCCGACCCGCAACCTCGCCGGTGGCGATACCTTGCAACTGGGCGAAATTTCTCTGCAAGTCTTCCATACTCCCGGCCATTCCCCCGGCGGCATCTGTCTGCTGGCGGAAGATCACCTTTTTGCCGGCGACACCCTTTTTGCCGGCTCCGTCGGCCGCACCGATGTGCCCGGCGGCGATCATGAGCTGTTGCTGCAGAACATCCGCAACCAGTTACTGGTCTTGCCCGATGCCACAATCGTCCACCCGGGGCACGGTCAGGACACCACCATTGGGCGCGAGCGACGGTCGAATCCGTATGTCGGGGACGCAGCTTGAACTGCGGGCGATGGCCCGGGGCCGTCTGAAGGGAGTGGAGTCGATGCTTACCGGTAAAACGATCGTTCTTGGCGTCTGCGGCGGCATTGCCGCCTACAAGGCGGTGGAGCTGCTGCGCCTGCTGGTGAAGGGCGGAGCACAGGTGCATGTCGTCATGACGGCGAGCTCCCGTGAATTCGTGACGCCTCTCACGTTCCAGACCCTCTCCGGCAACCCGGTGCACACCGAGATGTTCAATCTGCTGCAGGAGATGGAGATCGGCCATATCTCCCTCGCCGACCGCGCCGACCTCTTCGTTGTCGCGCCGGCCACCGCCAACGTCATCGGTAAAGTGGCCAACGGCATCGCCGACGATTTGCTGACGACGACCATCATGGCGACAAAAGCGCCGATTCTCTTTGTCCCGGCGATGAACGTCAACATGTACGAAAATCCGATTTATCGACGGAACGAGGACAGGCTGGCCGCCCTCGGCTGCCGTTTCATGACCCCGGCGACCGGTTTTCTCGCCTGCGGCTGGGAGGGAAAAGGGAAACTGCCGGAACCTTCGGCCATCCTGACCGAGATTGAACAAATGCTTTCGCCGCAGGATTTTTCCGGGGAGACGATGCTGGTCACCGCCGGTCCGACCCGGGAGGATCTCGATCCGGTGCGGTTTCTCAGCAATCGGTCCTCCGGCCGCATGGGATACGCGGTGGCCGCCGCCGCCCGGCGGCGCGGGGCGCGGGTTGTCCTGGTTTCCGGGCCGACCTGTCTGGCGCCGCCCGCCGGCGTGGAAACGGTGCCGGTGACCAGCGCCCGGCAGATGCGCGAGGCGGTGCTGGCGCACCTGCCGGCGGCGACGGTCGTGGTCAAGGCGGCGGCGGTGGCCGATTACCGGGCGGCGGCGCCGGCCGGCAAGAAGATCAAAAAGGGCGACGCGGCGGAGTTGGTGCTTGCGCTGGAGAAAAACCCCGATATTCTGGCGGAACTGGGGGCGCTGAAGGAAGAGCGGATTCTGGTCGGCTTCGCGGCCGAAACCGACGATCTGCTGGCGAACGCCGACCGTAAATTGCGGGAGAAGAATCTCGATCTGATCGTCGCCAACGACGTCACCCTGCCCGGCGCCGGCTTCGATGTCGAAACCAACATCGTTCGCCTGCTGTATCGGGACGGAAAGGTGGAGGCGTTGCCGCAGATGAGCAAAAACGGGCTTGCCGACCTGCTCCTCGACCGTCTGCTGACTCTGCGCCGCCGGTCGTAGGGGCGGCCCTTGTGGCCGCCCGGCGCTTCAGGAAAGAAGTTCGAGAACGCGGTCCGGTTCGGTAATCCCCGCCCGGAATTTCGGCTTCAACTGGCGAAAAATCCCTTCCGCCTCCTCCACCTCAAGCTTGCCGTCGAGCCACAGCAGATTGAGATTGCGGCGGATCAACTTGGCTGCGTGCAGCGCCCGCTCCCCGGTGGGGTCCGCTTTCCAGAAAGAGCTTTCTTCCATCCCGGTGAGCAGACTGACGCTCGCCTCCTCGGCCAACGCCACGTAATCGATCCAGTCCTGCGGGTCGAGGGTGTATTTGGAGCCCCGGGTGAGAGAGCGCAGCATCTTTTGATACTGCTGCAGGCGCGAAAGCAGGAGAATGGAGTTGAACAGCCGCTTGTTGGTGGTGAAGGAGAAAATGGTGTCGGAAAGCACGCTGCGCATCAGGGCATCGTTCTCCTGAAAATTCTTTCGGGCGATGGTGCGCGCCAGCGGCCAGATCTGCGGATCCACCCCCGTCTCGAAGCGCATCTCCCAATACGTATGTTGCAGCAGCAGGGTGTTGAAGGTGCGGACCATTTTGAACGGCACGTACAACCCATGCGCCACCGTGTCCGCCGCCAAATGCGCCAGGTATCCGTAGGCGCAGGCGCGCTGATGGTCGTCCTTCGCGGCGTCGAGAATCTTGCGCCCCATGCGCCAGGAATGACAGTGGTTGAGATAATGGGTGAACTTTTTGCCGAGGGTGATGTCGGCGCTGATGCAGCCGTAGAGAAAGTCCTGCGGATGGGCTTCCAGCAGCGCCCGCAGCGCCAGGGGCAGGGCGTGCGGATTGTTCAGAATGGAGGCGCCTACCTGCAGGTGCACACCCACCCCCCAAGCCAGGGCGTCGGTCGGCAGGATGACCAGCAGAGTGGTAAAAAAGAAGATCGAAAAAGCCATTGGGCTCTGGTTCCATCGTTAAATGAAAGAGCATAATCGAGCCGAACCGGGATGTAAAGACCTATGCCAAAATCATTGAAAGCGGCGGCGCGGGACGCCTTTGCCGAAGCGCGCGCCTTGTTGGAAGATCTGAGCCGCCTGGGACTTACGGAAATTCCCCTGCCGCAATTGCCCGCCGATCTGCCCCCCTGCCCGGTCGGGGTGACGGGCGCCGACGAGGGGGGGGAGACTCTCTGCCGCCGGGAGACGCTTGAAGAGATCCGGGCCGAACTCGAAGGGTGCCGCCGCTGCGCCCTTTGTCAGGGCCGACGCACTATCGTTTTCGGCGTCGGCAATCCGCACGCCCGCCTGGTGCTGGTCGGCGAGGCGCCGGGGCGGGAAGAGGACGAAAGGGGAGAGCCCTTCGTCGGCGAGGCCGGTCGGCTGCTCGATCGCATCCTTTTCGCCCTCGGCCTGCGGCGGGAAGAAGTCTATATCTGCAATGTCGAAAAGTGCCGTCCGCCGGGCAACCGCGATCCCTTGCCGGAAGAGATCGCCGCCTGCGAACCTTTTCTCCAGCGGCAACTGGCGGCCATTCGGCCGCGGCTGATTGTCTCCCTCGGGCGCTTTGCCGCCCAGACCCTGCTGCGCGATCCGACGCCGATGGGCCGCCTGCGCGGCCAGTGGCGGGAATATCAGGGAATACCCCTGCTGCCGACCTTTCACCCGGCCTATCTGCTGCGCAATCCCGCCAGCAAACGGGAACTCTGGGAGGACATGAAGCAGGTCAAGCAGCGGTTGGCTGAAGGGCTGTGAGGCCGTGATTCGTGATGCGTGACTCGTGACTCGCTCGCGACTCGTGAGGATGTTGACCATGTTGAGTGTGGCTATTTTGCATCATTATCCGTCGCGCGTCATCGGGCACGCGGCCCGCGTCGCGGGATTCCATGCCTGAACTGCGCCTGGAAGAGGTTCGCAAGAGTCGCCCCGGTCGCGATGGACTGCCGGTCCAAATCCTGCGGGGCATTTCGCTGACCGCCGCCGCCGGGCAGTTGACCGCCATTATCGGCCCTTCCGGCGGCGGCAAAAGCACCTTGGTGCGGCTGCTCAATCGGCTCGAAGACCCTGATGCCGGCCGCATTCTTCTTGATGGTCAGGACCTGCGGCTGATCGATCCGCTGCGGCTGCGCCAACGGGTCGCCCTGACGCCGCAAAAACCGTACATGTTCGAGGCTACGGTTCTGGAAAACCTGCAGCGCGTCGCCCTCTACCAGGGAAGCGCCGTCCCGGATCCCGCCGCCGCCGGCTTTCGGGAGATTCTTTCCCTCTGCCGTCTGGAGGCGGAACTTTTGCCGCGCGCCGCCCGCTCCCTGTCCCTCGGCCAGCAGCAGCGCGTCAGCCTGGCGCGGGCGCTGCTCACCGGTCCCGAGGCGCTGGTGCTCGATGAACCGACCAGCGCCCTGGACCGGCCGACGGGCGATCGGCTGGCCGACACCCTGCGCGAGGTTTGCCGGCGCCGTCGTTTAACCGTGTTGATGGTCACCCACGATCTGCGCCTGGCGGAACGTATCGCCGACCGCCTGGCCTTTCTGGCGGATGGGCAAATTCTTGAGGAGGGATTGACGGCCGATCTGCTCGCCCGGCCGCAAAGCGAGGGGCTGCGGCGTTTTCTCGACACCTCTTCCGTGCCGGAAATCGCCGAAGCGCAAGGAGATTTCGATGAACGCTGAGGTTATCGATCTCGATCTGCTCGATCTGGCCATCGGCTACAGCCTGATCCTGCTCACCGCCGCTCTCGCCCGCCTGCAGGGCATCGGGCAGGAGCGGGAGATGATCTGGGCCTCTTTGCGGATGGTGTTTCAGCTTCTGGCCATCGGCTATGTCCTGCACCTGGTTTTCGCTTTTTCCAGCGCCTGGCCGGTCATGCTCGTCCTGCTGGTCATGGGCGCTTTCTCCGTCCAGGTGCTCGGCGGTCGAATAAAGCGGAAAATACCTGACTTCTACGCGGTGGTGGGCAGCGCCATTTTCATCGGCTGCGGCGGCGTCACTTTCTTTTTCTGCCTGCTGATCGTCGGCCTCGAGCCCTGGTACGATCCGCGCTACATGATCCCCCTGAGCGGAATGATCATCGGCAATTCGATGAACGGGGCGGCTTTGGCCGCCGAACGGCTGAGCGCCGAAATGAACGAGCGCCGCGATGAGATCGAAGCCGCCCTGTGTCTCGGCGCCACCGCCCGCATGGCCAGTCGCGAGGCGGTGCGCAGCGCCTTTCGCGCCGCCCTGATCCCGACCACCAACACCATGGCCGCCATGGGATTGGTTTTTCTCCCCGGCATGATGACCGGCCAGATCCTCTCCGGCACCGCCCCGGTTCTGGCGGTCAAATACCAGATCGCCATCATGTTCGCCATCACCGGCAGCGTGGCTGTCACCGCTTTTCTCATCCTGATTCAAGGCTACCGTCGCTATTTCACCCCCGCCCATCAATTGCGCGACCTTCGCTAGCCAGCACGGCAAAAGCCCTTCGAAAATTCGACTTGCGTTGGCATCGTTGATGCTTGTTTTGCCAAATTCGGCTAAATTTCCGGTGTTTTGTTGCAAAAATCTTTCAGGAGGAGTTCATGGGGAAATTAAGCGTTCTCTTGACAGTCGCTTGCCTGCTCGCGTGGCCCGCGTCCGATGTCCTGGCCACCGGGTTCGGTTTTTACGGAACCCTCGGCCAGGGCGAGATCAAATACGAAAACGACGAGGTTTACTCTTGGGCTGGCGATGCGGATGGCTCTTCTCGCGACGATACCGATCTGCTTGGCGTCGGCATGGTTTTCGACACCGCCGTGGCGCGGGACAGGGTATTCAATTATCGGCTGCATCTCGGTTACGAGAAGCTGAAAATGGACACCGACGCGCAGAAAGACGAATTCGACCGGCTCGAATATGTGGTGATCGATCAGGATTTCGGCTTTGCGCTTTACGGGTCCGCATATTCCCGCATATGGTTCGGCCCCGAACTGCGGATATTTTTTTCCCACGACGAGTTTGGCATGGGTATCGGCCCGGTCCTTGGCGTCAATCTGCACACCGGCCGGAAAATCACGACGGCTCTGAAGGTGGGCTTTTTATTTTCCGATTTCGCCAGCGATGATTTTTTCTCCAGGGATTATGAGAGAGAGTCCCACGCCTTTCTTAATCTGGCCATATTGTTCCGCTCCGCAGGGGATCGCTACGAACGGCGGGAATGAGCGCCCCTTTCCCCTTCCTTTTGCCGGCTGTTCATTGTCGAGGTTTTTAACAGCTGGGTCGAGATCTCCTGATCGCGGGAAGCAAGGCTTGAAAAATTCTTATCTTTTTCTCTTGGAACGACCTTTGCTCGGTTTTGCCTTCAAGGGACTTGGCAAAAAGTTTTCATCACCTTGACCGCTCGCCAGGAGGCCGCCATGCAGGAGATCGTTCCGGGCATTTTTCACTGGACCACCTTCCATGAGGGGATCGGCCAGGAGGTCCATTCCGCTTATGTCGCCGGCGATCCGCCGGTTCTCATCGATCCCCGGGAGCCGGCTGAGGGAATGGACTGGTTTCTTCGGCACGGTCCGCCCCTTTATGCCTTTCTCACCAACCGCCATCATTTTCGCCACAGCGATCGTTTCCGCCGGAAGTTCGGCACCGCCGTCTGGTGTCACCGGCAGGGGCTGCATGAATTTCCCGACGATCCGGAGGTGCAGCCCTTCGCGCATGACGACGAATTGCCGGGCGGTATTCTGGCGTTGCCGGTGGCGGCGATCTGTCCGGAAGAAACGGCCCTGCATATTCCCGCCGCCGGGGGCATCCTCGCTTTCGGCGACGCCCTCATCCGCGAAGATGACGACCTCGGCTTTGTTCCCGACGCCTATCTGGGGGAGAACCCCGACGACGTCAAGCGGCAACTGCTGCGGGCCTTTCGCCGGTTGCTGGAGACCCCCTTCGAGCACATGCTGTTCGCCCACGGCAGACCTTGGATCGGCGGCGGGAGAGAGGGGCTGCGACAGTTTGTGCAAACAGCCTGAATCCCCTCCTCTGCTGCAAACTCTCCGCGCGAACGGTTTTTCGCGGCGCGGTCACCGCCGTTATAAAAGAGTTGTCACTGCAAGTGAACTGGTCTATTTTTGACGCCCTGCCGGGGAATGAATCGATGAATGAAAGGAAGACAGGAATTATGCTGCGGAAAATGCGCCGGAAGATAATCACCACCCTGCTTTTGTGCGGAGTCGTGCTGGGTCTCGCCGCCTGTGGCGATACGGATCGCGACGAGACGTCGCCGGAATTGACCCTCGACACCAGTACCCTGCTGTTTCTCCGTCAGGACCCGACCGTGGATCTGGTGGGCACGATCGAAGCGGGCAGCCGGCTGGAAATCGACGTCGAGGCCCCGGCGGTGCTCGAGAGCCAGTCGGTCGAGGGGACAAACTGGCAGGCGCGGATCGTCGAACTGAAAGAAGGGGCGAATTCGATCGTGCTTACCGCCGAGGATGGGCAAGGCAACCTGTCCAACCTCCGGTTTACCATCGTCAAAGACACCACGGCGCCGACGGTCGCGAAGACCCTCCCGGCGGACGCCGCCACCGATGTCCCGCTCGACGCCCTGATTCAGGTGACCTTCAGCGAAGCGGTTAACCCGGATTTCATCAGGGCTGTTGATTTGAACCAAATGCCGGTGAATTTCTATCTTGAAGATGCGAATGGACCGGTCGAGGGGACCGTACAGTATACCGCCGGCGCCTTGCTGGCCGTTTTCAAGCCGACAATACTGACCGCCGGCACAGTTTATACGGTTACCCTTGACCCCGGCATTACCGACCTGGTGGGGCTGCCGTTGGCGGCGGAGAGCATCACGACCTGGACCTTTACCACCGCGCCCTAGTCTCGCTCGTTCGCGCCTAGGAAAGAGCGGCGCTTTCTTCCCTCTGGGAGGATGCGTTCTGGTCTGTTTCCGGTTCCCCATGCCCTTGGCTGCCGGTGGTCGCCTCCCCCCGTGGGCTCACCTGGTTCAGCCAACTGCGGATCTGCCCGATCTGCGGCATCAACTGTTCGGTCTGACTGCGCAGACTCTCCTCCATTCTCTTCAGCGCCGTCGCCCGGCGAGTGACCTCCTCCGTCTGTTTCCGGTTTTCCCGGCTGCGATTGCCGAGCTGGAGCATTTGTTCGCGAATCCTTTTTTCCTGCTCCGCCAGGCGGATATGCCGTTGCCACCAGAACAGGTGCGTGGCCAGCACTCCGGCCAGAATCCAGCCTGCCGCCCAGACCCAGTCAACCCAGGCCCACAGCCATGTGGTCCAGTCCCCGATGCCTGCCATCCACCGCATAGCGCTTCTCCAGCCGTTTTGGTTTTAATTTAAGTTTTCTTTAATAGCATAGAATGACGTCTCGTCAATCGACGCTCGATACGGGTGCTATTCCCGCCTCGCGCAACCGGTGACCCGCTAATCTTCCCGTCAACGATTTCGACTACTTTTCCGCCTCTCATGAGGAGCAGAGCCGATGTCCTCTTGAGCCTCAATGAAGAAGTGCTAACTGCCTGACAAATAAGGGGAATTTAAACTTTTTTGCATTGACAGAGAGGGGGCGGTATCGCATAACATAACGCCCAAGGAAGCAATTATCTGTAAACCAATCTGTAAAGGGCAAATCCAACGAAAGTTGGAGGCGCAAAATTTCCGGTCTAAAGGGCGCGAGCCCCATGACAGCGGGATTGCCAGATTCTCCTCTCGCCTCATTCTGCAATCCCATTTTTAAATCTTTTCGCCAAGAGGTTGCAGAATGGAATGTTCTTGCCCAAGGGCTCAAGGAATCGGTCGTATTTTGTCGCGGTTGGCTCTCCTGCTCAGTATTTTTTGTCTCCTGCCCGACGGCGCGCTGGCCAGCACTGCCGGCGTGGACGACAACGGCGGGTTGCCGCATGTGCTTGGGGAGGTGATTTTTCAGACTCCGGGCGAAAATGGCAAACAGATCTACATCATCGGCCACAGTCATCGCAGCTCCATCTCCGGCGCCAACGGCTCGCACACGGTGAAAGCCCAGGCGGAGGTCTACCGGATCGGCGAATGGCTGATTCACAATAAAAATGCCAGGCTGCTGCTGCCGGAGGGTTTTTTCAAAAAGTCGCCGGCGATAGCGATTAAGACAGCCTCCTATCAGGAGCCCGATTCCCTGCCGGAACTGGTCATCGACAACCTGGAGCTTGAAGAGAAGCTCGCCGATACCAGGGTGTTCGTCAACGCGGATATCCTGCTGAAGAAAAATTATCCCATTCAACTGCAGCAGGTGGAAGATGCCGATATCTATCGCCTGGTCGGCGACTATCTGCGCATGGCCAGCGAAGCCGACAGCGAAGTCGGGCCGCTGATCGATCTGGAGCTTAGCTATCTGCAGGAGGTCCGCAGCGCCGCCATGCTGCAGAACATTCCCGTCGCCATCGAGCAGGAATTCGAGTTGGGCAATATCACCGATCGGCAAGCCATTTTCACCATAGGCATGGCCCATGTGGACGAAATCGTCCGTTTTCTGCGCCATGGACGGATTGAAATAAAGGCGCCGGGGGGGGCGGCGGAGCGCCCTGACGTCGATTCGGTCGTCCATCTTCTCGATGCCGGCTACGGCGTCACGGTCATCCTGCCGCGCACCCTCAAGGACGATCTCGAAGTGATGCGCATGGCCAATCTCGGCAATATCTGAATTCTTCCCGGTCCACTGGAAAAGCCAGCAAAAGCCGTCCTGTTCGGGGCGGCTTTTGCTGTTTCGCCGACCGCTAAACCACAGGCGCATTTGCCAGCCTTTGCGCCTCGGGTACAATAAGAGAGCGCAAGGAGAGAGCGGTGGACCGTCGGGAAATCGACATGCAGGTGAGCGATCGCCCCACCCTGGAAAAGGTTGCCTGCGATCTTGGCCTCAGCGGGACCGGAAAGCACTATTTTTGCCCGGGATGCCAGCCGCTGCCGCAGGGAAACCCGGAAATGATCATCCAGGGGGGAGATTTTCAGTGCTTTCGGTGCGGTGCGCGGGGGGATGTCGTCGGGCTGGTCAAGCTGGCGCGCCGATGCGATCTGCCGACGGCCATTGATTGGCTGGAAAAAGAAAGGACCCGGAAGCTGCCGTAGCGTCGGCATCCCCTGGCGCCGTCCGCTTGTTTTTTTCTACGGGCGGTCCAACCGGTTTTCCAGCCCCAGACGTTTGATTTTTTCCACCAGGGTGGTGCGGTTCAGCCCGAGCAGGCAAGCGGCGCGCGCCTTGACGCCCCCGGTGTGGTCCAACGCCTGGCGGATGATGCCCCGCTCGATCTGGTCGATGGTCGCCGCCAGATCGAGTCCTGCGGCGGGCACTTGCGGACAAGGAACAAGATTCTCCGTTTCATCCCCGCCGCCGATGTCGGTCGGCAGATCGCGCCGCTCGATCACTTCCCCTTCGCCCAGCGCCACCATCCGCTCAATCACATTCTCCATCTCCCGGACGTTGCCGGGCCAGTCGTAAGCCTCCATGGCGTGCATGGCCGCAGGCGACAGGGACATCAGCGGACGGTTCATCTCGCGGCAGGTTTTTTGCAAAAAATGCCGGGCCAGCAGAGCGATGTCCTCGCGCCGCTCGCGCAGAGACGGCAGCCGGATCGGAATGACGTTCAGCCGGTAGTAAAGATCCTCGCGGAAATTTCCCTTTTTCACCTGCTCTTCCAGGTTCGAGTTGGTGGCGGAGATCACCCGGACGTTCAGCTTGATCGTTCGGCTCGAACCGACGCGTTCGATTTCCTGCTCCTGCAGCACGCGCAGCAGCTTCATCTGCAGGGGCATCGGCATGGTGCCGATTTCATCGAGAAGAATCGTGCCGTGGTTGGCCACTTCGAATTTTCCCGGTTTGTCCGCCACCGCGCCGGTAAAGGCGCCGCGCACGTGGCCGAACAGTTCGCTTTCCAGCAGTTCGGCCGGAATCGCGCCGCAGTTGATGGCGATGAAGGATTTTTCCCGCCGGCTGCCGTTGAAATGGATGGCCTTGGCCACCAGTTCCTTCCCGGTGCCCGAATCGCCGAGGATGAGGATGGTGGAATCGGTGCCGGCGATCTTTTCCATGCGGCTGAAGACCTGTTGCATCGCCGGGCTGGTGCCGATGATGTTGGCGAACTTGTATTTGCCCCGCAGTTGCTGGCGCAGGTAGAGGTTTTCCGCCACCAGCCGGCTTTTTTCCAGCGCCTTGCTGACCAGCACCTTCAGCTTCTCGAAATTGAACGGCTTGGTGATGTAGTCGAAGGCGCCCTCCTTCATCGCTTCGACCGCCGTTTCCGCCGAGGCATGGCCGGTGATGAGGATGACGTTGGTATAGGGGGACTCCTCCTTGACCTGCTTGAGAATGTCGATGCCGCTGACTCCCGGCAGAAAAAGGTCGGTGATGATCACCTCGAAGGGAGTCTCCTGCAAAATCTCCAGCGCCTCCTCGCCGGAGGCGGCCGCCTGCACCTGGTAGCCGGCGCTGGCCAGCAGTAGTTGCAGGGCGTCGCGATTGCTTGCTTCGTCGTCGATAATCAAGATTTGTGAAAGGTTTTTCATCGTTTTCCTTAAAGCGAAGCAATGCGTCAGCAAATTGACAGGTAAATCTAGCACAAAGCGGCCAACCACGGCAAGAGGGCGTCACCGATGATTGCTGAAAACAATAGAATTTTCAATTGTTTGACAGGGATTTCCGGTTGCGCTAAGCTTAGCCCATGAAACTTTTTTGGATAACCCTGGCTTTTTTCCTGGTCTTTCCGGGCTTTGCGCTCGCCGCCAACGAGGAGGCGCCGGCCGGGCCGGTCATCCGCGCCGTGCGGGTGGAATCCACCATCAACCCGGTCGTTGCCGATTACATCACCTCCGCGTTGCAGCAGGCCAACGCCGAAGGCGCGCGCGCCTTTCTCATTCAGCTCGATACGCCGGGCGGCCTCGACACCTCCATGCGCGCCATCATCCAGCAGATCCTCGGTTCGCAAATTCCCGTCGTCGTCCATGTCTTTCCCGCCGGCGCCCGGGCCGCTTCGGCCGGCGCCCTGATCCTGCTCGCCGGCGATTTCGCCGCCATGGCGCCGGGGACCAATGTCGGCGCCGCGCACCCGGTTTCCATCGGCGGTGGCATGGGCGGGGAAGAGAAGGAGGGGGATGCGACAATGACCGAAAAGGTGGTGAACGATGCCGTGGCCTACGCCCGCAGTCTCGCCCGCGAGCGCGGCCGCAGCGAAGAATGGGCCGAGCGCATCGTGCGCGAGAGCATCTCCACCCCGGCGCACGAGGCTGTCGAACTGCGGGTGGTCGATTTTCTGGCCGACGACGTGCACACCCTGCTGGAAAACCTCGACGGCCGCACCTATCGGCGCCATGGCGAAGAGCGCACCCTCGAAACCGATGGGGTCGTCGTGCGCTTCATGGAGATGTCGCTGGCGCAGCAAATCCTCAACATCGTCGGCAACCCGACCGTCGCCTACATGCTGCTCATGCTCGGCATTCTCGGCATCTTTTTCGAGATCTCCCAGCCGGGGGTGGTGCTGCCCGGGGCGATCGGCGCGATTGCCCTGATTCTCGCCTTCTTCGGTCTGCAGATGCTGCCGGTCAATTTCGCCGGCGTGCTGCTGATTCTCCTCGCCCTGGTCCTGTTCATTCTCGAGGTGTGGATCGTTTCCTACGGCATGCTGACCATCGGCGGCATTGTGGCCATGACCTTCGGTTCGCTCATGCTGATCGACACCCCGGTCCCGTATTTGCAAATTTCGCGAGCGGTTATCGCCGCCACGGTGATCGTCAGCAGCGCGTTTTTCCTGACGGTGCTCTATTTTGTCGTGCGCGGACAGCGGCGGCGCGTCGTTTCCGGCCAGGAGGGGATGGCCGGAGAGCGGGGGACGGCGATCACCGCCATAAACGGCCAGGGCCGGGTATTCGTCCACGGCGAATACTGGGACGCCTTCGCCGCCGAGCCGATCGCCGCCGCCGAGGTTATCGAAGTGGTGCGGATGGCCGATCACCTGCGGCTGGAAGTACGGCGGGTCCCGACAAAGGAATAAGAGTGATGCGTGAGGTGTTTTCCCACCCCTCACTGGAGCCGCACCTTTGGAGCAAAGGAGAAAACAAGCATGATTCCTGTAAGTTTACTCGGTTGGCTGGTCGCTTTCGGTCTGCTGGCGATGATCGTCGGCAGTGCGGTGCGCATCCTCTACGAATACGAGCGCGGCGTCGTTTTTCGCCTCGGGCGCTTTGTCGGCGTTAAGGGGCCGGGACTGCGCTTCATCATTCCGGTGATCGACCGGCTGGCCAAAGTCAGCCTGCGCACCGTCGCCATGGACGTGCCGGCGCAGGACGTCATCACCAAGGACAACGTGTCGGTCAAAGTGAACGCGGTCCTCTATTTTCGCGTGGTGCAGCCGGACAAGGCGTTGATCGAGGTGGAAAATTACCTCTACGCCACCAGCCAGCTGGCGCAGACTTCGCTGCGCAGCGTTCTCGGCCAGTCGGAACTGGACGAACTGCTCGCCCATCGCGACCAGATCAATCAGGAGCTGCAGGTCATTCTCGATCGGCAGACCGATCCCTGGGGGGTCAAGATCGCGAATGTGGAAATCAAACACGTCGATCTGCCCACCGAGATGCAACGGGCGATGGCCCGGCAGGCGGAGGCGGAACGTGAACGGCGCTCGAAAGTCATCCATGCCGAAGGGGAATTCCAGGCCTCGCAGAAGCTGGCCGATGCGGCCAAGGTTATTTCCACCGAATCGGGCGCGTTGCAACTGCGTTTTCTGCAAACCCTGACGGAGATTTCGGCGGAAAAGAACTCGACGATCATCTTTCCCATCCCTCTCGACCTCATCCGTCCTTTCATGAAAAAAGACGAGTAACTCCTCGCTCGCCCGGGGTCGGACGCCGCTGTCCGACCCCGCCGCCATTCTCCCTGCCGTGGTTTTTAAAACCATATTTTATATTGACAGCTTTGCGCCTATCTGCTTAGATGTCCCTTCGGCCCTACCTAAGTATTTAGAATAACGAAATTTTTTCAGTATCGCTAAAATATTTCAGGCGAAGAAAAACGCAAAGCCGAAGGAGGACTGGATGTCGGGGAAAAAATTCAAAAAAGTCATGGCGGCCAACCGCGGGGAGATCGCCATCCGCATTTTTCGCGCCTGTACCGAACTGGGAATCAAGACCATGGCCGTCTACTCGGAGGAGGACAAGATTTCCCTCCATCGCTACAAGGCGGACGAGGCGTACCTGATTGGCAAGGGCAAGGGGCCGATCGATGCCTATCTGGGAATCGATGAGATCATCGATCTGGCCCGGAAGAAAGAAGTGGACGCCATTCACCCCGGTTACGGTTTTCTCTCCGAAAACGCCGATTTCGCCGAGGCCTGCAAACGGGCCGGCATCGCCTTCATCGGCCCGACGCCGGAAATCCAGCGCCGCCTGGGGGACAAGGTTTCCGCCCGGCAGGTCGCCATCGATGCCGGGGTGCCGGTCGTCCCCGGCACCGACCGGCCGGTGACCACCGAAGAGGAGGCGCTGATCTTCGCCAAGGAGGCCGGCTATCCGATCATCGTCAAGGCGGCCGCCGGCGGCGGCGGCCGCGGCATGCGCGTCGCCCGCAACCAGCGCGAACTCCTCGAGGGGATGAAGAGCGCCGCTTCCGAGGCCAAGGCCGCCTTCGGCAATCCGTCGATCTTCCTCGAACGGTATATCGAGCGGCCCAAGCATATCGAGGTGCAGATCCTCGGCGACACCCACGGCAACATCGTTCATTTCTTCGAGCGCGACTGCTCCATCCAGCGCCGGCACCAGAAGGTCATCGAGATGGCCCCCTCCCTCGCTCTTTCCCCGGAAAAGCGGCAGGAGGTGTGCGCCATGGCGATGAAGATCGCCGGGGCGGTCGGTTACGTCAACGCCGGCACCGTCGAATTCCTCCTCGACCAGGCGGGCAAATTCTACTTCATCGAGACCAATCCGCGCATCCAGGTCGAGCACACCGTCACCGAGATGGTCACCGCCCGCAACCTGGTGCAGATGCAGATCCGCATCGCCGAGGGGTACAAGCTTTCCGACCCGGAAATCGGCATCGGCGCGCAGGAGGAAATCGAGCTGCGCGGCTACGCCATCCAGAGCCGGGTAACGACCGAGGACCCGGGCAACAATTTCGCCCCCGATTTCGGCACGATTAAAGTCTACCGCACCGCCGCCGGCTACGGCGTGCGCCTCGACGCCGGCCAGGGCTACGCCGGCGCCCAGGTGACGCCGCACTACGATTCGATGCTGACCAAGATCACCTCCTTCGGCCGCAGTTTTGCCGACGTCGCCCGCACCATGCACCGCGCCTTGCAGGAATTCCGTATCCGCGGGGTGAAAACCAACATCGGTTTTCTCGAGAACGTCATCACGCACCCGACCTTCCTCGCCGGCGCCTGCGACACCTCCTTCCTCGACAACCATCCGGAGCTGTTTCGCATTCCGGTGAAAAAGGACCGCGCCAACAAGCTGCTGTCCTTCATCGGCCACACCACCGTCAACGGCTACCCCGGCCTCAACCCGGACAGGGCGCCGCGCTTCCGCACTCTGCGCGAGGCGGCGGCGCCGGAGATCCAATACGGCACCTCGCGGCCGCGCGGCACCCGCGATATCCTGCGCGAGAAGGGCCCCGAAGGGCTTGCCGCCTGGGCGAAAAAAGAGAGAAAACTGCTCGTCACCGACACCACCATGCGCGACGCCCACCAATCGCTGATGGCGACCCGCTTCCGCACCTACGACCTGGAGCGCATCGCCGAGGCGACCAGCGTCTACGGCGGCGGCCTGTTTTCCCTGGAGATGTGGGGCGGCGCCACCTTCGATGTTTCCATGCGCTTTCTGCGCGAAGACCCGTGGGAGCGCCTCGACCGGCTGCGGGCGAAGATCCCCAACATCCTTTTCCAGATGCTGCTGCGCGGCTCCAACGCCGTCGGTTACACCAACTATCCCGACAACGTGGTGCAGCAGTTCGTGAAGAAGGCGGCCGAAAGCGGCATCGACGTTTTCCGCGTTTTCGATTCCCTCAACTGGACCAAGGGGATGACGGTGGCGATGGAGGCGGTGCGCCGGAACAACGCGGTATGCGAGGCGGCCATCTGCTACACCGGCGACATCCTCGATCCGAAACGCGACAAATATCCGCTGCAATACTACGTGGATACGGCGAAAGAGCTGGAGCGCATGGGCGCCCACATCCTCGCCATCAAGGACATGGCGGGGCTGCTCAAACCCTTCGCCGCCGAGAAACTGATCAAGGCGCTGAAGCAGGAAATCAACATTCCGATTCACCTGCACACCCACGACACCTCCAGCAATGGCGGGGCGATGCTCCTGATGGCCACCAAGGCCGGCGTCGATATCGTCGACATGGCGCTCTCCTCCGTCTCCGGCCTGACCGCCCAGCCGAACCTCAACGCCTTGGTTACGGCGCTGGAAGGGACCATGTGGGATCCGAAGCTGGACAAGGACGGGCTGCAGAAGCTGGCCAATTACTGGGAGACGGTGCGCACCTATTACGCCCCCTTCGAGTCCGAACTGCGCAGCGGCACCGCCCAGGTCTACGAGCACGAAATCCCCGGCGGCCAGTACTCCAACTACAAGCCGCAGGTCGAAGGCCTCGGTCTCGGCCACCGCTGGGAGGAGTGCAAGGATATGTACCGCAAGGTCAACGACATGTTCGGCGACGTGATCAAGGTCACTCCGTCGTCGAAGATCGTTGGCGACATGGCGATGTTCATGATCCAGAACGACCTGCAGCCCGAGGACGTTTACGCCCGCGGCGCCGATCTCACCTTCCCGCAAGGGGTGGTCGATTTTTTCAAGGGGATGATCGGTCAGCCCTACGGCGGCTTTCCCGAGGAGTTGCAAAAAATCATCCTCAAGGGGGAGGCGCCGCTCACCTGCCGCCCCGGCGAACTGCTGGAGCCGGTCGACTTCGCGGCGAAAAAGCAGGAGTTGGAGGGCAAGCTCGAGCATCCGGTGAGCGAGCGCGAGGTGCTTTCCGCCGTCCTCTATCCCGGCGTTTTCGAGGAGTTCGACGGCCATCGTCAGGAGTACGGCGACACCTCCTTTCTCCCCACCCCGGTCTTTTTCTACGGGCTGGAGACCGGCGACGAGGTCAACATCGACATCGAGCCGGGCAAGACGCTGATCACCCGCCTCAACGCCGTCGGCAGCCTGCAGAAGGACGCCACCCGCCACATCTATTTCGAACTCAACGGCGAACCGCGCCAGGTGTCCGTGAAGGATCTCTCGGTCAAATCCGCCGAGGCGAGCCATAAAAAGGCCGACAAGGCCAACCCGAAACAGATCGGCGCGCCGATGCCGGGCAAGGTCTTCAAGATCGTGATCAAGGCCGGGGACGAGGTGAAGGCGGGCGATACGCTGCTGACCACCGAGGCGATGAAGATGGAGACGAACATCAAGGCGAAGGAGGACGGCATTATCGCCGAGGTCCTGTTCAAGGAAGGGGCGCAGGTGCAGCAGGGCGATCTGCTGGTGGTGTTGGTTTAAGGTCCCGTGATTCGTGACTCGCGACTCGTGAAAAGGGGCGGCTTTTGGCCGCCCCTTTTTTGCGTCGGATTTCCGGGATCGCGGAATCTTTCGTTCATTTCCCGAATGAAAAAAATTGGTTTATCCCCGCCCTGATTCTTTCCGCAGCAGAACCGAACTGAATTCCTCCAGCATGTAATTGCGCACCAGGGCGCAGCCGCGGTTTGCGTAAACCCGGCGGACGTCGAAATTGTAGCCCCAGAGTATCCCCGACAGCAGGAGCAGGCCGCCGGGGCGGACGCGGGCGGCAAGGCCGGGGGCGAAATCGAGCAGCAGATCGCCGTAGATGTTGGCCAGCACCAGGTCGAACTCCCCGGCCGCCGCCTCCTCAAGAACGCCGGTATGATGCCGCACCCGGTCGGCGACGCCGTTCAGGTCGCAGTTGCGACGGGCGGTGGCCACCGCCTGCGGATCGATGTCGATGCACAAAGCGGCCGCTGCGCCGAGCTTCAGGGCGGCGATGGCGAGAATCCCCGTGCCGCTGCCCAGATCGAGCACCGTTGCGCCCTTCACCTCCGCCATTCCCGCCAGAATCTCCAGACAGTTCGCCGTCGTCTCGTGCTCTCCCGAACCGAAAGCGCCGCGCGCCATGATCAGGTCGATGCGACCATCCATCGAGGGGGCGGATGCGGGGGGGCGGATGCGGAATTTCGGGCCGATTTCGAAAGGTTGGTACATGGGAAGGCGCTCCTTGTCGTCTTATCGGTCCAGGGGTGGACGCATGGAAAATGGTTTCCGGCAGGCGGCGCGGGGCTCAGATGCCGAGGCTGCGCAGGATGAACAGGGCCAGCGTGTAGGTGAAGGCCGACAAAAGGGTGGACAGCATGACGATCGACCCGGCCAGTTCGGCATCCCCCTTCATCTGGTGCGCCATGATGTAGGTGGCGGTCGCCGCCGGCGTGCCGGCGAAAAGAACGCCGATGCCGAGATCCTGTCCGCGCACGCCGAGGGCGTAAAGAATGCCGGCGGCGATGAGCGGCAACCAGAGAATTTTGATGCCGGTGGCGAAACCGGCCATGACCAGATCCCCCTTGAGTTTTTCCAGGGAGAAGGAGCCGCCGATGGCGATGAGCGCCAGCGGCAGGGTCATGCCGGTGGCGATGTGCAGGCTGCGCTCGAGAATGACCGGCATCGGCAGATGCAGGAAGCTCCAGAAAATGCCGGCGAAGGAGGCGAGGATGAGCGGATTAAGCAGCAGCTGTTTCAGCCAGAGCCCTTTTTCCCCGGCTGCGCCGTCCCGTCGGTGCGGCAGCAGCAGGGCGATGATGGCGAAGAAATTAAGCACCGGCACGAGAAAGCCCATGAGGATGCCGGCGCGGGTGAAGCCCGCCTCCCCATAGGCGTTGAGGACGATGGCCAGGCCGACGTAGGCCAGGTTGCCGCGGAAAGCCCCCTGGCTGAAGGTGCCGCGCGCCGGCGGCGGGTAGCGGCGCAGGGCGGCGTAACCGTAGGAAAGACAGAAGGCCACGGCGATAGCCGCCGCCGAGCCACAGACCAGGGTGGCGTTGAAATTGGCGAAGAAGTCAGCGGTGCCGATTTTGTAAAACAGCAGCAGGGGCAGGGCGATGTAATAGACCAGCCGGTTGGTCTGAAACAGAAACGCGCTGTCGATGAGCTCCAGGCGTTTGAGCAGATAGCCGAGGGCAATGACGATAAAAACCGGCAGAACGATGGTCAAAATTTCGATGAAAAGCGGCATGGCATCCTCAGCGTATACAGGCGCAGAGAATAGCCCAGCGGGGGCGGGGGTGTCCAGATGTTTGCATTTTGCGGGCTGGTGGAGAAATCGATTGCCAGTTTTTCGCCGGGTTGCTATAACCAAAGTTCCCGAGGGGGGTTAATGAATTCCGGAAAACTTCACCTGAAAAAATACGGCGCGCGGGCTTTTAATGTCCGGGCGCCGTTTTGCATAATTTCCGGCGGATGCGCGTATGCGATTCAATCCTGAGAATCACCGCCGTCGGTCGATCCGCCTGCGGGATTACGATTACGCCGCAGCAGGTGCGTATTTTGTGACGATATGCAGTCTTCACGGGAATGTCTGCTGGGGCGGCTAACGGACGGTATGCTGATTCCCAGCGAAGCGGGAATCATAATCGACAGATGGTGGCAAGCCATACCAGCACATTTTCCGCTGGTCGAGTTGGACGCATTCGTGATCACGCCCAACCAGCTGCACGCCATCATCCTCGTAGGGGAGGGGTCACCCCGCCCGGTTTCGCCGATTGCCCCCTTCGCGGGGGCGTGGATTGAAACGTCATCCCCGCCTGTGATTCCGAACTGGTGGCTTTAGTCGCCCCCTTCGAGGGGCGTGGATCCAAACGCCTGGGTCGTCTCGCTCATCCTCGAACGTCGCCCCCTTCGCGGGGAAACCCCGCCTCTACGCCTTTCCCGCCGCAGGAAATATGATATTGTCTTAACAAAATTTTAAAATCTGGAGGGGCCCTCCCCATGGCGGCCTATTCGTTCCTGATCCTATCGTTGCTTTTGCAGGGGCTGACTGCTGTTCTGGCGCTCAGGCTCATTCCGATTTCGGGCCGCCGCTTGCCCTGGATCGTCATCTCCGCCGCCTTGATGGTGCGCTTTTTTCGCGAGGGGCTCACCTTATGGTTGGCGGTGGCCCAGGAATACCCGCTGAACCTTTTGGAGGAGGTGATCGCGGCGACGGTTTCCTCTTTGCTGCTGGTTGGCGTCACCGCCATCAAGCCGATCTTCCAGCAGTTGCAGGGGGCGCTGACCGAACGGCAGGTCCTGCTGGAACGGGCGCGCCAGGCGCGGCGGCATGCCGACGAGGATCGGCTGCGCCTGCGCACGGTGATCAATCATCTGCCGGTGGGGCTGGTCATCATTGCGCCGGACGGCAGCTTCTCCGAAACCAACGAAACCTTCAGGAAAATCTTGGGCGGGGCGACGCCGATGGTCGGAAACACGCCTGACTACAGGGCCTTCAAGGGTTGGTGGTCCGCCAGCGGCGAAGCGATCCGTCCCGAAGAGTGGCCGGCGGCGCGGGCGCTTCGGGACGGAGAGACCTCTCTGGATAAAATGATCGATATCGAGCGCTTTGACGGACGGCGCGCGACGGTTCTCAATTCGACGGTGCCGATTCTGTCCCTCAATGACGAAATTACCGGGGTGGTGGTGGTGGTGCAGGACATCACCGACAGCAAGCGACTGCAGGACGAGCGCGAACAGCTGCTGCGGCAGGCGAGCCGGCAGGCGGCGGAACGGGAGGCGATTATCCATTCGTTATCCACCGGGGTGATCATCTATGCTCCGGATGGCGAGATTTCGCACATGAATCCGGCGGGAGAACGGATTTCCACATTCTTTCACGGGGGGAAGATGGCTGGTGCTGTACCGAAGGGGGCCCGCGTCCGCAGGCCGGATGGGCGTTCGCTGGAGGCCGAAGAGTTCCCGGCGAAGAAGGCCTTGCATGGCGAGGTGGTGGACGGAGAAATGCTGGTGCTCGATGAAGACCGGAATGGATCGACCTACCTGCTGCTGCAGGCCGCGCCCATCCGCACCGACGACGAAATCGTCGGGGCGGTCGCCTCTTTCACCGATATCACCCGCCTGCACGAACTGCAGGAGCAGAACCAGACTTTCGTGCAGATGATTTCCCATGACCTGCGTACGCCGCTGACGGTGATCCAGGGGCATGCCGAGCTGCTTCTGCTGACGTTGGCGAAGAGCGAGGCGGAGATTCATGTTCGGACGATACTGGCCGGGGCGCAGATGATGACGCGGATGATGGAGGACCTCTCCGATTTGGCCCGCCTGGAGTTTTCCATCAGCAAACAGCCGTTGGACCTCGCCGCTTTTCTCCCGGCCCTGGTCGAACGCATGCATTTTTTCCTCGACACCACGCGGGCGCGTCTGGTGTTGCCGGCCGGTTTGCCGCCGGTGCCGGCGGACCCGATAGGGCTGGAGCGGATCATGGGCAACCTGCTGAGCAACGTCCTCAAGTACGCTCCCGATAGTCCGGTGCGGGTCTCGGCCCGCCGGGCGGCCGGGGCGGTGCATATTTCGGTGGCCGACCGCGGCCGGGGCATCGCACCGGAGGACTTGCCCCGCATCTTCGAGCGTTATTTCCGCGCCGGCGGCACCGAAAAAATCAAGGGGACCGGTCTTGGTCTGTACATCAGTCGATTGCTGGCGGAGGCGCACGGCGGCGGCATCTGCGCGTTGAGCCGTCCGGGCAAGGGGACGGTTTTTTTTCTCACCTTGCCCCTTGGCGATTAAACCGCCTTTGCCGGCGCGTGTGGGCCCGGTTCTTTTCTTTCCTGAAAAAGTCGCTATTTTTTACCGAACGAACCTCATTCGAACGGTTTTGCTCCAATGCCGCCTCCTCTCAATCTGCTGCTGGTGGAAGACTCGGAAAACGATTTCCGGCTGCTGGTGCAGGCGCTGGAGCGTAGCGCTCTGGCGGTCGCCGCCCGGCGGGTCGCCACCGATCCGGAGCTGCGCGCCGCTCTGGGGCAGCTTTCCTGGGACGTGATTCTCTGCGACGCCAACCTCCCTGGTCTCGGCGGGCCGACGGTGCTCGATATCGTCAAGAAGCACGATCCCGACCTGCCCGTCATCATGATTTCCGCGGGGGGCGGCGAAGAGATGGCCGTCGAGTTGCTGCATGCCGGGGCCGGCGATTACCTCAGCAAGGATAATCTCGTACGCCTGGCGCCGACCATCGAGCGCGAGTTGGCCGCCCGCGAGGAGCGCCAGGCGCGCCGGCGGGCGGATGCGGCGTTGCAGACCGGCAACCGCCGCCTGGCGTTGCTGTCGCAACTGGCCGAACGATTGCTGGCGGCGCCGGCGCCCGTCGATGTCGCCTCGGCCGCTTTCGACACCATCGCCGGCGAACTCGATCTGCATGCCTATTTCCATCTTTGCGTCGAGGCGAATGGCGATGTGCGCCTGGAATCCTGGGGCGGCATTCCCGGCCAGGTCGCCCGTCGCATCAGCCGCCTTAAGTCGGGTGAAGCGCTCTGCGGCCTGGTGGTCCAATCGGGCGAAGCGTGGCACGCGACCGATATCCAGAAAACCGGCGACAAGCAGGTCGAGCTGCTGCGGCGCCATGGGCTGCAGGCCTATTTCTGCAGTCCGCTCAAAATGGGGGAGCGGCTCTTCGGCGCCCTCGCCTTCGGCACTCGCAGCCGGCCCCGGTTCAGCGCTGAAGATCTCGATTTCATGTGCACCGTCGTGTGTTATGTGGCGTTGCTCGACGAGCGCCTGCCCGGCGAAAAAGCGTTACGGCGCAGCGAACGCCACTTTCGCCAGTTTGCCGAGTCGATGCCGCAACTGATCTGGTCCGCCCGCCCGGACGGGACGGTCGATTATTACAATGAACGACGGAAGGCGTTCGCCGGGTTTTCGCAGAAGTCGGACGGCGTCTGGAGCTGGGCGGCGGCGCTGCATCCCGACGACCTGGAGCGCACGCAGGCGGCCTGGGAACACGCCATACGCACCGCCAGCCCCTACCAGATCGAACACCGGGTGCAACGGGCCGACGGCTCTTTTGGCTGGCTGTTGAGCCGCGCGACGCCGATTCGCGACGAAGCGGGGGCGATCGTCAAATGGTACGGCGCCGCCACCGATATCGACTATCTCAAACGCACCGAAGCGGCTCTGCGCGATAGCGAAGAGCGGTTTCGCGCCTTTTTCGAGAACGCAGCGGTCGGCTTGGCTGAAATGGACCGGGACGCCCTCTTTCTTCAAGTAAATGATCGCTTCTGCCAAATCACCGGTTACCGCCGCGAAGCGCTGCTCGGCCGCACGCCCCATGAACTAACGCATCCGGACGAGCGCGAGAAAGAGGAAGAGGGTTTCCGGAAAATTCTCGCGGGGGAGGCGGAAAATCTTGAAATGGAAAAGCAGTATGTAAACAAGGACGGCGGCAGCATCTGGGTCCAGGAAAATACGACCGCCATGCGCGACGCGACCGGCGGCATCGGCAAACTGTTCCTGCTGGTGCAGGACATCACCAAGCGCAAGGCAGCGGTGATGGAGCGAGACCGCCTGCTGGCGCAGCTCGAGGGCACCATCCATTCCATCGCCAACGCGGTTATTATTTACGATTTCGCGGGCGCCATTGTGCGCATGAATCCGGCGACGGAAAGAATGCTCCAATATTCGCCGGAAATGGCGGCGAAGCCGATCGGCGAAAGGTTGGCGGCGCTACGGCCGGAAACGGCCGACGAACTCCCGTACCCGCAAGAGCGCCACCCCGCCCTGCGCGCCCTGCGGGGGGAGACGATCCTAGCCGAGGTGATGGTTTATCATCCGCCGCAGACCGAGCGGGCCCTCTGGCTGGCGGTCAGCGCCGCCCCTATCCGCACTGCGGACGGGAAGATTCTCGGCGCGGTTTCCACCATGACCGACCTCACCGAACTGCACGAGCTGCAACAGGAACGCGATCTTTACGTGCACACCATCTCCCACGATCTGCGCACGCCGCTGTCGGTGATCCTCGGGCACGCCGAGTTGCTTGAACCGATCTGCCGGACCGATGATGCACAAAAGCATATCGCGGCGATTACCGCCGGGGCGCAGCGGATGGAGCGCATGATCGGCGATATGGTGGAGGCCGCCCGGGTGCAAGGGGACAACATTACTCTGGAGAAGAAAGCGGTCAGGTTGGAGGTCTTTCTTTGCGACCTGCTGGCCCGCGCCTCCGCTGCTCTCGATACCGCCCGGCTCGTCATCGATGTTCCCGCCGATTTGCCGCCGGTGCACGCCGATCCGGACCGCCTTGAACGCATCCTTGTCAATCTGCTGTCCAATGCCTTGAAATACTCCTCGTCCGCTTCGCCGGTGGCGTTGACGGCGCGGAGCGCCGGCGCGGAAGTAGTTATTTCGGTGCGCGATTACGGGCAGGGGATCGCGTCCAGGGACCTGCCGCATATTTTCCGGCGGTTTTACCGCCCCCGCAAGGGACGCAAGGCGGACAGCGTCGGCCTCGGCCTCCACATCGTCCGCTCGCTGGTCGAGGCGCACGGCGGCAGCATCCGGGTCGAAAGCGAGCCCGGCGCAGGGAGCACCTTCACGTTTACCCTGCCCGTGCATCCGCCGATCCCGCCTTGAATCAAAGCGGCGGCGAAAAGGAGAGCCAATGGGCATCGGAGCGGTTTCGGGGCGCAGGCCACGGATTTTAAAATATTTCGGGTGCGGCGGGCTGTGGGTCTTCTTGCTGCTGGCCAGCGGCATTCTCTCGGCGCAGGCCAACGAAGCGGACGCTCGGTCGACGGCGGCGATGCTGGCCAACATCGCCCTTTTCATCGACTGGCCGGCGCAGTCCTTTTTCACCCCGGGCGGTCCGATGCTGGTTTGCGTGCTGGGAGAAAGATACCTCGGCGACGAGCTGCGGCGGAATATGGCGGTCAAACACATCGGGGCGCGTTCGATCGAAATCCGTCATTCCGAAAGCGCGGCATCGGCGCGGCGGTGTCATATCGTCTTTATCGACCGGACGGAGGAGGCCGATTTGCCCGGCATTCTGGCCACTCTCAACGGTTCGGCGGTATTGACCGTCAGCGACATTGCGGATTTTGCCCGCCGCGGCGGTATGGTCGGTCTGGTTCGGCAGGGTGAAGATCTGCGCTTCGAACTGAATTCGACGGCCGCCGGCAAGGCCGGACTCGCCTTCGACGCGGGACTGAAGCGGGTGGCGCTGACGGTTCTGGGGGAGGGGGAGTAGAATGCGGGCGTTTCGCCACCAGCCGATCCGGCGCAAGCTGCTGCTGGTTCTGGTGGCCGCCGCCGTGGCCGTGCTGACCCTGACGATGGGCGGCATCGTCATCTATGAACTGACCACCTATCGGCAGCGCCTGGTGGAGCAGATGTCGCGGACCGCCCGCTTCATTGCCGCCAACAGCGCGCCAGCGCTGGCTTTTGACGATCCGCACACGGCGCGGGAGATATTGACGACGCTTGCCGCCTACCCGGAAGTCACCCTCGCCGTCCTCTATTCGGCGCAGGGAGGGGTCCTCGCCTCCTTTCATCCCGGCCGGGAGTTGGCCATCGTGCCCACCCACCCACCGGCCGAAGGGTTTCGCGCCGCCGGTCGCCAGTTCGAACTCGTGCATCCGGTCGTCCAGCGGGGGCGCCGGCTCGGCACGCTCCTGCTGTCGGCGACCCCCGCCAATCTGCCGCCGCGGCTTGCCGCCTACGCCGGCATTCTGCTGGTGGTGGCGTTGGCTATCGGCGGTGGCGCCCTGATCCTGCAGCGACTGCTGCAATGGATGGTTTCGGCGCCGCTGCGGCAGCTGGCGCAGACGGCGGAGCGGATTGCCGGCGGCGATCTGACGGCCCGCGTCCCGGAGCGGACGGAAGACGAAATCGGCCAACTGGCCAGCGCCTTCAACCACATGGCGGGGCAGCTGGCGCAGTCCTACGCCGAGTTGGAGCAGCGCGTCGAGGCGCGGACCGCCGAACTGAGCGCCGCCAACCGCGAACTGGAGGCCTTCACCTACAGCGTTTCGCACGACTTGCGCGCCCCCTTGCGGCACCTCGAAAGCTTTGCCGAACTGCTGGCCGCCGAATCCGGACCCAGCCTCGATGCACAAGGGCGGCACTATGTCGAGATCATCGCCGAATCGGCCCGGCGCATGGGCGTCATGATCGACGATCTGCTCGACTTCTCCCGCCTCGGGCGCACGACGCTACGCGCCGTGCCGGTGGATCTGATGCAGTTGGTGGAAGAGGCGCGGCGGGAATTGGCGC
>Ga0265293_10002587_pt1 | contig 35750 bp, 33 predicted proteins | sample Munlanlewell138R_FD_192505 | JGI IMG/M metagenome (GOLD analysis project Ga0265293, IMG submission 192505) | Leachate microbial communities from a municipal landfill in Southern Ontario, Canada - Leachate well 138R | ecosystem: Engineered > Solid waste > Landfill > Unclassified | place: Canada... | reverse complement strand
TCGAGCGAGTGAGCTCGATGCCGGACTGGTCGGTCGCGCGAGCGCGCTCGTACGACTGGACGCGGATCACGTCGGCCCCGAGCTGGGCGAGGTGCCGCGTGGCAATGGGAAGCGCGACCGCCTGCTCGAGCGCGAGCACGCGCACGCCTGCCAGTGCGTCCGTCAGTCCAACCGGGAGCATGCGACCTCCAGCCCTGCGCGCCCATCTCCGCCATGACATGGCGTTCACCCGTTGCGGGCTGCTCGCAAGCCATGGTACAAACCGCCCGCAAACGATTGCGCAATCGGTTACGAGCTACGTATAGACGCGGCGACGCGAAGCAGCAAGTCGTGCAGGGGCTGAGGGAACCGGCTCACAGGGAGGGGACTGATGAACGCTCGACAGGGTTGGCGGACGCGGCAGGTCAGCCGCCGGACAGCACTTCGTGGCGCAGCCGTCGGGCTCGCTGGACTCTCCAGCGCGGCTCTGATCGGCTGCAGCGGCGAGGATGACGAGCCGTCGGGCCCCACGGCCACCGGCACGAGTGAGGGACCGGGCGCGGCACCCTCGGTCACCACGCCCGACGCCGACGCGCGCACGCGCGGCGGGACGCTGAAGGTCGCGCTCGGCTCGGACCCGACCGGCCTCGACCCGAGCACCTCGCGAGGCGGCGGCGACCACCACTACCTCTACAGCATCTTCGACAACCTGGTGAATAACGGTCCGGACTTCAGCGTGAAGCCGGGCCTCGCGACTGAGTGGGAGGTCGTCGACGACCTCACGATCCGCTTCAAGCTGCGGGAGGGCGCAACCTTCCACGACGGTTCGCCCGTGACCGGCGACGATGTGAAGTACACCATCGACCGGCACAAGGACCCGGCCACGCAGTCATACTCGGCTGGCCAGGTGCAGAGCGTCGAGGACGTCGAGGTGGTGGACGACCACAACGTGGTCTTCCACCTGAACGCCATCACCTCGCCGATCTTCGCGATCCTCGGAGACCGCAACGGCATGATCATGCCGCGCGCGGCGACCGAGGCGGCCGGCAGCGACTACAACAACCGCCCCATCGCCTCCGGCCCGTTCAAGGTCGACAGCTGGGCCGTGGACGCCAATGTCCAGCTCAGCCGCTTCGCCGAGTACGCCGAGGACTACCCGTACCTCGACGCGATCGACATCCAGACGGTCCCGAACACCTCCGTGCAGTTCGCGAACCTTCGGAGCGGCAACGCGGACGTGGTCACTGTGGATCCGAAGGACCGCGCGACGGCCCGCACCACCGATGGCATCCAGCTGCACGAGTGGATCTCCACCGCCTACACGCAGGTCAACATCAACACCGCGGTCTGGCCGCTGACGGACATGCGTGTCCGCCAGGCGCTCTCCTGCTCACTGAACCGCCAGGCGATCCTCGACGGGATCTACTTCAGCGAGGGTGAGCTCGCGAACGGGCCGATGACCCGGGCGACGTGGGCGTTCAACGAGAACCTGAAGCCGATCGAAGAGGACATCGAGAAGGCGAAGCAGCTCCTCGCCGCCGCCGGATACGAGGACGGACTCGCGTTCGAGATGGTCATCGTCGCCGACGAGGACCGCGCACCGCTTTCGGAGATGATGAAGGCGCAGTGGGCCCGTGCCGGCGTGGACATGACGATCGTCGCCCGCAGCGCCGAGGAGGGTGGGGCCGAGTACCGCAACCAGCTGTACCCGATGTTCCTGACGTTCTTCTCCGGCCGCGCCGACCCGGACATGACGATCTACGAGAACTTCCACAGCACCGGCGGCTTCAACCGTGCGCAGTTCAACGAGGCGTACGAGCCCAGCGCTGAGCAGCTCGCGATCGACGCGAAGATCGAGGCCGCCCGCCAGATCTACGACCAGGCCGAGCGCAAGGTGATGTACGACGAGATCCAGACGCTGCTCATGGAGCAGGCGTTCGGCATCCTGTTCACGCACCGCACCAACGCCGTGGCGCTGTCCAACCGCGTCGAGGGCTTCCAGCCTTACGGCGACGGGAAGTACCGCTTCCACGAGCTGAGCCTGAAGGCGTAGGACGACCGCGAGGCCGGGACGGCGCAGCGAGGCGAGGTAGGCCGTGCTTCGATTCATTCTCCGGCGAGTCGCCAGCACGGTGCCCGTCCTGGTGATCGTCTCGATCCTCACGTTCTCGCTGACGAACGTCCTGGGAGGCGACCCCCTCCTCGCCCTGATGGGCGAGGAGGAGGGCCGTCTCACCGCCGAGGCCGAGGCGCTGATGCGCGAGGAGCTGGGCCTGAACGACCCGCTCCCCGTGCAGTACCTGAACTGGCTGTGGAACGCCGTGCAGGGCGACCTCGGCACCTCGATCCAGACGGGACAGCCGGTCACCGAGGCGCTGATGGACCGGCTCCCCGTGACGATCCAGCTGGGGGCCGCGGCGTGGGGCTTCGCGCTCGTGTTGGCGATCCCCCTCGGGATGATCGCGGCAATCTCGCGGGACACCTGGAAGGACCAGGCGGCGACGGCCGTCGCGCTGGCCGGGATCGCGATGCCGAGCTTCTGGATGGGCCTCATGCTCATCCTGCTGTTCGCCGTCTGGCTGCAACTGCTGCCGCCGTCGGGTTTCGTGAACATCTGGGACGACCCCATGGCCGCCGCCCGGCACCTCGTCCTCCCGGCGCTCACCCTCGGCGTGGACCTCATCGGATCCGTCGCCCGCCAGACGCGGTCGAGCATGCTCGAGGTGCTCGGGCAGGACTACATCCGGACCGCGCGCGCGAAGGGCCTCGGCGAGCGGATCGTGCTGTCGAGGCACGCGCTCCGGAACGCCATGCTGCCGGTCGTTACCGTGCTCGGACTGCAGTTCGCCAACCTCCTCGGCGGCACCGTGATCATCGAGCAGGTGTTCGCCATCCCGGGCGTCGGGCGGCTGACGCTGGGTGCGGTCTTTGCGCAAGACATGCCCGTGGTGCAGGGCGCCGTCCTGCTCGCGGCGGTGGCGACGCTCGCGGGGAACCTCTGGGCGGACATCATGTACACGGTCTTCGATCCACGGATCCGGGTGGGCTGACATGAGCGATTCATCGGCAACCCTGTCCGCTCCGGCCGCGGTCGCTCCCAACGCCGCCCGAGGATGGGCCCGGCAACTCTGGAAGCTGGCGCGTCAGCACAAGATCGGAGCGGTCGCCTTCGGCGGCGTCGTGCTCATCTGTGTGCTCGCGGCCACCGCGCCGATCATCGCGCCGTACGACCCGTTGGCGCAGGACTACGAGGCGATGCTCAACGCGCCATCGTGGGAGCATCCCTTCGGCACGGACCGCGTGGGGCGGGACATCCTCACCCGCGTGCTGTACGGCACGCAGGTCTCGGTGATGGTCGGCATCGTGGCCGTCGGCATCTCGATCGCGATCGGCGTGCCGCTGGGGCTGCTCTCCGGGTTCGCCGGTGGTGCGGTGGACAACGTGATCATGAGGCTCATGGACGCGCTGCTCGCGTTCCCGCGGCTGATCCTCGCCCTCGCGATCGTCGCAGTGCTCTCGCCCGGTGCGCTCAACGTGATGATCGCCGTCGGCATCGGCTCGATGCCGGTCTACGCGCGGCTGATGCGGAGCCAGGCACTCGCCATCCGCGAGCACCAGTACATCGAGGCGGCGCATTCCCTCGGCATCCCGAACGGGCGGATCATGTACCGCCACATCCTGCCCAATGCGATCTCGCCCATCATCGTGCAGGCCACCCTCGGCCTCGGCTACGCCGTGCTCGCCGAGGCAGGACTGAGCTTCCTCGGCGTCGGCGTGCAGCCGCCGACCGCCACGTGGGGCAGCATCCTGAACCAGGGCGCGCCGCTGCTGGAGCAGGCCTGGTGGGTCGCGTTCTTCCCCGGCGTGGCGATCTTCCTGTTCGTCCTCTGTCTGAACCTCGCAGGCGACGCCCTGCGCGACATCCTCGACCCGCGCCTCCGAGGCCGATAGCCACGCATCGATAGGAGTCACTGCATGACGTCCGCACAACTGGAGATGACGGCATTCCTCGGCAACGAGGACAGCCCCACGATCCGCAACGCCATCCACTCGACGCAGGGAGCGCAGGAGTACGGCTTCCGGGCCGCGCTGGTCGGCGGCGCCACGGTCTTCGGCTGGGCGACCCCGCTGATCCTCGAGGTCCTCGGCAAGGAGTGGCTGGACCAGGGCTGGGCCGAGCTCGCGTTCCGCCGCCCCACGTACCCCGGCGAGGAGATCTCGATCTCCGTCGAGGGCGTCGAGGGCACCGACGACCAGGCAGCGATCACGATCGCCGGCCCGGACGGCGACGTCCGCATCGCGGGCGACCTCGGGCGCGGTATTGCGCCGTGGCTGGACGAGGTACTCCTCAACACGCCAATGCGCGACCCCGAGCCGGAGATGGAGGTGCATCCGCGCCTCACCCACGAGATCGCGCCGGTCGGGCGCCAGCTCGCCGTCCTTGGGCGGACCGAGAGCCTGGAGGACGTCCGGGAGTATGCGCAGCGGAAGCAGCGCACGGACGACCCGATGTTTGTCGGCGAGCGGCCTCGGCTGCACCCCGGCTGGCTGGTGAACCGTCCGACCGCGACGCTGCACCACTCCTTCGACTACGGCCCCGCGATCCACGTGCGGACACACCTGCAGATCTTCGAGCCGGTCTATGCCGGCGAGCCCCTCGTCACCACGGCAACCTTCCGCGAGACCTACGAGAAGAAGGGCAACCACTACGGCGCGTATGACTGCACCACGTACTCGCAGGACGGCCGGGAGCTGATCCGCCAGCGCCACACCACCATCTACGAGGTCGCGAAGCGGAACGCGACCTAGCCTCACCACGGAGGGGAGCCCTCGATGAGTCCTGCGGACACCGGCAGCGCGCTGCCGTCGATCCAGGTCACGGCGCTCAACACCCTGAGCGAGTCCCGCGGCAGCATCCACGACGACGAGAAGGCGCGTGAGATGGGCTACCGCGGCGGCCTCGTGCCCGGCGTCACCGTCCTCGCGTACATGACCCGCCTGATGGGCGAGGCGTACGGACGCGACTGGGCGATCGGCGGTTCGTTCGAGGGCGTCATCCGCCGCCCGGTGTACGAGGGCGATGTGATGACGGTCACGGGCGAGTTCCGCGCGACGGGCGAGGACGGCGAGCAGGTCCACCTCGAAGTCCACGACCCCGAGGGCAACGTCTGCGCGATCGGCGAGGCCCGCACGCCCGCCCCGAGGAGCGCATCGGGGAGCGCATCATGACCGCCTCGCTTCCCCCGCTGACCGAGGAGACCGCGGCACCCGGTACGCGCCTGAACAGCTACGACCGCACGGTGACGCGCGGGGACATCGAGACCTTCCTCAGACGGACGGGTGAGGGGATCGAGGCGTATCTCGACGACGACGTGCTCACCGTCCCATCGGGTCTGCTCATCGGCTTCTATGCACCGCTGATCCACGGCACGTTCCACTACGAGGCCGGTGTCCACGTCTCGAGCGACCTCTCGATCACGCGACTCCCGCTGGCGGACGAGTCGCTGCGCGTCGGCGGGGAGGTACTGCGACTGTTCGAGAAGAACGACAACAAGTACGTCACCTTCAGCGTGGAGGTGGATACCGCCGGCGGCGAACGCCTCGCACGGATCGAGCACACCTCGATCTACGCGCTCCGCAAGAAGGGTTCGTAGCCCGCGGTGCGCATCCTCGAGGTCAGCGATAGCTACGGGGCGGCCGCGTACTGCGGCAAGCTCTTCCGCCGGTGGGGCCACGAGGTGATCCGCGTCGAGTCCCCCGGACTCGACCACGCCGACACCGCCGCCGAGCTCTACCTCAACGGCGGCAAGCAGCGGCTCCTCGCCGACCTCGACAGCCCCGAGGACCGCGCGGCGCTCGACCGGCTTGCCGCGAGCGCCGACATCCTGCTCACCGATCGCTCCGTGAGGGACATCGAGCGACTCGGCCTGCTGGAGGCTGGCGGCGGCGACGGTCCCTCGGTGCGGGTCGCCCTCACGCCGTTCGGCCTCACCGGCCCGTACGCAGGGGCGCCGGCCACGGAGGCGACACTGCTCGCCCTCGGTGGGTACACGAACCTGATCGGTGACCCCGACAAGGCCCCGCTCACGTTCGTCGGGCGGTACGCCTCGTATCAGCTCGGGACGTTCGGGTTCATCGCGGCACTCGCCTCGGCACGGGTGGACGGGACCTCCGTCACGCTCGACCTGTCGGCGATGGAGGCGCTCGCCTCGCTGCACCAGAGCACGTACTCGAAGTACCTCGAGACTGGCATGGCACGAGGGCGGAGCGGGAACCGCATGGACGGCGCGGCGAACTCGCTCCTCCGCGTTCGCGACGGCTGGGCCGGCGTCTCGTTCCAGCAGCAGTTCTGGTTCTCGTTCGCCACGATGATCGGGCGCCTCGACATCGCGGAGGGGCACCCACTCTCCACGCCGGCGGGACGCCTCAAGCACTACGACGATCTCGTCGAGGTGGTCGAGGGCGCGTTCCGCGACCGCACGATGCAGGAGGTCTTCGACGAGGCGCAGGGCCAGTGGCGCATTCCCATCGGCAAGCTCCTCGGCGTCCGCGAAGCCCTTGATGACCCGCACCTGACCGCCCGCGAGTTCTGGCGACCGCTCGAGGGTGCCTCTGCCGACCTCACCTCGATCCGCGTCCCCGGATCGCCGTTCCGGGTCGTCGGCGAGCCGCTCCCCGTCGAGCATGCGCCCGAGGAGCCCGCGCCGGTGACCTCGGTCGTGGCGCCTCCTCCTCGTGCCACGCGAAGCAGCGGTGCCGCATCGGACGTCACAAGGCCGCTCGATGGGGTGCGCGTACTGGACCTGAGCCGCGTCTGGGCCGGGCCGGTGACGGGTCGCATCCTCGGCGACCTCGGTGCTGACGTGATCAAGATCGAGGCGCCGACGAACCGCGGGCCGCGGCACGTGCCGGAGGGGACGCGCGGCTACCTGATCACGGATCAGACGCGCGAGATGCCCTGGAACGCCCAGACCGTGTTCAACCAGCTCCAGCGCAACCGGCGGGGCGTCTGCCTGGACCTGAAGACCGAGGACGGCAGGACGCTGTTCCTCGACCTCGTGCGCGAGAGCGATGTCGTCATCGAGAACTTCAGCGCCCGTGCGATGAGCCGTCTCGGGCTGGGATACGACGTGATGCGCGAGGTGAACCCGCGGATCATCTACGTCCCGATGCCCGCCTTCGGTCGCACCGGCCCCTATCGCGACTACGTCGGCCTCGGTACCAGCGTCGAGCCACTCGCCGCGATCCCCTCGATCCTGGGATACGAGGATGGCGATGCGCGTACCGCTGCGATCGCGATCCCGGACCCGATGGCCGGTACCACCGCCGCCGCGGCCGTGCTGGTAGGTCTCCAGCGCCGCGACGAGACCGGCGAAGGCTGCGAGTTCGACTTCTCCCAGCAGGAGACCGGCACCGCATTCATCGGCGAGTACTTCATCGCCGCACAGCTGGATGGCCGGGAGCCCGGCCGTGCCGGCAACTCACACCCGCGCTACACCCCGCATGACATCTATCCGTGCGGTGGCGACGACGAGTGGATCGCCATCGCTGCGCGCGACGATGCTGAGTGGGCCGCCCTCGCTCGCGTCGCCTCGCAAGGGTGGGACGCCGATCCTCGCTTCGCGACCGCCGAGGCACGCCGCACGCACCGCGCCGACCTCGACGCTGCCGTGGCTGAGTGGACCTCCACGCAGCCCAAGCTCGACCTCACCCGTCGCCTCATGGACGCGGGCGTCCCCGCAGGCGCCGTCCTCACGGGCCCCGAGCTCCTCGCCGACCCGCACCTCGCCGCGCGAGGCTACTTCGCCGACCTCACGCATCCCGGCACCGGCCCTCAGCGCTTCGACGGCGCCCCCTTCATTGCGAACAACCGCCGAGGACACGACTGGTGGCAGCCGACCCCCATGCTCGGCGAGCACAACCGCGAGGTCCTCGAAGATGTGTTAGGCCTCGACGCTGCGCGGATCGACCAGCTGGAGGCAACGGGGGTGCTTCGGAGCTCCCCGCCGGAGTAGAGGCGCACGGCGCCTACCCTCGGGCGGCGGCTGCCTGCAGTGCGGCCCGGTCCTGCGTGAGGATGTAGGAGACGAAGCGCCACTGGCCGTCGGGCTGACGGACGGCCACCTGCGTACAGAACGCCGGGATCACGCGAGGCGCCTCACCCGGGGCGCCGATCGTGTTCTCGAGCGCCCCCGTCAGTACCGCCGCGTTGCCGTAGATCCGCGCGAGGAGGGCGCCACGCGTCGGGCGGCGCGGACTGGTGCGGATCATCGCGATGTATTCGGTCTTCGTGACGCTCCGGCCGGGGGCGAGGATGTGGACGTAGTCGTCCGCGAGCACGTCCGCGAGGGCGTCGAGGTCGCCCGTGCCGATCGCCTCGCAACGTCGCGTCTCCAATGCCAGGAGTTGCTCGGCGGTCATGGGCGAGCCTCCGAGGCCGGCGAGGGGTCCCGGAGCGGGGTGAGCTGAACGGAGGCAACACGCCACGCGCCATCCTCGCGCACCGCAACCTGGTGGCAGACGGCACGGGTGGCCGTCGGACGGCCCTCGCTGTCGGCGCCGTGATTGACCTGCTCGCCTACCAGCACCGCCAGGTCGCCGTAGACGCGGATGTCCAGCGCTCCGCGCTCGGAACGTCGAGGCCGTGCCGCGACCGCAGCGAGGTGCCCGGCGCGATCATCGACGCGACCGGTCATGTGCACGTGCAGGTAGTCATCGGTCAACATCGCGCGGAGCGTGTCGAGATCGCCCGCACTGATCGCGCGACAGCGGGCATCCTCCAGGGCCGTGAGCACTGCAATGTCGTCGAGGGAGGCGGTCATGAGGCGGGCTGTCGCTTGGGCGTGATCTGCCAGGAGACGAACCGCCACGCGCCGCCATGCTTCACCGCCACCTGCGTCACGAACGCCTCGACGACGCGCACGGGACGATCGGGGTATCGCATGGTGTTGGTGATGTTGCCGGTCAGCACCGCGGTGTCGCCGTAGACGCGGACGTGGAGGTTGTGACGCTCGTGGGTACGAGGGCCGGCCTTCAGTTCCGCGACATAATCCTCCCGCCCCGACGTCGTCCCGCCACCGAAGACGTGCAGGTAGTCCTCGGTGAGGGTCTCCGCGAGCCCGACAAGGTCGCCCGCGGCGACAGCCGCGCAGCGTCGCCGCTCCAGCTCCAGGACTTCATCTGCTGGGTCCATGTGGGCCTCCGAGGGACTGACTAGAACTCACTCGTGGGCGCGGCCACCATCGGGTTCGTGACGCGGCCGACCTTCTCGATCTCGACCTCGACCACGTCGCCCGGCTTCAGGAACACGGGAGGCTTCCGCGCGGCGCCGACGCCGGCCGGTGTGCCCGTGACGATGAGGTCGCCGGGGTTGAGGGCCAGCACCTGCGTGACGTACTCGACCAGGCGGCCCACGGAGAAGATGAGGTTGGAGGTGTTGGCGTCCTGCATCACCGCTCCGTTCACCCGAGTGGTGAGGCTCAGGCCGTCCGCCGGGTCGCCTACCTCGTCCGCGGTGACCAGCGGGCTCATCGGACCGCTGCGCTCGCCGTTCTTCCCGAGGGTCCACTGAGGCGTCGCGCGCTGGAAGGTGCGGGCGCTGAGGTCGTTGAAGGCGCAGTAGCCGAACACCCCGGACAGCCCCGTCCGCTCGTCGACCCGGAACATCCGCCGCCCGACGACCGCCCCAAGCTCGCCCTCCCAGTCGTACGACTCCTCGACGACGGGGCACTCGTCACCATCGCTCACGAGGCTCGCGGTCCACCGGCCGAAGATGACCGGCAGGGTGGGGAGGTCGGCCTCGCTGCGTCCGCCTTCGAGGGCGTGATCACGGTAGTTGAGCCCAACGCACACGACGCGAGCGCCGGTCGGTACCGCCGGAACCTGCTTCACGTCCGCGAACCGCACCGCCGTTCCTCGGGCGGCGCGGATGCCCTCCCCCGGGTCGCGCCAGAAGGCGTCCCGCTCACCGAGGGGCGAGATCGTCTCGCCCGAGGCGTCGACTTCACCGATCAGGATGCGGTCGCCTGATTCATAGGCAGCAAGCTTCACGCATGTCCTCCCGGGGTGGCGTCGACACTCACACGGGTGGCGTGCTGTCGCAGCAAGTCCTTGCCGTAGTCGTTGCCGTTAGGCGTGCGGACGATGGTATGGATGTGGCACTTAGCCGGTTCGTCGTTCGTGAGGAACACGCCGGAGTGATGGTCGAACTCGCACATGATCACCGGGCTCTGGATGCGGAAGTAATACGGGTCGTCGTCGCCATAGAGGCCGATCCAGCTGAAGTAGGTCTCGTCCAGATGGCGTTCGACCTCACGGAGGCGAGCGGCGTGTGCGCCGGCCGGGAGGTACTCGACGAACATCCCGCAGAGCGCCAGGAGCGCTGACCGCTGCTCCGGCGTCATCTCCACCCCTCGGACGCCCTCGTATGGGATGACGCGGTTGTCGTGGAACGCACCGCCCAGGTGCCGCTGGTCTGCGGGGTGCCAGCGGTCCGGCGGCATCGCGGGGTCATGCATCTGCTGGTAGATCTGCGCGCGGTCGCGCTGCTCCCGCGGGAGCGACCGCATGAGGTCGAGCCCGGCGCGCTCCTCGGCGGTGAAGATCGTGACGCCCGCGTTCGGGCCTTCGTCGATGATGTTCGGTTCCGCGCCCATGAAGGTGGGAGAGATCGCGATCTGGCGACCGATCAGCAGCACGTTCATCGCCAGGTGGTGGCCGTGGATCTGCCAGCCCCACGGCTGGTCCAGGGAGGGCTCCCCGAAGAGCGAGAAGTTGTAGCTGAACTCGTTCAGCACCCTCGGCCCGCCCACCAGCTCGCCGAGGAAGTGGTTCACCTTCATACAGGCGCGTGCCTTCTGAAACCCGCGCTCCGAGAGACTCGCGCGCATGACCTCCAGGATGGCGTCGCGCAGCTCTGGTCCGAGTTCCTCCAGGCGGAGGCCGTACCTGTTCACGTAGAGCTCCGGGTTGCTCCACATCCGCCAGTTCACCGCGTCGATCGGGAAGCACACCTTCGAGCGCTCGTCGTCCGTGCATACGCCGAGGACCGCCTGTGCCGCCGCGACCATCGCTTCGCTCGGTGCATCGTGACCGGCCAGCGTGAACAGGTCGGGGATCACGGTGCCGTCCGTGCTGATACCGGTGAACGGCTGCGCCAGCCGCTCGTTCCACGCGTCCGCGAACGCTCGTCCTCGAGGCGTCGCGAGGCGTGAGTCGGCATGGCTGTAGGCGTCCCGCTCCGCGATGCCGACGCGTGAGCGGTAGTCAGGGCCCGGCAGGATGTCGCGGAAGTTGTTGTCGGCCACGGGACGAACTCCTTCGACCTGCCGGCTACGCCGCTGCGTTCGTGTGGACAGCTGTCAGGGCCGGCATGACGTGCTCGGCGAACAGGTCCATCGTCCGGCGCGCCTCCTGGTGCGACAGGTCGCCCCACTGGAACGCCGGTGCGAAGTACGTGTGGTTGGGGCCGAGTCGCTCCATGGACTCGCGGAGGACATCGCGGACCGTCTGAGGCGACCCGAAGATCACACCGCCGCGACGGGCCGGGCTGCCCTCGGCGTCCCAGTCTGGCGCGGCCGGGCCGGGACCACCGTCGAGGCGCAGCGAGGTCGCGCGGAAGTTGGACTGGTAGACCACCCAGGCGCGTTCCGCGATCTCGGCGGCTTCCTCGTCGGTCTCGGCGATGACGATGCGCCGCGTGGACCCGGCGATCGGCTCCTCACCCTGGTACGCGGGATCGCCTGAGGCACGCTTCGCCGCCCACGTCTCGGCGAAGTAGTCGTAGGCCTCGCGGTCGCCGACGCCGATGACGTTCATCGCGCCGTCCGCTGCACCCCTCAGGTTGCCGGCGTACCAGAAGCGCATCGGCTTCTGGTAGCTCGTGAAGTTGGTCGGCAGGTGTTCGTAGGAGTGGTGCTTCCTGGTGTGGTCGAACTCATCCGAGGCCAGCGTCAGGCGGAGCACCTCGAACGTCTCCTGGAAGCGTTCGCGCGCCTCCTCCGGTGCGTGGCCGAACCACTCGTGCTCGACGTCGCGGACGCCCCGCCCGACGCCCGGCATCAGCCGGCCGTGGCTCAGGTTGTCCACCATGCACAGCTCCTGCACGAGACGCACGGGGTTGTACAGCGGCAGGACTAGCACCAGCGAGCCGAGCCGGATCGTCGAGGTCTCCCGCGCCGCCGCGGTGAGGAACACCAGGGGCGAGGGCGCCATGTCCAGCGGCGTGAGGTGATGCTCGGCTACGTGGTAGCCGTAGAAGCCGTAGCCCTCCGCGCGCTTCAACAGGTTGAGGCGCTCGTCATACTGCTGCGCCAGCGGGATGCCTTGCTGCTGCTCGAAGTGATCCCACCAGCCGATTCGCAACGTCATGCGCCCTCCCGGAGTCGCCCACTCGCCATGTTGTGCGGTGGGTGGGCGCCACCTTATCGTGTAAGGACAATTCGTCAAGCAGCTCAACGGCTGCGAGGAGGCCCGATGGCCCAGCAACCGGTAGGGAGCGACACGGGCCTGTCCGACCACCGGGCTGCTCGCCCCGTCGACACGGCTCGGGCACACGCCACGACCTTCGGCGCGCAGGCGGAGCAGCAGGAGGCAGCCGGCGCGCTGACCGAGGCATCCCTCGCGCCGTTGCGGGACGCGAACCTCTTCGGACTGATGGCGCCCGCGGAGCTTGGCGGCCTCGAGGCGTCGCCGTGCGACACGCTCGAGACGTTCGAGGAGGTCTCCCGCGCCGAGGGCGCCGTCGGGTGGGTGCTGACGACCTGCGCGTTCGCCACGGGACTCGCGGGCGCCTTCCTCGGTGATGACGCCGCCGCCGAGGTCTTCCGCGACGGGATGCCGATCATCGCGGGCGCGGGTGCACCGGTCGGCCGCGCACGCACCGTGGAGGGTGGCTTCGTCCTCGATGGGCGCTGGAGCTATGGCAGCGGCATCCGCCACGCGACGCACACGCACAACGGCGCCCTGATCCTCGACCCGGACGGCGAGGTCCGGTCAGACCTCGGGCCGCACATCTTCGTCACCCCAATCGAGGCGGCGACGCTGGACGACCAGTGGGATGTCCTCGGACTCCGTGGGACCGGGAGCGTGGACTACGCGATCGAGGACTGCTTCCTGCCGGATGGGTTCGGGCACCAGACCCGCGGCGCGGTGCAGCGACGGGGCGGCGCGACGTACACCATCGGCACCGCTGGCATGTCCACCATCGCCCACACCGGGTTCTTCCTCGGTATCGGTCGCCGAGTCCTCGACGAACTCGCCGACGTCGCGAGGACGAAGGGTGCACCGGGCTCGCGTCTCACGGACAGCGAGACGTTCCTCGATGGCTACGCGGCCGCCGAGGCCGGCTACCGCGCAGCCCGAGCCCTCGTGTTCGAGACCTGGCGGGCGATCGAGCACCGAATCGCCCTCGGCGCGGCAGTCGATGTCGGGCACATCGCGGCGGCCCAGGTCGCCATGTGTCACCTCGCGTCGGCGAGTACGGATGCGGCGACGTTCGCCTACCAGGCGGGAGGCGGGACGAGCCTCCGCCAGGGCGCGCTCCAACGCGCGTTCCGCGATACGTTCGCCGGACGACAACACGCGCGGGTCTCGGGCGCGGTCATGCGCGCCAACATGCGGACACTACTGTTGGCGGGGCCCTCCGAGGGCACCAGCAACGGGCGTGCCTGAGTGCCTCCCATGCGGACGAGCGGCGCCCGGCTAGTCAGGAAGTCTTCGATGGCGGAGAAACGCCCACCGAACCCGTCCCGCGCACGTGCTGCCTCGAAGCGTCGCGAGCCCCTGAGCCGCGAGCGGATCATCGCCGCGACCATCGAGATCATGGATCGGGAGGGCTTCAACGGCTTCACGATGCGGAAGCTGGGAAGCGCCCTCGGCGTCGAAGCGATGTCGGTCTACGAGTACTTCAAGAGCAAAGAAGAGCTGCTGCTGGCGGTGCGCGGGCACTTCTACAGCCAGCTCCACGTGGAGGTACCCCCGGGCACGCCGTGGTACGAGGAACTCCGGACCGTGATGATGACCTCGTACCGGATGGGGGTGGATCACCCCAGCTTCGTCGCCGTCCACCTCCATGTCGTGAGCGTCCCGGAGTCCCGGCGGCGCGGCACGCGGGACATGGAGCTTCTCCAGGGAGCAGGATTCAGCAAGGACGAAGCTGCCGGCGCGATGCTGGCGCTCGTCTCCTACGTGACCGGGTTCCAGTTCCGGATGGTGCTCACCACCCCCGCCGCCAACCCGCTCTCCCACAAGTCACGCGACGACGCCTTCCAGATGGGCCTCGACGCCATCCTCGCGGGCCTGCGCGCGCACGCCCGCTCCCGCCAGGCCGAGTGACCGCCCACCGAGGCACGCACGAGAAGGAGCCCCCATGCCCGTCGTCCGCCTGAGGCAGGTCTTCGTCCCCGCAGCAGACGTCGAGGATGCCGCGCGCGTCTTCGCCGACGTCCTCGGCCTCGATCTCCAGTTCCGCGACGGTGACCGCTGGGTGCAGTTCCGCGCCGGCGATGTCAGCCTCGCGGTCGCCTCGACCGAGGAGGCAGGCGGCGCCGAGCATGGCCGCGCGGTCCCCGTGTTCGAGGTCACCGACCTCGATGGCCACGTGGAGCAGCTCCGCGCCTCGGGCGCGACGGTCACGACGCGTGACATGGGCGAGCACGGCCGGACGGCGCTCGCGACCGTGGAGAGCGGACTCGCGATCTCACTGCTCGAGTTGCCACCCCGCGACTGACGCGGCTGACCTGCCGCGCTACTCCCGCGCCGAGGCCCACGCGGTCCAGAGGCGCGCGTACGCGCCACCGGACGCGACGAGCTGGTCGTGTGTCCCGGCCTCGACGATGCGGCCGGCGTCCATCACCACGATGCGGTCCGCCTCGACGGCCTGCGAGAGCCGGTGGGCGATCACCACGCTCGTCCGGCCCTCGATCACGGTCGTCGCCGCGGCCTCCAGCGTGCGTGCGCCCGCACTGCCGGCCTCCGCCGTGGCCTCGTCGAGGATCACGACGGGCCGGTCCGCGAGCAGCAGCCGCGCGAGGGCGATCTGCTGGGCCTGGGTCGAGGTCGGCATATGCCCACCCGATCCGACCGGGGTGTCGAGGCCGGCCGGGAGTGCCTCCACCCAGCCGAGGGCTCCGACGGCTGTGAGGCTCTCGCGGAGCGCGGCATCGCTTGCCTCGGGCCGCGCGAGGCGCAGGTCGTCCGCCAGCGTGCCGGCGAAGACGTGGGTCTCCTGCGACACCATCGCGACCGTCCGGCGCAGCGCCTCCGGAGCGATCGCCGTCGCCGGGACGTCGCCCACGCAGACATGGCCCTCGGTCGGCTCGATCGCGCCGATGAGGAGCTTCGCGACCGTCGTCTTACCCGCGCCACTCGCACCGACCAGCGAGATGTGCTCGCGCGGCGCGATACGCAGATCCACCCCGTGCAGCACCTCGTGCCCCGCGTCGTAGGCGTGGCTCACCCCTTCGAGGGCCATCGAGGCGTCCGCCGGAGCGGCGGCCTCGATACGCTCGCTGGACAGGGGCATCTCCGCCACGCCGACCAGCCGTGCGAGCGCCGGGACGGAGGACTGCACGTCGTCGAACAGCGCGAGGAGCGTGTTGATCGGGTCGAACAGCCGGTGGAAGTACAGCGCTGCCGCCGTCGCCATGCCCACCGTGACCGCATCCGCGCGCACCAGGAGGAAACCGGCGACGAGGATCGCCGTCATCCCCACGAACTCGGCGAGATTGAGCCACCCGAAGAACCACGTCCGCAGGTTCGCGGCGCGCAGCGCGATCCGCACGACGCCCTCGGACCCCGCGGCCGCGGCGGTCAGGTGCGGCTCCTGTAGCCGGAACGCGCGCACCGTGCTCGCACCGTCGATCGAGTCGTAGAGCGTCTGCGAGAGCTCGCCCTCGGCGGCGCGCTCGGAGGCATACACCGGGCCCGACGCGCGGAGGTACCAGCGCAGCGTCAGCGCCTGGATCGGCGCCGCGCACAGCGCCGCGAGGGCGAACCGCCAGTCGAGGACCCCGAGTCCGACCACCGTCAGCCCGATCGTCAGCCCGGCCCCGAGCACCGCGGGGAACGCCTCGCGCACGGAGGTGGACACCACGGACACGTCGCCGGAGACGCGGGCGACGAGGTCCCCGGTCCCCGCGCGCTCGACGAGGCCGATCGGCACATGCAGTGCCCGCTCCACCACGCGCTCGCGCAGCCTCGCGAGCATCGCCTCGCCGAGTTGCGCGATCAGCGACGTGCCCAGGGCCGTGCCCACGGCAGCGGCGAGGGTGGAGAGCAGGAGGATCAGCACGGGCGTGATCAGCGCATCCTCGTCCGCGCCCTCGACCACGCGGTCCACGATGCTGCCGAGGACGGGCGGACCCACGAGTGCGGCGATGTTGCCGGCGAGCAGCATCGTCGCTGCGCCGGCCGCGAGGAGTCCGTGGGGGCTCATCAGCGCGCGGAGGGCGTCGCGGACCTGCCGGCCACTCGCCACCGGCAGCAACTGATGCCGCGAGTTCATCGGTGACGTCATCCGATCGCCTCCCGGTACTCGGGCGATGTGTGCGTCAGTTCCTCGTGCGCGCCCTCGGCAGCGACCTGTCCGTCCAGCACGAGGACGACGCGGTCGGAGGCCGCCAGCAACGCCGGGCTCGTGGTGAGGATGATCGTGGTGCGGTGCGGACGCGCCTCCGCCAGGCCGGCGGCGATCCGCGCCTCCGTCACGGAGTCGACCGCCGTGGTCGGATCGTGCAGCACGAGCACCGGTGGGTCGGCGGCGAGCGCCCGGGCGAGGGCAATGCGCTGCCGCTGGCCACCGGACAGCGAGCGCCCGCGCTCCGTGACGTGCGAGTCCCAGCCCTCCGGCAGCGCGCCCACGACTTCGTCCGCCGCGGTCGCCTCGGCGATCCGTTCCAGGTCTGCGGCCGAGGGCGACCACGGGGCGAGGTTCTCGCGGAGCGGGCCGGCGAAGATCGCCGCGTCGTGCGGCGCGACCACCAGCGCCGCGCGCGCGGCGGCGAGGTCGATGGAAGGCAGTGGAGCTCCCTCCAGCAGGACGCGCCCGCTCGCCGCCTCGTCCTCGCGTGCCAGCAACTGCACCAGGGTCTGCGCGTCGCTCCCGTGAGGCGCGACGATGCTCACCATCTCGCCGGGCGCGACCGCGAGTGAGAAGTCCCGCAGCGTGCCGTGCGTGACGCCCTCGAACGCGAGGGCGCCCTGCGGCGTGGGGAGGAGGGTGTCGCCGCCCTCGGCTCCGTACGGCGTCGCGAGGACGGCGGCAATGCGCTCCGCCGAGGCACGGGCGCGGGCCAGCATCGCGCCGCTGTACGCGAGCCTCGTGAACGGCCCGATCAGGAACTGCGTCAGCCCCACCGCCGCGATCAGGTCGCCCACGCTGATCTCGCCCGCCAGCGCGAGCCGCCCGCCGACGTACGCAACCAGCGCGAGGAACGCGCCCACGAGGAGCATCGCCATCGCCTCGTAGCCCGCGAAGAGACGCGCGGCGCGCACCGCGGCGTCACGCGAGGCGCCGCTCGCGTGCAGGTAGCGCTGGGCCCCGGCGCGCTCCGCACCGATGCCCTTCAGCACCCGCAGGCCGCTCACGAGGTCTGTCGCAATGCCGGCGGCGCGCGCTGCCTCGGCCTGCTCCCGGCTGGCGCGCGCCTCCAGGGGGCGTCCCAGCAGGTGGAGCACGCCGACGATCGGCGGCAGCCCCGCGAGGATGAGCAGCCCGAGGCCCGGCGAGACGCGCAGGAGGATCACCGCCGCCACCAGGAGCGCGGCGACGGCCGCCGCGTTCGCCGCGACCAGCACGGCCACGCTGGCGGCCTGTCGCGCATCCGAGGTGGCGATGTTCAGCAGTTCGCCTGGCATCCGGCTCGCGGACAGTCCCCCGCCGGGGTGCACGACGCGGCGCGCCACCAGCAGGCGTAGGTCGTGACTCGCACGTTCCTCGACGCGCATGGCGACACGGTGCCCGTAACGCCACGAGAACGAGAGCCACACGAACACCACCGCGAGGACGCCGAGCCACAGCGCGAGCGAGGACCAGTCGCCGGGCTCGATCGCGCGGTCGATCGCCTGCCCCAGCACCAGCGGGACCATCGACTCGCCCGCCTGGTGCGACATCAGGAGGAGCGACGCCCCGGCGACATCCCTCGGCCGATCGAGGATCGTCCGCCGCAGGATCCGCCCGGCGGTCCATCGCTCAGCTCGTGTGCTCGCCAGGATGTGTCCTTCTACCGCGGCGGCATCCCCCGCCTCTGTACGACCTCGATCGCGGTGTCCCGGCTAGTGAAGCGTGTTCCGAGCACCCGATCGAGGCGCGACTACCCGAGCTGCCGGCCGCGTCCCTCGGCGGCCTCGATGATGGCGTCCGCCAGGCGGGGCAGTGCCCACCGCACGCTGAGCGTGGTGGGGCTGAAGATCGCGCGGAGCATCTCCGGGGAGATGACGACGTACCGCCCCTCCCGCACCGCCGGGAGGTCCCGGAAGAGCGGATGGGACTCCCACGCCTCCATGCTCGCCTCGCCCGTGTCGTAGGAGATCAGGAGGTCGGCATCCTCGAGCAGGTTCAGTTGCTCCTCGGAGATCGGTGCGTTGTCGTCCGGCCCGATCGCCGCGAGCGTCATGCCGAGGTCGGCGACGATGCGGCCCGACGCGCCCGAGGTGGCTTCCGCGAACCACGTCCCGTCGTACATCCCGTATGCCATCGTGACCACGCGGTCCGTGTACGAGGCCAGACGGGCACGCTGCTCGTCGAGGACCTGATCGGTCTCGGCGATCGCCTCCTCGGCAGCGTCCTCCAGGCTGAGGGCTTCGCCCACGGCGCGTTGCGGGAGCCGCCACCCGGTCTCGTCAGCACTGGCCGCCGGCAGGGAGATCGTGGGGGCGATCGCCGAGAGCTGGTCGTAGCCAAGGTCGCCGCCCCAGTACCAGTCACTGAAGATCACGTCCGGCTCCGCCGCCGCGATCCGCTCGAGGTCGAACTCGCTGACGAGGTCGTACCGTTCCAGGCCCGCCTCGCCCGCTGCCTCTGCCCACGGGGTCACGCCGGTGTCGTAGCGGTTCGAGTAGCCGTAGAGGACCGGCCGTGCCCCGATCGCCAGCAGGTTGTCGAGTTCGAAGAAGTCACTGGCCGCGACGATCCGCTCGGGACGCGCCTCCAGCGTCGTCTCACCCATGTGGTGCGTGATCGTCCGTGGGTACCCGGCGCCGCCGTCCTCAGTCGCGGACGGCGTAGCCGTTGCTGTGTTCGCGGTCGTCGAGGTAGCCGTAGCGGTCGGCGTCTCGCTCGAGTCGCTCTCCGAGTCGTCCCCGCAGGCCGCGAGGAACGCGACCGCGAACGCCGAGGAACCGATCCCCGCAAGGAAGTGGCGGCGTGAGATCTCCGCGCGCGCTGCTGCCAGGTGTCGATCATGGTCCATGCTGACCTCCGCGCCTCTGCCGGTCGCGACCGCGTCGGCCCGGTCGGGCGTCGACTGCGCGTCGCCCTGGATAGATGGCGTTGAATACACGAATTAGGTCTTACTAACTCTTGCACGTAGTCAATACACGGCACTGGCTAGGCGCAACCGGCCGCCGCCAGCAACCTCGGACGCAGCCCGTTGGCTCGGACTCCTCGTTCTTTACGTGCCCCCAATCCACGGGCAATCCCGCCTGATCGTCGCCTCGGTATTCCTGTCAGGACACCAACGACAGACACACCCGAGGGGAACCACATGACATACGACGGGGACACGGTGCGGTTCACGAGTTGGCGCTCGCGGCGGCTCTCGCGGCGGAACGTCCTGCGGACGAGCGGGCTCGGTGCTGCCGGGCTCACGGCCGCCGCGCTGATCGGCTGTGGCAGCGACGACGAGGACACCGGTGGGAGCGGCGGCACGTCCGGCGCCTCGGGCGGTGGGAGCGCCGGCTCGAACGTGCAGACCTCCGGCCAGTCCGCCGCCTTCGAGCGGAAGGGGACGCTGTTCCTCCGCGACACCCCCCAGACGCAGGACTTCCACCGCCACACGGGCACGATGCCCTCGCCGTCGCTGGTCTGCGACACGCCGACGGCCATCGACGCATCGGGCGCGACGCAGCTCTTCCTCCTCGACGCGATGGAGGCCCCCGACGCGGCGAACTACACGTTCACGTTCAAGCCGGGCGTGAAGTTCCACAACGGCCGCGGGATGACCGCCGAGGACGTCCGCCTCAACTTCGAGCGAATCCGCGCCACCGACGGTGCATGGATGAAGGGGACCGCCGACGGCATCAGCTCGATCGAGACGCCGGACGAGCAGACGGTCGTGGTCACCCTCGACGAGCCGTACTCGCCGATGCTCTCGCTGCTCTCCGAGATGTGGATCATGGCCCCGGAGTCACCCGGGTGGGACGGCACGATCACGGAGCCGATCGGCACCGGACCGTTCGCCTGGAAGCAGTGGATCCCCAACGACCGCATCGACCTCGAAGCGCACACCGAGTACTGGCAGCCGAACCGACCAGCGATCTCGGCGATCCAGGTCAAGAACCTGGAGGGCGACCCGATTCCCGCGCTGCTCGCGGGCGACGTGCACATCTCCGGCATCACCGTCACGCAGCGCGCACTCGTGGAGGGCAACCCGGACGTCAACCTGCAACTTGAGAAGGCGACCTCCTGGGAGTTCCTGTCGTTCAACAACCGGTCGCCCCGCGCCCCATTCGATGACCTCCGCGTACGACGGGCCATCGGCCACGCGCTGGACAAGGCCGCCCTCAACGAGTTCGCGAACGGCGACACCGGCATGGTCGCAGACCAGATGGCGCCGCCGAACTCGTTCTACTGGTCCGATCAGATCGTGGACCCCTTCGCCACCCCGAACCTCGCCGAGGCGCGCAAGCTCCTCGCGGCGGCCGGGGTCGGCGACCTGCGCGCCGTGATGCCGGTGAACTCCACCCCCGCGAAGCCCGAGGTGGTCGCGGCGCAGCTCCGCGAGATCGGCGTCGAGTGCGACCTGCAGGTCGCGGACGACGTGACCACGGAGACGCGCCTGCAGAGCTACGACTGGGACCTGTACTTCGCGGGCTCCGGGACGCGCTCGGACATCGCGCTCCGCTTCGTGCGGATGATGTCGGACGGCCCGAACCCGGGCCTGTGGGGCGGCCCCCAGAACGCCGACTACGACCGGCTCGTCAAGGAAGCCTGGGCCGAGGTCGACGCCGAGGCGCGGAAGGCGAAGTACCTGGAGGCGTGGCAGGTGGTGATGGACAACCTGTTCACCATCGTCGCCTACCACCGGGCCGGCCTGACGGCGTCTCGCAAGGAGGTCGTCGGCTGGGAGACCGGCGCGATGGCGAACTTCAACCGCATCGACGGCGGCGTCAGCCACATCACGCTTGCCTGATGGCCACCCAGACACCCCTCCAGACCCCACCGAGGCGGCCGTCCACCGCGAGGCCGGCCCCATCCACTGAGCCCGTCCCCGCGACCTTCGGGGCGACCGTCGGGACCACCGTTGCGGCGCCCTCCCCCTCTGAGGTGCGCCGCGACGGCCCGACGGCCGTCCCCGGCCATGAGCGGCGGTTCCGCCGCCCGAGGCGGCTCCAGCTGTGGATCGGCCTCGCGATCGTCGGCACGGCGGCGCTCGTCGGGCTCCTCGCCCCGTGGCTGGCGCCCTACGACCCGCTCGCCCAGGACATCTACGCGCGGTTCGAGGGCCCGTCGCTCGCGCACCCGCTCGGCCTCGACGACTTCGGGCGGGACATGCTCTCGAGGATCATCTACGGCGCGCGGATGACGCTGATCACGGGCGTGGCGGCGATCGCCCTCGCACTGCCCGTCGGCGCACTGCTCGCCGCATGGGCCGGCTTCGCGCGCGGCTGGACGGACGCTGTGCTGATGCGCCTGCTGGACGTGCAGCTCGCGTATCCCGGCATCCTGCTCGCGCTGGTCCTCATCGTGACCATGGGCCCGAGCCAGCGGTCCGTGATCGTCGCGCTGGCGGTCGGATACGCGCCGTACTTCAGCCGCATCGTCCGCGGCGCTGTCCTTCGCGAGGGCGCGATGGACTACGTGACGGCGGCGAGGGCGCTCGGGCGGAGCGAGCCGATGGTGCTCCTGCGTCACATCGGACCGAACGTACTCGGCCTGATGGTGGTACACGCGTCCTTCGCCGTCGCCGGGGCGATGGTGAGCGAGGCGTCGCTGTCATTCCTCGGACTGGGCGTCTCGCCGAGCACCCCGTCGTGGGGGCGGATGCTCTCCAACGGCACGCAGGTCGTGTACGTCGCACCACACATCGCCATGGTCCCCATCGTCGTGCTCAGCGTGGTCATCGCGGGCTGGTACCTCCTCGGCGAGGGCTGCCGCGAGTGGCTCGACCCGCGGCGGAAGTAGGCACACCGATGCTGAACTACGCGGCCCGCCGCATCCCGCAGGTGATCCCCACCCTGCTCCTCGCCTCGATCGTCACGTTCGTCCTCCTGCAGCTCGTCCCCGGCGACATCACCGACGTGCTGGCGGTGGAGGGCGCCGTGTCCGACGAGGCGAAGGAGCAGATCCGCGCGGACTACGGCTTCGACCAGCCGGCACCGGTGCAGTACCTGCGCTGGATGGGCAACCTGCTGACCGGTGACCTCGGCCACTCGTACTGGACGAACCAGCCGATCGAGGACCTCTTCCGCCACGCGTTCCCGAAGACCGTGATGCTCACCGCTGCGTCCATGGCCGTCGCGGTCGCGATCGGCATCCCGCTCGGGCTCCTCGCGGGGGCGTTCAAGGGGTCCGTCTTCGATTACCTCGCGACGGCGCTCGCGACGCTGATGACCTCCGTGCCCACGTTCGCCATCGGGATCCTCGCGCTGCTGTTGTTCGCCGTGCAGCTCCAGTGGCTCCCGGCAACGGGGAGCCTCGTGCTGCCGGCGTTGGTGCTCGGCGTGGACATCTCGGGCTCCATCGTGCGGACGCTGCGCTCTGACGTGCGGGCGGAACTCCAGTCGGACTACATCCGCACCGCGCACGCGAAGGGCGTCGCCCCCCGGCACGTGCTGTCCCGCCACCTCCTGAGGAACTCGATGACCGCGACGGTCACGGTGCTGGGCCTCGTCCTCGGCAACCTCCTCGGCGGAACGGTGATCGTGGAGACCGTCTTCAACTGGCCCGGGATCGGCAGCCTGACCATCAACGCGATCCGCAACCGCGACTACCCGGTGGTGCAGGCGATGGTGATGGTCATGACCCTCGCCTTCGTCCTCGCCAACCTCGCCGTCGACCTCATCTACGGACTCCTCGACCCGCGCGTGCGGACCTGAACCCAACGACCAGGACGAAAGCGAACATCGATGACGACCGAACTGACCCCACCAAGCATGGCCACCCGCACCCCGGGCACCGAGGGCGGCCCGACGATCGTGATCTGCTTCGACGGCATGGCGCCCGCCTACCTCGAACAGACCGAGACGCCCGTCTTCGACCGGCTCGGCGAGGAAGGCCGCTGGCTCACCGGGCGGTGCCAGTTCCCGAGCGTGACCAACGTGAACAACGTCTCGATCCTCACGGGCGCCCGCCCCGCCGATCACGGCATCAACGCCAACTTCGCCGTCGGCCCGGACGGCGAGGAGGTGTACATGGAGTCCCCGGACATGATCCGGGTCCCCACCTTCCTCCAGCGGGCCGCCGAGGCCGGACAGCGCGTCGCGGCGATCTCCTCGAAGGACAAGCTCGCGAGGATCATCGGAGAGCACGCGCACGTCACCTTCTCGGTGGAGCGCCCCGCCGAGTGGGTCGTCGCCGAGATCGGCGAGCCGCCGCCGATCTACTCGTACGAGGCGAACCTCTGGCTCCTCCGCGCCGCGCCCCTCGTCGTGGAGCGCGAGCGGCCCGACGTGCTGTACGTGACCACCACGGACTACCTCAGCCACATGCTCCCGCCACAGGCGCCGGAAGCCCGCACGGCCTTCGCCGAGTCCGACCGACTCGTGGGCGCACTCATCGAGGGCATCCCAGGCGTCAGCATCGCGATCACCGCGGACCACGGCATGAACGCGAAGCACCGCGGCATCAGCCCAGAAGCCGTCCTCCGCCAGGCCGGAATCGAGTCCGTGAGTGTCTCCACGCTGCAGGACCGCTACGTGAAGCACCACGGCAACATGTCCGGCTCCGCCTACGTCCACCTCCCCCACGAGGCTGCCGACCTGGGCCGGGCGCGCGAGGTCCTCGCCGCCCGAGCCGGCATCGAGCGCGTGCTGACGAGGGCGGAAGCGGCTGCCGAGTTTCACCTGGACCCGGAGCGCATCGGCGCACTCGTCCTCCTCGGCGACGAGGAGACGGCGTTCGGTGCGGGCGACGAGCCCGAGTGGACGATCACGATCCGCTCCCACGGCTCCGACTACGAGCGCGAGGTCCCCCTCATCACCTGGGGACCCCGCTTCGAGGGCTTCGACGGCTTCGAGAACCGCTCCATCGGTGAGTGGCTGATGGCGCCCCCGCCGCAGCAGCGGTCTGACGAGTACGGCCAGCAGTCCTCCATCGAGACGGAAGGAAGCGCCCGATGAGTCCCGCGAACCGTGCCGTCATGGTCGTCTTCGACGGCCTCAACCCTGAGCTCGTCACCCCGGAGCTGATGCCTCGCCTCAGCACGTTCGTGACCGAGGGCACCCGCCTCGCGAACCACCGTCCGGTGTTTCCCAGCGTCACGAGGCTGAACGCGGCGGCGATGGTCACCGGGTGCTTCCCCGGCGCGCACGGCCTCCACGCGAACGTCTCGCTGGTGCCCGAGTTCCACCCGACCGAGCCGATGGACGCGCTGGAGCCCCAGCTGACCGAGCTGCGGCGCAAGGCCGGCAGCGTGCTCTTCACCCCGACGCTTTCGCACATCCTCGCGGAGCACGGACGCGAGTACATCGCGGTGGGGGTGGGGACCTCTGGCCAGGCGTTCATGCACCACCCGGACGGGGAGGACCAGGCGCTGGGCGCGACGATCCACACGGACTACGCGCTGCCTCGGTCGCTGCACAACTACGTGGTGGACCGGTTCGGCGCGTGGCCGGACAAGCAGCTCCCGAACAGCCCGCGCATCCGCCGGGTGACCGACCTCTTCCTCGAGTACGTGCTCGCCGAGCGCGACCCGGCGATCGCGACGATGTGGTTCTCCGAGCCGGACGGAGCCGAGCACGGCACCGGTCCGCACTCGCCCGTGGTGCAGGAGGCCGTCCGCGACGCCGACCAGCAGTTCGGCCGCCTGCTGGACTGGCTCGCCTCCACCGGCCGCGAGGCGGACACGGACGTAGTAGTGACCTGCGACCACGGCCAGTCGACCATCATCGAGGCCATCCCGCTCGCGGAGTTCCTTGCGGCCGCCGGCTTCGCCGGCCCCGGCGCGCCGGGGGGCGTCATCGTCGCGGGGAACGGCGGCGCAGCGCTCTTCTACGTGCAGGACCACGACACCGAGGTCACCGATCGGCTGGCGGCGTGGCTCATGCAGCACGAGTGGGCCGGCCCCATCCTGGCCGCCGACCGACACGGCTCGATCGAGGGCACGCTCCCGGCCTCCCTCGTCGGCCTCGACGGACCGAGGACGCCGGACCTGCTGATGTCCTTCGCGTGGCGTGACGAGCGGAACCAGCACGGCGCACCCGGGATGGTGTGGTCCTCGGGCGGCGTGGCCGGCCGAGGCACGCACGGTTCGATGAGCCCGTGGGAGTTCCGGACGTTCACCGTCCTCCGTGGCCCCTCCTTCAAGCAGGGCGAAGTCCTCGACATCCCGACGGGGCACCCGGACATCGCACCGACGTTGCTCCGCGCCCTCGAGGTTGCCGTCCCAGAGCACATGCAGGGCCGAGCCGTGCTGGAGGCGTTCGCGGACGTCGAGGCCGGCGACGGGGACGCCTCCATCCCGGTCATCGAGCACCACGAGGCGGTCCGCGGCGACTACCGCCAGCGCCTCACGGTGGGTGCGATGCCCGGCGGCGCGAACCACCTCATCGCAGCGGAGTGCCGCCAGGAGGTACGCGTGCCCGAGCTGGACGCCGCCGGAGCCTGATCTCGGCGCGCTCGCGACAGCCGTCAAGCTCTGAACCTCGGGTTCAGGGCATCCGCCCCCCGAGGTTGAACCCCGGGGGACGGCTCGTTCACCCGTCGATAACAACTGTGACGTGCACGTAAGGGTGAGGGGCGTACGGTTGGTCGCCTGACGGTCGCTTGGAGAGAGGCGAGGCAACCGCGTGTTGCGTCCCCGAACGTTCGAGTCCCTGCACATCCGCGACTTCCGCTTGCTCTGGTTTGGTCAGGTCAGCACCAGCATGGGTCAGTGGATGGACCAGGTCACCCGTGGGTACCTGATCTACACCATGACCGGATCCGCCCTCGACACCGGCGCCGTGACCGCCGCCCGAGGGCTGCCGCTGCTCTTGTTCGGCATCGTGGCGGGCGCGCTGGCCGACCGCTCCGGCCGCAAGATCCAGCTGCTCGTGGCCCAGATCACCAACGCGATCCTCAACCTGATCCTCGCGACGCTCGTCCTCACCGGGCAGGTGGAGCCATGGCACGTCTACGCCAGCGCATTCCTCGCCGGGACGGTGCAGGCGTTCCAGCAGCCCGCCCGGCAAACGCTGATCAGCGACATCGTCGGGAACGACAAGCTGCTGAACGCGCTCGCGCTGAACTCGGCGGCGCTCAACGGATCCAGGGCGCTCGGACCGGCGATCGCCGGCGCGTTCATCGCGTTCGCCAGCGTGGCGGGCTCCTACTACCTCCAGGCCGCGATGTACGCCTTCGCAACGATCTGGACGATCCAGATGGTGGTCCCGGAGGTGCACACCGGCGGCGCGAGTGGACGCGTCCGCGAGCCGTTCTTCAAGAGCATCACCGAGGGCCTAAAGTACGTCTCGACGCAGCCGAGCACGCGCACCCAGCTCCTGCTCGCGCTGGGGCCGCTCACGTTCGCGATGTCGTACAGCGCGATGATCCCCGTGATCGCCCTGGATGTGCTGGGCGGCGACTCGCAGACGCAGGGCTTCCTGCTGACCAGCATCGGACTCGGCGCGCTCGCGGGTGCGCTGGTCGTCGCCTCGCTCCGGCGCTCGTACGCCTACGGGCTTCCGGTCGTCCTCGGCGCCTGCGCCTTCAGCGCGGCGGTGTTCATCTTCGCGTCCTCGCACTGGCTCTGGTTGAGCTGCGCGCTGGGCGTGGTGGTCGGCGTGTTCAGCGTCACCTACACCACGCAGGACCAGACCTTGCTGCAGGTGAGCACCCCCGCGTTCATCCGAGGCCGTGATGAGCATCTACCTGCTCAACCGAGGCACGGTGCCCCTCGGCGCACTCGTCGCCGGTCTGCTGGCGGACCGCTTCGGGGTAGAGACCGCGCTGCACATCACCGCGGCGATCGCCCTCGCGATCGTCGGGCTGGTGGTCCTGAACTTCCCGCAGATCCTGAGGCTGAAGGTGCCCCTCCAGCAAGGCACGCGAACCGCCGAGGCGCCGACGCCGGCCCCCGCACCCGCCGGCAGCGGCGGCGCGTAGGGCGGTGAGACGCGGCGATGTACCCCTCGATGCAACGGCTGACCTGGATCTCCCTCGTGGCGCTGCTCTTGATGTGGCTCGCCACGGTGGCACAGGAGCCGGGTGGGTTCTCCACCGTCGCTGCGGAGATGGCGTTCGTCGAGGAGCGGATCGGCCAGCAACTCTCCCAGATCGAACAGCCGGTCGTGTTCGAGCGGCGCGACTCGGGCTCGGAGGTGTACGTGAACGGAGTCCTGTGTGAGCGCGACACCGAGACCGGGAAGGTCACTCACTGCCAGTCACTGATGCCACCCGAGATGTTCGGCTACTAGGCCGGCCCCACCGAGGGCTGCCGGCGGTCCGATGAGCAAGCAGTAGGAAGAGACATACGTGAGCATCTACGCGTTGACCCGCGTCCAGAGCTTCGACCGACGGCTACTCCCGCTGGCCGTGACCACGATCGGATCGTTCATGTCCATCCTGGACACGACGATCGTGAACGTGGCGCTGCCGAGCATCCTGCAGCAGTTCGACGCGCGCATCGAGATGGGGCAGCTCGTCCTCACGAGCTACCTCATCGCCCTCGCCATCGTGATCCCGCTCAGCGGGTTCCTCGGCGAGAAGGTGGGGATGAAGCGGCTGTACATGCTCACGCTGCTCTGCTTCACCATCGGGTCGGCGCTCTGCGGGTTTGCGTGGAACCTCCCCAGCCTCGTCGTCTTCCGCGTCATCCAGGGCCTCGGCGGTGGGATGCTCCAGCCGCTCGGCATGGCGATCGTCTTCTCGATGATCTCGCCGCTGGAGCGCGCGCGGTTCATGGGGTTCCTCGGCCTGCCGTTGCTGATCGCGCCGATCCTCGGCCCGTCGTTCGGCGGCTACCTCGTCGAGTACGTCTCGTGGAGGGCGATCTTCTGGATCAACCTGCCGATCGGGCTCCTCAACGTGCTCCTCGCGATCCGGCTCCTGCGAGAGACGCCGAAGCAGCCTGCCACGCCGATGGACACGTGGGGCTTCGTCTTCGCCGCGGTGGCGTTCCCCTGCATCCTCCTCGGACTGACCGAGGGCGAAGACCAGGGGTGGACGGCGGCGCTCCCGGTCGCACTGCTCACCATCGGAGCGACCGCGCTCCTGCTCTTCGTCCGGCGAGAGTTGCGGTACCCGCAGCCGCTCCTCCGGGTCCGGCTGTTCAAGAACCCGATGTTCACACTCGCCCTCGGCGTGCAGTTCGTGATGCAGTTCTCGCTCTTCGGGCTCGCCTATCTGCTGCCGCTCTTCCTCCAGTCCGTGGACGGCTGGGGCGCCGCGCAGGTCGGGCTCGTCCTGCTGCCACAGGGCATCGCGTCATTCATCGCGATGACCTCCGCGGGCAAGCTCTACAACAGCACTGGGCCCCGCCCACTGGTGATCGGTGGCTTCGTCGTCATGGCGGTCACCACGTTGCTGTTCACGCAGGTGGACCAGCACACCAGCGCATGGGCCGTGACCGGCCTCGCCGCGCTCCGAGGTGTCTCGCTGGGCCTGGCCGCGCAGACGATCAGCACCGTGGCGTTCAACACGGTGCCGCGCGAGCACATGCCCCGCGCGACCTCGCTGGTGAACGTCTGTCAGCGCGTGTACGGCTCCGTCGCCACCGCGATCCTCACCTCCGTGCTGGTGATCGCCCTGCAGACGAGCGGGGCGCCCGAGGGCTCGGCGATCGCGGACCGGACCGCGCCGGTGCCGAACATGCTCACGGCGTTCCACGTCACCTTCGCCGTGATGACGCTCATGACCATCGTCGGCATCGTCGGCGCGTGGTTCCTCCGCGACCACGTCCTGCAGGACCTCCAGCGGGACGGCGACGGCTCCCGGCGGGTGCCGAAGCTCGACCTCGAACCGGTGGAGGCCTGACGCGGCGGCAGAGAGAGTGGGTCAAGCGGAAGGAGCGCCGAGTGCGTTCATCGCGCGGTGCATCGCCTCGAGTGCCTCGGGCGCGAAGAGCGCCTCGCCGGGGATGAAGAGGTCGTCCTCCTCGTCGCCGAAGTGGCCCTGGAGGATCCAGTCGAGACGGCGCACGGTCTCGAGCGTCTCCGCAAGGATCTCGTGAGAGATCGCTGCCTGCGCCCGCTGAGTCTGAGCGGCCAGCGTCACCTGCTCCGCCTCGACCTCCTCGTGCGTGTGGTCGAGCTGCGCGAGGGCACGGCGGAGCATAGCGTCGCGCTCGCGCACGCGATCGTGCTGCACGACCAGCTCATCGATCAGTCGGTGGTCGCCGGCCAGCTCGCGGTACGCGGGGAACAGGACCTGCTCCTCCTTGGCGATGTGCAACGCCAGCTCCTGCGCCATGAACGCACCGAGCCCGTGGAGTTCCTCGACGGCCGCGGGGCCGAGAGCAGCGTCGTCCGGGTACTGGACGGCGGCTTCGAGTGCCGCGCGGGCGGAGGCCACGGCGGCGGCGATCTGTTCGTGTTCCTCGATCAGCGTGTCGAAGGGTTCCGTCATGCCTAGCCCTGCTGCTTGAACAGGCGTCGCTCCGTGGCGAGGCGCGCGGCCTGCGAACGTCGTTCCACGCTCAGCTTGGCGTAGATCTGGGACACGTAGTTCTTCACGGTCTTCTCGGCCAGCGAGAGCGTCGCGGCGATCTCGCCGTTCGTCATCCCGTCTGCGATCAGGCCCAGGATGCGGTCCTCCTGCGGCGAGAGCGTGGCGAAGGCGTCATCCGCCGGGTGGGCCGCGTTGCCCGTCCTCAACCGGTCGAGGACCTCGGTCGCCATCTGCGGGTCGAGCAGCGAGCCGCCCGCGCCGATGGTGCGGACGGCGTCCTGGATGCGCGTCGGGTCTAGGTCCTTCAGGAGGTAGCCGGAGGCGCCCGCCATCACCGCGGAGAACAGGGCGTTCCGGTCCGCGTGAGACGTCAGGATGAGCACCTTCGTCTCCGGACGTGCCGCGCGGATCTCGCGACACGCCTCCACGCCCGACCCGTCGGGCAACCGAAGGTCGAGGATGACGACGTCCGGACTGACCCGCCGGGCGGTGTCGATCGCCTCCTGCACCGTGCCGGCCTCGCCGACCACAGCGAACTCTCGCGATTCCGAGAGGAGGTCGGCGAGGCCTCGCCGGACCACAGCGTGGTCATCGACGATCATCACCCGAGTTTGAGACTGACGTTCTGCGCTCATCGATGAGTCCTGGTCGCGAACATCTACTGGTATCTCTGCCGCTCCCGTACTGTAGCGATGGTACCGGTGGTGGAAGGCTCGGTTGTCGTCCCAACGTCCCGTCGGTGGCGGGACTGTGGTCCCGAGTCTTCGCCCGGTTGCGTTGGTGACGTGTAACGCAGATGGGTGTGGCGCTGATGGCGCTTCCGGATTCGTTGTTCCAGACCCTGGTCCATTTCGCGCCGGACGCCTTCCTCGTGACCGACGAGCGCGGCTCGATCGTGTTCGCGAACGCCGAGGCAGAGCGCCTCTTCGGATACGACTGCGAGGAGCTGGTGGGCGCGCCGATCGAGGTGCTCGTCCCAGAGCGGCTGCGCACCATGCACGTGGGCCATCGCGGCGAGTACGCGGAGGACCCCCACGCCCGCCCCATGGCGAGCGGCCTGGCGTTGGTGGCCCGCCGGCGCGATGGCAGCGAGCTCCCCGTCGAGATCAGCCTGAGCCCCGCGCACACCGAGGACGGCATGTACGTCATCGCGACGATCCGCGATGTCACGGAACGCCGCCAGATCGAGGCCGCCCTCCGCGCCAGCGAGGAGCGCTACCGCCTCCTCGCCGAGAACGCCGAGGACGTCGTCTATCGCATCTCGCTCGCCTCCTGGCCGCCGACGTTCGAGTACGTCAGTCCGTCGGTGGAGGCACTCACCGGCTATCCGGCTGCCCGCTTCATGGAGGATCCCGCACTCCTGGCCGAGGTCACGCACCCGGACGACCGCAACCTCCTCGAACAGTGGTTGCGCAATCCGGGCGCGGTGGCGTCACCCCTCGTGCTCCGGGCCGTCCGGCCGGACGGCACCGTCGTCTCGTACGAGCAGCGCTTCCACGCCACCGGCACCGGCGACGCCAGCGTGATCGAGGGCATCGCCCGTGACGTCACGGTGCAACGGCGGCTGGAGGAGGAGCGCCGCCTGCTCCTCGCCGAGAGCGAGATCGACCGCGAGCGTGAACGGATCGCCGCTGACCTGCACGATGGTGTGATGCAGACCATGTACAGCGTCGGCCTTCAGCTCTCGAGCCTCGTGCGGCGCGTACCCAACCTGCCCGACGAGTCGCGGACGGGGCTGCAGGAGGCGATCTCCGCCCTGGACGCCGCGATCCGTGACATCCGGGGCTACGTGATGGACCTCCGCCCCGCCGACTTCTCCGGCGACCTCGGCGAGTCGCTCGAGGGACTCCTGCGCCTGTTCGAGACAACCTCCGGCCTGCGCGTGACGTTCGAGCGGACCTCGGGGCTTCCGATCGTGGACGAGGCGGTCGCCGTCGAGCTCTTCCTGCTGGTCCGCGAGGCGCTCTCGAACGTGCGACGGCACGCCCGGGCGGCGTCGGTCCGCGTCACGCTGTCCGCGGACGCCGAGGCGCTCCACCTCGTGATCGAGGACGACGGGGCGGGCTTCGACCCCACGAGCCAGCGCCGCGACGAGCAGTTCGGCCTCCGGAACATGGAGACTCGCGCTCGCCTGATCGGCGGCGATCTGACGCTCGACAGCCACCCCGGCGGCGGCACGAGGATCGACGTCCGCGTCCCGATGGGACGTCTCGCCTCGGTGAGCCGGCGCGTGCCGGGCCAGTCCCCCGACTGACCGAGGGAGACTGACCTCAGGCGACTGGGCCTTGGGAGACTAGCCTCAGCCGACTGGCCTCACTCAGGGGCGGTGGCCCGCGCCGCGGCCCGCGTCACGGACTGCCGGCGCTCGCGCGCGCCGAGGACGAGCCCCGTCACGATCGCCGCGCCGAGGAGCAGGACCGCGAGGACGTTGAGCTCGCCCCCGACTCGTCGCACCTCGTGCGCTTCGAGGATGTTCCCGCCGAGCCGGACCACGAGCGACCCGTGGAGCGCCGCGATGCTGACCCAGAAGAGCGGCGTGAACCGGACGGTCTTTCTCGTCACAGCCGGCAGGATGATCGGCGCGTGCGCGAAGATCGCCCCGAAGACGAACCCCAGGAAGAACGCGTGCAGCGTGGTGTCGTACCGCAGCCCCGCCCCCAGCGCCCACGCGACGAGGGCGACCCCGCTGACGGTGAGCCAGAAGTAGCACGCCAGCAGCGCGACGCCGGCATAGGAGGCGACGCCGCCTCGGCGATAGGTGCGCCGAGCGGTGTCGTTCCACGCCAGCCACACACCGAACACCACCACCGCACCGCCGACCACGCGGAGCCCGAGGCCCTCGGGCGCGAGGGGCGCCAGCAGCGGGGTCGCGATCAGCGCGACGACGGCGCCCCACAGGAGCACGCGCGCCAGCCAGCCGAGGCGCAGGAAGCGCGCCAGCTCCAGTCGCTCCCCCGCGATCGTCAGCGCGAGGAACGCGATCCACCACGGCACGACGTTCCTCGGCACCCAGCCGTCCGCCAGCCAGACGACGTTGCCCGCGAACCAGCAGGTGACCCCGACCGTCATCACCGCGAGCGGCGTCCCGAACTGTCTCCGCAAGAACGCGAGGAACAGCAGCACGACCGCCGCTCCACTCGCGACAAAGAGGGCAGGACCGACCTGCGAGGACGGCGCGAACACCAGCGCGACAGCACCCGCCGCGGACAGCAGCGGCCCGGCGTACGCAAGCGGCTTCCCCATCGCGACCGACCGCTCGAGGCCGATCACGGTGCCCACCACGCCACTCACCATCAGCGCGCCGTGGTTCACGGCGAGGAACCGCGTGAACGCGGGCACCTCGACCCCCAGGCGGACGAGGCCGGACAGCATCCCCGTGAGGAGCGCGACGACGAGCGGAGCAGGATGATCGCAACGGCCGGGGGCAGCCCTCGCTCGGCGGGGGCTATCCGTGTCTCTGTCGCCGTCGGGCGTGACCGCACCGTGGCCCTCCACCTCGTACTGCGCCATCTGACGCCTTCTCGAACCTTCTCGCACCCTCTCGCGGGGCATCCGTGGGGGCGGATGCCCCGCGTGGGAGGGACAACGTCACCATCCTCCGTGTGGAGCATCTGGCGCAGGAGCGGAAGTCCCAAGGATCTTGGGACGTTACTCCCTGACACCCGGCGAGCTTCGCAGAATGATGGGCACATGGGACGGAGGTCCTGATGTCCATCGAAGAACGGACCGTCGCGGAGATCACGGTGCGGTGGCCGCAGGCCACCGCGGTGCTCGACGCGCACGGGATCGACACAGAGCGCGCTGGCGCTCAGACATTGCAGGACGCTGCCACCGCGCAGGGTGTCGCGGCGGTACAAGTCGTCCGGGAACTGGAGGCGATTGGCGTGACTGAAGAGACTCCCGCACACGCGGAGACGGTGGTGGACGTCCGAGGGATGGTGCCGCGCGACCGGCATCCGCGCATCTTCGCGACGTTCGACGGGCTGCCGGTCGGTGGTGCGCTCACCCTGGTGAACGACCACGACCCGAAGCCGCTGTTCTACCAGATGCAGGCGGAGCGCCCCGGCCAGATCGCCTGGGAGCCGCAGGAGGAGGGCCCGGAGCGCTGGGTCATCCGGATCGCGCGCGTCGCCTGAGGGCCACCTGCCTGAGGGCCACATGAGAGCCAGAGGGCAGCGTCGCCCTCGGCGTGACATAACACCTCGGCGGTCTCGGTGTGAGACCGCCGAGGTGGACTAGCGTGGACCGCCTTGAGCCGGCCTGGTGGGATTACTCCTCACCAGGTCTCGCGTTGTATCGGCATCGCGGGGAGCTACGTCCATGAGGTCGCGCCGTGACCCATACCGCCAGGCGAAGTACGGTCTCCCGGTTGGCTTTCCTGCCCAGCGGAACGGGGATCACGTGGAGACCGCAGAACTGCTCGAGGAAATCTACCGGTCGGTCGTCAGCCGGAACCCCGGCGAGGCGGAGTTCCACCAGGCCGTCCGGGAGGTCCTCGACTCTCTGGGGCCGGTCCTGGCGAAGCGGCCCGAGCTGACCGAGCAACGCGTGATCGAGCGCATCTGCGAGCCCGAGCGCCAGATCATCTTCGGCGTCCCGTGGGAGGACGACGAGGGCACGATCCACATCAACCGCGGCTTCCGCGTCCAGTTCAACAGCGCGCTGGGCCCCTACAAGGGTGGACTCCGCTTCCACCCGTCCGTCTACCTGGGGACCGTCAAGTTCCTCGGCTTCGAGCAGACCTTCAAGAACGCCCTCACCGGCCTGCCCATCGGCGGAGGCAAGGGTGGCTCCGACTTCAACCCTCGAGGGCGCTCGGAGGCCGAGATCATGCGCTTCTGCCAGAGCTTCATGCTCGAGCTGTCGCGCGATCTGGGTGAGTACCGTGATGTGCCGGCCGGTGACATCGGCGTGGGCGGCCGGGAGATCGGCTACCTGTTCGGCATGTACAAGCGGATCACGAGGCAGTACGAGTCCGGCGTGCTGACCGGGAAGGGTCTCGGCTGGGGCGGTTCCGTCGTCCGCAAGGAGGCCACCGGCTACGGCGCCGTCTACTTCATGCGCGAGATGCTGAAGGAGCGCGGCGAGGAGATCGAGGGCAAGACCTGCATCGTCTCCGGATCCGGCAACGTCGCGATCTACACGGTCGAGAAGCTCCAGCAGCTCGGCGCTCGCGTGGTCGCATGCTCGGACTCGGACGGCTACGTCTACGACGAGCGCGGCATCGACCTCGAGCTGCTGAAGCAGGTGAAGGAGCGTGAGCGCGCCCGCATCTCCGTCTACGCGGACCGCAGGGGCGGTGGGGCACGGTACCTGGAGGACGGCAACATCTGGAACGTGCCGTGCCAGCTCGCGTTCCCGTCCGCGACCCAGAACGAGCTGAACGGCCACGACGCTGAATCCCTGGTGAAGGGTGGCTGCATCGCGGTGGCGGAGGGCGCCAACATGCCCTCCACCCCGGACGCCGTGCAGATTTTCCAGGAGGCCCGCATCGCCTTCGGCCTCGGGAAAGCCGCGAACGCCGGCGGCGTCGCCGTCTCCGCGCTGGAGATGCAGCAGAACGCGCGACGCGACACGTGGACCTTCGAATACACCGAGGAACGCCTCCGCCAGATCATGGAGACGATCCACCGCACCTGCGCGGACACCGCCGAGACCTACGGCAGTCCCGGCAACTACGTCCGAGGCGCGAACATGGCCAGCTTCATCCGTGTCGCGGACGCGATGCTGGCGCTCGGGCTCGTCTAGCACGTCTCGCTGGTCAGATACGAAGAGAGGGGCCGCATCGCGGCCCCTCTCTTCGATC